>ERZ779888.505-NODE-505-length-46564-cov-7.341482_pt1 | contig 46564 bp, 45 predicted proteins | sample MGYA00511245_ERZ779888 | MGnify/ENA primary metagenome ERZ779888 (study PRJEB29588, sample SAMEA2155255) | human gut metagenome | biome: human gut; feature: human-associated habitat; material: faeces | place: Denmark | collected 2008/2010 ...
GAAAGGCTCCCGCTTTTTTTGATTTCAGTTTTTCCGCCGGGCTAAGAAGAGTCCCAATAAAAACAAAAACGGGAAAATGACCGCGGCAAAAATGCCCATGTGCAGATTGCCGCCGGTGGCGCTGGCCACCATCCCGGCAAGTCCCGGCCCGCTGGTACAGCCCAGATCCCCCGCCAGCGCAAGCAGGGCAAAGAGCGCCGTACCGCCCCCGGAAAGCGAGGAAGCGGCCGCCACACTGTAAAGACCCGGCCACAGAATACCGACCGAAAAGCCGCATAACGCGCAACCGATCAATCCCAGCACCGGATGCGGCGCAAAAGCAATAAGCAGATAAGAAAGCACGCACAGCGCCGCGCTGTAGCCCATTGCCCGGCGCATTTTCAACCGCGCGCCGCATTTTCCGTAAAGCAGGCGCGACAGCCCCATCATAAAGGCAAAAGACATTGGCCCCGCCAGATCGCCCACTGTCTTTCCGATGCCCAGTCCCTTTTCCGCAAAGGTAGACGCCCATTGACTGACCGCCTGCTCGGCGGCACCAGCACACATCATCATCAGGAAAAAGAGCCAGAAAAGCCCGGTTTTCAGGAAAGCGCGATTGCTCTTGCCGGCGTTTTCTCCCTCTCCCAGTGTATAGACCGGCGCACGAAGCAACAAGAAAAAGTTGAAAATCGGCACCGTGGCCCAAATAAGCGTCAATATCTGCCAACGCACGATGCCGAAAAGCAGAAAATAGAGGCTGGAAAGCAACACCACCCCGACATGACCCCAACAATAAAAAGAATGCAGAAAACTCATGGTTTTTTCTTTGTTTTCCGTGGGACAAGCCTCCACCATCGGGCTGATGACCACTTCGATCAGTCCGCCGCCAACGGCATAGATCAGCACCGATATGAGAAGCCCGACAAAAGGATCAGGCATCAGATCCGGTAAAAAGGCCAGTAAAATCATTCCTGTCGCGGCAAGGCCGTGCGCCAACAGGACCGAGGCACGATAACCGATGCAATCTACAAAAAAAGTGGAAAGCAGGTCAATGCACAACTGGATCAGGAAATTCAGCGCGATAAGAAGCGTGATTTTGGAAAGCGGAATACCATAATCCTGTTGGAACATCACAAACAACAAAGGGGCAAAATTGTTGACAATGGCCTGCACAATATAACCAAGAAAGCAGGCCGTCATGGTTCTGCGATACGCGGGTTTCATTTTTCTCTCTTTCTGTCAGATGATTTTCATCACATAAAACACCCGGGCGCTATACGGCGTCCGGCGTTTATGAAAAAGTATGCTTCATGAGCGTCAGCGGTTGAGTCCCAGCTCTGAAAGCATTTGGGCCGTGCGGGACTGCGCTTCCTTTGTGGCGGTGGCATTCAGGTGCATTTCGTTGATGCCGCGTCTGGCCCCGCCGCGAAAAATCAGTTTGCACCAACGGCGGATCTCATAAAACGGTAAGAGAAATCGTTTTCCCTCCAGCGAGGGATAATGAAATTTGAGGCTGTCATAAGGCAACCAGATGCGGGAAAGCGCATAGCGGATCTTGCCGCCACGCTTGACCTGCCGAACGGAAACCCGGTTGGAAGTCGTTCCGTATACGCCGCCGCCAAGCAGATAGGCTTCCATTTGCCGTGTGAGCGCGGTGTGCCCGGCTCCTCCGAACCAAACCTTTGAAAGTTGTTCGGACGCTCCGGCAAAAGCCGAAAGACCGCCTTCCTCAAGGAGCGCGTTGCGCTTCTCTTTGTCGTGCGGCACTTTATGGCAAAGCACAAACAGATCCAAAAACGGTCGCACGCCGCACCCGCCGATCTCAAAATGTTTGGCCATGTGGGCAAGGTGATAATAGTAAAACAGTTCGTCCGGCAGAATCTGTTCAAAGCTCCCCTCACACGCCGGAAAAGCCCGTTCCCATGCCGATTCGAGCACCGGATCAAAATCTTTTTCCGCCTTACTCTCGCAAAGCGTGTAATGTAGCTCCAGATGTACCCCGCCCGGTGCGTAAAACGCCACATCGTGATAGTTCTTTTCCCCGCCCTGATAGGAAAGCTTTTCGCAAAGCACGGCTCCGGCCCGCTCCAGATCTTCCTCGTGCACCAGAATATCAATATCACAACTGGTGCGCATCCACGGCTCGGGATAATACGCGCGCAGGACGGAACCTTTGAGCGGAATAAACGGGATCTGCGCCCGGCTCAGTGTCTCTTTGAGCCGTTCCAGTTCAAACTCGTTTTTTTCACAACGGAAGACGGCTTTCATAATCTGCTTTTTAAAGCGGGCTTTCCATTCTTCGTCCCGGATCAGCTCCTGCGACAACAGAGCCGAACCCACCAGATGAGATAGGTCGTGTGCGTCCGAAAGCCGATCTAATTTTTGTAATTCTTCGTCAGTCAAAGCCGCCTTCGCCGTTTGGGATTCCGGCCGGCCGGCCGTTCCCAGAACCGTATCGGCAATAAGAGACATCATCACAGAAACAGTGTTCGTCATACGCATACAACCTCCTTTCCCCGAATTCTGAGGATTATTTTTCCGGCGGAACCAGTAAAACGCGGATTTTTCCGATGTCTTGGTAAAAGAACAGAACGCTGACAAGCACCAGCCCCGCAAAATAAACGGCAAGCCCTATCCAGATATTCGGCACCCATGTAGCCGCATAAAACAGCACGCACATCAAAAACATGTAAAGCGTGGATTTCCGATTGGTCCCGCACAGTGTCGCCAATCCCCTTCCGGTGTCCAGATACCAGACGGCAAGCGAAAAAACAGAAGCAATTGAAATGGCGGCCTCACTTCTGAAAACCAGATAGGCAACCGCATTGGAAGCAAATGAAACGACCAACGCCACCACGCTCTTTTTGAAAAACGCCGTGCTTTTTCCAAAAACTTTATAATAGTTATGCATCACGACCGTGATGGCGGCACTGATAGCCAGACTCGGCAAAATGATTCTGAAAATAGGTAGCGACGGCGTATACTGCGGCAAAAACCAGCCGATGAAAAGCACCAGCGGAAAATAGACCAGCATCGCCAAAAACATAAATATCAGTAAAACCGATTGCATAAGGCCGTAGTTTCTTTTCAGCACTTCTTTATCGGCCCGTTTGAACACCGGATAAAGAACAATGGAAATGGCAGAAGTCGCTACTGTAATCAAGGACAGAATGCTGTAGGCAAACGCATAAGTGGCATATGCCTCGTTGTCAAAAAGCACATTGACAAACTGACGGTCAAGCGACAGCAAAAGTGTGGAGCAAAGATTTGCGACAAGCAAAGGAAATCCCTCTTTGGCAAGCGAGATTACTTCCGGAAAAGAGGCTTTCAGCTTTGCGTGCGGGCCGAATATGATGCTTCGGTAAGTAACAATATACCAAACAAGCAACAACAGATTGATCGCCAGCAGTCCCCAAAGATAGTGCCGATAAGTCACTACAAACTCATGACGGCAAAGCAAGAAAAGCAAAAACACAAAAAGAACATTGCAAAGCGACTGCAGAATCTTTCGCGCAGAATATTCTTTAAAGCGCTGCGTAATCTGAGAAATCTGCTGGAAATAACCGATCAGGTTGGCCGGTATCAGATTAAGTCCAAGAAAAAGAATGATAAACCGATATTCCGGAACGCCGGTAACAAACGCAGCGGACAATATCAAAGCGGTTACGATCGCGTGAAAAATGAAGTACCAAATAAAATAGGATCTGAATTTTTCCCTGTCCAGTTCGGTATAATCTTTTTCGCCGTATCTGAGAACAATGCCGTCGATAACACCCAAACTTAGCACACCCAGATATCCGAAATAAAGCGTAAAAGTTTTATAAAAGCCGTAATCGGAAAGTGAAATGATCTTCGGGAGCAAAAAACTGACGGCAATACCTGATGCAATCGTGACGATATTACTGGAGATAACTTTGATAATATTTTTCAGTACTTTCATCTTCTGCCGTCACCAAACCGTTTTTTCCGCTTTTTCAAGTACTTTTTCGGACTGCTTCAGTCTTTTCCCTGCAAGGGACACGGCCGACTGAATATCCGCCACATCCTGATAAACATATCTGCCCTTCACCAATTGCAAAGCAAACGCCATTCTTTTGCGGACAAAAGACTGTCGAGAAAGTTTTGCCGCCGCATGGCGCAGTTTTCTTTGCGTTTGGTTAACATCAGCCCCGGTTTTTTCTTTGTAAAACCCGGCCAGCCGTTCCTCAAACGCCGGACATCTTTTAAGGATATGGGCAAGAAAAGCAAAAAGTTCTGCCGGTGAAAGCGAAATATTTCCGCCGTTTTCCTTCACGGCCTTAAAAGCACTTTCTGCCCAGATGGTATCCACAGAATAAACATATGGAATTTCGCTGTCCCAGTGATAATCCGTATGTCCGCGAAAATGCGGAGTGTCCGACAGTTCTCCCGTATGGCGGCCGGTCAGAGAATCTGCCGATCCGCTTTTCGCGCAGGTACCCGGCAGGCTGAATGGCGTGCTTAAATACAGCATCCGGTCAATATAGAACGAAAGCGCCACCGCGCCGTAAATATCCGGTGTCAATCCGCCGAAATAGTGGCCGGTCTTTTCTTTTACCCTATCAAATTTTTCTCTTTTTACAATACCGTGATACACTTTTGGGAATGGATAAGCCTGATAGTCATAAAAACCGGAAGTCACCATTTCCCGCAAAGCGTGCGCGGTAGACAATCGCTTTACACAGTTTTTTTGTTTCCTGACAACCAACCGCCCGCTGGCAGATTTTGCAATGGCGTTGGGCCACAGATAGGAAGTCTGCGTATCATAAACGGCTGCGTCAATTTCTTTCTCTCTTAGTATATCCGTCAGTCTGACCGCTTCCGGAAAAACGCAGTCATCGTCGCCGATCATCATCAGATAATCACCTGTTGAAAGTTCAACACCTCTTTCAAAATTGGTGCAAAACGAAAGGCACTCTGCGCTGTACGCATACCGAAGGCGAACGCCGTCCACCCGATCGCCGAGCATTTCCCTTAACATATCGCTGTCGCTGTTGTCCTGAACCACAATTTCAAGCCCCGGAAGCCGATAGTCAAGCAGAGTCTCAATACATTTGAACGCATATGGCTGTCTGTTTTTGGTAGGGATGATAACGGATAGTTTTTTATCGTACATATTCTACTGCTTTCTTATAGGTCGTAGTGCGGATACATTTCCCGATGACATTTCATCCATGAGGCCAGTTCAGCCACCATCTCTTCATAATCCGGGATGATATAAGAAAAATCATATCGGGTGCGCCGGAGAGATTTGTCCGCCTTGACGCCGTCCATCGGATGAATGGTTATTCGGTCATTTCTCATGTAATGATTGAATAACTTCAGCAAGTCGTATTTGGAAACAGCGTGCGCCGGAACGGTATTATAAAGACCGCTCGCCTTTTCCGTTGCGGCCGCTTCCATAGTCTTGGCCAGTTGCAGCGTGGTCTGGCCCGTCCAGATGGATTTTGTAAAACCGCTGATCTCCCCTTGCTGCTTCATAAACCAGTTGAGCAATCCGATGCCCTCCGGATTGATATCCGGTCCGACGATAGAATTACGAAGCGTGATGTTTTTGTCATCTTCCAATTCACCCAAAGCTTTGGAACGGTCATAAAAAGTCTCGCCATCCGGGAAATCCGTCTCGGTATAGCCTCCACGCCGCCCCGAGAAAACGCAATCCGTACTCATGTGGATCACCTGCGTATCCGTCCCGTCTGTCACTTCCGCCAGAAAATGCGGGAAGTAGGCGTTTAAGAAACTGGCGGTCGCCTTGTGCTCTTCGGCCTGTCTGTTGAGAATGCCGATGCAGTTGATCACACTGTCATAATGCCCGGCGACAATCAGCTCGCGAACGGCCGCCACATCCATCGCATTGCCCGTCACCCCTTTTACAAAACGCGGAGCAAACCGGTCAAAACCGAAAACCTCATGCCCCCGCTCCTTCAGGTATAGGGAGATCAGATGCCCGGCCATCCCGTTGCATCCGAGAATCAGAAATTTCATATTTAAAATTTTCCTCCGAAGAGTTTCAGTTTAAGAAGCAGATTTTTCATTTCTTCTACCGTCAACCGGTGCGTATTGTGAGAACTGTACTGTTCCATCGCGTTAAGATCTGTGTTGCCGCTTTCCAGATTATCATAATTCAGATTCCGGTTATCGGCATGAACCCGATAAAAATCGCCCATATCATCGGCGCGGATCATTTCTTCCACAGTGACCAATACTTCATAGAGCTTTTCCCCGTGACGGGCACCGATCACTTTATAGCCGACTTCCGAACGCTTCAGTTCCAGCACGGCCTGCGCCAGCGTTTCAATCGTAGCGGCCGGCGCTTTCTGCACAAAAAGATCTCCCTGTTCGCCGTTACGGAATGCAAAGAGCACCAAATTGACAGCGTCATCCAGCGTCATCATGAATCGGGTCATCTCAGGATTGGTCACGGTCAGTTGTTTCCCTTCCGCGATCTGTTCGCAGAAAAGCGGAATGACCGACCCGCGGGAAGCCATCACATTGCCATATCGGGTCAGACAAAGAATGGGGTCGCCCTTGCTCATCTGCCGGGAACGGGCAATCACATTTTTCTCCATAAGCGCCTTGGTCATTCCCATGGCGTTGATGGGATAGGCCGCCTTGTCCGTGGAAAGGAAAATGGCTTTTTTAATCCGGTTTGCAATGCAGGCATCGATAACATTATTGGAGCCGAGCACATTGGTTTTGACCGCTTCCATCGGGTAAAATTCGCAGGAAGGAACCTGCTTGAGCGCGGCCGCATGAAAAACATAATCCGCTCCCCGGAAAGCGCCGACAATGGAGTGATAATCCCGGACATCGCCAATGTAAAATTTAATCTTGTTGGCATATTCCGGATAAGTTTCCTGATACAGATGCCGCATTTCATCCTGCTTTTTTTCATCACGGGAAACAATGCGGATTTCCGAAATATCGGTTTTCAGAAAGCGGTTGACGATCGTATTGCCGAAAGATCCGGTCCCGCCGGTGACCACCAGCACTTTATCCTTGAACATTTTCAATTCCTCCGTTCGTATTATCCTGTTGTCTGGCGGCTGCCAAAAACGCAAAGCCAAACAAAATCATAAACTCGCAAATCATGGTATCTTCAAACAGGGCGTTCAGAAAAATAAAGGGAAGCGCCACCCCGAAGGCCGCAATACAATAATCCGCGTTTCTCTTCCGGTATATCGTGCGGACAAACAACACCAGAAACGCAACAAATCCGACCAGACCAACCAGACCGTTCTGATAAAGGATTTCCAAAAAAACATTGTGCGTGGCGGTATAATCCAGATTTCCCATGCTGACGCCATTGCCCAAAAGGTAGTGGTGACTGAAAACATACTGAAGAGTGGATCTGTAAATTGTCAGTCGGCCGGATGTCACACCGTCCAGATCGTCTCCCTCTTTGGCAAATCCAAGCATAAACTCCCGCAGGACTTTCGCGTATTCGAAATCCAGCAACAGCAACACGACGGCAAGAACCAAAAACGGCATGAGAATCAGCAAAAGATTAATCCAGCCGGAGCGGCGACCCTTCCGCCCTTTTATCACCAGTTTGGTGAAAAAATAAATTACCACAAGAACGATACCGGTTCTTGATTTGCAAAGGAAAATCGCAATGGCCAGCAAAGCGGTATAGACCCATCGATATCTGCGCCTTTCAATAATCTGATCTCCCAAAATGAGCAAAGGCAACAGAATGCCGGAAATCAGGTTGGTCGCGCCGGCTGGAATGACAAAATAATCCTTATAGTACGGTGCGTTATAAGCGGCATATCCCTCTTTGAGAATCAGGAAATAAGCCCAAAAGCACTGCAACGCAATCATCACGCCAAAGAAAAGGAAAATTTTTGCGGTGTTCTTTGTGGAAATGGGAACATTCAAAAAGAACAGATAAACAAAAAACGGAAAACAGGCAATCACAAAATTTCCGAAGTAATCAGACGGCACATCATAAAGCAACATGGGCAGAAGACTGAGAAATATTCTGCCGAACAAAAGAAAAAGGATCGCATCAAACCTGGCAGAATATCGGAAAAGCGCATAAATGGCGCCGCAAACAATAATCGCCAGAAAAAGATAGGTTTCATTAAACTTGATAAACGGAATAATCACGCCGTGGTTGGTAATGGACTGGCTTTCCGAAAACAGCAATAAAACAAACAAAAAAGCAAGAATGTAAAAACAGGCGACCCTTCCGGTTTTAGTTCGACTCATGACATTTGGTCTCCTTGTTTTTCACATGATGTTTGTATTTCAAAATTATAGACAGCGCTAAGATATTCCGGTGATAGGCACAGCGTGAAATGATTTTCTCCCGGCGTGACAAATCTCCAAAATATTTATTTTTCAGGTGTTCTTTTGAGTAATGCGTGCGGATGTACCGGACAATTTCCCGGCGTGGCTCTTTTTTCTCGATTTTGATCAGAACCGTATTGTTCAATATCTCGCGCAACTCCATTGCTTTCAGTTCTTCATCATAACCCCGGCCGGCAAGACGCGCCGAAAGCAGAGAAAATGACCGTTCACTGTCTTTTTCATCGCAAAGGCTTGCGTCATGCATCAGCGAAGCGGAATGTTGCACATAATGGTATAGCGACACCGGCAGGTAATAAACGCTGCCGGAAAAAGCGATGGCGTGTTTGGTAAACGGCATATCTTCATTCCGGTAATATTCGCCGAAACGCGCACCGCTTTTTTCTATCACTTCTTTTTTATAAATTTTACACATGGTAGATCCATAGGTGTAGACCAGTGCCGTTCTGACATCCAGAAATCCGGGGGAAAGACGCTGACAGCCAACGGAGCTGCCGACAGACAGAATTTTTCCGGTCTCATCCGCTTTTACATAATCAAATACCACACAATCAATGTCTTTTTCCAGCAAAGGCGCCAGTTCTTTTGTAAAGTTCTCCGAAAAATAATCGTCGGAATCCACAAAGATCAGATAATCTCCCGTTGCATGAATAAGACCGTTGTTCCGGCTGACCCCCGGTCCGCTGTTTTTTTCATTTTTGATAAGAATAAACGGAAAAGAACTGCCTGCCGCATAGTCCAGCGCCTGTGCATAACTGTCATCCGTGGAGCAGTCATCCACCAGAATCAGTTCAATTTCGGCGTCCTTTTGCGCGGAAAGTACTTCCAGATTTTTCTTCATCCTCCGGAATGAATTGTACATCGGCACGATCACACTGATTTTTTTCATTCGGAAACCTCAATTCATAATATCGGAAAGTATTCTCACCGTGTGGGTAAGTCCCTCTTTTACCGTAAAAGTATCCCGATAACCAAGAGACTTTATTTTCCGGTTGTCAAGCGAAGAATTATCCATGGGATTGAAGTGCCGGAGATCCGCCTCATCCGGCTCTTTGATCTTCAGCTCTACCTGCCCGGCGGCCGCCAATATCTCCGCCATCCGGCGAATACTGGTCACTTCATCGTGCCCGATATTATAAGATTCTCCCGTTTGTCCGCGCAACAGAGCAACGAGCATGGCCGCGGCACAATCAAGGCAATAACAATAGGAGCGCCGCTGAAGCCCCACACTCTTCATTTCAAGTGGCTTTCCGGCCGCCGCGAGATAGGCAAACACGGAAGAAACCCGCTGATCCCGGGCGGATGCCGTGGGACCGTAAATATGCCCGGGGCGTACCATGACCGTATCCACGCCGTATTCCGAAGAATAAGACCGGCAAAGCACCTCGCTGGCTCTTTTGGCTTCCGGATAAGACGCACGGGTCTGATTGATATCTACCGAGCCGAACCGGCTTTCCTCAAACGCATCCGGTGTACTCTTTATGCCGTATACCTCACTGGAAGAGATATACAGCATTCTTTTTGTTTTGTGTGTCCGGGCGTATTCAAGCAGATTCAGCACGCCGTTAAAATTGGAGAGCATGGTCTCGACCGGCCTTGAAACATACAGCTCCGGAGAGGCAAGCCCCGCGCCGTGAAGGATAAAATCCGGATGCACATCCATTTCCAACGGTTTGGTAGCGTCATACGCCACATAGGTAACGCACGGGAGGCCGCCGTAACGGGCCGCAAAGCCCTCCCGGTTGATGTCGGCAATAAACACCCGGATATCTGCCTTGTGTTTTTCATTATACATCCAAAACAGATCGGCAACTGCTGAACAGATCAGCCCCAATCCGCCGGTCACCAGAATGCGGGCGCCGTTCAAAGGCGAAAGATCCAGATTTCCGATGACCTTTTCCAGATCTTCCAGATATAGTTTACTAGTCAGTATTTTTTTCATTTTTTGATCCACTCATCATTCCGGGCATTCAGCAACGCTTTGAATATCTCAATATCCTCCGCCGTTGTGATCTTGATGTTTTTTTCCGAACCCTTGGAGAAGAAGGTAGTATACCCATATGTCTGCATCAAAGAACAGGAAGCCACGGCGTTCGTCACACCGTCTTTTACAGCCTGACAATGAACCTTCCACAATTCACTGAAACGATAGGCCTGCGGCGTTTGCGTGCGCCACAGTTCTTCTCTTTTCAAGACCTTGTCCGAGGTCTCCCCGTTCTCGGAAGCAAACACCACTTCCACCGTGGGAATCACCGTCACAGCCGATCCGAAACGCTGCTGTTTAATGAGGTTATCTGTAATGATATCCTGGGAAACCATCGGCCTGTTTCCGTCGTGAATGACCACGACGATATCAGATTCACCGTGATCCTCATAAACGGCACGCAATCCGTTATAAATGGATTTCTGTCCGGTCTCACCGCCGATAACGATCTTCTTGAGTTTTGTAATATTGAACTGCTTTGCGTAAGCTTCCAACACCATTTCCCAGCCCTGAAGGCAGGCCACATAGATCTCGTCGATACTGGGGTGTCTTTGAAATGCCTCCAGCGTGTATATGATAATGGGTTTGTTCTGGACGGTAATAAACTGCTTGGGCAGATCCTGGTGTGTTCTTGCCCCTGTTCCGCCCGCTGTCAGAATAGCGATATTCATTTCCTTTTCCCTTTCTTTTCCCGCCGGTCATTCGGACGCTTTATAGTAAGCGTCAAAGGTATGATGGGTAACGCGCTTTTCCGGGGGCGGCAATTTCATGTAATCGCCGTAAATGCTTTTCAGATAAGTTTCCTTGTCCCGGATCGCGCAGAAACGCTCGCCTTCAAAATCGGTCATTTCAAACTCCGAATAAACGGTCTTTGGCAGAATTTCCTTCAGGCGATAACTACCGCATACCGTGCCGGCATATCCGGATTTTTCAAAATCTTCCGGGGGATAGGCAGCCTGAATCCGGCCGATCAGTTTTAACGGATTGGCAAACCGGCTCAGCAAAAAGAAGGCAAACCGGATGGGTTCATACACGAAAGAATGAGTTTTACTTCTGAAAAAGCGCTTCCAGTTATATGCCACCAGCAATTCTCGCTTGAAACGGGTTTTGCCGAAGCGTTTTTTGGCCTCTTCGTAGGTGTCGCCCAGTCCGTCGATGGGGAAAACATCCACACTAACGCCCAAGGGAAGGCGGCCCCGGTTGCTGTTGATTTCACGGATAACCGTATCCGGGTTGACCGCTTTGGCAAACAGATATCCGTATTTCGGCTCGGTTTCACTTGAAACAAGACGAAACGGCGTTTGATTTTCTTTACAGTAAGCAATAAAACGGTTATAATCCGGACGCGGCATAAAAATATCAATATCATCATCCCATGGGATAAATCCCCCATGACGGACCGCACCCAGCAAAGTGCCTCCGCAAAGCGAATAGCGGATTGCTTCTTTTTGACAGATCGCGTGAATCTGCCGCAGAATTCCCAACTCGATTTTTTTCAGGTTCGCAAGGTCAATTTCTTTGCCCCATGTATCGCTCATTTGATAGTCCTTTATTATTTCCGGCAGTCATGCCGTTATTTTTGCTTTCTGGCAAATGTCCGGAACACCCATCCGCGCATGCGGTTTGGCAGACAGCACTGTACGATCCACCGCTTTGTCACATTGCCCGCATAGGTCAGGCTGCTAATCATCTTGTGTTCCAGCATAAATTTCTGAAGATATTTTTCGCTTTGGAAATAGCGTTTTCCGCCGCGCCGGGCGTACAGATTGGAGCCGGTTCTGACATTGACCAACACCGTTCCCGTGTTGGCGAATGTAGCCCCGGCCAGTTGCATCCGGATCCACAGATAATAATCTTCGTTGAAATGCAGATCCAGATAGCCGCCCGCCGACAGAACCGCGCTTTTTTTATACATCACGGTCATATGGTTGAACGGACAACGCTTTTTCAGATAGGCCCGGATGTCGGCCGGATCGGTCGGCACTCTCCGGTATGCAACAATATTTTTTTCTTCTCCGATAAACTCCGAAATGTCACCGCCGACAACATCCGGCGCGGAATCTTTTTCAAAATAAACCACCTGTTTTTCAAAGCGTGTAGGAAGAGAAACATCGTCACTGTCCATCCGTGCAACCAGTTCGAAGTCTGCATTTTCAAGCGCCAGTTTCAATGCGTTTCCAAGCCCCCGGTTCTCCGGCAGGCGAATGATTTTGAAAATACCGTATTTTTTCTGATATTTTTCAATCACCGCGTCCAATTCCGCGCGGAGCGGCCCGTCTGCCACCAATACGATCTGAGAAGGTTTCAGGGTCTGCTCATCCGTAATACTGGAAAGAGCCCGATCAAAGAAAACGGGGTCGTCTTTTCCGTAAACCGACATCGCCACCGAAAAATCCATTTTTGTCACCTTTTCTCCTCTGTTGCATTTTTTGCACGGCAGATGGTTTCCATTTTCAGCACTGCATTTACTTTATGCACAGGTCTTATGCTGTCCAGTTTGCAAAGCAACCGGCGAAAAGGATAAAGCAGCCGGACAATCCACCGGATCTTCGGATTATAGGCAATATGCAAACGGCAATATGCTTTCCGGAATCCGAAATATTTTTGCAGATAGTCCTGGAAGGCGGTTTCGTGATTGATATTTCGCTCGCCGTCGCAAAGAATACCACCGTTTTTCAAGAAGTCCGAATAACAGTCCAGCGCCTTTTCGACCAGCGCCGCATTAACCCCATACTTTTCAAAGGCGGGATCCGTTTTCAGAACATTAAAAGAAACAAAATTCCGATCTTTTTCAACCAGAAGCGCATAACCGGACAATGCCCCTGTCTCTCTTGAAAAAGCACCTAAAACCAGCGTCCCTTTGCCCCATGTTTCCGTCTGTGCAAAGAAAGATTCTTTGTTTACGGTCGGCCGGTATTTTGAGGGATAAGCAGAAAAAGCAGCTACCTGAACCCGGTAAAGCGCCTCTTTGCAGTCCCGCGGATCGAGGATCCGGACTTCAAAATTCTTTTGGCCTTTATTGATTTCATATCTTCTTTTGGCTTTCAGCGCGGCCGGATCAAACGGGGTGTCTTTAATAACATACCACCACTGGCTTTCGCAATCGCAGTCAAAATCAGTGGTCCATCTGGCCAAAAGCGGCCGCTCTCCCTCCGCTTTCCAGATGGTTCCGTCCTCAACGGGAGACAAGTCCACTCCGGACAAGGGCGAGCCTTCCGGAATGGCCGCATGATTGTAAAATCTCCATCCCTGCATTTTACACCCCCAGCAATTCCTTTGCCTCTTGCTGTTTTTCACGGTATTCACCGGAATCAATCTTGCCTTCCCGCATCAGCCAGTCGCCGAGATCAATGTCGGACGCGGTACCGTCCCGCACCGTGTCCGCTCTTTTGAAAACTTTTACCACAGTTTTCAGCAAAATGGCAATATCGCCCCGGGCAGTGATGCCTTTTTCTATGTAGGCAAGGTCATACTCAAATTTTTGTTCCCAGGTAATATTGTTCCGGCCGTTAATCTGCGCCAATCCCGTCAGTCCGGGACGGACCTCATGGCGGCGGCGCTGTCTTGCGGTCATGAAAACCATGTCCCGCACCAGTTGCGGACGCGGCCCGACCAGCGCAAGATCGCCTTTCAGAACATTCAAAAGAGACGGCAATTCGTCCAACGAGGTGCTCCGAAGAAAGCGGCCGTATCCGTTCAGACGCGCGGCGTCCGGAAGCAGGCGGCCTTCCCTGTCTTTTTTATTACTCATGGTCCTGAACTTGAAAAGATAAAAAATTTTCTCCTTGCCATCCTCGCCTTTTTTACCGGGGCGGGGCTGAACAAAAAACGGATTTCCTCTCATGGCAAGCGAACCGGTCACACTCAAAATCAAAAAAAGCGGCAATAAAAGGAGCAACGCCATCAGCGAAAACCAAAAATCAAAGAATCTTTTAAAATACTTTGCGTACATTCCGCGCTCCTTTGTCAATCAAAGCAACGGCGAATCACTTCAATCACCCAATCCTGTTCCTGCGCAGTCATTTTATTGTCACTCGGCAGACAGCACCCACGCGCAAAAATATCCGCACCGACATCCGAAACGCCGCCGGCAATATAGGCATTTGTGCGGCAACGGAGCGTCCCCTCTCTGCCAATCGCCTCATGCATACGGTACATCGGTTGCATGTGCATGGGTTTCCAGATCGGCCGGCCCTCTGCATTGACGGAAGCAATAGCCTCCAGGATCTCGGTCGGGCAGGTTTTGCCCTTTTCCCCAATGTAAAGCGCCCCGGCATCGTCCCTGACCTGACGGCACATATAGTCCCGATCGATAATCAGTGCCGACAGCCAGTAGTTCGGCTCGCTGTCCGGCAGGATGGGATTCATCCGGACGGGCAAATCCTTTAGTCCGTCGCGGTAGCGCTCGTAAACCGCCTTTTTTTGCGCGATATGTTCCCCAAGATGCGGATACTGACCGCGGATTACGCCGGCCACCACATTGCTCATCCGATAGTTATAGCCAACCTCTTCGTGTTGGTACCACGGGGCGTTCTCCCGCGCCTGCGTGGACCACTTGCGCGCTTTATTGGCCACCTCGATATCATTCGTCAGGAGGCAGCCGCCGGCCGAGCCGGTAATGATCTTGTTTCCGTTATAACTGACGGCGGCATAATCCCCGAACGAACCGCATTGCCGGCCGTGCAGCGTGGCACCCATCGCCTCTGCCGCATCCTCGATAAGGATTGCGCCGTGCGCTTTGCAGATTTCCCCGATTTCATCTATCTTCCCGGGAAAACCATACAAGTGAGCCATGACAACCAGTCTCACATCCGGGTATAACTCAAACGCTTTGGCAAGTGACACCGGATCCATATTCCATGTTTCGGCTTCGGTATCAATAAATACCGGAACGCCGCCCTCATAGACCACGGGATTGAGCGTGGCATCAAAAGTCATATCGGAGCAAAAGACACGCCGCCCCGCAAGAGCCCCGCAACCAATGGGGGGCTTTCCGTACAATCGCTCTGCCGCAGAACGGACGCTCAGATGAAGTGCGGCAGTGCAACAGGAAAGTGCCACCGCATATTTCATTCCCGCCTGCTTTGCGGCAATGCGTTCCACTTCATTGATATTCTCTCCCACCGTAGACATCCAGTTTGTTTCATATGCCTGGGTCATGTACCGGAGTTCTTCCCCGTGCATGGTTGGGGATGCAAGCCAGATTTTTTTCTCAAAGGGTTTTACGGACGCAGTGTACATTGCTTTATCCTCTCCGATTCGTTGGCCGGTGTATGCCGGCGTCTTTTTGTCGCCGCAAATTTGCTTCATACATAAAAACATATTATTCTATCATATCATAGCATATATCAATATTTTTGTCAAGAGATTTGGCCTGTTAATATCCGAGCAAAGATGAAATATCAGGAAAAAGAAAAATCCGGTCGCCATTCGGGTCGGGCGACCGGATCTTGAATATCAGACCGGAACGGAGGGGGTGCTTTGATCCGCGAAACCGTCCACGGTCTCGCTTTTTTCCTCCGGATCGGTCCCGGCTGCAGCCGATTCCCGGAGATCATCCTGCTCTTCCGGCTCCTCCAGATGGGACAAATCCATTTTCGGTTTTCTCGAAAGGCGCACCTCGCTGGTCTCCAGCGTCTCGAAAAGTACCTTAATGGGATAAATTTCAACCTCTTCACCGGCCGCCTGCCGCTCTTTGAACATAGCCAGACGGCTGTCGCCCTCCTCGGAACCGTAGGTGTAAAGCACATCCGCCTCGGCGCTTTTCAGCGTATAGCGCCCTCCCGCATTGACAATCATCTGCGTGAGGTAAAGCATCTCGTTAAAATGATAACGCTGATACGAAAGACTGACCGTCACGGTATGCCCCGTCAGCATCGGCGGTTTACGGGTCTTTTTCGGAGTCAGTCCGGCAAGATAGCGAACAAAAAGCTCCGCGTTGTGCGAACCGCGCTCCATAAGATTATCGGGGTCGGCCACCAATTCTTCGGCGGCCGCCGCTGTCCTGGCCTTTTTCCCCTTCCCGCCGCGGTGGCGTTTCTTCCGTCCGCCTTCCGGTTCGGGTTTTTTCCAGCTGTACTCCGTCACAAATTCATGCGTTTCACCGCCGCATTCCGGGTACATCTCCAGAATTTCGGGAAGATTCTTGCCGTGATAAGCGGCAATCGCCTTTAAAATCAACATCGTATTATAGGCATCCTCGTCGGAGCGATGAAGGTTTTCCGGTTCAATGCCGCACCAGGAAAGAAGCGAGTCCTCCAGATTTTTGGCCGTATTGTTCTCGGGCTGCCGGGCATAAATCTGCTGAACATCATAAAAACGGTACGAAAACGGCGTCAGACCATAGCGTTTGCAATCGTCCTGCAGGAAATGCACATCGTTGGTCACAGCATAACCGATGACGGTGGTATCCGGATCCTCAAAAAGCGCCTTGAAAAATTCATAAAAATCCGGGAAAGGCGGCAGATTGGAAAAGATCGAGGTCGGATAGGCCATCATTTTTTTGGCGACATACCAATCAAAGCGGTCGCGCGGATTGATCAGCACATCTTCTTTTTCGTGGAGAATTTCAAAATTTTCATCGGTCACTACATAACCAAGACTGAAAATTTTGGCCGAATTGCCATAGCAATTGGCACATTCAATATCAAAAAACAGGTATTTCTTCATGCAGACTCCCTTTCAGTTCAGAAAATCCATAATGTCAAGCCCCAGCATCGGCAAAAGGCGCGTGAGCAGAATCCGATGCCGCATATAGGCATGGTAACGGAGTCCCTTTTCCATCAGTTCAGGAGTGACATGAACATCGGCCGGCTCGGTCGCGGCACCGGCATGACGCATGAGTGAAAGCATCTCGCTGTCACTGGGCAGCATTTCCGCAATCATCCGGCGTACTTCCGGCCAAATGGCCTTCAGCCGGGCCGGATCGACCGTGGCGGTCACAGTGGGGTTGTTCAGCTTCATGAGTTCTTCCCATTGCGAGGGATCAAAGGCTTTTTTCACTTCTTCAAAATCCGTGGGGTCCGGAATCGGATCCACTTCGGTCACGCGCTCGGCAATATGATGATAAATACGGTTGATCAGCACGCTGGCCACACCCACTTTTTTGCCGTGAAATTCCGGCCAGATGCCGCGCGCCACTTTGTAGCACTCCCAATAATGCGAGAGCACGTGCTCCGCACCGGAAGCCGGACGCGAACATCCTGCCAGTTTCATTCCGATCCCGGAAAGAACAAGCCCCTGCATGATGCTGCCGGCTGCCTCTTCATCATTTGCCGTCACGCGGTCGGCCAGCGCCATCACTTTCCGGACGCCCTGCATGGTAATCTCAGCCACGGCGGGGCAATAATATTCACCCGTAAGAAGATGCGACAGTTTCCAATCGAAAATACCGATATATTTGGCAATCATATCACCAAAACCCGCTGTTTTCAGCTCGGCGGGAGAAGCCGCCAGCACATGGGTGTCGGCCAGAATGATCGACGGTTGTTCCGCAAAAAGTGAAGTTTTGAAATTGTTTTCGATAATCGGCGCCGTATCGGAAGCAAATCCGTCCATGGAAGGCGCCGTGGCAAAAATAGCAAATTCCTTTTTGGCGCGGAAAGCGGCCACGCGGCAGATGTCATTGACCGAACCGGTACCCACCGACAAAAGGCCGTCCACATCCGAAAGAAGCGCCTCCACCTCCCGCACACCCTCGATGGTCGCCAACCGCATATCGGGATAGATCAGCTTTTTCACGGAAAATCCGGCAGAAAACAGGCTTTCAAGAATCCCGTTGCTGGCGCGCATTTCGTTTTCATCGCTGACCAGTAAAATTTTCCCCGGAAAACCGGCTTCTTTCAACACCTGTCCGCAACGCGCCATCAGACCGCTTTCAATCTGAACCGTTTCGGTAAAAATGGTGTGTTTGCGACCGCAGGGGCAGTCGGAAAGAGACCTGAGAATATTTTTGAGTTCCATTCTGATACCTCACAATCCTTTTCATTATAATAGATTCTCCGATGATTGTCAAGAAAATTCTGAATCCGTAAAAAGGTTTTCTCTTGCTTTTTAGCGGATCTTTTGCTATAATAACTTGTCAGACATGACAATCCTTTTCCGAAGATGGGAGGAAAGGCTGTGCTAAAAAAAGTTCGGGTCCAATTAGTGGCCAAACGGGATGAAATCAGGGCTGTTTCAAGCGAAACCGGCCCGGAAGTGACCGATGAAAAATCGGACCGCATTGAATTTTTTACGGAGGGCAATTATCACGACGACGGCGAACGGGTCAGCATTGTCTATCATGAAAGCGAACTGACCGGGATGGACGGCGCCGTAACCACACTATCTTTCCTCAAAAAAGAACCCGGGCTTGTTTCCATGCTCCGTAACGGAACGGTGCGTACCGCGCTGGTTTTTGAAGAAGGACGCCGGCACATCTGCATTTATGAAACCCCGTTTATGCCCTTTGAAGTGACGGTGGAAACCGACTGCGTCCAAAACCGGATTCCGGAAGACGGCACTCTGGCGCTTTCTTACACAGTGGAGATTAAAGGGGCAAGCGCCGAACATACCGATTTTCGCATGACGGTCCTGCCGCTTTACAAAAAACCCTTAACAGACTGACCCCCAATAAGTAATCCCCGTGCGCGACAACGCACGGGGATTACTTATTTTTTGGAAAGTAAAAAAGCGGAAAGTGCCGAAACGGTATCGAAAATATGCTTTGCTCCCGCCGCAAGCAAAACTTCGCGCGGGCGGAATCCAAAAGAAACAAAAGCGCCGGGGACGCCTGCATTTTGCGCAGTCGCCACATCCACCTCGGAATCGCCGACAAAAACCGCCTCGTCCGGCCGGATACCCGCTTCCCGGAGTAGTGAAAAAAGCGCGGTAGGGTCGGGCTTTCTCGGAATTCTGGGGCGTTCGCCCGCCACGCTGTCAAAAAGCCCGGGAAAATAATATTCGCACACGGCGTGGACTGCCGCATCACCTTTATTGGAGATCAATGCGGTCCGGATGCCGGCTGCCCGCAGAGCCGCAAGCATTTCGGGAACCCCCGGATACGGTGCTGTTTTCAGGGTGCAGTGACTGTTATAATATTTTGTAAAAGCCTGCGTCAGTTCGTCGATTATGGCAGGCGTTGTTCCAATCGGCGCGGCCTGCTCCATAAGGCGATGATACCCGTTTCCGACAAAACGGCGGACCTCATCGGTTTCGCGGGCCGCAAAACCTTTGGCAGTCAGCACGGCGTTGGTGGCGTCGGTCAGATCGGGAAGCGTATCCAGCACGGTTCCGTCCAAATCAAACACAATCATTTTTGTTTTTTTCATCCAAGCATTTTCTCCAATTCTTCAAGAGCGAAAGCCAACAGCCCCCGGTCGCAGTCCGGGCCGATCCGATCGGCAAGCGCCTTCAGTTCCGGGAGCGCATTCTGAGGGCAAAAAGCAATATCCGCCTCGCTCAGCATCGCCCTGTCATTATCATAGTCGCCCATAGCCACCAGCGTTCTGCCCTTTCCCACCAACTCGCGCAGGGTTCGCAAACCCAGGCCCTTGTTGATCTCCGGCGGCTGAATTTCGGCAATGTGCGGCCCGGAAAAGGTAAAGGAAAGCCGACCTTTAAAGGTAGCGTTGAAAGCTTTTTCGATCGTTTGCAGATCTTCGGTCTCGCCGCGCACCACCAGTTTGAACCAATCGTTTTGCGGCCAGATTTCGGCCGGAGAGAGAATTTCCACGGCCGGCGCGTCATAAAGCGCAATGTCTTTGCGCAGGTAGTCGTTCAGTTTTTCCATGCGTTGCTTTTCGGGCGTTGAAACCCGGAAAGTCGCATCCGGAAAGGACGCACGCAAAAAAGCGAGCACATCACCGGCATCCGATTCTTTCATCAGTCTTCCGCCGATGATCTCATTTTTTCCGAAGTCATACAGATACGCCCCGTTGCAAAGCACGGCGGGCACATTACAGACTTCGGCCGGATCCGGGAAAATCGAACGGATATTGGTGTGCACCCGGCCGCTGGCAAAGGCAAACAGTCCGCCGCCGTCCTTGAAACGGCGAAGAGCCTCCATGTTTTCGGGCACGGGTTTCCCGGCGTGCGAAAGAAAAGTGCCGTCCAGATCGCTGACCAGCAGAATGTCGGAAAAATTCATGTATTTGCTTCCTTTTTTAAAATAGCAAGGATGGCGGCAAAATCCGCCGGAAGCGGGGAATGAAAAGTCATCGGCTCGCCGGTAGCGGGATGGCGAAAGGACAGCGTGCCCGCGTGCAGGCACTGTCCGTGAAAAAGCGCCCGATGACAGGCCTCAAAACGCGTACCGTCCCCCCCGTAGAGCGGGTCCCCCAAAAGCGGATGCCCCAGCGAAGCCATGTGCACCCGAATCTGGTGGGTGCGCCCGGTCTCAAGCCGACATTCCAGATGGGTAAAAGCGCCCAATGGCTCCAACACCCGATAATGCGTCACTGCCGGGCGCCCTGCGCCGGGTTTTCTGACCACCGCCATTTTTTTGCGGTCGGTCGGATGCCGGCCGATGGGCGCATTCACGGTGCCGGTTTCCTCCCGGAAACCGCCCAGTGCAATGGCCTCGTAGATCCGGCTGACTTCGTGAGTCTTGAGCTGTGCGCTGAGCGCAAGATGCGCCGCATCGTTTTTGGCCACCACCAGCAGACCGCTGGTATCTTTGTCAATCCGGTGCACAATACCGGGGCGGATCACGCCGCCGACGCCAGACAGCGAATCCCCGCAATGGTAAAGCAGGGCATTGACCAGCGTCCCCGCGCCGTGCCCGGCGGCCGGATGAACCACCATGCCTGCCGGCTTGTTGATGACCGCCACATCGCTGTCCTCGTAAACAATATCCAACGGAATATTTTCGGGCTTTGCCTCTTCGCTTTCAGGCTCCGGAACCGCAACCGTCACCTGTTCTCCGCCCGCAAGCCGATAGTTTTTTTCGGCCTTACCGGGGGTTACGCACACGCACCCGCTTTCCAGCAACCGCCCTGCGGCGCTGCGGGAAAGCGGAAAAGCGCGGGAAAGATAGGCATCCAACCGTTCTCCCCGCTCGCTTTCGGGCACGGTAGCCCTCAACAGCTCAGGCATTCCCCTGCTCCTTGGGCGGCTCTCCTGTATGGCCGGATTTCTTCTTTTTATCTTCATTTATCAGGTCAATAATCAGCGTGATAAAGAAAATGGCACCGCCCACGCAAACCGCCGCGTCCGCCACATTGAACACCCACGGCCAAATCGAGGGAAACGCGCAGAAATACAAAAAATCAATGACATATCCCAGCGCCAATCGGTCGATCATGTTGCCGATCCCGCCGCCTACGATCAACGCCAGTGCCACACGTGGCAACGCTTTTGCCGTAAAGCGGTACAGATAAAAAATCACAAGCAGGATTCCCAGCGAAGAAAGGACCAGAAATACCCAGCGATGATCCGACAAAAGGCCAAATGCCATCCCCTCATTCTCCACATAAGTAAACCGGAAAACACCGGGAATAATGACCTGCCCCTCTGGTGGCAGATACAGCAGAATGAGCGCTTTTGAAATCTGATCCAGTGTAATTGTCAGCATGATGACCAGAATCGGCATCAGCGTCCACATAAGCAGTCTCCTTTCCGGAAAAGTGTATCGTTCGTGTTCCGCGGGCAAAAATCATGAAAATTTCGCCCGCGGACAGCTCCGAAAGCTTTTTAAAGACCCAATACCCGGCGGCAACGCGGACACAGACATCCGCCATCCGCATCATGGAAAGGCGTGCGGGTATAATTCCAGCACCGGTCGCACTTCTCGCCCTCGGCGTTCCTGACCAGGGCGCCCAACGGCGCTTCGTCCGTTGTTTTCAGTTCCGCAGGGATCCCGCCTTTCACCAGTTTCACATCGGAAACGATAAAGAGCGCGGGCAGTTCCTCTCCAAAGGAAGAAAGCAGCTGATAGTCCTCTTCTCCCGGAACATAAAGCGTCAGGGCGGCATCCAGCGATTTGCCGATTTTTTTATCGGCACGCGCCAGTTCCAGCGCTTTCATGACAGGATCGCGCAGGAGGAAGAATTTTTCATACCGGTCCTTTTCGGCCGGGAAAGAAAGCGATTCTTCATATTCCGGCAGGTCGTTGAGGAAAACGCTCTCCCGGACATCTCCCGCCCGGTGCGGCATTGCCTGCCAGATTTCCTCGGTCGTAAAAGCAAGCAACGGCGCCATCAACCGTGTGAGCGCATGAATGATCAGATACATGGCACTCTGCGCACTGCGGCGTTCTTTGGAATTGCCTGCTTCGGCGTACACACGGTCTTTGGTGATATCAATATAAAGCTTGGAAAGATCCACCGTACAGAAATTGTTGATGCCGTGATAGATGAGGTGGAATTCGTAATCGTCATAAGCCTGCCGCGCTTCGCGCACCAGATCGTTCATCATCGCCACGGCCCAGCGGTCAAGCGGCAACCATTCATCGGGCGGCAACAGATCGGTATCCGGATTGAAATCATAAAGATCGGCCAGAAGGAACCGCGCCGTGTTCCGGATCTTTCGGTAAGCGTCCGAAAGCTGACGGAAAATCGCATCGGAAGCGCGGACATCCACGCGGTAATCGCTGGAAGCCACCCACAAACGCACCAGATCGGCGCCGTATTTGGCAATCATTTCTTCCGGCGCGACCGAGTTGCCCAACGATTTGTGCATGGCCTTTCCCTCTCCGTCCACCACCCAACCGTGGGTGAGTACGGTGCGGTAAGGCGCGCCCTGACCCTTTGCGCCGACAGCCGTCAGAAGCGAGGACTGGAACCAGCCGCGGTATTGGTCGGCCCCCTCCAGGTACAGGTCGGCCGGGAAATAGTTCCCCAGTCTGCCTTCCAGCACATAGAAGTGGCTGGAGCCCGAATCAAACCATCCGTCCAGCGTATTCCCCTCTTTGGTAAAATGCTTGCCTCCGCAGAAGGGGCAGGCGTATCCGACGGGCAGAATATCGGCCGCCTCGGTATCAAACCAAGCGTTGGAACCTTTTGCGGCAAACAAAGCGGACACCGCCTCAATGGTCTTTTCGTCGCAGATCGGCTTGCCGCAATCCGCGCAGTAGAACACCGGGATCGGCAATCCCCAGTGCCGCTGACGCGAGATGCACCAATCGGCGCGTTCCCGCACCATGGATTTGATGCGCTCGCCGCCCCATTCGGGGAGCCACTGTACACGGTCGCAGGCCGCGGCCGCCTCTTCTTTGAAAGCGTCCACCGAGCAGAACCACTGCGGCGTGGCGCGGAAAATGATGGGAGATTTGCACCGCCAGCAGTGCGGATATTCATGCGAAATCTCTTCACTGGCAAAGAGTGCGCCGCTCTCTTTCAGATCCGCCAGAATGGCGGCGTTGGAATCGGCATAATACATTCCGGCAAACTTTCCGGCATCTTTGGTCTGGTAGCCACGGTCATCCACCGGTACAATAATCTCCATGTTGTAGCGGCGGCAGGTCTGATAGTCGTCCGCGCCGAAACCGGGCGCGGTATGAACGCATCCCGTACCGCTGTCCATCGTGACATAATCGGCACACACCAGAACCGAATCACGGTCAAGGAAAGGATGCGCGGCCTTCATAAATTCAAAATCGCGGCCCTTCAGCACAGCCACTTCCCGGTATTCCCCGATACCGCCCGCGGCCATGGTGCGGTCGGTCAGCGCCTTGGCCGTGATGTAAAATTCACCGTTGGCGGCGCGCACCACCGAATAGTCCTCTTCGGGATTGAGCGCAATCGCCAGGTTGCCGGGAAGCGTCCATGTGGTGGTGGTCCAGATGATAAAATAGGTCTTTTGGAGGTCGCACACATCGGAAAGTTTTCCGCCGTCCTCCTTGACGCGGAACTTGACATAAATAGAGGTGCAGGGATCGGTCTGATATTCAATTTCCGCCTCGGCCAGCGCCGTTTCGTCCTTCGGGCACCAGTAAACCGGCTTCAATCCCTTGTAAATATAGCCCTTGCGGTACATCTCGCCGAAGACTTTTACCTCGCGCGCCTCAAAATCGGGGCTCATGGTCAGGTACGGATGTTCCCAATCGGCCGTCACACCCAGCCGGCGGAACTGCCCGCGCTGGATATCCACAAAATTTTCGGCAAACTGATGGCACTGCGAACGGAATTCCGGAACGGACATCCGCTTGCGGTCGAGTTTATTCTTTTTGATAATGGCACTCTCGATCGGCATTCCATGGTTGTCCCAGCCCGGAATATAGGGGGTGCGGAAACCGGCCATATTCTTTGATTTATTGATAAAATCCTTTAAAATTTTGTTCATGGCCGTGCCCATGTGAATGTTTCCGTTGGAAAAAGGAGGGCCGTCGTGCAACACAAAAAGCGGCTTGCCCGCACGGTGTTCCTCCATCTTGGCATAAAGGCCAAGGCCGTTCCAATAATCAAGCATCTGCGGCTCGCGTTTGGGCAGTTCGGCCCGCATGGCAAAGGGGGTATTCGGCAAATTCAAAGATGCGCTGTAATCTTTTGACATGGTTTTGTACTCCTCGTCTATTGAGAAAAATATTTATACATATCGGTCAGCCCGCAACCGGATTCTTCCCTTCCGGGTCGGCTCTGAAAGCTCCCGCAAGACGAATTTTCCATAGCCGTGCACGGTCAGCACCGTCCCGGCCTGAAGCGGCTTTTCGTTTTTTTCCAGAATTTCATAATCGGCTTCGATCTGCCCGGCGGTAAACAAAGCCTGCGCCTTTTCTCTGGACAGATGGCAAAGCGCAGCCACCACCGCATCGGCGCGCGGAGAGGCCACCGTATCACAGACAGATTCAAACCGGCGGCCGCCGTCAAAATCCGGCGGCGGAGTAAAGCGTTCGGTCTTCACCTTGTCCCCGCCCACGAAAGTCAGTTCCCCAAGCAGGAAATCCGCTGTAAGACGGCCGCAAAAAATCACGGCCTGCCGGGGCGAAAGCACACAGATATCTCCCACGGCCTCTCTTGCCAGTCCCAGATGGAGCACCGACCCGAGAAAATCGCGGTGCGTGAGATCCCGATATCCGCTCCCGGTCACAGAAACTGCGCACAGTGTTTCGGAAAAGGATTCCGCCAAGAAAATTTCCCGCACCTCTTCTTCCCTTGCATAATCGGGCAGGAAAAACATCCGGGTGCGCTCCGCCTCGCGGTATCCGCCGAAAAAGAGCCATTCCCCCGGCGCGAACGAAAAGTGCGTTTCCAGCTTTTTTCGCTCGCCGGGGGTCAGAAAAACGGTATTTGTGATCTCGCCCGACCGCGCCCTTCCGAGCAACTCCTCTCCACGGGCAAAAAGCAGTTCTTCTTCTGTTGACATCGGGTCCCTCTCAAATGGCAAAAAGCAACGCCTCAATGATTGAAAGCGTCAGCGCGGCCGCCAGAAACGCCATATCAATGGGCGTATCCTCAAACCATCCTTTTTTCTCAAAAAGCGCCCGAAAAGGCATGATCACCGGTTCGGTGATCATGCAGGCAATCTCCAGCACAGGATTGTCCTCCCGCACCGGGAAAAAGGACAGAATAGCCCGCAGGAAAAGGCCAAGCTCCAACACCGAGACAAGGGCACGCGCAACGCCGACCAACAGCGTAAGAACCAGATTCAACGCGTCCGCCTCCTTTCAGGGGAAAAAGCCCGCTCAGTTTTCCTCATCCTCGCCGTCCCGTTCGTCCTCCACACTCATTTCACCGCTACGGGGAGAGAAAACCAGCGTGGTGCGGGTCACGCGCCGGAACTCGCCGTCCAGCACTTCCAGGGCGCCCAGCAGAAAATCAATCAGGCGCATGGCGGCGGCCCGGTCCAGCTCTTCAATGTTCATGACCACCGTGTAGCCGTCCATCAGATAGCCCGCAATGGTGGGACCGTCATCATAGTTGTGCGGTTTGACCACCTTGAGCATATTGGAAGAAGCGGCGGATTTTCCCGTGTGACGGGCGGGCGCTTTCGGGGCACTGCTCTCGTAATCGTCCACAACGCCGTCCTCTTCGTCTTCGGTGCCGCGGTAAAAACCGCTGTCATAGTTGTCGTCGTAGGATTCGTAATCGCTCTTCGGCTTCTTGGCAAATGGATTTTTCATGTTTTCCTCCGTCAATGTATGTTTTATTTTTTTATTTTGACTTTTCTGATTGGAATTTAACGCTGGACAGCGGGTCACCCGGATGGCGGATGAAAAGCGCCCGGCCGATCCGCACGAAATCCGCGCCTTCCAGCACGGCCTCCCGATAGCTTTCGGACATCCCCATAGAGAAAAGCGGCCGTTCGGTGCGCCCCGCCTCCCGAAAGAGAGAAAGCCCCACTTCGCGGGTTTTTTGGAAGCAACGCCGGTAAGTTTCGCTGTCCGCACCGGCAGGCCCCATGGTCATGAACCCGCGCACCCGCAGATGCGTAAACGCCGAAACCGAGGCAAACAGCGCCGCGGCTTCTTCGGCCGGAACGCCGCTTTTTCCCGCTTCGCAGGCGCTGTTGATCTCCAACAGAATATCTACCGTAAGGCCCTTCGCGCCCGCCCGTTTTTCAATCTCGGCGGCCAGTTCGGTGCTGTCCACCGAATGAATGAGCGCCGTGTGTCCAATGAGATATTTGACCTTGTTTTTTTGCAGAGTCCCGATGAAATGCACCCGGGCGCCGGACGCCTCATAAAGCGGTGCCCGCTCGGTCAGTTGCTGTACCCGGTTCTCGCCCACATCGGTCACACCGGATGAAAGAAGCGTGGCAATCTCGGCCTCGTCGGCATATTTGACCGCCGCGATCAACACCGGCGGACTTTTTCGTCCAGCCTCTTCGGCCACGGCCGAAAGCCCGGCGCGAACGGTCTCCAGGTTTTCTTTTATGTAATTATAATTCCGTCCGGTTTCCATCTCAGTGCAACGCCTTTCCCTCATACAGCCGGCGCGGTGTGACCAGCAGCGTTTCTCCTTCCCGCAGCCAGCCCGCTTCCTCGCGCACGGCACAAAGGCAATAACCGTCCCTTGACAGAATGACCTCTACGCTCCGACGCGCGGCGTGGCCGGAGGCGTCGACAAAAACATAGGTCTGCCCGTTTTCTTCCTGAAGCGCCGAGTGCGGCACACGGATGCCCGATACCGGCGCAAAAGAAAGTTCGATTTCCTGCCGCCGGCATCCGTCGGCCGGCGGAGCCGTGCCGGCATCTGCCCGGAAAACCAGCAGGACCTCATCGCGCTCCTCGGCGGGGACAATGCGCACAAGCGTCATGTTTTCATTGCGGTCCGTCCGGGTAAAAGAAAGCGGATAAACGGAACCGGCTTCAAAACAGGCCGCCTCCCCCCGTCCGACCGAAAGCGCCAGATACCAATCGCCCGGCAGGATAATCTTGCCGATGGCCGAAGGTTCCTTCTTCCCCTCGGCCAGCATGACCGAAAGGCTTTCCGGCGTGACGGTCGCCGCGGCGGCGGCTGTCAGGAAATCCTCGTATCCGTCGGTCTCCCGGCAGAAGATGCCCGCATGGGTTGCGGCTCTCCGTTCGCCGGAAGCGTATTTGATCAATTCATCAAAAGAAGCCTGCAGTTCGGCGATCCGCGCGGCACGCGCGGCCGGATCTTCCCGTTTCGCATCCCGGACCGAAAACGCTTCCCGCAAGGCAGCCGTTGCGTCTTCCGTGCGGAGCAATTCCCCTTTTGAAAGGCCGCGCATGAGCGAAAAGTAAGAAGAAAGATAGGCCGGTTGCCAGGCTGTATCCGCCGCGTCGTCCAATGCCTGCAGTGCCTCGATCTGTGCCATGAGATCGGCCCCGAGCGCCCGCTTTCCGGTATTGGTGTCATCCTGATAGACATCGGCTAGCAGATCGCCCACCGAAACCGTTGCGCCGTCCCGTACCGCGTAACGCACCGGGCCGTTGTTGACGCTGGAAATCACCGCCTCGTCCCGGAAGACATAGCCCTGCGCCGTTTTTTTGCGCGGCAAAGTCATCCGCACGGCCGTTTCTCTCCGGATACCGTCCGACAGCCGGAGCGATTCCAGAACCAATGTGCCAACCAGCACCGCAAGCAAAAGGAGAATGGCCGTGACCTGAAGCGCGTGAAAACGCCTTGCCCTTTTCCCTTCCGAATCCGACATTTCTTCTTTCGCCTTCTTTCCGTTTAAACATTACAAAAATTTTTTCGCACGCGCGCGCGAAAAATTTTAATTTATTATATCATATAATCAATTCCTTTTTTAAGTTTCAGCGCATTATTTACAATTTCTTCAAAATTACGCATCTTTCCGTCGGCGTCCACCGGAAGTTTATGGATATAGGGCCGCGCCGAAAACCAGGTAATCTGCCGCTTGGCATAGTGTTTGGTGGAGAGGATTAGGGTGTTCCGGGCCGTCTCAAGGTCACATTGCCCCGATAGATAGGGGAGAATCTCCTTGTAGCCGATGGCGGCCGCCGCCGTAGCCGAGCGCTCAAAAACGCCGGCCTCCTGCAATGCGCGCGTCTCCTGTATCAACCCTGCGCGAAACATCTCTGTCACGCGTTTCTCAATCCGCTCATAAAGCAGATTCCGGTCCTCAAAAGTAAGGCAAATGACCGCCGCCCGATAACGCAATGACGGATCGGCATTCTGCCGGTCCCATTCGCTCTTGGGCAGGCCGGTCGTTTCGGCAATTTCCAGCGCGCGCAAAACCCGGCGCACATTGTTGGGATGTATCGCGGCCGCACTTACCGGATCAACCGCCGCAAGGCGGGCATACAGGGCTTCACTCCCCACTTTTTCGGCCTCTGCCGCCAATCTTTCGCGGATCACCGGGTCAGCCGCCGGCGTCCGTGGCGCCCCGCGCAGCAGCGTTTCCAGGTAAAGCCCCGTCCCGCCGCACAGAATAGGCAAGCGCGCTCTTTTGCGGACATCGGCAATGGCGGCATCAGCCGCCTGTGCATAGTCGGCGGCCGAAAAGTCCTCAAACGGGCTTAAAATATCCACCAGATGATAGGGCACACGCGCCCGCTCGGCCGGAGTCGGTTTGGCCGTTCCGATATCCATTCCCCGATAGATCTGCATAGAGTCGCAGGAAATAATTTCCCCCGAAAGCCGGAGAGCCAGCGCTTCGGCCAGTGCGGATTTCCCGCTGGCCGTTGGCCCGACTACCGCCAGGAAATAGGGCTTTTCCGTCATACATTCACCTCACTGATCGCCGAACCAGGAAGTAATTTCACCGGCCTTGTCCATGTTGTCCCGCAACCCTCTTGCAAAAGAAAACAGCGTCTGCAAAATACTGTGATCCGAAAAAAGAAACCACAGGGCCAGTAAAATCACCACCAGCGTAATCAGAAATTTGGCGATCTTTCCGAAAAGGCGCAGTGACAGATAGATCGCCAGCGCCGCCACCAGAAGTGCCAGCGCCGCATAAGCGATATCCGAAAAAATTCCCAAATCAACCATTTTCCCTCTCCCCGGTCCGTCTCACCCGACAGATCCGCCCATTCTCTTCAAAAAGTATAACCGTTTTGTGCCTTTTTCATCACACGGGCGGCACTTTCCCGCAAAAGATGTTCCGCCAGAAACAGTAAAAACAGCCATGCATCGCGCCGCTTACCGGATGAGCACAATCTGCCGGTTTTGCAAAAATAAGCTCATTTTGGAAGCAAGCGAGGCAAGGCGCACCGGAGCCGCCGCCTGATGGCGTAGTTACCTACGGCGAGGGCGCAGGCGAGGAGCAACGCCGTATCGCGCCGCTTACCGGATGAGCATTGCGTCGCCGAAAGAAAAGAAACGATACCGTTCAGCCACCGCCGTCCGATAAGCCGAAAGAATGGCCTCCCGGTTGTAAAAAGCGGAAACCAGCATCAGCAGTGTGCTTTCCGGCAAATGAAAATTGGTGATCAGCGCATCCACCGCCTTGAAACGGTATCCCGGGTAGATAAAAATACCGGTATCTCCGCTCATGGCGTGCACCACGCCCTTCTCATCGGTCACACTCTCCAGCGTCCGGCAGGAAGTCGTTCCCACGGCCACGATACGCCCCCCTGCCGCGCGGCGTGCATTGATAAGCGCGGCGCTTTCCGGACTGACCGAAAAATATTCGGTGTGCATGACATGGTCGCCGATATGTTCCGCCTTCACCGGCCGGAAAGTACCCAACCCCACATGAAGCATAACCGGCGCAATGGCAACGCCCTTTTCCCTGACCCGCCGGAGCAGCTCGGGCGTAAAATGAAGCCCGGCCGTCGGAGCGGCGGCAGAACCTTCCTCCCGCGCATACACCGTCTGATACCGGTCATTGTCCGAAAGCTGTTCGGTAATATAGGGGGGCAAAGGCATCAGACCGATCTTGTGGAGGATCTCATACACATTCTGATAGGCGCCGTGATCGTAAGAAAACGAAATGAGGCGGTTCCCCTCTTCCACAATGCCGCTCACCGTGCCGGTGAGTATGCCGTCACCGAACACCAGCCGTGCGCCCTCGCGGGCACGCTTGCCGGGTTTGACCAGCGTTTCCCACACATCCAATGACCGCTGACGGAGCAGCAGCAGTTCTACCGGAGCGTCCGGCCTTCCCTCGGTGTGACCGTAAAGCCGGGCGGGAATGACCTTGGAATCATTGATAACCAGCACATCGCCGGGGTTCAGATACTCCAGAATATCATAAAAATGCCGATGTTCCACCGTGTTTTTTTGCCGGTCAAGCACCATCAGCCGGGAAGCGTCCCGCTTTTCTTCCGGGTGCTGGGCAATCAGCTCTTTGGGCAGATCGTAATAAAAATCGGCGGTGGAAAGATCGGTTTTCACTTTCTCATTGACAATCGTTTCAGACATGGTTTCCTCTTCCGGGTTTTCCGCGCACACGGCGCGCGGAAAACGAGCATAAAATAGCAATACAGGCGCAAGCGCGTCTACTTACAGTTATTATAATACATTTGCGGCGGGTTTTCAATGATTTTTTTATTTTTCCTTTTTCCGCAAATGAAAAACCGCAGAAAGGGACAGACTATGAGCACACAAAAAGAGCCGGTCTTCCGGGGAGCCGCCACGGCGCTGGTGACGCCATTCAACGAAAACGGGATTGATTATCCCGCCCTTGCCGCAATGATTGAGTGGCAGATCGGCGCCGGCATTGACGCGCTGGTCTTTGCCGGAACCACCGGAGAACGCTCCACGCTTTCCGGAGAAGAACACCGGGCGCTCCTGCGGTTTGCGGTCAGGCAAGTCGCCGGGCGGGTGCCGGTCATTGCCGGAACAGGCGGAAACGACACGGCGTTTTCGCTTGCGCTTTCGCGCGATGCCTGCGAGATCGGGTGTGATGCCCTGCTGCTGGTCACTCCTTATTACAACAAATGCACCCCTTCAGGGATGCTCCGCCATTTCTTCACCATTGCCGACGCGGTCACAAAGCCCGTTCTTCTTTACAATGTTCCCTCCAGAACCGGGGTGGACATTCCGCTCCCGGTTTACCGGGAGCTGGCCCGGCACGAACGGATTGCGGGCGTGAAAGAAGCCAGCGGCAATCTCTCGGCCGTGGCCGGATTGCTTTCGGAATGCGGAGATCAGTTGCCGGTCTACACGGGCAACGATGACCAGACCGTGCCGGTGATGGCACTGGGCGGGCTCGGCGCCATTTCGGTCTTTTCAGGCATCCTGCCGGGAGAAATGCATGCGTTGTGCGCGGCCTGTCTGGCGGGAGATTTCAAAAAGGCGGCCGCGCTCCAGTTAAAATATCTGCCGCTCATGCATGCGCTCTTTTCGGAGGTCAATCCGATCCCGGTCAAAACGGCGTTGGGGCTGATGGGCCGTTGCCGCCCCGATCTGCGTTTGCCGCTGTGCAAAATGGAAAAAGAAAACAAAGAAAAACTGGCAAAACTCCTGGGAGAATTTCACTTGCTCCCGTAAAATTTACCAAGCGAGGATGTTGAAATGAAAAAACTGATTTTATCAGGTTGGAACGGAAGAATGGGCAAATCCGTCTCTCTGGCCGCGCCGGAATACGGCTTCCGGACAGTGGCGGGCATCGGGCACGGTGCAAAAGAAGCAAACGGGACCGTCACCTTCCCGGTTTACGCGCATACCGCAGACTGCCGCGAGAGAGCCGACTGCGTCATTGACTTTTCCTCTCCCTCATTTTTGCCGGAATTGCTGGCATTTGCCGACAAAAGCCACACCCCGCTTGTCATCGGCACAACCGGATACAGCGAAGAAGAAAAAGCAAAAATCGAAGAATTTTCACACCGTGTGCCGGTTTTCTGCTCACCTAATCTCTCTTTCGGCATCGGAGTCTTGCAAAAACTATGCCGCACGCTTCCGAGTCTGCTGGGGCAGGAATTCGATATTGAAATGACAGAAATACACCACAAAAACAAAAAAGACGCGCCCAGCGGCACGGCGCTTTTACTGGCTAAGGCACTCGCTCACGGAAGAACCGCGGCAATCGGTTTTGGCCGAAAAGGAGAAAAAGTACGGGAACGGGGTGAGATTTGCCTGCACTCTGTTCGCGGCGGCGGGGTCATCGGAGAGCATTGCGTATACTTCTTGGGAGAAGACGAAGTGCTCACGCTGACGCACAGTGCGCTTGACCGCTCGCTGTTTGCCAAGGGCGCCCTGCGCGCAGCCGCATTCCTCATTGGGAAACCGGCTGGTTTTTATGATATGGACGCGCTGATTGAAGCGACTCTTCTCCAGAATGTCCCCCAACGGGATGAGAAAAACGGAATATTTTCTTTTTTGTAATCAAAGAGGAAGGCGGCCGTGCGGCCGCCTTCCCTTTTATTATTTCAGAAAGGTCATTTCCCGTTTGGCAAAAATCCATCGAATATCGGACAGATGCCGTTGGAAAGGAACCAGCGGTATTCGGCCGGATCATGCACGGTATAAACAAACATCCCCGCGCCAAGCAACCGCCCGACCCGCCGCGCAATACTGTGCGGATAAGCCTTGTCATAGGCATAGAAAGCCGGCCGGCAAAGAAAATTCAAAAGGCAATGCGAAAGCAGAAAATTCACCCCCCGCGAACCGGGGCGTTTGGCTTTCTGCAAATCGGTGACCAGCAACCCCCGCACGGTATTCTTTTCGTGCTTTTTGAACCAACGGAGAAGCAACGGATTGAATGATTCCACCGAATATGCGCCGTGATAATCCCGCAGGAGTGCGGCCACTGCCGGGCAAAGCGCCGTATTGCCGCTCTCGCCCTTCAGTTCAATGAGGAGCGGCACACGCCCCTTCACCAGTGCAAGCACCTCCCGCAGGGTCGGTATGGTTTCTTCACTGCCCGAAAGAGAAAATGCAGAAAGTTCACCCGCCGAAAAATCCGCCAGCCGCCCTTCGCGGCGACAGACCCGGGACAATGTGCTGTCATGAAACACCATCACTTCGCCGTCGGCCGAAAGCTGAACATCTAACTCGATCCCGAATCCGTGCTCGACCGCTTTTTGAAAAGCCGGCAGCGAATTTTCCGGAAGCGTCGCATCCCAAAGGCCCCTGTGCGCATAGGGCACCGCGAGTTCTGCAAGTTTTTTTCTGCGGGGCGCAATCAAAAATAACCAGCAAAACAAGCAAAAAAGCACCGCGCCGACCACCGGCAGCAAAATTTTCAAAGCCACCGGCATCTCACACCTCCGTTGCGGAAAACCGTCCCTCACGCCGGAGCATTTCAAAAACGCGCAGGGCGGCCACCTGTGTTTTGCCATCCGGGATATCGCCGGCCAGCACCTTTGCCACCAACTCCGTCAGCGGCATTTGAAACACCTCCAAAAATTCATCCTCATCCGTATGCGTCTGACCCCGAGACAGATCTTCCGCCAGAAAAAGTTGCAACCGCTCGCCCAGGATGGCCGGCGAACCGTAAAAGTCCCCCAGACGCCGCCACTTTTTCGCATGGATGCCGGTTTCCTCGGCCAGTTCACGCCTGGCGGCCGAAAGCGGATCTTCTTCTCTTGAATTCAGTTTTCCGGCCGGGATTTCAGTCAGAATATCATGGAAGGGATAGCGATACTGCCGTTCCAGAATCACCTCGTTTGTATCGGTCAACGCCAGCACGGCCACCGCGCCCACATGAAGAATGTGTTCTCTTGTGGCAGGATGGCCGTCCGGCAGTTCCACCGTATCCCGGCGCACATGAAGCACCTGCCCGTCAAATATCGCTTCGCTTTGAATTTTCTTTTCTCTTAGTTCCATATTCATGCTCACTTTCTCTTTACCGGAATCAGTATACACCCTTTGCGTCTTTTTGTAAAGAGGAAAAAGAAAAGAGCACCCTCCCGGGAACCCTCTTCTCAGTTTTCAAGGTCGGCCAGTGCCTGTCCGATCTCACGGCGGCCATAACCATATCTGGACAGCTTTTGAAACAATTTTTCGGCTTCTTCCCTTGTGCGCGGTAGCGGAAAGCGTTTTTTCCGGAGCAACCGGACGCACCGGGTCTCGCCGGGTTCCCTTGAAAGTCTTTCCCGCACGGCAGGAAAAACCTCTTCGCCGTATCCCTTGGCCGCCAGATCCGCCAAAATCCGTCGGTCGCCCCACAGTTTGTCAAGCCCTCTTTCGGCCTCGCGCAGGGCGTTTTCCGATTCCGAAAGATATCCGCCGGCGCAAAGTTCTTCAGCCGCCAGACGGGAAAGTTCGGGCGATACCCCGCGACGGCAGAGCTTCTGCACCAGCGTCCGGCGCGAACAACCGCCAAAAGAAAGCAACCGCAATCCCCTGCCCATCGCTTCACAAAGCAGGGCCTCCTGCTGATAATACTGATAATCATCTTCACTGACCGGCCCGGGATGCGGCAAACGCGGCAACCGCGCCGAAAAAAGCGACAGCTGCGTTTCTTCATCCCCCAATTCCGAGGTCAGGCGAAAAGAAAGGAGCAACCGTGCGCCGCCGTCCGCGGCGCGGACGGCGGTCAGACAGATTTCACGATTCGCTTTCATCATCCAGCTTCAGGGTGCGGAGATCAAAATCCTCCTCACCGTCCTCTTCTTCCACCTCAAAGGTCTCGTTTTTCTCATTCAGGCGGTCGCCCTGTTCACGGATCTTGCCCTCGATTTCCTCAAACAAAGCCGTGTTGCTTTCCAGCATCTTGCGGATGTTTTCTTTGCCCTGACCCAGGCGCTCGCCGTTATAGGAGAACCACGAACCGCTCTTTTTGATAATGTCCAGAAGAATGGCAATGTCAACCAACTCGCCCGCGCGCGAAATGCCTTTTCCGTAAAGGATATCAAATTCGGCCGTGCGGAAAGGCGGCGCCACTTTATTCTTGACGATCTTGCACTTGACATGATTGCCGTAAATGTCATTGCCGTTCTTGAGTTGTTCGGTCTTGCGGACATCAATCCGGACAGACGCATAGAACTTCAGTGCGCGGCCGCCGGTGGTGGTTTCGGGATTGCCGTACATCACGCCCACTTTTTCACGGAGCTGATTGATGAAAATCACCACCGCATTGCTCTTGGAAATGACGGCTGAAAGCTTCCGCATTGCCTGTGACATCAGGCGTGCCTGCACGCCGACCTGTGCCTGGCCCATATCGCCCTCAATCTCCTGCCGCGGGACCAGTGCGGCCACCGAGTCGATGACCACCACATCCACCGCGCCCGAACGGACCAGCGCCTCGGTAATATCCAATGCGTCCTCGCCGCAATCAGGCTGAGAAACCAACAGATTGTTAATATCCACGCCCAGTGCCTTGGCGTAAACCGGATCCAGCGCGTGCTCGGCGTCAATAAAGGCCGCCTGCCCGCCGGTCTTTTGCACTTCGGCCACGATATGCAGTGCCACCGTGGTCTTGCCGGAGGATTCCGGGCCGTAGATCTCGATGATTCGGCCGCGCGGCACACCGCCGATTCCCAAGGCCATGTCCAACGAAAGAGAGCCGGTGTGTACAGCCTGCACCTCCATATGGGTGTTCTCGCCCAGCTTCATTACCGTGCCGGCGCCGTAATCGCGCTCCAACTGTTTAATAGCCGTCTCCAACGCCTTTTTGCGATCGGCAGCATCGGTAGGCAAGGGAGCGGATGTCTTTTTGGAAGATGAGGCTTTCATCTGTTGTGTCCTCCGTATTTTCGTGATGACATCATTATACACCCGCTTTTTCCGTTTGTCAAGTCTATTTTTCCAAAACCGGAAAAAATTTTTTACTCAAAAAATTGATGATAACTTTTTTGTTCCGCTATTGAAGTCCGCAAGCGTTTACAGATCCCGCTTTTTCTCCCGGCCGGGAGCGTATCCGTATTTTTCTTTATAGATCTTTGAAAACCGTGCGGCATCGGGATATCCGCACAGCGCGCCCACTTCTCCCACCGGATATTTCCCGCCCGCAAGCAGATGCCGTGCCACCCTAAGACGGGTTCCAATCAGATAGTGCTGTGCGCTCTCTCCGGTCTCGCGCCGGAAAAGACGGCAAAAATAGGAATGGGACAAATGCAGATAGCGGCAAAGCCCGGCAACGGAAAAATCGGGATCGCCGTAATGCCCTTCTATATAATGAATCGCGCGCGCAACAACGGGAGAACGCGCTTCTTCAGGAGGAGAGTCCGGCGGGTCGGCCATTTCTTCCAGTTGTGAAAGGACTCCCAAAACCAGCGAAGGGAGCAAAAAGACCCGCTCGCTCCCCTGCATCCGCTCATTCACGGCAAAGGCAATGAGTTCTCCCAGCCGTTCGCTCCTTTCTCCGGGCGGCAACACGCGCAATGCGTCAAAGCCGATCCGACGGAAACCTTCGCCGAACGCGGCCGAACGGACGCTGAATCCGCAATAGCACCACGGATCGGCCGGATCGGGATAATAAGTCATCAGGCATTCCGGCGGAATGAAAAAAATTTCCCCCGGCCCCAGACGGCGAAGTTCGCCGTCTCTTGGTCCGAAAAAGCCGTGCCCGCGGAGAATATAGTGAAAGCTGTTGTTTTCGCACATCCGCCAGTGCGTCATGGGCGGCTCCGGCGGATAAAAGCGGCCGGTGAAATCATCCAGCCACACTTTGATTTCTCCCCGATCCGGCGTTTCAAAGGTCTGACTGTCAAAAAAGCGCCTCTCCGGCCTTGCAAAGCGGTATTCCATCGATAATCCTCCCTTTTGCAATAAGCATATCACACCGGCCGTCCCTCGTCAAGACAAAAGGATAAAAAAAGACAAATTCAAAAAGCAAAAATAACCTACTTTTTCTGCAGGCTCTGCTGTTATAATCAAAGAAAGAAAACCGCAAAAACCAACCGTTTTGCGAAACAGGAGGTTTATCCCATGAAAGCATACCGTTTGGGCGTGATCGGATTCGGCCGCCGCATGAGTGATGTCATGAAATCGCTTCTGGATCTTTCCCCGGACAGCCGCGTGATCGCCGTACTCGACAAGAACGAGTCCTATGCCCGCGAAAACATGAAAAATGCCGGAGTCGACCCGGATGCGGTCCGCTTTTTCACCGATGAAACGGCTTTTTTCAACGAAGGACAGCCGGATGGCATCCTCATTGGCACCAACTGCGTGGATCACGCGCAGTATGCCACCGAGGTTCTTCGCCGCAACATTCCGCTTTTCCTTGAAAAACCGGTCGGCATCACGCACCGGGATCTGGATCTGCTCTCCGGCTATGCGGTCAAAAATCCGCCGGTCACGGTCTCTTTTCCGCTCCGGGTCACGCCGCTGTTTGCCCGCGCCATGGAGATCGTCAAGAGCGGTATGTTGGGTAAAATTTCACAAGTACAGGCAGTCAACAATGTCTACTATGGGCGGGGATATTATAAAAAATGGTATCGGAACGACGCGCTGACCGGCGGTCTTTTCCTGCAGAAGGCCACGCATGATGTGGATTGTATTTTCACCCTGCTGGGCGGGCAGCTCCCGTACCGTGTGATAGCCGTTTCCCGCAAAAATATTTTCAAGGGCAACCATCCCGCCGGCCTGCACTGCGCGGACTGTGCGGAACGCGAAAGCTGTCCGGAAAGCGACTGGAACCTGGAAAAGTTTGATGGCGAGCCGAAACAGCCCGACACCTGTGTGTTTGCCACGGACACCGGAAACGAGGATTCCGGCAGTATGATCTTACTTTTCCCTTCCGGCATTCACGCCGTCTACACGCAGAACTTTGTCGTGCGCAAAGCGGCCGGTCGCCGGGAGATCCGCGTCATCGGTTATGACGGCACACTGGAAATTTCTTTTGGCGAAAACGAACTCCGGCTTTTCAACCACCACACCGGCGCCGTGGAAAAGTGCGGATTTGACAGCGCGGCGCGCGGCCATCATGGCGGCGACCGGATGCTCATGCGCGACTTCCTCTCGCTTCTTGCAGGCGAGAGTACGCCGGCCGGCGGGCTCTTTGACGGCGTGGTCAGCGCCGCCGTTTCCCTGGCCGCGCGGGAATCAGCCGACAAAGACGGGATGCCGGTCGAGCCCAATTTCCCAAAAAATACTTGACAAATTCAAGATCAGCATATATAATGACAGATAGCGATTTTGAAACAACGGAGGATTTATATATGTTTGAAAAAGTAAAGGCACTGCTGTGCGATGATCTGCAGATTGATGAAAGCGATGTCACCATGGACGCAACGCTCGCGGGCGACCTGAATATCAATTCGATTGAAATGGCCGATCTTATCATGCTCTGCGAGGAAAAATTCAATGTGGAGATCTCCGAGGAGGACGCCGGCAAATTTGTCACCGTCGGTGATGTCGTGCGCTACCTTGAGGCGCTGTAAAGATCTTGAAAGTTTAAAGCCGCCCGCACCGGGCGGCTTTTTCTTTTTCCTTTGAATGGCCGTTTTCATAATTACACCCCCATGCGCTTATAGTAGGATGAGGTGAAAAATATGAAGCAACGAAAAATTTTTGCGCTTTTTGGCGCGCTTTTTCTTTTGGTCAGTTCTCTTTTTTCCGGCCTGTTTCTTTTTTTGAATCAGGGTATTCCGATGCGCGCCACAGATGCAGGAACGGTCTGCCCCCCGAAAACAATCGTGCTTGACGCGGGTCACGGCGGAGAAGACAGCGGCGCGCTGGGCGTGGGCGGCGTGAAAGAAAAAGATCTGAATCTTCAGATCACTCTGATCCTTTCGGATCTGTTCCGCGCGGGCGGTTACCGGGTGATTCTGACGCGCGAAGACGACCGGCTTCTCTGCGATCCCGACACGCCGGCCGGACGCCGCAAACAGGGCGATCTTCAGAACCGGGTCCGCAAATCGGCCGAAAACGGCTCCGCCGTATTGGTGAGCATTCACCAAAACACCTATCCGCTTGCTTCCTGCAGCGGCCTGCAGGTCTGGTATTCCGGCAACCACCCCGCGTCCGAAAATATGGCGCTGGCTGTGCAGGAAGGGGTACAGAAAAATCTCCAGCCCGACAATCACCGAAAAATCAAAAAGGCCACTTCCGCCATCTATCTGCTCCGGCACGCCGAGACCCCCGCCATCCTCATCGAATGCGGATTTCTGACCAATCCCGCGGAATGTGCCCTGTTGCAGGATCCGGACTATCAGAAAAAATTGGCTCTCGCCATTTTCTGCGCTCTGTGCGGGAATTTTCCGCCGGACTCTTGCGCCGGAGAAAATTAAATGGTATAATACATCCATGACCGCGATATGCGAGAGACAAAATTTCCGTTTTTACAAAAGAGGCCGGACGGGCTGATCTTTATGCATTCCATGCGGCCGCAGAAGTGGAATTCCGGAGGCGTTTATGAAACTGAAAACCGTCTATATCTGCTCCGAATGTGGGGCGCGCTCTCCCAAATGGATGGGAAAATGCACCGCCTGCGGCGCATGGAACAGCTTTGTGGAGGATGTCGTGGACGAGACGCCCACACCGGCCGCGTCTGCCCGGCACACGCTGACCGCCCGCACCGGCGAGCACCGCGCCGTGCCCTATCGGGAGATGGAAATGCCGGATTATATCCGCACCGTTACGGGGCTTTCGGAACTGGACCGGGTATTGGGCGGCGGACTGGTGCTGGGTTCGGTGGTTTTGCTGGCAGGTGAGCCGGGCATCGGAAAATCCACGCTGCTCATGCAGATCTCGGACATTCTGGGCGCGCATCGCCAGGTGCTTTATGTCTCCGGCGAAGAATCGGCCGGACAGCTGAAACTCCGCGCCGAACGCCTGGGCGTAAAAGGCGAACACCTCAGCATCCTGACCGAAACCAATCTGGACAAAATCCTTTCCGAGATTGACCGGACAAAACCGGATCTGGTCATTGTCGATTCCATTCAGACCGTTTATAATGCCGCCATTGCCTCCACGCAGGGCACGGTCACGCAGGTCCGCGAGACCGCGCTGGCCTTTATCAACAAGGCCAAAAGCGAAAACATTTCGGTCATTCTGGTCGGCCATGTCAATAAGGAAGGCAGCATTGCCGGGCCGAAACTGCTGGAGCACATGGTGGACGCCGTGCTTTATTTTGAGGGAGAACGCCAGCAAGCCTACCGTGTCATCCGTGCCATCAAAAACCGGTACGGTTCCACCAATGAGATCGGCGTGTTTGAAATGACCGATGAGGGACTTTCCCAGGTGCAGAACCCCTCCGAAATGCTTTTGGCCGACCGGCCGCAGAACACCCCCGGCAACTGTGCACTGTGCACCATGGAAGGCACACGCCCCCTCATTGCCGAAATACAGGCGCTGGTCAGCGCCACCACTTTCCCCACGCCGCGCCGCACCTGCGACGGCATTGACTACAACCGTCTTTGCCTGATCCTTGCCCTGCTGGAAAAGCGCCTGGGACTCCGCTTTTCGGCCAACGATGTCTACATCAATGTCATCGGAGGCCTGCGCCTGGTGGAACCGGCCGCCGATCTTTCCCTTGCGCTGGCGCTCATTTCCTCATTGACAGACCGCCCTGTGCCGGATGATCTGATCGCGCTGGGCGAACTGGGTCTTTCGGGCGAATGCCGCGCCGTTTCCGGGCTTGAGTATCGGGTCAAAGAGGCAGAACGCCTCGGTTTTTCCCGCGTTCTGCTCCCCGCCCGGAATCTGAACAAAAAAACGCCGAAATGCGGCATTGAACTCATCCCAGTCAGAAGTCTTTTTGACGCCGTGCGCTACCTGTCCCCCAAAGAAAAAGGAGGCAACCTGCCCGGTTGAACCGGCTTTCCCCACCACAGCGCTATACCAGCCGTTTCGAAGACAGATTTTCCGTCATTTCCGGCTCTCCGCCCGCGGGCGGAGAGCTTTTTTGCGGGAACTCTTGCATTTTCGGGAAAAATGCGGTAAAATATATATTTGTATGGAATTTGATTGACAGAAAAGAGAGCCTTTATGGACGAAAGAACAAGAAAAGAAATCGAGAGGAGACGCACTTTTGCGATCATCTCTCACCCCGACGCCGGCAAGACCACCCTCACGGAAAAGCTCCTTTTGTACGGCGGAGCCATACAGTCAGCCGGATCGGTCAAGGGCAAACAGCACGACCGCCACGCCGTTTCGGACTGGATGGAACTCGAAAAACAGCGCGGCATTTCGATCACTTCTTCGGTGTTGCAGTTTTCCTATGACGGCTATTGCGTCAACATTCTGGATACGCCCGGGCATCAGGACTTTTCGGAAGACACCTACCGCACGCTGATGGCGGCCGACAGCGCCGTCATGGTCATCGACGCGGCAAAGGGCATCGAGCCGCAGACCCGAAAGCTTTTCCGCGTGTGCGCCAAACGCGGCATCCCGATCTTCACCTTTATCAACAAGCTGGACCACGAAGCGCGCGACCCGTTTGATCTTCTGGAAGAGTTGGAAAAAGAATTCGGCATCGGCACTTACCCGATGAACTGGCCCATCAGTTGCGGCGTCACCTTCAAGGGCGTTTATGACCGGCAGGCACGCGCGATTCACACCTTCGGAGACGGGCACGGCGGCCGCAACAAACTGACCACCATCGCCTGCGACATCACCGAAACCGAAAAACTGGATGAACTCATCGGCGAAAATCTGCGCCGCGAACTCTGCGAACAGATCGAACTGCTGGATGGCGCAAGCTTTGATTTTGACCAAGACGCCATTGAAAAAGGAAAACTGACCCCCGTCTTTTTCGGTTCCGCCCTCAACAACTTCGGCGTGGAAGATTTTTTGCGCTATTTCCTGCGCCTGACCACACCGCCGCTCCCCCGCACGGCGGCAGGCGATATCACCGTCGATCCTTTTGACGACCGTTTTTCGGCCTTCGTTTTCAAGATTCAGGCCAATATGAACAAAGCCCACCGCGACCGCATCGCCTTTATGCGCATCTGCTCCGGTCATTTTGAGCGCGGCGCGGAATATTATCATGTGCAGGGCAAAAAACCGGTCAAACTTTCTCAGCCTCAGCAGATGATGGCGCAGGACCGCGCCGGCATTGACGAGGCCTTTGCCGGAGACATCATCGGCGTTTTCGACCCCGGCATTTACGCCATCGGCGACACGGTGTGCGACAAAAGCATGAAGGTGGCCTTTACCGGCATTCCCACTTTCGCCCCCGAACATTTTGCCATGGTAGAGCAGATTGATTCCATGAAACGCAAACAGTTTGCCAAGGGAATGAACCAGATTGCGCAGGAAGGCGCCATCCGCATTTTCTTTGAGCCGGACGGCGGTTACGAGCGCGTGGTCGTGGGAGTCATCGGATTGCTTCAATACGATGTGCTCAAATTCCGGATGAAAAGCGAGTATGGCGTGGACTATCTGCACCGGGATCTCCCCTTCCAGTATATTCAGCGCATCCGGAACCCCGACGAACTGGATCTGCCGCGGTTGAATCTGGCTTCCGATACCCGCCGTGTCCAGGATGTACGCGGCGAACAGTATCTGCTCTTCACCGGAAACTGGAGCGTCAAATGGGCGCTGGACAACAACCCCAACCTGAAGCTTGAAGATTTCGACCGCATGTAATCCGATTTCATTTTCAAAAATTCCATTTTTGATATATTATTTTCCATTTTTATATTATCTTTTTCTAATAAGTGCCTTCTATTTTTGCAAGGCACTTCTTTTCTTTCCGTCCTCCGGCAGGCATGAATTTTTATGGATTTGAAGCGCAGATGATTGACTTTCCTACATTTTTATGTTATAATGATAGGCAGAAGAATTTCAAAAAGGAGAACGCGAATGGAAGATCAGAAAAACACTCAGCCCTGTACCGGCGAAACCGCCGGATCTGCCAAGGAAACCGACATACCGTCTTCCCCTGCCTCATCTGCCGATGGTGCTCCGCCGGAGCCGATGTCTGCAGGGTGCGATCTTTGCGCCCCTCTCACCGAGCCGAGCCAGAAAAGCGCACTAACCGGCAAAAAGAGAAAGCGTCTGCTCTTTCTCCTGGCGCTGCCCATGGTCCTCACGATCGGGCTCGTCGTTCTGTTGGTCATGCTCCTGACCACCCGCATCCAGGCCGAGCGCGAGCCGCTGTGCCTTTTTCATGAAGGGTTGCTCCCGGCTGCGACTTATCAAAACGATGGCAGTATGATTTGGGGGTTTTTGAACAAAGACGGAAGCTGGGCCATCTATCCTTCCTTTCTCACAGCGGGCAATTTCTCCGATAACGGGCTGGCTCCCGTCAAAAGCGCGGAAAACAAGCAGTTCGGATTCATCAACAAAAACGGTGATTTTGTCATCGAGCCGAATTACGATGACGCCGGTGAATTCGGTAGAAAAGGCCTTGCGTGCGTCAAGCTCTATAACAGATGGGGCTATATTGACAAAAAGGGAAAGCTGAAAATCAACCCGCAGTTTGAAAAGGCTTCCGCCTTCACCGAAAACGGCCTGGCCGCAGTGTGTATCGGCGGGAAATACGGCTATATCAACACAAAAGGCGAGTATGTTATCGAGCCCAAATATGACATGGCGTTGGATTTTTCAAACGGAAGCGCTTTTGTATATCTGTATAGCAAATGGGGGAAAATTGATGAGAAAGGCGAGTGGATCATCAATCCTCAGTTTGATCTGACCGTTTCTTACGGCGGCAATCAGCCGATTCTCGTGCGCTCCGGCAATAATTTCGGTTTGTGCGACCGAGACGGCGACTTTCTGATCGCGCCGAAATATGACAAACTGCTGATTTACGGAAAATACGGCTATATTCCTTTTCGACAGGACAGAGATTGGGGATATCTGAACCAAAAGGGAGAGATTGTTATCCGGGCCGAATTTTCGGAGGCCTATCCCTTTTCCGATAACGGTCTGGCGCTGGCTCGCGACTGGAAAAGCGGCAAATACGGTTATATCAATCAATCCGGCAAATGGGTCATTGAGCCGCAATACGAATCAGCCGCTTTCTTCTCCAAAGGGCTTGCCAAAGTCTATATTCCCGCTAAAGAGGCTTTCGGTTATATCAATAAAAACGGCGAGATCCAGTTTGAACTGGACCCGAGCCATAAAGAAGCCAGCAGTTTTTATGAGGACGGTTACGCCATTTCCCGCAAGATCGGAGAAGACAGCCGTTTCTATTTCGCCATTATAAATTCAAGCGGGACGATTTTGCGCGATGATCTTGCCGCCATCGGTAGCACCCGGGACACATCGTCACTTGTGCAACTGGAGGAGCTCGTCGCCGCTCTTCTAAAACTTCTTCCGATCGGATATTGATCGCCAATCGCACGTAAAACCAATTCACAAAATAAAGCAGGCGTAGCGAACGCTTAAACGGAGGGCAAAAAATGGACGAAAATAAAGATATCGTGGAGATTTACACACTGCAGGACGAAGAAGGCAAAGAGCACGAGTTTCAACTTCTGGCCACCTGCGAAAAAAACGGAACCACCTACTACGCCATGGTCCCGGCAGAAGGAGAAGCCGAGGACGAAAGCGAGTATTTTGAGTATGTGGTGCTGAAAAAAGTCGTGGAAAACGGCGAAGAAAACCTCATCACCATTGATGACGATGAAGAATTTGACAGCGTGGCCGACTATTTTGACGACATTCTGGCCGAGGAGATCGACTACGACGAAAAAGACGGACCGTCAGGAAAAAAGAACTAAGTCCCCCCGCCTGCCGTGTGCGTGAGTTCCGGTATAGTGGAGCCGACAACGACACAATGGAGCCCGGAGAAAGTCCGGCCGCGGTTTGCAGACCTCCCTTTCCCTCTTCCGATCGACTTGTCTCGGAGGGGACAAAAGGACGCTGGGAGCAGTAAAGCGGCCGGCAGGGCGCCCCCCTTTAAAAAAAGGGTTCTCGTTCCCGGAACAACGGCACGGCGGGGTTTCTTAAAAGGCAAACTTTCCAAAAAATAATTTTATACATAGGAGAAAAACACAAATGGGAATTATCAGAGCAACACTCTCCGCCATAGGCGGCGGATTGGCCGATACCTGGGCAGAGGTGCTGGAAGCCGATAACATGAGCGATACCACGGTCTTTACCCGTGGCGTGACCGTCCGGAAGAATGACCGGCGCAATCACAATAAAAAAGGCACCGCCGACACCATTTCCAACGGTTCCATCATCCATGTCTATGACAACCAGTTCATGCTGTTGGTCGACGGCGGAAAAGTGGTAGATTTCACGGCCGAGCCCGGTTACTACAAGGTAGACAACTCCAGCATGCCCTCGCTCTTTGCCGGGCAGTTTGCGGACAGCCTGAAGGAGACCTTCTCGCGCATCAAATACGGCGGCGTCCCCTCTTCTTCTCAAAAAGCATACTTCATCAACCTGCAGGAGATCAAGGGAATCAAATTCGGCACCCGCACCCCGGTCAACTATTTTGACAACTTCTACAACGCCGAACTCTTCCTGCGCGCTTTCGGCACCTACTCCATCAAGATCACCGATCCGCTGAAGTTCTATGCCGAAGCCGTTCCGCGTGACAAAGACCGGGTGGATATCAACGATATCAACGAACAGTATCTCTCCGAATTTATGGAAGCACTCCAGGCCGCCATTAACCAGATGTCGGTGGACAACATCCGGATTTCTCAGGTCGTCAGCAAGTCGCGCGAACTTTCCGACTACATGGCCACCGAACTGGATGAAGAATGGAAAAACCGCCGTGGCTTTGAGGTGCTTTCGGTCGGCATTGCCAGCGTTTCTTATGATGACGAATCCAAGAAGCTTATCAACATGAGAAACCAGGGCGCCATGCTGGGCGACGCCGGTGTGCGCGAGGGTTATGTGCAGGGTGCCATGGCCAGAGGCTTTGAAAACGCGGGCAGTAATTCCGGCGGCTCGGCCACAGCCTTTATGGGCATGGGCATGGGCATGAACGCCGCGGGCGGTTTTGCCTCCTTCTCGGATACCAACCGCGCGCAAATGGAGCGCGACGCGGCGGCCAAGGCCGCAACCTCGAAAAAAGCGGCTGATAGCTGGAAATGCGCCTGCGGTGCTGAAAACACCGGCAAATTCTGTGCCGAATGCGGTGCCAAGCGTCCCGCGCCGGCCGCCGGCTGGATCTGCCCCTCCTGCGGTGCCAAAAACACCGGCAAATTCTGCTCTGAATGTGGGGCCAAAGCGCCCGCGGCGG
>ERZ779888.511-NODE-511-length-46340-cov-6.648763_pt1 | contig 46340 bp, 46 predicted proteins | sample MGYA00511245_ERZ779888 | MGnify/ENA primary metagenome ERZ779888 (study PRJEB29588, sample SAMEA2155255) | human gut metagenome | biome: human gut; feature: human-associated habitat; material: faeces | place: Denmark | collected 2008/2010 ...
GGCGGGTTTTTGACATCTTTCCCTTTTCCCGCATTTGCTTTTAGGGAAAAGGAGGATTTGCCATGCAAAAAGAATCCATGAGCCGTTATCCGGACACCTCGGACGCACAGACCGACCTGCCGCTGGCCAGAGAGATCTACCGCGCTTTTCTCGGCGAACTTTCCGCCATCACCGATTATCTTTACGATGCCATCGTCATCGCCCCGGAAATTCCGGCGCTCTCTGCGCTGTTCCGGGAGACCGCACGCACCGAAATGGCGCATTACGAAGCGCTGGGCACGCTGTTGCCGCATCTGGGCGCTTCCCCCGCGCTGCGCGTCACGCTCCGGCAGTTGCCAGTCCGATTGAGGGAAGACGCGCGCGCTCACGCGCCGGTGCTGGCCGAACAAATGCTGAAACGCGCCATAGAAGGCGAAAACAAAACCGCCGCGCTCTATGCCACGCTGGCCGGAAAAGCGGCGGACGCCAGCGTCCGGGAGCTCCTTTCCCTTCTCTCGGAAGAAGAAAAAGGACACGCCGCCGCCTTTAGCTCGTTTTTGAAACGACTGACGGAATCTTAAAAATCCCCCGCTGACTCCGAAGAAAAAAGCCGGATATCCGGCTTTTTTTGTTTGACGGAAACGATTATCATTCGTCTCTTACAGTGTGCGGATCATTAAAATCCGTTGCGTCAAAAGAAACAATGGCATGATATTTCGGATCCATTTCCTTCAGCTTTTCTGCAATCAGTTCATTCAGTTCTTTCTTTCGCGCCTCATACTCCCGCGGGATGACCAGATCAAAAATGATATTGGTTCTTCGCTGTCCCCGCACCATGCGGAAATCGTGCATACAAAGGCGTTCGTCCGTTCCTTTCAGCGCCTCCCGCAAATAGAGCCTGACGGCATTGAGTTCCGGGTCGTCCACCACGATCGGGTCATAATGAACCACCAGTTCCACGCCGGTTTTCTCTTTCACTTCCCGCTCAATCTCATCCATGCGCTCGTGCGCTTCCAGCGGATCGGTCCGATAGTCCATTTCCACATGAACACTGGCAAAGCGGCGGCCCGGGCCATAATCGTGCATGATAAAATCATGAATGCCCAGCACTTTTTCGTGTGCGCAGATCTCAAAACCGATGCGATGCACCAACTCTTCATCCGGGGCTTCTCCCAAAAGCGGGCTGATGGTCTCGCGCGCGATTCCAATACCGGAAAAAAGAATAAAAAGCGCCACCAGAAGACCCACATAGCCGTCTACCGCCAGGCCGGTATAATAGCCGAAAATGCCGGAAGCAAGCACGGCTGCCGTGGCAATCACATCGTTCCGGCTGTCCGCCGCGGCCGCTCGAAGCGCCGAGGAAGAGATCTTTTTGCCCAGTCTCGCGTAAAAAAGCGCCATCAGCGTTTTAATTAGGATCGAGGCCGATAAAATCACCACCACAACGGCTGAAAAACCGACCTCTCCCGGCACAATGATCTTTTTAACGGAACTCTTTAAGAGTTCCGCGCCAATCAACAGAATCATGACCGCCACCAACAACCCGGAAAAGTATTCCATGCGCCGGTGGCCGAAGGGATGCTTTTCATCCGCCGGTTTTGCGGCCAGTTTGAATCCGATCAGCGTGGCCAGCGATCCGGAGGCATCCGAAAGGTTGTTGACGGCGTCCGCCGTAATGGAAAGACTGTGCGTAAAAAGACCGATGGACAATTTCCCCGCAAAAAGGAGAAAATTGCAGCCGATACCGATGATACCGGCCGTCCGGCCGCAGGCATCCCGGACGGCGGGATCTTGCGGAGGTTCCGCTTTTCCGCTCAGAAGACGACACAAAAGCTTTAACAAAACGCTCACCTCACCCAAAAGCCGTGTGCCGAAAAAAACGGCACACGGCAAAGAATGTAAAAAGACTTATTTGCCGAAATATCTTTTGAGAAGTCCCGCAAAGGCTCTGCCATGCCGGGCTTCGTCCTTGGCCATTTCATGAACGGTATCATGAATGGCGTCCAGATTCAGCGCCTTGGCTTTCTTGGCCAGTTCAAACTTTCCGGCCGTCGCGCCGTTTTCAGCCGCCACACGGACAGCCAGATTTTCGGCTGTGGAAGCGCTGACGCACTCACCCAGCAGTTCGGCGAACTTGGCGGCGTGCTCGGCCTCTTCAAAGGCCGCTGTCTTATAGTATTCGGCCACTTCGGGATAGCCTTCTCTGGCAGCCGCACGGGACATGGCCAGATACATGCCGACTTCGGTACATTCTCCGTTGAAGTTGGCACGCAGTCCCTCGATGATATCGGCCGGTGCGTCTTTGGCAATGCCGATGACATGCTCGGTGGCCCAACTCATCTGTTCTTCGGTCACTTCCACAAATTTTTCGCCCGGCGCTTTGCAAAGCGGGCATTTGACGGGCCTTTCTTCGGATTCAACGATTTCACCGCAAACTGTGCATCTCCACTTTCTCATTTTTTTTATCTCCTTTTTATTTTTTGGAAACCGAACCGTTCTCAGGATAAAACCAACAACCCATTGCCGATCAGCTTGCTCCGGCGATGAGCGCGATAGTTCCCGTGTACCGTTCGGATACCTTCTTCAGAAATTTCGGTATAATAATAGACCGTGTGTCCGTCTACCACGGCAAACCGGACGCCGGACACATCCGCCGCGCGCGGTTCGTCGCCGTTTTCGGAAAGATAGAGCGTGCCGTCCTCCCCGAAAAAGAGGAACAGGTCATCCGCGCTGGAAAGCAGCGGGGTATCGGGCATGACCTCGCACAACCGGAGCGCCACCTGCCCCTTGCGCCAGACATAAAGCTTTTGCTGTTTATCCGCATAAAGCACGCGGCTGCCGTCCAGATTGGCGGTATATTGCTTTACATCCCACGCAATCCGGAAAAGATCGTCTTTGTCGGTTTTTCCGACCGAAAGCCGATAAAGATTGCTGTGCGTCTCGGATTCCTCCAACTGATCGGTCAAGAGGAAGTACACGGCCTTATCGGTCACGGTGATGCTCTCCCGGCTGTCCACAAAGCAAATGTCGGACAGGCGATAATGTCTGTCGATATAAACCAGTTTCTGCGAAGTGCCGCTCTCCTGCAGATAATAGTTCTTGGTAAAACTTCTCAGAAGATACTGTTTCCCGCACGAAAGCGCCCGGATCTCCACCCGCTTGTTTTCAAGCAGAGAAAGAACATCCCCCGATTTGCTTCCCTCCACCGGCCTGGTATTTCCGCCGGAGACAAAAATGGTTGCGCCGTCATTTCCGAAAATCAACTCGGAAAAGTCGCGGTTGAAAGACAGAGAAAGAAGATCCGGCGCGTCTCCGCATTTGACCGGCATCTCGCCTTTCCGGCTTTGCACATACAGCGCCCCGCTCTCATCGGTATAGTAAAGGTAGTTGCATTTGTCGGCCACGGCCAGCGGCAACAGTCCGCGCTGTTTGGCGGGCAAAACCGACATGCCCTTGCCGGAAAGCGACTCTATGGACAAAAGCACGCTGTCCCCGTCCCGGTAACTGTAGGCCAGTTCTCGGCCGTCGGGCGAAATACAGTAATAAGCCTCATAAAGAGCGCGGGTCACACATTCGGTTTTGTTTTTCCGAAGGTCAATCCGGTAAAGCTTGCCGGACTGAGTGCGGTAAGCCGCCGCACGCCCCGATGAAGCCAGCGCAAAATCCAGCACCGGGTCTTCCTCACCCGCAATTTTCTCCACTTTGCGGCCATGAATATAATAAAGCTGTCCGCCGATGGTGGCAAGGCAGACGCTGCCCCGCTCGTTATAAGAATAGGCGTCAAGCTGTCCGGCCGGTGCGCCGCGCCGGGTACCGTTGATTGTCACGACCGTGGTATTATCCGCAGGGTTATAAAAAAATCCAACCGCATTCGTGCGTTCAATGTAAAGCGCCGGGCGGAACAAAAAGATCAGCACGGAAGCAAAAAGCACTGCCGCAAGCAGGAAAAGCATCAGCAACCGGCCAAAGAAATTTTTGCGCGCTTCCTTTTCCGGGAAAGCCACGGGAGGCACGGCATTGACCACGGAAGCTTCTTTGCTCTCGGTCAGCGCGCCGCCTTCCGTTGGGGGAGGCAGTTGTCCGGCCTCTTCTGTGCGGGTATGGGTCTGCGCGGGCTCTTCCTTTGAGGGTCCTTTTTCTTCTTCATCCGACAGGGCGGCTTTTGCTCCTTCGTTAAGAGAAGAACCATTACCCTCCTTGGGAGTCTTGTTCCTTTCGTCCGCTTGCGGGTCTGTTTCTTTTATGTCTGCTTCGCGTGCCGTCCGGGCGGTCGCGTCTTCTTTTTCCGTTTCTCCGCTCTTTTCTGCCGGGAAAGCGTTGGGGGCGGGTGCGCACGCTTCCGAATCGGTGCCCGTGGCGCTTTTTGTTTTCTTTGCGCCCCTGGCCGTGCTCCGGCGCGGTTTAGCGGCTGTTTTTTTCCGGGGCGGTTCGGGCACAGGCGCGTCCATGGATTCCGGCCCGTTTTCCGCTTGGACCTGTTCCGTTTTTCTCTCTTCTTCCGCCATGGTCTGCCCTCCTTCCTTTGATTTTCCTTCTATTCTCTATTTTACACAGAATATTCGTAAAAGTCAATACCTGAACCGATTATTTGAAAAAGGACCGTCGCTCAGCGCGACAGTCCTTTCATAATTTCCTCGGCGTCCGAAAACGGGAGCGTCCGGGTAAAAATCCGTTGCGTGGTTCCCTGGCTCTTGCCGATCAGCAACAGGATATCTCCCGGCGCAAGTGCGGAAACCGCCTCGTGAATGGCCGTTTTCCGATCCGGGATGATATGGTAAAAGGCGTCCGGCGGGAACCCGCTTTCAATGTCCTCACAGATGGCCTTTGGATCTTCGCCTTCGGGATCGTCCGAGGTCAGATAAATGACATCGGCAAAAGAAGCCGCCACACTTCCCATGGCCGATCTTTCCGCGCGTGTGCGGCATCCCGGCGCGCCCATAAGCAAAATCAGGCGCCCCGTCACATTCTCCCACAACGGACGGAGGGAAGCCTGCAGCATTTCGGGCGTATACGCATTGTCCAGGTAAATATCCGCCCCTTTGTGCCTTATGAAATGGCAAAGCCGGCCGGGCACCTGCACTTCGGGGAGGCGGCGCGCAATCTCTTCGGGCGTAAGCCCTGCGCACAGGGCAAGTCCCACGGCGCACAGTGCGCCGGATAACATCGCCGTGCCCGGATGCGGTAAAAAGGTGGGATAAAGTTTTCTTTCCACCGAAAGCGAAAAGGCCGTTCCAAGCACGCCGTTTCTCACCTCGCTTTTGGGTGAAACCGCGCTGATATCGCAAAGATCTCCGAAAGTGAGCGTTCGCCCCGCTTTGGGTCTTTCGCTATCCAGAGCGCCCGGCAGAATGCAAAAAGGCGCGCCGGTTCGGGTCAGAGAAAAAAGATGCTCCCGGTACTGAGAGGGACTGCGGTGCGCGCCGCCCGCCAGTTGGACTGGTTGACAATCGGTCACCGCCACACCCGAAAACGAAATGCCCAAATGGGATCTGTGCGCCAGCATATACGGTGAAAATTCCAGAAAAGCAAATTCATCTCCGGCCGCGGCCATTTGGTGAAGGGCCTGTATCACGGTACTGCTGTCCGGGGCAAACGGCAAGACCCGAGGCGTAAAACGATCGCCGGCAAAAAGGCCGTCGTCCGTCAGCGTCCCGACCTTTCGCCCGGCCGCCATCAAAAGCCCGGCGGCCAACAACAGCGCGCTGCTTTTCCCGTGACTGCCGCTGACGCCGAAGACCGTCAGCAACCGGTCCGGATGTCCGGCGGTGCGGGCCGCCAATTCTCCGAAAAAGGCTTCCGGCTCCTCGCACAGGAACACTGCCGCATCTTCCGGAAGCGCGGGAGAATGTGTGGTCAGAAAAAACCGGCATCCGCGGTCATAAGCCACATCGATCTGATCGTGCCCGTTTCCGAAAAGCGTATGCGCCGAAACATAAAGCGCATGATCGTCCGCCCTGCAGGGATCGCACTCGGTGTGCGTCAGGTCTGTATTTTCATTGGGTTTGCCGGATTCGGCGCAAAGCCGGACCGACAAGCCGGCAAAGAGTTCTTTATAATTCACCGTTGTCCTCCCACAGTCCCAGAATCGCCTTTGCATCCCTTAAAATGAACTTTTCCTCCAACACTTCCCGGTTACGGGTGACAAAAGGCCGGTAGGCTTCATCGCAAAGCACCAGCAGCGGAATCCGGTATCCGCTGTTTTCTTCCAGATCGGAAAGAATGGAAAGCAGGATGCCGTCCGAAAAAGTCGGCGGCGCGTTATAAAGCAATACACCCGAAATAAACCGCAGCGTCATGGCTCTTTTGCCGGTCAGCACCGTGATGGGCAGACCGTATTCTTTTTTCAGCCGGCGCACGCAGGCGTGGCAAAGCGTATCCGAACCCAGCAGCACCGGATAAAGGCTGTCTCTTACGATTTCGTCCATGCCCTTTCTCACTCCCTTCTTTCTTTTCCATTATAACCCATTTTCCTGAAAAAAGCAAGTGAAAATTGCAATTTTCAAAAATTCTCTTGCGGCCGCAGGCCAAAAAGAGTATAATAAAAAGGAACTGTCAGAACCAACCTCTCGCCTCTCCTGATCTCAACGAACGGAGTCACTATGAAACAAGAAAACATCTTACATATTTTTTCGCACATGCCGGTTCTTGAAACCGACCGTCTGCTGTTGCGCCCCATGCGCGTGAGCGACGCGCAGGATATGTACGAATATGCCAGCAACCCGGATGTCACACGCTACCTGCTCTGGCGGCCGCATGACACGCCTTCCTATACCCGGTCCTATCTGGAATATCTGGGAGGACGCTATCGGCTTGGCTCCTGCCGGGAATGGGCCGTTATCCTGAAATCCGAGGGCCGCATGATTGGCACCTCCGGTTTTGCCGCCATTGACTGCCCCAACCGGGTGGGAGAACTCGGCTATGTGCTCAATCCCGCTTATCGCGGGCAGGGATTCTCGCCGGAAGCCGCCCGACGGGTCATCTCATTCGGCTTTGATGTGTTGGGCCTGCACCGGATCGAGGCACGCTATATGATCGGCAACGACGCTTCCCGGCGGGTCATGGAAAAGATCGGAATGCGTTACGAGGGCGTCCGGCGGGAATCCATGCTGGTCAAGGGCGCCTACCGGGATATCGGCATATGTGCCATACTGGTGTCGGAATACCGCGCCGCAAAAGCGCAGGGCGAATAAAAAAGGGAAAGGCCGTCCATACTTTCCTCAACCCAAAAAGGAGGAAAATATGGAAAACACACTGAAACAAACGCGTGAAATCAAGCCGATCACCGGCAGCGAAACCGAAAAAAATCTGCACACCGCCCTCTCGGCCGAAGCACAGGCTTATCTGCGCTACCGTTGGTTTGAACTGAAAGCCAAAAGCGACGGGTATATCGACATTGCCAAACTTTTTGAGACCACCGCCGGAAACGAAGCCGAGCACGCCGAGATCTGGTTCCGGGCGCTGGGCTCTTACAGCGCAACGCCGGAAAACCTGCAGGATGCGGCCGAGGGCGAACATTTTGAATGGGCCACGCTCTATGCCGATTTTGCCAGAACAGCCCGGGAGGAAGGTTTTTCTGCCATTGCCACGCTTTTTGAACGGGTCGGCGAAATCGAAAAAGAACACGAAACCAACTTCCGCAAAGCATTGGAGGAAATCGACAGCGGCCGGGTCTTCCGCGCGGAATCACCGACCACCCGCTGGATCTGCCTGAATTGCGGCTATGTGACGGAAGCGGCGGAACCGCCCGCTTTCTGCCCGGTCTGCGCGCACCCGCAGGGCTATTTTGCACGAAAAAAAACCTGACTCCCAAAAAGGACCCGGCCGATGGCCGGGCCCTTTTGCGTTTCCTTTGCGCAGTTCAGCTTCTCGGTCGGCCGCCCCGGCAGAAAACCGAAGCAATCAGGCCGAAAACCAGCGCCGCGGCCGTGCCACCTGCGGCGGCCGTAAGACTCCCGGTGAAAATACCCAGAAAGCCTTTTTCATCCACTGCCTCCCGCACGCCTTTTGAAATGAGATAACCAAAACCGGTAAGCGGCGTGCCGGCGCCGGCGCCGGCCCATTCCATCAGCGGACGGTATACGCCGATCGCGCCGAGGAAAACGCCGGCTACCACATAGCCGACCAGAATCCGGGCCGGCGTCAGTTTGGTTTTGTCGATGAGCAACTGCGCCACCACGCACAGTGCGCCGCCCAAAAGAAAAGCAAAAAGCAATTTCAAGACCAGTTCCATTCGTTTCCCTCCTTTGAAGTCAGGCACACCAGATGGGCAATCGCCGGAATACATTCGCCCTGCTGAATGGCCTGCGGACTCATCATGGCGCCGGTGCCGAGCAACAACACCCGCCGGAGCGCGCCGGAGAACAACTTCGGCAAAAGATAAGAAGCCAGCACGGCAGCCGAACAACCGCATCCCGAACCGCCCGCATGGGTATCCTGCGTTTCGCGGCTGTAAATCATCATACCGCAGTCATTGTAAACGCTGTCGATCTCCACGCCTTCAATCCGCATCAGTTCGCAAAGAATCGCCCCGCCCTCATAGCCGAGGTCGCCGGTGGCGATCAGATCAAAATCCGTCGGATGCGTGCCGCTTTCCCGGAAGAAGCGCAACAGTGTATCGGCCGCGGCCGGCGCCATGGCCGCGCCCATGTTGGCGGCGTCTTTCACGCCCCGCTCCCGCACAATGCCGGGCAGGACCGCGTGTATAAAGGCTTTGGCCTTTTCCCGTTCCCGGCCGAGAATGAAAGCGCCCGCGCCGGTCACCGTCCACTGCGCCGTGGGCGTGCGCTGACCGCCGTAACAAAGCGGCGCCCGGTATTGCCGCTCGGCGGCGCAGAAATGCGAAGAAGCCACCACTCCCACGCGGCCGAACACACCGGCCGAGGTGAGCAGTGAAGCCAATGCCAGTCCCTCCGCCGCCGTCGAGCAGGCGCCGTAAAGCCCGAAATACGGAATGTTGAAATCTTTAAGGCCATAGGCCGCGCCGATGCACTGGTTCAGCAGATCGCCCGCGAACAGCGCGTCGATTTCCCCCTCGTGAAAGCCGCCCTTGGCCAGAGCCGTGTTGAAGGACAGGCGTTGCATTTCGGCCTCCGCCTTTTCAAAGGTTTTCTGGCCGAAACGGTCGTCGGCTCCGTGGATATCAAAAACAGCCCCCAGCGGCCCGTCCTTTTCTTTTTTGCCCACAACCGAGGCGGCCGACAAAATGGCGCAGTCGGTTTTGATAATTGCCATGTTCTCTCCCCTTTCTTTACTTTTGTTAGTTTTACCTTTCGCGCCATTTTTATACAAGAAAAACCCGATGGGTCTCCCCATCGGGTTTAAAAGAAGAACAACTCAGAGCCAGAGACCGGCCACGCGTTTTTTCCGCCGATAGCCGCGCACCGCGAAAAACACGCCCAATCCCACCAGCGCGGCGACAATCACACCGGCCATGACAATGATGGAAACATTGATGGGGCTTTCGATCTTCAGCTCTTCCCACAGATCGTTGAGCATTACCAGTTTTTCCTCGGAAAGATTCTCGTAAAACTCCATCGGGATCTCTGAGGTGCCGTACAGAATATCCATCGCGTCCTCATGGATCTCTTCCATATAGGCGCGATATTCCGGATCTTCCGTGACCAGTTTGTTGGGGCTGGCATAACACATATACTCCGCGTTGGCGATGGCTGCCTCGCGGGAAAGCATAAAGTCGATATACCGTTCCGCAATCTCGGGATTCTGACTGCTGGTCGGGATACACATCGCATCCACAAACACATTGGTCCCTTCTTTCGGATAAAAGAACGCAAGATCGTCATTGTCCGCATACATGGTCAGGAAATCGCCGGCGTAGTAAGACGAAATGGCCGCCGAGCCGCTTTCCATCTTGTTGAAGATCTCGTCCATGACATATCCCTGCACAATGTCTTTTTGCGCCTTGAGCTCCGCCAGCGCGGCGCGCCATTCCGCCTCGTTTGCCGAGTTGACACTGTAACCCAGTTTGAACTGTGCCGTGGCAAAGGCGTCGCGCGAGTTGTTGAACTGCAGGATATTGCCCTTGTATTTCGGGTTCCACATGAGATCCCAGGAGCCGATGTCAGCCTCATCCACCATCGTGGTATTATAGATGATACCGACCGTTCCGTAGGTATAGGGCACGGAATAAGCGCTTTCGGGATCGTAATACGGCGCACTGCCTTTAAAGACCGCGCTAAGGTCAATGTTTTCAATGTTCGGAATGTTGTCAAAGTTCAGCCGCCGCACCAACCCCTCGGCAATCAGCCGGGCAATCATATAGTCGGAGGGCACCACAATGTCATAACTGGCCGCGCCGGTGCTGAGTTTGGCATACATATCCTCATTGGAGGAATAGGTGGAATAGTTGACCTTCACCTTCTGATGATAGGTCTCTTCATACCACGCTTCAAAGGCCGCGTTGGTGTCCAGCGATCCCTCGCTGCCGTCCGAGATATATTCGCCCCAGTTATAAACATAGAGCGTCACCGCGCCGCTGTCTTTGCAGGAAGCGAAAAGCGGCAAAAAGAGGGCAAGCGTGCCAAGGAGAAAAAGGAGAGAAAGAATTCTTTTCATTTGCTCACCCCCGCTTTTCTTTGTCTCCGGTTGCCGATGCTGCCCATGAAATTCACGGCCAGCAACAGCGCCAGGATCACCACGATAATCAGCGTACACAGCGCATACATGCTGTATTTGACATTGTGCGCGGTCTGATTGTAAATATAGAGCGGCAGAGTCTGAAAATCGGGAGAGCTGACAAAATGGCTGATGACGAAATCATCCAGCGACAGCGTAAAGCCCATGATAAAGCCCGAAATCACACCGGGCAGAATGGCCGGCAGTTCCACACGGAAAAAGCTCTGCGTGGGCGTGCACCCCAGATCCAGCGCCGCCTCGGTCAGCGACCGGTCAAACTGACGGAAACGCGGCAGGATTGACAGGATCACATAAGGCAGGCTGAAAGTGGTGTGCGCCAACAGCATGGTCCAGCGGCCCAGCGATTCCGAAAGGCCAAGAATCCCGCCCACTGCCACAAAAAACAGCATCATCGAAACGCCGGTGACAATATCGGGGTTCATCATCGGAATGTTGGTCACGCTCTCTACAGTGGCACGCAGATAATGGTTTTTCATCCGGTCCAGTCCCAGCGCCGCAAAAGTGCCGAGCACTGTGGCAATGGCCGCCGAGGAAAAGGCCAGAAACAACGAATTTTTCAGCGACTGAAGCGCCACACTGTCGTGGAACAGTTCCCCGTACCACTTGAAGGAAAAGCCGGTATAAGAGGAAAGCGAACCGCCGGTGTTGAAAGAAAAGATCACCAGCACCAGGATTGGCGCGTACAAAAAGAGGAACACCAGACCCATATAGATATTGGAGAGTTTTTTCATGCCAGCATCTCCTCCCCTTCCGCGTCCGAAAACCGGTTCATAATCAGAACGGAAACAAGGATCAGCACCATCATCACCAACGAGAGCGCCGCGCCCACATGATAAGTGGAGGTGTACTGAAACTGCCGCTCAATGGTGTCGCCGATCAGGTCAAAGTTGCCGCCGCCCAGCTTCTGCGAAATATAAAAGGTGGAAATAGAGGGCACAAACACCATGGTGACGCCCGAAATGATGCCGGGCATCGTCAGCGGGAGCACCACGCGGAAAAGCGTCTGAATGCCGTTGCAGCCAAGGTCGGCCGCCGCCTCCAGATAGCGGTTGTTGAACTTGCTCATGGAAGTGTAGATCGGCAGAACCATATAGGGCAGAAAATCGTAAATCATGCCAAGGATCACCGCGCCGCCCGTACCGATCATGGTCACGGGGGAAAGGCCCATGGCCGTCAGCAGGCTGTTGATAAGTCCACCGTTATCCAGCAGCGTCATGAGCGAGTAGGTGCGGATCAACAGGCTGATCCACATGGGCAGCATGAGAAAGACCATGAGCAGTTTCTGCACCGAGGGCTTGGCGCGCGACATGACAAAAGCCAACGGATAACCGATCAGCAGGCAAATAGCCGTGGCCACCAGCGAAAAACAGATGGACAAAAAGAAAATGTGCGAATAAGAAGAAAGCAGCTGAATGTTGACAAAGGAAAAATTGCCTTTGGTATCGGTCAGCGCGAAATACAAAACGAAAAGCAAGGGCCCGATGACGAAAAGAAGCACAAAGACCATGTGCGGTACAGCGGCCAGCTTTTCAAGAAGCGAGCGTTTCCCCTTCATTGCGGCGCCTCCTCTTCCTCCACCCCGGCGTCCGGGTCGGAAAGATAATCCATCTCTTCGGAGAAAGTGGAGTAGTCTCCGAATTTGCCCGAATATTCGGATTTTTTCATGACATGGATGGCGTCCGGCTCAATGTAAAGGCCGATCTTGGCGCCCGGCGCACAGTAATCCGAGGTCTCGATCATCCATTTGAAGCCCGCGATATCCACAATAATCTCATAATAGTCGCCCTTGAAAGTCACCGAACTGATTTCTCCGGACAGCATCCCCTTCTCCACCGGCACCACATCGACATCCTCCGGGCGGATCACGATGTCCACCGCTTCGTTCTTTCCGAAGCCGCTATCCACACAGGTAAATGTGTGTCCGGCAAAGCGGGCCTTTTTATCGGCCAGCATCACGCCGTCCAGAATGTTCGATTCGCCGATGAAGTCGGCCACAAATGCGTTGACCGGCTCGTTGTAAATGTCCACGGGAGAGCCGATCTGCTGAATCTTGCCGTCCGCCATCACCACCACGGTGTCCGACATGGAAAGCGCCTCTTCCTGGTCATGCGTCACATAAATAAAGGTAATGCCGGTGGCGCTCTGGATCCGCTTGAGTTCGTTTTGCATATCCTTGCGCAGCTTGAGATCGAGCGCGCCGAGCGGCTCGTCCAACAACAGCACGCGCGGCCGGTTGATCAGCGCGCGGGCAATGGCCACCCGCTGCTGCTGACCGCCGGAAAGCGTGGAGGGACGGCGGTTTTCAAAACCGCGCAGGCCGGTCATTTCCAGCATTTCGCGCACACGCACGAGAATTTCATCTTCTTTGACTTTCTTCAGTCTGAGGCCGAAAGCCACATTATCATACACATTTAAATGAGGAAACAGCGCGTATTTCTGAAATACCGTGTTGATCTGTCGTTTGTAGGGCGGCACATCGTTTATCCGCACACCGTCAAAAAACACATCTCCCTCATCAGGAGTTTCAAAACCGCCGATGATCCGGAGCGTGGTTGTCTTTCCGCAACCGGAAGGACCCAGCAAGGTGACAAATTCCTTGTCATGGATATCCAGGTGGATGCCGGAGAGTACGCTCTCGCCATCGAAGGATTTACTGATGGACCTTAATTCGATCAGTTTGTTGTTCATTCCGCATAAATACTCCTTTAGTGTAAAAAATTCGGAATGGCTTTCGCAAAAAAACGCCTTTTTTCGCGGTGTCAACCATACACAAGCGATATTGTAACAGATTGCCCGGACAAATGCAATAGTTTTCTCAAAAAAAATCAAAATAATTGGAATCTCGCGCAATCTGACGGAATAGACCGGGTTTTTCTCAAAATAAATATGGATATCCTCTAAAAATCTCCGAAAACCTCCGGAATCCTCTCTTTTCCTTTGCCAGATTGATTCCTGTGGAAAAGCAAATATGCACTTAAAAAACAAGAGGGTCAGGCGCGCCGCCCCGCCTGACCGATTAAGTTACTCCCGCAAAGAAAAAACGCCGTATTCACGGCGTTTTTTCCTCTTGTCCGGATTGCGTCCGTTTGGGCAGGACCGGGCGGATGATATGACGGCGGCAGGCAGCCGCACATTTGCCGCAGCCGGTGCATTTGTCATAGTCGATCTCGGCCAGATTGTTGACCACCCGGATGGCGCCGGATTCGCAGACGCGCTGACAGAGCATACAGCCGATACAGCCGGCACGGCATTCGCGCACGACCGCCGCCCCCTTCTGAACCGAGGCACAGCCCACAAAAAAGGCGCTGTCAAAGGGAATGAGCCGGATGATCTTTTTGGGGCAGACGTCCACGCACTGGCCGCATCCGGCGCAAAGCCGGTCATCCACCACCGCCGCGCCGCCGATCACGCGGATGGCATGAAAAGGACAGGCGGCGGCACAGCTGCCAAGCCCGATACAGCCGTTGGCGCAAAGTTTGTCGCCGCCGGCCAGTTTTTCCGCGGCAATGCAGTCCCCGGCTCCTTCATAGATATATTTTTTGTTGGCCAGATCCCCGCCCGAACAAAACACCATGGCCCGCATCCGTTTCTTTTCGGCAACCGTCACACCCATCACGGCGCCGATCTTCTGCGCCACCTCGTTTCCGCCCACCGTGCAGGCGCCGCAGGGCGCTTTACCCTCCACAATGGCCGCGGCCAGTGCGTCACATCCGGAATATCCGCATCCGCCGCAGTTGGCACCGGGCAGTATTTCCCTCACTTTGGGCACACGCGGGTCGGTCCGGACCGCAAAAACATGTGCCGCCAACGCCAGCGCCGCGCCGAAAAACGCGCCCAGCGCCGCCAACAGGAGAGCCGGAATCAGAATCAATGAAATGTTCATTTTCCCCCTCCTTTTACAGGTGCACGCCGGCAAATCCGGCAAAAGCCATGGCCAGAAGTCCGGCCGCGATCAGCGTGATGGGAAATCCGCGGAAAGCGCGGGGCGGCTCGGCAAAAGCCATTTTTTTGCGGACGCCGGCAAAAACCACAATGGCCAGCGTAAATCCAAGAGCCGAGGCAAAACCGAAAGCCACCGAAGCGCCGAAGCCGTAATCGTTCTGCACCGCAAGGAGCGCGGCCGAAAGCACGGCGCAGTTGGTGGTAATAAGCGGCAGATAGATGCCCAGTGCCCCGTAAAGCGCGGGAATAAAGCGCCGCAAAAACATTTCGATAAACTGCACCAACGCGGCAATCACCAGAATAAAGGCCACGGTCTTAAGATAGGTCAGTCCCAGCGGCAACAGGATAAAATGATAAACCGCATAAGTCGCCGCGCCCGACAGCGTCATGACAAAGGTCACGGCCAATCCCATTCCAAGGGCGGTGTCCGGCTTATCCGACACGCCAAGAAAGGGACAGCAACCGTAAAATTTGGCGAAAATAAAGTTCTCCACCAGAATGGCGCTGAACATCATCAGCAAAATCTCACCAAAACTCATTGTTCTCCCTCCTCTTCTTTGCCATCCGGGAAGGACGCGCGCATTTTTGTCTCTCTCCTGTCACGGATCTTCTGCACGGCCGCGATAATGAAACCGAGCGTGAGGAACGCCCCGGCCGGCATTCCGAACAGCAACACCGGCGAAAAATGCGGGCCGAAAAGCGAAAAGCCAAGGAAGGTGCCGTTTCCGAGAATCTCCCGGACCGTGGACACCAGGAAAAGGGCCACCGTAAAACCAAGCCCCATTGAAAGCCCGTCTATTGCCGAGGGAAGCGGCTTGTTTTTGGAAGCAAAGGCTTCTGCCCGCGCCAGAATAATACAGTTTACCACAATAAGCGGAATGAATATGCCCAGCGCGCTGTAAAGCGAATAAAGAAAAGCCTTGAGCAGCAGTTCCACCATGGTGACAAAACCCGAGATCACCACAATATAGGCGGCAATACGCACTTCTTTGGGAATGAATTTCCGCAAAAGCGAAATGATCAGATTGGAGAAAACAAGCACCGCCGTGGCCGAAAGCCCCATTCCGATGGCGTTTTTCACGGTCGTGGTGGTGGCCAGCGTCGGGCACATTCCCAGCAACTGCACCAGCACCGGATTGTTATCCAGAATCCCGCTTTTCAGCTGATTTAAAAACTTTTTCATGACTGACCTCCCAGCCCCAGACGCGCAACCGATTCCATCGCGTCCCGGATGGCATTATAGGAAAGGGTGGCGCCGGCCGAAAGATCGGAGCCCCGCTCCTCGTTCACACCCGTATAGTAACCGTCTTCATCCAGATACCGGTCTATGAAGGTTTCGGAGTGGGAAAGTACCGCCACCGAGCGTATACTGCCGTCTGTTCCGAGAGAAATGATCATGTCGACATCGCCGCCGTAGCCGCCGCGTCCCGTGATGTCCACGCAAAAGCCAAGCAAATTTCCCGCTTCGTCTTTCATGTCATAAACCGCATGGACACCTGCCACCTCCGGAAGCGTTTCCTCATGCAGTGCATAGGATGTCGTTCCGGATATCGCAGCCAGAAGTGCGCTTTTTTTGTCTTCGTCCAATTCGGCGGAAATCGGTTCCTGTGTCGAAGAACCGTTCTCTCCAAGACCCAGTTGTAAAACCGATTGCATCGCATTGCGGATGGCATTGTAAGAAAGCGTGGCACCGGCCGAAAGGTCACTGCCTCTTTCAGACTGTACCCCGGTGTAGTAACCGTCTGCGTCCAGATATCGGTCTATGAAGGTTTCCGAATGAGAAAGCACCGCTACCGAACGCACACTGCCATCGGTTCCAAGTGAAATCATCATGCCGATATCGCCGCCATAGGCGCTGTATCCGGTAAAGTCCACACAGAAACCAAGCAGATTTCCAGCCTCATCCTTCATGTCGTAAACCGCGTTGACGCCCGAGATGTCCGGAAGTGTTTCCTTGTGCAGTGCATAGGAATGTGCTCCCGGCATTGCCGCAAAAAGGGCAGCTTCTTTGCGTTCCTCCTCGTCTTTTTGGATCGGATCTTCTGTCAGAGCATACACGGCGGCCACCAGTCCCGCCACCACCATGCAAATGATCAACAGACGGGCCGAAACAGATAGAAGATGTAAAATGTCATTTTTTCGCATGACGGACACCTCCGAACACACGCGGCAAGGTCAGTTTATCCAGATAGTAAACCAGGCAATTCATCACCAGAATAGCGAAGGAAACGCCTTCCGGATAACTGCCGAAGTAGCGGAAGAAAACTGTGAGCAATCCGCATCCGACACCGAAAATGAGACGGCCGCGGGAGGTCACGGGCGAGGTGACATAATCGGTGGCCATGAAAATCGCTCCCAGCATGAGGCCGCCCGAAAAGAGTTCCCGAAGCATAAACTGGACTGATAAAAATGTTCCGTCCGATGGAAAAAGTAAGGTCAGAACGGCTACGGTCAGGAGGTAAGAAACCGGGATCTGATAGGTGATCACGCGGCGGCAAAGAAGATAAACGCCGCCCAGCAACAGCAGGAAAGCCGATACTTCCCCGATACAGCCGCCCGTCCGCCCGAAAAACAGATCAAAGAGTCCGGCGGCCCCGCCCGCACGGGGCGTGGCGCCGGCCACGATCTCGGCACTGCGCGAGAACGGGACCGGGAAGCGGGTCATCTGCGTGGGAAAAGAAAGGAACAAAAAGACCCGCGCGGCCAGCGCCGGATTGACAAAGTTCTTTCCCAATCCCCCGAAAAGCTGTTTGACCACGATGATGGCAAACGCCGCGCCGAGCACTGGCAGAAAATAAGAATTGTTGGCGGGAAGATTGAAGCCGAGCAAAAGCCCGGTCACAACGGCGGAAAGATCGCGCACCGTCACCGGTCGGCGCAGGATCTTCTCGGTTATGTATTCAAAGAAAACGCAGGCCACCACCGAAATCAGCGGCATGAGCAGGGCGTTGACGCCGAAAACCCATACACCCCAAAGGAAGGCCGGGAAAAGTGCAATAAGGACATCCCGCATGAGTTGAGCGGTCGTCACGGGATTTTTGATATGCGGAGAAGGACTGACCGTGAGCGGTGCCGCCGGCGAACCGACAGACAGCTCCACGCCTTCTTTTTCTTCCGGAAAAGCCACGATTATTTTTCCTCCTTCTTCTCATTGACTTTCAGATCGACCGACTGCTCGGCCGCTTTGCGCTCAGCCGCCGCTTTTGCGGCGCGAAGCGCGCCCTTGGCCACACGGATATACTGAACAATCGGCATATCCCCCGGACAGTTATAAGAGCAGGTGCCGCATTCCACGCAACTCATGACATGATAGGCGGCCGCCTCGTCATAATTGTGCCGCATGGAAAAACCGACCAGCATATTGGGCATCAGCCGCATCGGGCAGTGCGCCACGCACCGCCCGCAACGGATGCAGGTGGGCGGCAGCGTGCTCTGCCCTTCGTGGCTGAATTCCTGCGAAAAGACCAAAATGGCCGAGGTCCCCTTTGTCACGGGACCGGAAAGATCCCACTGCGCAAACCCCATCATAGGGCCGCCGTTGATGATTTTGGCCGGCGTTCTTGAAAAACCGCCGCAAAAAGCGATCAGATCACGGTAGGAGGTGCCGATATGAACCAGGACATTGGAAGGATGCGCCACGCAATCGCCGTCTACCGTGACCACCCGCTTACAAAGCGGCATGCCGTGATAAAAAGCGTGCCAGACAGCCGCCACGGTCTCGGCGTTGAAAATGACCGCCCGCAGATCGGAAGGAAGTTTCCCCGCGGGGAGTTCTTTTCCGGTCAGCGCGTAAATGAGTTGCCGTTCGTCCCCTTGCGGATATTTGGTCTTCAGTTCGCAGATTTCAATGCCGGGTACGGCGTGCGCGCGAAGTACCTCAATGGCATCGGCTTTATTATCCTCCACGCCGATCTTCGCCGTCCGGAGCGAAAGCGCGTGCATGAGGATCTCGGTGCCGCCGATCACCTCTTCCGGCCGCTCCAGCATGACGCGGTGATTGGCCGTGATAAAAGGCTCGCACTCCGCGCAGTTGATGATCAGCGTGTCTACCCGTCCGATGGCCGAACGCAGTTTGGCGTGCGTGGGAAAAGTAGCGCCGCCCATGCCTGAAATACCCGCTTTCCGGATAATTTCCACAATTTCCTCCGGTGTGGTCTCGGCCAGAGATTTCGGCCATGGTCTGACATCGGGACAAAGCGTATAAAGTCCGTCGTTTTCAATCACCACGGTGGCAACGCTCTGGCCGTTTGCGCTGTAGCGCTGTTCAATACTTTTGACGGTACCAGAAACACTGGCATGAACCGGGCACCCCAGTCCGCCGCTGACATCGCCGATCAGCTGGGCATAATCCACATGATCCCCCGGCGCCACCACCGGCTTGCACTGCAAACCGATATGCTGGGACATGGGAATGGCCACCGTGGACGGTGCGGACATCTTCCGAATGGCCTGCCCCCGGGTCTTTTTATATTCGCGCACATGTGTGCCGCCCTTGAAGGTGAACGCCATGTTCAAAGCCTCCTTTAATAATAGTAAATCATAGGTTTATATTATATCTTAAATCTCCGTTTTTTTCAACCGAAAAACCGAAATATTCTCAATCCGTACACAATTTGACAGGGAATGTTCAAAAACCTTTTCAAAAATGCAAAAAAGGTGTTGACAAACCCGATTTGTTGTGATATAATGGGCAAGCGTTCCGAAATGGCGGAATAGCTCAGTTGGCTAGAGCGATCGGTTCATACCCGATAGGTCATAGGTTCAAGCCCTATTTCCGCTACCACAAGGCCCGTTCGTCCAGGGGTTAAGACACCGCCCTTTCACGGCGGTAACATGGGTTCGATTCCCGTACGGGTCACCAACGAGAAAAGCCCCCCGAAAGGGGGGCTTTTCTCGTTGATTATCCTTTTCGCGGAACGACCCGGCAAACCGGGGGGCGGGAAGAAAAAGCGGGCATTTTTGTCCGGTTTGCGCCCAAGGGCCTCGCCCTTGGGCAATCGATATCCCGTACGGGTCACCAAAGAAGAAAAAGTCCCGCAAACCTTGATATAATCAGGTTTGCGGGACTTTCCTTTGTTCATGCAGGTTTGCTGGATGTTTCGTTTTTGTTTATAATATTGCAAACTGTACAAGATTTTATAAAAACAGTTCCGAAATCGGAAATTTTGCAACACGCTTGCAACACATGCAACACAGATGCAACACAGCACAGCCATCCCCCATAAAGCGGGGGATGGCTGTGCTGTGTTCGTTTTTATACTTTGAAAATCCGCGTCCGATGTTTTTCCAGCGCGAAAAGCAGCAGCAGGCCGAGCACACCGGCAGAAAGGATTTCGCCCGCGCCGACGGTGGCAAACAAAAACCAGATGGAATCCGTCACATCCACATAGCAATAGCGGATGACGAACGGGATGATGAGCGTATTGCATAAAACCGGCGGCAAAGGGGCAAGCCAGCGCCAACGCCGCAAGGCACGGGTCCCGATGGCTCCCAACAGGGTGGCCAGCGTTCCGAAAATGAGATCCGGCGCGGCCGCGCCGGTCAGCAGATTGGCCAGCAGACAGCCGAGCGTGACGCCGGGAACAGCGGCGGCCGTAAAATACGGCAACACAGTCAGTGCCTCCGAAATCCGGAGCTGAACCGCCCCCTGCCCCGAAAGGCCGAAAAGCGAGGACAGAAAGGTCAGCGCCACATACAGGGCGGCAATGACGGCGGCATAGGTCATACCCAAAAGAGTACGATGAATCTTGGTGTTCATTTTTTTGCATCTCCTTAGTTTTGTTTTAGGTGAGGAGGGTTCCGAACTCACCATTATTTTTATATGAACTGCCAATCAGCGGCCGAGCGCCTTTTGCGCCGCGCGGACATCGGCATACATATAAAGCGAACCGAGGCTGAAAATCGGCCGGCCGGTTTCTTTTGCAACGGCCAAAGCAGCCGAAAGCGCCGACTGAGCCGAGGGGAACGGCGTGGCTTTCACACCGTTTTTCTCAAACTCCCGCGCGTACGCCTCTGCCGGAAGCGCGCGGGGGGTATCGGTGGGCGCAAATGTAAAAACTTCCTGCGCAAGCGGGGAAAGTTCCTTTATCATGAGCGGATAGTTTTTATCGGCCATGACCGCCGTCAGAAACAGCACTTTTTCACCGGGGAAATAGGTGCGCACGGTCTTTACGGCTTCGGCAATTCCCTGCGGATTATGCGCGCCATCCGACAAAATGAGCGGGTTTTCGGAGAGCTTTTCAAACCGGCCCGGCCAGCGCACCGAAGAAAGCCCGGCACGGACAGCTTCCTCCGGCAGGGATAGTCCCTCTCTCCGGAGCAGATCCACCGCGCAAAGCACCGTGCGAAGATTTTTGACCTGATAAACGCCGAGCAGGGGGATGTGCACGGCCGGATGTCCGGGAAGCGAAAGAGTTGTGCCGTCAAGGTCGCACCTGACATCGGTGGGTTCGGATTCGCGGGCGGCCCAAAAAGGCACCCCGACCCGGGCGGCCGTCTCCCGGATGACTTTTTCGGCCCCGGCATCTTCCCCGCCCCAGAGCACCGGCGTGCCCGGTTTGATGATGCCCGCTTTTTCGGCAGCGATCTTTTCCACCGTGTCCCCGAGAATCTTTGTGTGGTCCAACGCAATGCCGGTAATGACCGAAAGTACCGGGGGGGCGATGAGGTTGGTGGCATCCAGCCGTCCGCCCATGCCGACCTCCAGCACCACATACTGACAGTTGTGCCGCCGGAAATATTCAAAAGCAATGGCTGTGATGATCTCAAATTCGGTTGGTTTTTCCGTCATTTCACCCACAAGGCCGGCCACCCGCGCGGTCAGTTCGGCCAGTTCTTCATCCGGAATATCCACACCGTCCACACTCATCCGCTCGTTGAAGCGGAGAATATAGGGCGAGGTATAAAGCCCCGTCCGGTATCCCGCCGCACGCAGAACCGCAGCTGTCATAGCACAGAAAGATCCCTTTCCGTTTGTACCGGCCACATGGATAAAGCGGAGCGCATCCTGCGGATTTCCGAGCAGTGCGCAAAGTTCACGGATCCGGGACAGCCCCGGACGGCTGCCCAAAAAAGAATAAGAATCAATATAGGCAAGCGCTTCTTCGTAATTCATTTGACTTCCTTCTCTCTGGGGCGCCGCAACGACTCGACCTGCGCAAAGACCGCTTTTGACCGCAGAAGCAGGAAGATGATGGTACACTCCAGCGTACCGATGAGCGTATAAGTGAGTAGCCGCCAGAGCATCAACTGCCAAAGCCCCATATTATATTTGGAAAGATACCACGCCGCCAGACCCAATGACTTGATGAGCACCGAGCCCGTCAAATGCGCCAACATGGTGGAAAGCACACAGCAAAGCCACAGCGGACGCCTGACAATCAGCGCAACCAGCCCGGAAACCATGCCGACCGCCGCCGCCCCCAGTGTGATTATCGGGTTGATGGCATAGCCGTACAGCAGGCACCCGACCAGATCGGCCACCGCACCGGTGGCCGCGCCGACCAGCGGCCCGAAACAGATGCCAGAAAAAAGAATGGGCAGGTTTTCAAAACTGATGCGGATGATCTGCGAGAACGGATTGGGAATCTGCAAAAACTTTCCGAGTATCAAACTCATGGCAGAAAGCAAAGACGCCGCGCAAAGTACGCGCAGATTGCCGAAAAGCAACAGGTTGCTTTTCTTTTTTTCGGTGGGACAAACATTTTTTGAAGACATATAAAAAACCTCCTTTTCCCATACTTCCTATGGCAAAAAAGAGGCCGGTAACGGTGCCGGAATGTCTTTGCCCTTCGAAGCGGGATGCAGACACCCGACCGCGGAAAAACCTTCGTCCGGCAGGCAACTCCCCGTCCCGCCGGCACTTCACGCCGGGTATCTTACTCTTCAAGATGTTCCTATTATAGAAGTTCCCGGCACAAATGTCAAGAGGACTTTTGAAAATATTTCAAAAGGCTTGCAAAAGGGGAAGCGAATGTGATATAATCGGTTTGTCAATATCTTTTCACAGCCGAAAGGAGACCGTATGATCTACCGTACTGTCACGCTGGCTCCCTATGAAGGAGCCACGCTCACCGCTATCTGCGTTTCCAACACCCCCGAACTGAAACAGCCCCCCCGCCGTGCCGTGGTGGTCTGTCCGGGCGGCGGATACAACATGCTTTCCGACCGGGAAGCCGAACCGATTGCGACGCAGTTCCTGGCCGCCGGTTTTGCCACCTTTATCCTGCGTTATACCGTTGGCGATGGGGCAGCGAATTTTGCGCCGCTTTGCCAGGTGGCGCTGGCGATCCGCCATGTGCGCGAGCACGCGGCCGAATACAATGTGGACCCCGATTATGTTTTCACCTGCGGTTTTTCCGCCGGCGGACATCTGGCCGCTTCGGCCGGCATTCTGACCGACCACCCTGCCGTGCAGAAACTGATGGCCGATGCGCCGGCCGATATTGCCCGTCCGACGGGCATGATTCTGGCCTATCCGGTCATTACCGCCGGCGAAAAGGCACATCACGGTTCCATTCACAAGCTCTGCGGCACGAAGACTCCCACCAAGGAAGAAGAGGACCGTTTTTCGCTGGAGCTCCATGTCAGCGACAAAACGCCGCCGGCCTTTATCTGGCACACTTTCAGCGATGAGGCCGTTCCGGTCGAGAACTCGCTGTATCTGGCACAGGTCATGTCCGAACATCACATTCCGGTGGAAATGCACATTTTCCCCTACGGCCACCACGGTCTGGCGCTGGGTGATGAGCGCACCATGTCCGGCAGGGACACGCTCATTCACCCCTACGTTTCCTGCTGGGTACCGCTGGCCGTGCGCTGGGTCAACGAATTCGGAAAATGGTAAAAAAGAAAAGCGGGCGGGGCAAATGCCCCGCCCGTTTTTTAACCCCGTCCGGTGCCTTCCGGGTTCAGTTTTCGATGATAAGCCCATAGTCGCCGTCTTTGCGACGATAGACCACACAGGGCTTATCCGTGTCCGCGTCCCGGAACACAAAGAACAGATGTTCCAGCAGATTCATCTGCAAAATGGCCTCTTCCACCGACATAGGTTTAACGGGGAATGTCTTGGTACGGATGCGGAATTCGCCCTCCTCGGCTTCTTCGTGTTCGCCGGGGACCGGCTCGAAAGCACCGCTGCGCAATCGCCTTTCCAGGCGCGTCTTGTTTTTTCTGATTTGGCGTTCCAGCGCTTCGATCGCGCCGTCCAGCGCGGTCTGGAAGGTGTCCGCCCCTTCCTCGCTGCGGAAAATGGTGCCTTTATAGTAGATGGTGATCTCAACATACTGCAGATCATGACGGCAACTGAATAAGACAATCGTTTCCGCTTCGTCGTCAAAAAAACGATCGAACCGCGTCATCTTCTTTTCCGTAAGCGCACGCAGGGAGGCACGCACCGTCAATTGCTTTCCGCTGATGGTCAGTTTCATAGCTGTTCCGCCTTTCTGTATCCTGTGGAGGTTCTTTCCTCTCTTGATACAGCTATATTATAGCACACTTTTTATTAAAAATAAATAGCTTTTTCTGTCACTTGGCTGAATTTTCTGTGAAAATCAAAGAAATTTACGCTCTGTCGGATTCTTGGGTTTCTGCCCGGAGGAAAGGCGAATGTGTATTTTCAAAACGGCGCAGTGAAAAATCCAGCACAATATAAAGCAGCGAAAGCACGCCCGTTAAAAGCAACGGCAGATCAAACCGGATATACAGCGCAATGGTGCTGTCCACCTTGAACATCCGGGCACTGATAAAAGCAAAAATCTGGGGATACAGCGCGGCCGCCACGAAAAAGCAGACATCGACCGCGGCCAGAATCCGATTGGGGAAAAAAGTGAGATAAAGCAACCGGAACCGCTCGCTTTGCCCTTTTTTCTTTCCCATATCGGCCCCCACGGCGCAGACCGCCGACAGGACCGCGAAAAAAAGACCGATACAAAAGAACAGGAAACAAAGAATGACCCCCGTGGCCAACACGAAATAGATCTGATGGCCGCTTTCGGAAGAACCGATGGCGGCACGCGCCTCCCGCAGGGTCTCAAAGGACAGGCGCAGGGGAGAAATCAGCAACTGCACACCGCGCTGCAGGGCGCGGACCGAGTGAAAAGCGCCCGATACCACCAGTGTGATGCCGCACAAAAGGGGCAAACAGTATTTAAAAAGAAAAAGAATGTGCAAAAAAGTACCGGAACGGAATCTGTTTTCGGCCTTTTTCGATTCTTCCCCGGTCTCTTTCCCGCAGGCTTCACCGTTTTCTTCTTTATCCGTCATTGATCTTTGTTCCCTTCCAGAAAATAAGTAGCTTCCATATCGGCCGTAAAAAGTGCCACCGCCAGCGGAAATCTGGAAAAGGCCGAACCCACGGTGTTGTTGTCCTCACATCCCGAAAAGCCCATGTGATACCGGATGGCAAAAGCCTCGTCGCGCGTCAGGCGCATGAAACCCGAAATGATGTAGACCGATTTTTCCCCGTGGCCGTAAGGAAGTTCATCCTCGATGGTATAGTAAGGCACCGCCTTCCACGCGCCGTTTTCTTTGACATTCCGCGTGCTTTCCTTATAAAAATTGATTTTGCAAAGATCATGGAGCAACGCGGAGATGGCAATGCTCTCCTCGCTGGCGCAAAGGCCGTAGACTTCCCGGACGCGGGGGCGCGAAAGATAATCGCAAAGGCAGTCGTAGACATTGAGCGAATGTTCCAGCAAACCGCCGGGATGCGATCCGTGATAGCGGGTGCTGGCCGGGGCGGTGAAAAAATCGCAGTGGTCGGAACACAGGTAGTCCAGCAGTTTTTCTGCCCCTTCCCGGTGGATCTTGTTTTTGAAAATGGAGATGAAGCGCTCTTCGTTGCTCATGTTTTCGCCGATCATATTCTGCCTCCCGAATTTTTCTGATATTTTATTGTATCATTTTTTTTGCCGCTTGTAAAGATGTGCCGGAAAATTGTTTCGGACTATGGACAAGTTCCTTTTTCTATGGTATAATTGTTAAGTATTAAGTTAAACACTCCCCGCTCCGGGAGAAAGGACGCATCATGCAAACACCCAAACTTTCACTGCTCCCCTACAAAGGCACACGGGATTTTTATCCCCGCGACATGAAACTGCGCAACTGGTTTTTCGGAAAGATCAAAGAAGCGCTGGCCCGTGCCTGCTTTGAAGAATACAACGGCCCGATGCTGGAATCTCTGGACCTTTATATTGCCAAAAGCGGCGAGGAAATTGCCAACGAGCAGACCTATCACTTTGAGGATCGCGGCGGCCGTCAGCTGGCTGTCCGCCCTGAGATGACCCCCACGGTGGCACGGCTGGTGGCGGCAAAGATCGGCGAGCTCAACTTTCCGCTCCGTTGGTTTTCCATCCCGAACCTTTACCGTTACGAGCGCCCCCAGCGCGGCCGACTCCGCGAACACTGGCAGGTCAATGTGGATATTTTCGGCTGCGACACTTTCGAAGCCGACCTGGAAGTGATTTCCACTGCCGTTTCGCTCCTGCGCGCGCTGGGCGCGAAGGACGATATGTTCAAGGTGCACATCAACAACCGCCGCTTGTTCAACGATGTCATCGCCCGCATTGCCGGTACCGATGCGGAAGGATCGCGCCGCGTATCCAAGGTGGTGGACCGTAAAAACAAGATCCCGCGGGAGGCTTATGTCAAGGATATGACCGAACTGGGTCTTGACGAAGCACAGATCGCGCAGATCGACGCGCTCTACGCCATGAGTGTGGAAGAAGCCGCCGCGCTCTGCCCCGAATCCCGCGGTTCGCAGGAATTGCTGAGACTTTTCGGAATGCTCCGGGAATGCGGCCTTTCGGAGTGCTGTGTGTTTGATTTCGGTATCATCCGGGGGCTTGATTATTATACCGGGACTGTTTTTGAAGTCTTTGACGAAGCGCCCGAAAACAACCGCGCCATGTTCGGCGGCGGCCGTTATGACAATCTGGTGGGGCTCTTTATCAAGAACGCCAACATTTCGGGCGTCGGGTTCGGCTTTGGCGATGTGACGCTGGAAAATTTTCTGACCACGCACAATCTCATCCCCGACATTTACGGTGCGGAAAAGAAAGTGCTGGTGACCCGTTTTGACGATGTGCCCTATGAAGCCTATACCGCGCTGGTGGAAGATCTGCGCGCGGCCGGGATCGCTTCTTCGCTGTATCTGGGTCAAAAGAAATTCGGCAAGCAGATTGACTACGCCGTGAAGGACAACTACAGTCATGTGCTCATCATGGGCGGCGAGGAATATGCCGCCGGAAAAATGAAGCTGAAAGACCTGGCCACGCGCGAGGAAACCCTGCTGACCAAGGAAGAACTCCTTGAAAAACTGGGAGGCGCAAAATGATCTATCTGTTTCTGGCGGACGGTTTTGAAGAGGTGGAAGCGCTCTGCCCGCTGGATCTTCTCCGGCGTGCGGGATGCGCGGTCACGACGGTCGGCGTGGGCGGCACCGAAATCCGCGGGGCACACGGGATCACCGTGACGGCAGACATCCCCGCTGAACTTTACAAAGACAGCGCCCCGGAGATGGTGATTCTGCCGGGCGGCATGCCGGGCGCCAAAAATCTGGCCGCGAGTGCCACGGTGAAAGCCGCCGTAACCGCCGCCGCCACACACGGCGCCTTTCTTTGCGCCATCTGCGCCGCCCCAATGATCCTGGGACAAATGGGACTGCTTGCGGGCAAAAAGGCCACCTGCTACCCGGGTTTTGAAGAAAAGCTGAACGGCGCGGACAAAGTCCGCGACCGTGTGGTACGGGACGGAAATATTATCACGGCCGCCGGCATGGGCGTGGCGCTTCCCTTTGGTCTTTCACTGGTGGAAGCCCTTTGCGGCAAAGCAAACGCCGACGCGCTCCGCGCCGCCGTGCTGGCAGATGAATGAAACCGGCCGTCCCGACCCCAAAGCGGCTCTCCGGGCAGAAGTGACGGCCGCGCGGCGGACGCTTTCCCTGGGTGAAAAGGTCGAACTGGATGCCGCGATCTGTGCGCGCCTTTCGGAATTTTCAGAAGGTTGTGACGGCGTATACGCCTATTTCCCGATTGGCGGGGAGATTGACCTGCGCCCCTTTTTGCTTGACTGTCTTTCCCGGGAAATACCGCTCTTTTTGCCGCGCTGCGAAGGGGCAAAACTGCGCTTTTATCGCCTATTCCGCCCGGAGGACGCCCGGCCGGACGCTTTCGGGATTCCCGCTCCGCCCGCCGAAATTCCCGCCCCCGCGCCAACCGCGCAAAGTCTTTGCGTGCTGCCGGGACTGGCTGCCGGCAAAAACGGAGAACGGCTGGGCTATGGCGGCGGCTTTTATGACCGTTTTCTCCCGGGATTTCCGGGGACATCGGTTTTCGCGGTCTATGATCGCTTTTTCTTCAAAACGCTCCCGGTCGATGAAAAGGACCGGCCGGCGGATTTTATTCTGACAGAGAAAGGAGTTTTTCCCCGTGGGTAAATGGATTCCGGAGCGCCCCCCTTATCGCCGGGAACGGCGGATGGCGGGGTATCCCCTGCTGGCTGTTTTTTCGCTGTTTTTCGTTTTTCGCCTTCTGTGCGAGCGCGGCACCCTGCTTGCCGGACGCCCGGAGCTGACTTTGCTCCTGAAACTCCTGCTTTTTGCGTTGCCGGTGCTCCTGTATTTTTCCTTGCGACGGCGCTTTTTCCCGATCGCCATCCGGCTGCGGGCGCCGTCTCCCTCGGCCTTCCCCCTTCTCCTTTTCGCCCTTCTCTTCGCGCTGAGCGCCACCACCCTGCTTTCGGTGGCTTTCGGCGGGCAAAGCACGCTGGGAAACGGTTTCGGTGCCTTTAATGACTTTTCCGGTAAATCCTTCTGGCGACAGGCCTTTTATCTTGTCGCAGGCGCGTTGCTCCCGGCCTTTCTTTCCCCTTTCTTTTTTATCGGTACGCTGTGCGGCGAATATGAGCGGCGCGGGCTACTCCGGGCGCTGATTCTTCCCGCGGTTTCTTTTGCCCTTTTTCCCTTTGATCCTGCCAACTTCCCGGCCTATCTTTTGCTTGGATTTCTGCTGACGCTCCTTTTTTATGCCACGGATTCGCTTCCTGCGGTCATCGGCTTTTACGGAGCGTACAATCTCCTTCTGCTCTTTGGCGGGCGTTATCTGACGGCGCTCTTTGCTTTCACGGGCAGCCCGGAAATTCTCTTTTTCTTCTCGATGCTTCTCGCCCTCTCGTCCGGCTTTTTCTTCTGCCGTTCGGCCATCCGGATCTACCGGGAGCGCTCGGAAGACGAATGGCCGGATCCAAGACGCCATGTGCCCTTTGCCGTGCAGTTCTACACCTTTCTGGACGCACTGACAGACCCCGCCGTTCTTCTTTCATGGGCCCTTGCCGTGGCGGCCTTTATCCTGCTGTAAATAAAAAAGAGCCTGTCAGCTGACAGGCTCTTTTTTATTCGGAGCGACAGGTCAGTGTGCGGCCGTCACTGTAAAAGATCAGCGTGCCGGAAAGGTCGGTCCGGTAGATCCGGCACTCAAGCGCGGACAATCGCGAAAGCGTGCCGACATCCGGCAGGCCGTAACTGTTGCCGGCGCCGCAACTGATGGCGGCCATGCGGGGCGCGGCGGCCGCCAGAAATTCCGGCGAGCCGGAGCTGTCCGAGCCGTGGTGCCCGACCTTCAAAAGATCGCAGGAAAGTTTTTGCGGGCAGGAGGAAAGCAGCGCCGCTTCCCCCTCCTTTTCCAGATCTCCGGTCAGAAGCACAGTTGTTTCGCCATAGGTAACGCAAAGCACGGTGCTCCCGTTGTTTCCCTGACCGAATCCGGAAAGCAACACTTCCGCTTCGGCGCCGCCAAAAGAAAAACACATACCGGTCTGCGCGGTCACTGTCGTTGTTCCTTTTTGCTTCAGTTCGCTCACAAAGAGCAAATAGGCCTCTTCGCTTCCCGTTTCGGCCGGCAGAATCACCTGCCCCGGAGTAAACTCCGAAAGCACCGTGCGGGCATTGCCGTAATGATCCTCATGCGGGTGCGTGACCAGAAAATAATCCAGCTTCTGAACGCCCAAATCGTGCAGGATCACCCGGAGTTGCGATTCAGCCGAAAACGGGCCGCAATCCACCAACAGCGTTTCTCCGTTGGCACGCAACAAAATGGCATCTCCCTGCCCCACATCCAGCACATAAAGGGAAAGCCCCTCGGCCTTTTGAGCCCGGCGACGCGAAACAGCGGCGACTCCCACGCGAACAAAACAGGAAAGAAGCAACAGCAAAGCCAGCACGCGCAAGACAATCCGCCGTGCGCGGGCAAAAGAGGGAGAAGTGAAAAAAGTCACAACGGTCTACTCCTTTTCCCATGCCGACGGCGAGGAGACCTTTTTGCGGACAAATTCGCAATACTGTACGAATTTCATCGGCTTGGCGAAATAATAACCCTGAATGACATCACAGCCAAGCGCCTGCAGGCGCTCGAAATCTTCTTGACTCTCCACGCCCTCCTGCGTCACCTTCATGCCCAACTGACGGATGACCTTTATGGTATTTTCCAGAATGATGCGGTCACGCTCGGCATTAATCCCCTTGCGGATGAAAAACTTGTCGAGTTTGATCTCGTCCATTTCCAGTTCTTTTAAAATGTTGTAGGAGGAATAGCCCGTGCCGAAATCATCCAGCGAACAGTAAAAACCGGCCGCGTGCAAAGCCGTGATCATGTCGGAAAGATATTCATAATTTTCATAAGCGAAACTTTCGGTAAACTCCAGGGTGATAAAACCGTCCTTTACGCCGAATTTTTTCTTGATACGGGTATAGTAAGCAAGAAAATCCGGCTGAATGGCCGTGAAGCGTGAAACATTGATTGAAAGCGGATATTGCTCCAGGCCGTTTTGCACGCAGAATGCCGCGTTTTCGCAGGCTTTGTAAAAAACAAAATGATCCAGCTTGACAATAAAGCCGTTCTCCTCGAAAACCGGCAGGAAAAGATCGGGAGAACGATAAGCGTTCTTCCGGGCATCAAACCACCTTACCAGCACCTCGCTGCCATCAATCCCCTGCTTTTTAAAGCTGTATTTGGGCTGATAAAAAAGATGAAATTCCGATTTTTTCAGCGCTTCTTCCATCCGGCCTTCGATTTCGGCTCTTTTCAGGTAGGTTTCGCGCACCACATCACTGTAAAAACGGAAATCTGAGAGGCCGCCCCCCTCCTCGGCGGGCATATCCCGGATTGCCATTGCCTTTTCAATGATCCGATGCGGTTTTTGCGGAGTTGTGCGATCGATTTCATAAATGTCAAAAACCAGTTTGGCCTTATAACCGCTCTGTCCAAACCCCGAAAACCGGTCAAAGGAAAATCGGAGGGCCGACAGACGCGACATCAGGGCATCCCTGTTTTTGCAGTGCAGCAACAGGGCAAATTCACCATCGGTACTGTACGCATACGCCTCCCGCATCAGGAGTGCGCGCTGACAGAGATTGCGTGTGTATTTCAGCAAGCGTCGTGCCATCGGTTCGCCGAAATGTTCCGGAATATAGGCAAAATTGCTGATCCGGAGCAAGACCACGGCAAACCGGGTCACTTTATTCTGCGAAAGAAGGACGGACAGATCCTCTTCAAATTTCCGCATATTGGGACAATTCAGCTGCGGATCGACCGTGCCGATCTCAAAAATGCGCCGGTGCACCCGCAGACGGTCCACGATAAAGTAAAGGCAAAGCGCCCCCAGAATGACAAAAAAGATGAGGAGCGTGGCCCAGATGGTATCCACCAATTCATAGCCGGAACCATAAATCTCCTTCATTTTGTAGAGATTCACAAGGGTGATATTCCCGCTGTCTGCCCCCAGATTGTTGACGGTCAGCACATATTTCTCGGTTCCAATCCGAACCACAAAAGAACCGTCGGCGCCGTTGCCAAGCGTTTGCAGAATACTCTCATACGACTCGTCGGACAAAAGCATCGGCAACACGCTTTCCGTAACCGTTCCGGCACCGATCTGAAAACTGTCGTCCTGAACGACCCGCTCCAGAATGGTTCCGTCATGCTTACACACCAGTGCGAAAGCGCTTTCCCGGAAGCAATTGTTCAGTTCTCTTTTTTCCGGATCGGAATAGATAAAATCCGTCACGGCCGAACGGTCATAAAGCAGGGTGACGCGGTCCGTAAGATAACCGTCGCAATCGGCGGAAACCGCCACCGTCATCCGGTTATCCCGGTACGGAAAAACGCGCGAAAGAGTAGTGCCGCTTTGCCGGAGCGCCGCCTCGATCTCGGGATAGGTACACTCGCTCTCCACGCCTGAACGGTAATAAACGCCGTCTTTGCAAAACCACGCGTCCAGATAATAGCGGCGATCTTCACCCCCGGAAATCCGGAAATTCGAGAGAAAATTGATCACTTCCTCCTCAGTGTTAAAAGTAGCCAGTGTAGTGGAGGTCACTTCGGCCTCGGTTTTGAGCCGGTCTGCGCGGCTTTGCGCCACACGCACCTCTTCGGCCGAAAGCAAAGCGGCCTTTTCCACCGCTTCATTTTCCATCCCGGAGGTATAACTTTTTCCCTGCATGATGATATTGGCCGCGAAAGTCATGCAAAGAATGATGAGCCCGGCAAAAACGATCTCTTTACCGTGCCTGAAAAAGAAATTTTTCATCTTTTTTGGCCCGCAACATTACTTTTTCGCATTCAGCGTATTCATGAGCGCGTGCATTTTTTCACGCTCGGCATTGATGCGTTCAGTATACATATTAAAGAAGTCCACATCGTCATCGGCCGGCGTGCTGTGCGTCAGGATGGCCTCCACCAGCGCGGCCTGTGAACGGGAGCGTTTTTGCTCCAACAGCTCGATCATTCGGCGACTTTTCTTAATTTCCCGTTTCAGACGAATTTTTTCAAAAAACATAATGCCTCCCCAAAATCAGTTATTTCCACCGTCATCCCGCCGGTTTTCTTTTTTCAGTTTTTCCACTTCCTCACCAATCCGTCGCGCCATCTCGGCTTCTTTTTCTTTTTCGGCCGCCGAAGTTTCCGCCCTCAGTTTCCGATTGAGTTCCGGCAACACAAGCGAACACACACAAAAGAAAAATGCCGAAAATATGAGCGCCAATCCAAAGCCGGAGGAAAAAAGCCGTCCAACGGTACTTAAAAACGGCAAATTCCGTACATATCGCGCGACGACATCAGTCGGTTTTACCGTAAACGGATCCTCTGTGGCCAATACATGGTCGCCCTTGGTGCGATAGCCGTTTTCGCTCACACCCACCACGCGATGCGTGATCAGGCGGCCGTAAACGGCGGAAGTTTCATCCGGGCAAACAAAAGTGATGATGTCTCCCGCGGCCACTTCTTTTCCGTCCACGCGCTGAACCAAAATAAAACTCCCGGTCGGGATGGTATTTTCCATGCTGCCTGTTTCCACATACAAATAGGTATAGCCAAAAAGGAAAAGCGGTTTTTTGCGGATCATTCCGGCGAAGAAAGCCAGAAGCAACAGCAAAGCAAAAAGAATCAGGATTACATTGGAAAGCGCCCGGAGCACCCGGCCGGCTTTTTTTTCTTTTTCCATATCTTTTATCCTTTATTTCCGGCCGCCGCGCAGAAATCCGAAGAATTTGGCAAAGAACCCCCGGCGGGTCTCCACCTCTCCCTCTTCTTTTTCATTCTCGGCCGCGTCGGCCATGAATCCGCGGCTGTCATCCACGCCAAGCGCAAGCGGAGACTCGGTTTCTTCCGGAGATCCGATTCCGTGGGCAACGCCGACTGGCTCCTTTGTTTCCGCCACCGTCATGGGCGGTTCCCCGGTAGACGGTGCGGTTTTGACTGCGGGAATTTCCGATTCCCCAACTGGCGGCGCCTTTTGGGATTCTTCCGGTTGCGGAAGAGGAAGCGCCGCAGATATATCTTCGGTTTCTTCACCCGTTTGGGGGGTAAGCACTTCCTGTCCGCCCCCGACTGCTTTCATCAGACCCCTTTGCAACAGTTCTTCATCGGTCATTGAGGCAAAATCCTCTACCGTGAGAACCAACGGCGATTTTGCGGGGAGAAGACCGCGGGACTCGGCCAGTCCAGAAATCAACTCACGGGCATATTTCAGTCCCCGCTCGGTCCTGATTTTCAAAAGAGCAGGCACTTCGGCAAAACGCTTTTCCCCGCTGACATCCCGGAGAAAATACTTGGGATGCTGTTCTTCGGGCGGCAAAGCCAGATACAGGTAAAGAGATTTTCCCTTGACTACCGTCCGCGCCAGCGGTGAACGGCCTTCTTTGAAAGCGGCATAATGCCAGCTTTGGCGCAGATGCACGCGACGATAGGAAAGAAATGCGTTGGCAACCTCGGTAAAATAATGCTTGACGGCGGGCTCTGCCGTGACCAGTTTTGCCGTGAAAGATTTGCGATAACGCATTTCAAGCGGGTCAAATCCGGTTTTTTGAGCGTTTATTTCTTTGGCATTTTCAACAAATGCCGTTGCGTGATCGGCCGTTTCCGATTCGGTTATGGGTGCTTCCGGGGGTATTTCAGGTACTTCTGCGGCCTCTTTTTCGGCACTTTCACCCATCGTTTCTGGGCTTTCGGCCGACATATCCGCACGGGCGGCAGGAAGAACTTCCTGCACCGCAGATCCGGTTGTTTCGCCGCCCAAAGGCCTGATAAGGCCGCGGGCCAACAGCGATTCAAAGGTATCGGCCGGATAATCGGCCGGGGTCAGCGGCGTATCCGGCACACGGCGCGGTACCAGTGCAAAAATCCCGGCTTCTTTGGCAATCAGTTCCACAGCGTACCGGAGTCCACGGTCGCTTCGTACCCGCAAAAGGGCAGGCACGCGCGCATAACGCCGGGTAGCGGAAACATCACGAAGGAAATATTTCGGATCCTGAACGGCCGGGTCAAGCGCCAGATAAAGGCAGAGCGTTTTGCCTTTGATGACGGCTTTTGCAAACTGCGTCCGACCGACATTGAAGGAAGCGTAAGAAAAGGAAAGGCGCATTTTGGCCTTTTTGTAGGAAAGAATGGTATTGGCAATTTCGGTAAACCGCGCTTTGAGCGACTCGTCCGCCAAAATGAGGCGCGCAAGGAAGGATTTGCGATACCGGATCCCGGCAAAAGCGGAATCTTTGGCCTCCAGCGCCGATTCCTCGGCTTCTTCTTCCTCCTCGCTCCTGTAGCATTTGTCGGCTTCCAGCGCCACACGCAGGGCAAAGAGGATATCGTTTTCCCCGGCTTCTTCCTTATCCTGAATTATCTCGTCAAAGTCCTCGGCCGCCGGCGCTTCAATCTCATTCACAATGCGGGGATTCAGCATTTCGGAAACATATTCGGCAATGGCTGTCTCGCTGTTGTAATCCCCGCGTATATGGTGGCGGAAAAGCAGATACTGCATGGCCGCTCCGCCGTAAATCTGACGGATATAGTCCTGTGGGAGATCTTCCAACCGCTCGTTTACGATCAGCCCGTAACCGCTGTCATCATAGCTCTCAATAAATTCCCAAAGCGCCAGGCACTGCCGGAAATACTTGTTTTTGAGAATGGCGTTGGTACGCATAACCGGGGGCTTGACATAGTTTTTGCCCATTTTCGCCACAAAATCAGAGGACAGATAGGCGGTAACAATGCCGTTCAGTTTTTCCACGCGATGCCAAAGGCCGGTCCTGTGCACGGTGTTCTTTTCCTCCGGCTTTTCACGGCACTTCTCGGAAAGCGAGACTGAAAGTTTTACCTGCCCGGTCATGCCGTCGTGATTGAAGCGGTCGGAAAACGAAAGTTCGGTCACGCGTTCGTCCGCGCCGTTCTTCTGCCCGATTTCATAGCGCCGGGTCACGAAACTGTACAGCCGGTGAAGAAGTGTATTCAAAAACTTGTTTTCATAAGTAAGAACGGAATCTTCCCGGAACACATTCAGCATCTTTGTGGGCGTGACGGTATCGCCCTCCACTTTGGAAATCATGTCCGTATGCTGAGAAAGGTACTGCACCGAGCGACTGGTAATCTTTTTGGTCAGTTCGACCGGCATGACCTCCTCGCGCTCCTCGATGAAGTGCGTGGGGTTGCGGATGAGCTCGTCAAGAGCAGGGAGCGCATCCTCCACGGCACGCACCCAGATCTCGTCCACCGAGCGGAGCATGAGGCGCCGCGACAGTTTGGCGCTGGCCTCCCCGCCCGACAGAGCCCGCAGAATCTCCCCATAGATGCCATAGCGGGAAAAAAGCGATTCGGCAAACGACACCGTATCTTCATACGCACCGCCGGCAAGATCCGGCAAATCCCAGGAGGGTTCCTCCGCCGCGTTGTCCTCCTCCGGCGCTTCCGTGCCGGCGACACCGGGCTTTCCGGTTTTGAGCAGACGAATGAGACCGCGCGTCATCAGATTGCCGAAACTGTCGGCCGGGAAATAGCGCGGAAGAATGGGCGAAATACCGCCCGGCCGTTCCCGAAGTTCGAAGGAAGCCGCCAGTTGGTCAATGAGCGACAGCGCGTGACGAAGCGCGCCCTCACTGCGGATTTTTAAAAGCGCCGGCGTTTTTTCGTATTTTTTCTTTTCGGAGGCATCCAGTGTACGATATTTCCCCTCTCCGTATTCCTTGGGAGAAAGCGCAAGATACAGGCACAGCGTTTTGCCGTTGATGACAAACCGCGCCAGTTGCGACCGGCCGGTCTGGAAAGTGACCCCTGACCAGCTCATGCGGGAGCGCACCCGGTCATAAGAAAGGAGCCGGGTGGCCAGTGCCGCATAGTATTCCTTTACCCTGGGTTCGGAAAGCGAGAGTTTGGCGACAAAAGATTTGCTATAACGCAGTTTTTCCACCCACTGCCCGCTTTTTTTCTCTTCGGGGGCGGCAGATCCCCCGCTCAAAGTGATTTTCTTTTCTTCCATACCGGAACGCTCCCCTCCACTTTGCAAAGGTCAGAAATATCAGTAGGTTTTTTGCAAACGGCGCAGAAAATCAATGCTCTCTTTCATTACGCCGCTACCGAAGGAATTATCCAGAAACTGAATCAATTCCCGCAGTTCATCACGGATGAGCGAAAGATTGAGACTTTCAAATTTGCGGAACACTTTGGTAGCCAGCATATAGTCAATGGCGTCAATTTCGGTACCGCCACAGGCCACATAGACCGGCACAAAGAGTTTTAACTGTTTCATAATCCGGTTACCGAAGGCCACACGGAATTTCTCGATCACAAAAAGATCCAACCGTCCAATGAGATCCAGCATTTCGGCACTCACGGGATGCTCGGCCTGGGCCTTTTTATAAAGACTTTCCACATAGGAATAGGAAATGCGCTCCGGTTCGGTCTCCGGTGCGTCGAAAGCAATGCCCTTGCTGTCCAGATTGATGACCAGCGCACGGTCATAGACCTTATCCGAGACCGAGAAGGTGGAATCGTCATTGTTGATGGTGCCGATGTACCACACATTCTGCGGGATGACAAGCGAACCGTTTCGCAGTCTGGCAGGATCGTTTTTCCAGGCAGAAGGCACCAATTCGATCTTCCACTCAGCGGGATCCGGCATTTCCAGAACGGAAAGCATTTCGGCAAAGTAATATTCCACCCGCGCAATGTTCATCTCATCCAGAATGATGATGTTAAGGTCATCGTTATAGGAGGCCTCGTAAATGCGGCGGAGCACCTCTGTCTCGTTGAATTTTTTGGTGAATTCGTTGAAATAACCGAAGAGTTCGTTCCGGTCGCGCCAGGACGGCTGAACCGAGGCAATGGTGGCGTCATGCTTGAAATATTTCCCCATGACATACGGCAGCGAGGTCTTACCGGTTCCCGAAATGCCCTGGAGCACAATCAGCTTGGTAGCCGCGAGCCCCGCCAGCATCAACCGGATGGTACGCACATCGTAATAAAGCCGGTGTCTGGAACAGGCATAATTCCGCAGATCATCGCACAACGCCTGAAGTGTGAGATTGTTCTGATAGGCGGGCGGATTATAAAAAGCGTAGGCGGCATCCACTGCGGCCAGACGCGAGAAACGGCAAGAACCCGAAAAGGCCGCCTGCCCCGGTTCTCCCTCGGATGGAGCCGTCGTTTTTTCTTCTTCCGGTTTTTCCACTTCTTCTTTGAGCATTTCGCGCATCTGCTCGTAAGAAAGACCGGCCTGCGTCACTTTCAGTTGCAGAATGCGCTCCTTTTCTCCGGTCAGACGAACCACATCCTGATGCAGATCGGCAATCTCCTCCAGAAGATCCTCGTTACCGACCAGCGTTTTGCGGAAGCGGACGAATTTACGGATGGAGAGCACCAAAAGAAAAATCAATCCCAGCCAGATGGCGAAGGTGATGAGAAACGCCAGAACCGAAAAGATCCAATCCAGCACGCCGAACTGTGTGGCCTCTCCCGCCCAAAGTTTAAAATAGTAGGAAAAATCAAATATTTTGACAATCCCGAAGAAGATGCCCTTGAATATCATCAGGACTCCGTCCAGCATATGACCGAAAAAAGCCTTGAACCAGGTCATAAATCCGTACAAAAAATCCATAGTTTTCCCTTTCTGCGAATATTGTATATCTTTTAAAAAGTTTTCGGCGCAAAGCGAAAAGCCAAAAAGGTAACCAATCTACCCCTGACAATGCGGTCGGAAAAAGTCCTGACCGTCAATCGTCTCCCGCTCCTTTGCACAGCCAACCCGGCCAGAGTGATAAAAACCGGACCTGAGCGGCATTGGCCTGCTCTCAAGCCCGGTTTTCTTTTCGCTTTTCGCTTCGCGCCGAACGAAACGGTCTGCCCTGAAATCGCGTCCGGAAAAAAGCCTTGTAAAAACAGGGCGTTATTCTCTCTTTTCGCCCTCACCCTCAGGCGTTTCACCGTCCGGAGAAGACTCGTTTTGCTCTTTTTGCTGACGCAGATATTCTTCAATTGCGCGCTGTTTGATGAGTTCCTCATCCGCCGCGCTGATCATTTTCTTTCCGGCGTTCTTCATCTTCAGCACCATGCGGATAAACGCATAGACCTCATAGCCGAAGAAAAGGAGCATCGGAAGCAGAATGCAAAGGCCGAAGCCAAGGCGACTGCCGAGAAAAGTGAAAAAAGACCCACAACCGTTTATCTTTTTCCCGGTGTAACGGGCGATAATGGCCGAACGGCGCACGGTCTCGCTCACGCCCTGTTCAAGACCACTGTATTCGGGGTTGTCCCCTCTTGTTTTCACCGTGATGATATGACCGTTGACATCGCGCTCGATCTCCGCGATCCGGTGCGTATTGTATTCGCCGCGCGAAAACTGCCCGTCACGGTTGATATCCCATTCGTAGGTGATGATATCGCCAACTTCCAACGCGTCAACGGCGCTGTCATTTTCCGCGATGTATTCCCCCACAATCATGGCGCCGGAGCGAAAACCCTCCGGCTTGTTTTCCGGCACCCAATCGGGTTTTTCGGCATTCATGGAATCCGACTGAACATTCAGATAGCATTTCCCGCCGACGGCAGGGACATTCTTGGCATTGGCGCTGGCCGAAAACACCACAATCGTGGCCACCAACGCAAGCGCCACGAATACCCACAAAAGCACATTCAGTGTGATATTAACGACCTTTTTGGTCTGCTCTTTATTCATAAACGACCCTACCTTTTAAAAAATGACGAAATTTACAGACTGGTAACAATCAACTTGAATTATAGCACGAAATCTTTTTTTCGTCAATAGGGGATTTTTCTCCGGGGCGGCTTTCCCGCCCCGGAAAGGAGAAAACCGGAGATTATGCGCCTGCGCCTGCGCCTGCGCCTGCGCCGGTAACCGTGAAGGAAAGGGTGAAAGTGGTGCCGTCCATGTCCACCGTGTTGGAGGACTTGCAGGCGGGATCCTGACCCTCATACCAGATGTAGATTGTGACCTGAACGGGAGTCTTGGTCACCGTATCCGCCAAAACAGAATTGGCGTTGGAAACGGTAATGTTATCGCCCAGAACCGGCTTCTCGTTATTCAGAGACTGGACGGCCTGGTAGGTGGCGTCAGCACCGGTAACAGGCTCATAAATGAACTTGTTCTTTCCGCAGACAGCCATTACACGCAACGCCTTATCCAGTTCCTTTGTGCCGCCCGCACTCCGCGTGATCGTGCTCAGCTTCAGATTGGTTGCGTCCTTGCCGACCGCCTTGATCCAAAAGGAGGTGGTGTAGTAATCCGTACCCGCCGTGGCGGTTTCAAAAGTGGTGTCAGCTTTGTACGCGCCGTCATCGTACTCGATCTTATCACCGTTGTCCTTTACCTTATAAAAGGCCAGCGTGCTGTTGGTGTTGTCGCAGGACACGGGCACCATGGTTTTCAGGCCGCCCGACAGAGACAAAGCCCCGCTCCAGTCGCTGTCATTGGTGCTGTTGGTGGCGCAGATACGCAGGTTGGTGGGCGCAGTGGCCGAAACAGCCATGTTACCGGCCGTGACCGTGGTGTTCATCGAGAACCATGCGAAGGTGGAAGTGCCCGCCATAACAGCCGCCAAAAGCAACATGCAAACTGCGGGAATGAGTTTTCTGAAGTTTTTCATGGTTTTTTCTCCTTTAAAATGATTTTTGAGAATCAGGTATATTGACCGCATCAAACGCGGAAAATATCTTTGGTAAGGAAAATGCCGGGAAACGGGCTCAGTTGGCGGCCGTATAATCGATCACCTGCATAGTCATGTCCACGCGGAATTCGCCGCCAAGCCGGTCATCGGTGCAGTCGGGATCGTTTCCCTCCAGCCAGATGACCACGGTGATCTTGGAAATGTCTCCCACGCCGAAGTTTTCCACGCGCCCTTCGGTCACTGTGTTCGCGTCCAGAAAATTGGTATTGACCCGGTTTTCGGGATCGATCTCGGGCGCACCGTTTCCGCCGGTCTTCGGTTTGGCAAAATCGGTGTAATCGCCGCTGTAATCATATGCGCCCTCGGCGGCTTTGTAATAAAACGGGGTGTAATAGACCCGCACGCGAATGGCCTCGTCGATCCCGAAAGTCATTTTGGTGATGGAAAGGCGGTACAGGTAACTGCAGGTCAGTTCCCCGGTGTTTTTGAGATAAAAGGTGTAGGCCACATAGTTGTCTCCGTTGTGCTCGCCGCTGACATCGTTGAGGTTATCCGGCAGCGTGTTGCCGTCAATATTGGTGATATCCTTGGCGGCTTTTGCATCCAGCTTTGAAGAAAACTGCCGGAAGCTTTCATTTTCGGAAAGTGCCAGCGCATACCGCTTATCATTGTAATCCCGGATGGAGACCGTGAAACTGCCGCGCTGCGCCACCAACAGCGAAATGATGTAAACAATGATCAACAGCAAGAGCAAAAGCCCGGCCAGACGCGGAATGATCCGCCGGTAAATCCGATAGCGCTTGACCTCTCCGGCACTGCGGCGCAGGATTGAGAAAGGTCTTTTTCCTTCTTTCATGTCAGTTCTCCTTTCCGGGGATCAGCGCATCCTCCGTGAGAAGCGCGGCGCGGCAGGAGAAATGACCGCGGTAATCGGCGGACGGCAGAAAGCCGAACGCCTCGCACCGGGAAAAGGCCCGGACCGTATCGTCATCCGGCACCCCGTTTGCAATCGCGGCGATATGCAACCCTTTCAGCATCTGAAAAAAGGGAGAGACCGCACCGCTCCGGTCACGGTCGGAAAGGAGCGCCGTGAGAGAGGGAGAAACCGACACAAAATCGGGCGTGAAAGAAAGCAGGCGCATGAGCGGGAAATCCTCTTTGCCGCAATCCCGCACCAGCGTGCGGAGCCCGGCCGCGCCGATGGCGGAAAACCCGCTTTTGGCGGCGGGAAGCTCCATGGTCAGAATTTCCGGGGCGAAAGAGAGCGCCACCCGGCCGGGCTCCGTAAATCCGGCCGCTTTCATCTCGGCGGTGAGCTTTTCATAAAGACCGTCGGAAAGGAGTAGTGCCGCAGGGGCACGGAAAGAAACAAAAGAAAACCGGACGGCCTTTGCGCAAAGCGCGTCAACCAGGCGCATGACCTTGCGAAAAGAGGCAAAAGCCAGTTCCACGCCCTCCTCGGCCATGTCGGCGGATTCTTCATAATCGGCCGGGGTCAGTACGCCGTAGAGCACGCTGTTGAGGTGCGCTTCTCCAAGATAGGCCACCGGCTCGCCGCTTGCGCAGTCAAAAACCGGCTGATATTTCATTTCGATTGGCGCAAGCCCTGTTTCGAGCGTGCGTTTTACATATCGGTCGATTTCCCGCATGAATGCACCCTCCTCAAACAAGATGCGACACTTGCCCCGCAAGCGGGGGCAAAAAACAAAAAACGGCTGCAAAGATACTTTTCGTATCGTTTTGCAACCGGGCTGACTTTAAAAGTCCCTTGGCTTTGCGTCACCGCCTCACGACGGTTTTGCCGACTATAAAATTTACATATTTATTTTACAGGATGAAAACGGTTTTGTCAAGAGCTTTTTTTAATTTTCCGGAAAGCTTTTTTAAAGGGCGAAGACGGTCTCCAACCAAGGAACCTGTCTATACGCCCTTTTCGCGGTTTTTATCCAGATACATCGCCGCATCCGCCGCCGCGGCGGTTGCCTCGATATCGCCGCCGTGCATGGTATATCCCACCGCCATGCCGAATCCGGTATCCGAGACGGCCCGGCGGATCTCCCGGGTCAGTTTTTGCACTTCGTCCTCTTCCATCCGGCGGCAAATGATCATAAATTCGTCTCCGCCCACCCGGTAAAAATCGGTGTTTTCCGGTGGCAGAACAGAGCGGACACGCCGCCCCAGCTCCGACAGCACCGCATCCCCGGCATGGTGCCCACCCGTGTCATTGATGACTTTAAGATTATTCATGTCCAATGAAATCAGGGCGCAAAGCGAGGCGGCATCTCTCTTGGCATCCAGATGAAAACACCGGCGGACATAGGCGCCCGTCAGTTCGTCCAGGTTATTCCGGTGAATATAAAGCGACAGATAGAGATAGGCTATGTCAATGGTGAGGCCGGCGCAGAAAAGCGCGTCGCTCCCGAGCCAGACGCTCAGCGCCGCAGTAATAACAAAATTGAAGCACAGCGCCACGGCCGCCGGAAGGCTGAGTCTTCCCCTTCCTGCGGAAAAATCCAACGAAAAATAAAGCAGGAGGACCAGATAAAAAAAGCAAACACCAAAGGTGAAAAGGCCCAACGGACCGCGAAAAAGCTGATTATCTGAAGTATATCCGAACACCCTCGGCGTGAAAAAAGCCGTGAGAAGCAACAGGACATGACAGGCAAGCGGAAGAGAAAGCCACACCGCCGCTTTCCGCGACAGACAGGGGCGGAGAATGAAAACCAAACAGTAAAGCGCCGCAGGGCGCAACGCATATCCCACCACCGAGAAAAAGACGCGCCACTGGGTAAAGTACGGAAGGGTGGAAAGAAGGAGCTCTGCCACATCGGCGCCGATGAGCACAATGACCAGATGCAGCGCCAGCATAAAGTAGCGGCTGTCCGGACGGGCAAAGTTGGGATTACAGCGGATTGTATAAGCAAGAAAAAGGCAAATGGCAAGGCTGGGGTAAAAATGAGAAATGAGTTCCAACTTCTTTCCTCCTCCCTTCAATCATATTCACGGGACACACGGACTTGTTTTTGTTATTTCAATTAATATAAATATTTTTGAATACAAAAACAACGATTTTGTCAAGATTCCTATCTTTAGCACAATTATAGTCTAAAAATGTGGTAAAGTCAAGTAAAATTCAGAAGATTAGCATATTTTACCGAAATCGGAAGGAATTTTGGAAGATTTATGAAAATATATGACTATAACGGCCTCAAAAACATCTGCGGCAAGCGGGTGCGAAAAGGCAGACGCCTGCGGGGAATGACCCAGGCTGATCTGGCGGCCAAAATGCAACTTGCGGGCGTGATGCTGGACAGGGACAGTATCAGTCGCATTGAGTTGGGCGTCCGCTTTGTGGCGGATTATGAGCTCCGGGCGCTGGCGCAGTGTCTGCGGGTTCCGGTCGATTTCCTGCTGAAGAACGACTGAAAAACGGCGTGACTTTCAAGTCACGCCGTTTTTCATCCTTCCGAAACATAAAGCTGTCGATAAGGATTGGCAGAATTGGGATGCAAAAGATAAAAAACGCCGGACAGCACTTTTTCCCTGTCCACCCCGAAAAAGCGGCAATAGTTATCAATATACGGCCGTGCCGCCACCAGTTCTTCCTTTCCGGCCCGCTCGCAACGCACCTGCGCGGGAAAAGACCCGGGCGGGCAATCGGTGCGAAGCAGTATTTTTCCGCCGTGCATCCCGGTGCCGCAAAAGTCTCCCACGATTTTTTCTTTTTCCGAAAGCCCCAGCACCACAATGAGCCCGCCGGCCTGATATTCTCCGAGAAAACTCCCCGCGCTGCCACCGATCACCAGAACCGGTTTTTTCTCACCGTATTCCTTCATGTGGATGCCGGCGCGGTAACCCGCATCCCCCCGGACATAGATTTCTCCGCCGCGCATGGCATAGCCGACGGCATCGCCCACCGAACCTTCAATGACAATCCGGCCGTCATCCATGGTATCGCCCACGGCATCCTGCGCATTACCGTGCACGGTGATCCGGGCACCGCACAAATACGCCCCCAGCGCGTTGCCGGGCACACCGAAAATTTCGGCGTGCCCCTCTTTTTTCCCGGCGCAGAGAAAACGCTGACCCTCGCAGCTCTGTACCGTGACATCCTGTGCGGCGGCCACTTCGGCGCACAGCGCGCGGCCGTCTTTGTTTTTTGCATCAATCGTCAACATCTTTTTTCCTCACTCGCCTGCATGAAGGATCCCCAGTACGCCCAGTTCCCGCTCGTTCAGCCCCACGCCGCGCAACATCAGCCGGTTGCCGCGGAGTGCTTCGATGGAGTTGATCCCCATGCCGCCCATCATTTCCTTGATCTCATTGTTCCACGCCGTCAGCAGATTGCAAAGACGGTCCGTGCCCTCCTCCACCTTCAGCCGGGCGACCAGTTCGGGCACCTGCGTGGCAATGCCCCAGTTGCATTTTCCCTGCTGACAGTTCCGGCAAAGATGACAGCCGAGCGCCGCCAGCGCCGCCGTAGCGATATACACGGCATCCGCCCCCAACGCGATCGCTTTTACAACATCGGCACTGCTCCGGATGGCACCGCCGGCAATGACCGAAATATGATCGCGGATGCCCTCCTCGCGCAGACGGGTATCCACCGCCGCCAGCGCCAGTTCTATCGGAATCCCCACGCAATCGCGGATGCGGGCGGGCGCGGCGCCGGTGCCGCCGCGGAATCCGTCAATGGCCAGAATATCCGCCCCGCTCCGGGCAATGCCGCTGGCAATGGCCGCGATATTGTGCACGGCCGCCACCTTGACGATGACCGGTTTTCGGTATCCGGTGGCCTCTTTGAGCGAGAAGACCAGCTGACGGAGATCTTCGATGGAATAAATATCGTGGTGCGGCGCGGGAGAAATGGCGTCCGTGCCCTCCGGGATCATCCGGGTGCGGCTGACATCTGCGGTAATCTTCGCGCCGGGCAGATGACCGCCGATGCCCGGTTTGGCCCCCTGCCCGATTTTAATCTCGATGGCCGCGCCCGCCGTGAGATATTCTTTATGAACGCCGAACCGGCCGGAGGCCACCTGTACGATGGTGTTTTTGCCGTACCGGTAAAAATCGCGGTGGAGTCCGCCCTCTCCGGTGTTATAACAGATTCCCAGCCGTTCGGCCGCCATGGCCAGACACTGATGCGCGTTATAGCTGATGGAGCCGTAACTCATGGCCGAAAAAAGAATCGGCATGGAAAGCTCCAGACGGGGCGTTTCCTTTGGAATGAGATGACCCGCGGCGTCTCTTTCTATTTCGCCCGTGCGCCGCCCGAGGGAAACGCGGGTCTCCATCGGCTCGCGGAGCGGATCGATGGAGGGATTGGTTACCTGTGAGGCATTGACCAGTATTTTATCAAAATAGACCGGATACTCGCCTGGATTGCCCATGGAGGAAAGCAGCACGCCGCCGCTGTTTGCCTGTTTGTAGATCTGCTGGAGCGTCCGGCCGCTCCAGCAACTGTTTTCCTTGAAAGAGAGATCGCTCCTGACGATTTTCAAAGCCCGCGTGGGGCAAAATTCCACACAGCGATGGCAGTTGACGCATTTCTGTTCATCCGCAAGAAGCACGCGCCCCGCCGGGGTTTCCCGCCATGCGTGCACACCGTTAAAACATTCTTTAACGCAGCGGCCGCAAAAAACGCAACGCGCCGCGTCCCTTTTTACTTCATATTCCGCATACTGATACATCTTTTTTACCTCGCAAGCCTGACAATGACCGGCTGACCGCCCTCGGGCGACCACACCCGCTCCACGCCCGCCTCCATTTGCCGGATGGCACATTCTTCACTGGCAAAGTACACACGGTCGCCTTTTTCGGCCGCCACCATGGACCGGAGTTTGAGACGGTCGTTGAGGGCCATCATGCCCCCTTCAAAACCCAGCAGAATCGAAAACGGCCCGGTAATAAGCAGGGACGGAAATTCTTTGCGCAAATAGGTATAGAATGCGCGGCGTTCGGGCGGCATTTTTTCAATCGTCTCCCAGAAAGGCGCGGCTACCACAGCCGCCGCTTCCTCCCGCGTAAGAAAGGTATTTAAAGTTTTTGTAGCCGAGCCGGATCTTGGCGTTTCCGCCCGTTATGCGGACGATAACCGAAAACCACTCGCCCTTTTCGAGTCTGACTTCTTCGTCCAGCCGGACGGTAACGTATCCGCCGTACTCGAACGACGCGGTTTTTCTTGCGGCAAGAGTTCCTCCTCTTACCGGAACGTCCGAAGCACCCGACCCGTCGAACGGATACGTCAGATTTTTATAAATCTCAACTTCGAGCGTGTAATTTCCGCCGTCAACGCCCACGTTCACCGCTTTAAGGAACTCGTCCTTGC
>ERZ779888.513-NODE-513-length-46068-cov-19.478104_pt1 | contig 46068 bp, 49 predicted proteins | sample MGYA00511245_ERZ779888 | MGnify/ENA primary metagenome ERZ779888 (study PRJEB29588, sample SAMEA2155255) | human gut metagenome | biome: human gut; feature: human-associated habitat; material: faeces | place: Denmark | collected 2008/2010 ...
AGATGCCCCTCCGAAGTATATTCTCAGCCGCATTGAGGTCGCGGTCGTTTACCTTACCGCATTCGGGACATACCCATTCGCGGTCACTAAGTTTCAATTCTCTGTTCACGTATCCACACTCGCAAGTCTTTGAGGACGGATAGAATCGGTCTATCTTGTGAACTATCACGCTATACTTCCGTGCGACACATTCAAGTTTGCCGACAAACTCCGCATGAGCCAAATCCGACATCTTGCGTCCCCACATCCGCGTCATGCCGTGCAACGATAAATCTTCAATGAAGATATAATCATATTTGCGGCACAACTCATGTGAGAGCTTCCACTGAAAATCCTCGCGTTTGTGAGTGATGTTCTCAAACTCGCGACACACATCCTTGCGTCTGCGCTGTCGATTGTTTGAACCTTTCTTACACTTGGATAGCGAGCAGGATTTGCGCCTAACGTTGTCAAGGTCGGATTTCAAGAACAGTGGATTCCTCACGGTCGTACCGTCCGATAAGGTCATATAGGTCTTTAAGCCGAAGTCAATGCCTACGGATGCACCATCATGTGTCTTTCCATACGCTTTCGGCTCTGCGTCCGTTGTGATTATCAGATAGTATTCCCCGAGTCGTGAACGCTTGATTGCTATTCGCTTAACCCTGCCTTCATAAGGTCGCGAATAAGAAAATTTGAAACGCTTCTTAATCGTATTGACCGTCAAGACATTTCCATTTAGAGAGAAACCACCCTGTTTGTAGACAATAGAGTAGAAGTCTATTGCTCTTCTGAATTTAGGAGGCCGCTTCGCTAATTTCTTAAAAAACCTCTGATATGCAGTATCAAGGCGTTCGATAATTTCTTGCGTGGTCTGTGAATGAAGCAGAGTTCGCTTAATTCTCTTCGCGTAGTGTTTTTGCATCGCATTCTTTGAGATATACTTACCAAAGAGCGAATAGTACCTTTTCTGCAACGCAAGAGCGTGATTCCAGACAAAAGATGCCTCACGGAGCATCGCGTCTAAATGCTTTGTCCGCTTGGTCTGATACAATTTATATTTGTATGCTATCATCTTTTGTTATATCTTTGTCAAGTCAAAGCCCACATACGCTCCACATTTTCTTGTGCAGCAGTTTAAGGGGTATTCATCGCGAGTTTGCGTGAGGAATTTGCAGAGCTGCACTCCCGTCTGCCGTCTTTGTGGACGCGGTCGTATTTCTGCGAGTCTGTCGGATGTATTTCGGCTGATACCATAATCAGATATATCGAGAATCAGAAAAACATTGAGGCGCTTTCATCCCACGACTGAAGTCGTGGGCTTTCCCGCTTATCTTTCGTAAATATCGACTCCTTGATGGAGTCTCCCGAAAGTGTCTCAATGAAGGTGTACCTTCTCAGGATCGTACCATCGTCCAACTGGAAGTTGGTCTGACGCCAAAGTTCGAGATCACGAGGTATTGAATTAGCCTCACAAATAGAGTCGAGCTTTTCTACCGGATAGATACCCCGACTCTTGAACGACATGATCCCTACGGTAGAGCATCGAATGAAGACCCACCCGAGGGCGAATACCAGCACGGCACACACAAGAAGGAGAAGACATCGCTTCATCTCTTTATCCACTTCATTATTCATTGCTTATTTGACGCAAGGATGTTTGACACTTTATAAAATCTGAGGACATTCTGAACATCCTCCAAATTGACATCTGCTGAGTGCTCCATCATAGAGATTCCTCGAACCATCCGGGCCATCACATCTGAATCGGTGAGGTCTATCTTCTCATCAGGAGCGAATCCTGACACGTCCGAAACTACACGTACCCAGTCATTTATACGATCACCGTTGGAGGTGGTAACATAGTTATGACCTTTCGCGTTATGGGCAATGTCAGCGATAGTCGTATAGGTTCCTCCCGACTGTGACACATCATAAACGGTCTGGTACTTACCGAGGTTAATAGCACCTGCTCGAATAGCCGTAGCATAGTCTTGATAGACGGGGAACACCAAAGAGTTAACTCCAAAGGTGTAGCCGATCTGACCTACCCATGGGTCCTTCTTAGACTTCTCCGGTGTTGTAGTCACGGACATAAGATTCTTGCCCTTTATTCCGATCTCAGAGTTTGACGTCGAGGACACCCGCACGATAGGAGCTCCCATCGCGCGTTCATTCTTAATCGGGACAAAGGACATAGAAGACATAGATTCACTGGAAGGATTAGATTCAACTGTAAAATCAGAGATCGTCCCTCCGAAAAGCATCGGGTTAACCACCTTCCCTTTCTGAAAGATTGACTCACCGACCGCAGGTTTGGAGGAAAATTCTCTCGCTTCTATGTGTAGGTGGGCTCCGGTTCCCCAGTCGGAGCCATCCTTGCGCTTTGCTCCACCATAAGAGTTACCCGATAGCGCGATAACCTGTCCTTGCGAAATCTTGTCTCCTGGGTTCACGAGAATCTCGGACAAGTGAAGGAACCGGAATCCGGTCTTGCCGTCTTCCGAAACGATCTCCACATAGTTTCCCGCCTTAGGTCTATCCTTAGCCGTGTAGACCACGTAACCCGAGAACGGGGATCGAACAGGGGTACCCATAGGGGTAGCCAAGTCAATACCTCGATGGACGTAACCATCCCGAGCCTCCCCATACTGAGATGTTATTCGATAGCCTGTTAGCTGCATCTTATCGAACAAGGTACCCTCCGGGAATGACACTTCACCTATTCTATCACCTGAGATAATCCCTTGTTGAATAACAGCCTCACGAAACTCTCGCAACTGGGATATCTCTTCCATCGGTTTAGAATAATCCTCAGCAATAAGCGTCTCGTGACCTTCCATGACCTTACGCCGCAACCCGAACCGAGAGACCGCAAGGGCGAGACCAAGGAGTAGAAAGCCCCATAGAGAGGTCCCCTCAGAGGTAGATTCACCCTTTGCAGAATCGGGCAAATCAATAGGGACGTTAATTCCACTTGGCATAGCTTGAAGGGAGGAGAAGGACACGTCAGGGGACTCAGCATCCTGACGATAGTCCTTTGCGAGCAACGCGGAACTCCACATCTTCAAAGCCTCATCAGATAACGCTATGAACGACTTATAACCCGAAGATCGTATTGGAGAGTACTCTGGCTTCTTGGGGGTGCTACCTTCTTGGTCTTCTACTTCTTCAACCACACGAGGAGAGGCCGAGGTGGTTTCCTCGGACTCTTCCGGTTTATCCTTCTTCGCTTCATTGAAGCGGAGGACCAGTTTAAGTATGGCCAAAGGTATCATAATCAATTAGACCCGGGTTTCGTATCTTGTGAGTTTTCCTGAGTGTAGTTGTTTATGATCGTTTGCTGCACTGGCGGCTGAACAGGCTGTCGGCCAAAGTACTGCATACCCTCATTAACCGACTTGAAGTAAGCCTCTTCGGAGCCACCCCAGTCTTTCGTGTTCATTATCACTTTTGCACGGTAAACGTCTTCCGGGTTCTGCATACTCCAAGACTTACCCGCAAAAGATGTTCGGTTCAAAGCCCCTATCACGGACTCCACATTTCCAGACTTTATAGCCTCAGCGAGTCCGGGGAACTGCTTCCTTGATCTGGTCGCGTTTGGGTGAGTTATGATCTCTCCTACCTGTAAGTCACTAAGGGATTCAGCAGGGATTCCCTCAACGTTTGCAGGGTCCCATAGGAGGGAGGCCCGCTGAGACAGCTTCCGGTCCATCTCTCGGACGAACCTGTTAGAGGACAGCAAGTATTTCTCTTGCTCAGAGGGTGACATCGAGTCCCAGTTATCGGGGAGCTTCATCTGGCGGCCCGCTACCAGATCACGGTAAGCATAGTTCAAGACCTGAGAGAACCTATCATCGATAAGATTACCTTGGTACATGAACCGCTCAAAAGCGGTTGGTAGTTCTCTACCCTTTGCAGCCTGAGCTTCATACCAAGCATCGCTCTCCTCAGGGGTAAGCATACCTCGAAGACCTCGGTAAGTAGAGGCTTGTATCACATTCTTTCGGGCCTCATCAACCGTGTTCACGTACCGCTGAGCGAGTTGCTCTTCCGTAAGGTCATCTACATTTACACGAGGGGACAGCGGAACTGAGAACGTTCTACCATGGTCTCTCCATTCTGCTGTGTCTTTCCCTTCGAGTAGGGCACGCATCACAGCTACCTCTCCCTTAGTATTATCCCCGGCAAATACCTTGATGAAGTGGTCCATCATTTTAGTATTACCTGTGGCCCGGATAGCACCCATAAGTGTGATAGTCTCAGCATCCAACTTAGGAGCCATCCCCGCCATGTTTGGATTACTTTGCAACGCCTCTATCCGGGCCTTCATATCGGCTGCTGCATCGGACACTCCGTCTTTATCGAGTCTCGAAATAGAGGCTTCAAGACCTTCGGCCTTACGGTCCATATAGTCTTTCAGAGCCTTCTCCAAGTCTGCTCGTGCTTGGGCGCCTCTCTCCTTGAATGACTCAAAGGACTTACTCAGCACAGACGCTACACCAGCCACCGCAGCCATACCACCAGCAAGGAGCATACCCCATTTCAGTACCTCCTGAATGTCATCCCACCAAGAGGGACCTTTGGGCTTCTTCTTAGACTCCTCTGACAACTTCCATCTGGTCTGCTTGGGATTTGTCAGTCTTGATTCTGCAATGTAGGCCGAAACCTCCTCGGAGGTTTTAACCACCTCCGCATAGACTTGTTCCTCTACAACGGTTTGCTGCCTCTCCTCTTCTTGCTCAATCAGGTCTTTACGGTCTTCTGGTTTATCCTTACTTACTGGTTCCTTATCCAGACCAAGAGTCTTGTAAAGGGCATTGAAATAGTTAAAAAACAATCCGGAGATGTAAATCCTCAGATCACTATCACGAAGCCGGGCTTTGACCTCTCGAGCATCAGCATACTCCTTCATAATGGCCTCCATAGATTTATGAACGTCCTCCTTGAATTTAGCTGGATCAAAGGGAGGGGTAGGACTCTTAACATCATCCAGAGTAGGAGCCTGACGATTTACGGTCATCTCCTGTGACTGAACCATCGACTTCAACAGAGCAAAGTTCTCAGGGTTGTCCACATCCAGATACTCCACGAAGTTCTTCAACTTCGAGGACAGCATCAGGGATTTCAGTTTATTGCGCTCATCCTCAGACAATCTATCTGGGTGGCCTGGGTCTCTGTCTGCAAGGGTCGCCTCTCGTGACAGCTGAGCCTGAGCGTTGCGCCACCCCTCATTGATAGATGCTATCTGCTGAGCCAGTTTATAGTACTGGACCGCCCGCGGAGAATCCGGATCACCCACAGCATCCCGAAGTTCAAGAAGTCGCTCGAACATCTTGATCGCTTCTTTCAACTGACCGAGGTTATCCGTGAGGTCCTGCTTCTTGAAGGAAACCCTATCAGCTTTCTCCAAGAAGTCGTCCATCATCTTGTTAATCTCAAGTAACTTTGCACCAGCCATAATTTAGCCTATTACACCGCACAAGTAAACAACCCAAACAACCACACATAAACACAGTGATCAAAGAAGATAGGGCCACTTCCTCAATCGTAGGCCTACATTCCCGCTTCTACATCAGCCGACATTTGTTCAAGTTCTGAAATAGTCAGGTTGAGGAACGCATCAAATCCTCCGATGAAGTTGGAAACCCTCATAAACTCGGACACCACCTTCTGAGTTGACCAACTCATCAAAGACTTCTCAAAGGGGACGATCACGTTCAAGTGAGCTCCACACTTCGGACACACGGTCTGAACCAAATTAGTGACCCCATGGAAACACATCTCCCTGAACAGAAGAGCCGACATATAGATATGGAAGTTGTAGTTTGATACTTCCCGAAGTGCCTCAGTGGTCAAAGGGAATCCGAAGGTCTTGCAGACGAAGGCCTCCGAATACAGCTCCCGAAACTTCGAAGGGTCATCGGAGGATCTATCCATCGCCCACTTCGCAACATCACGCTCCTCTGACGCTGACAGGAACGAGTAGGAGTACTCCTTACCCATACATGACTTAGTGATCGTCTTAGGAGTTCCCTCTTCCAATTCTTTGACCTCTTGGTTTTCGAGAGCGTATGATACCTTAAAAGAGTGACCACAGGGGCACTTAACATCGAGGGATATATTATTCATGTGAAGGGCTGCCACTGCAATAGTCAACAGGTAGTCCTTATCCTGAAAGGTCATCCTATCCAGGTCTGACGGATCGGACAAGAGCATCTTAACGAACTCATACCCTATTTCGTCTTCACCGTAATTATGGAGAGACAGCTCCCGGAGGTTTGCGTACACTGGAACCTTGAAGTCAACCTCCCTGCATCCAAGGACTCCAAGAGAAGGCAATACAACTTTCATACTAAACATTCATTACAGTATCTGGCATCAGAAACTCAGAGCGTTTTACTGAGAAATTGACGAGCTCCCGCTCTATTGTAGACAGATTTACCCATTTGGTATTGGTGTACCACATAGGCAGTGACACGAGCAAGGGTTGTGCTGTCTTAGGATCAAACTGGAATTGAGGGGTACCGAACACAACCCTTTGGTACTCGAACAGATTAACCACCATGAACTCCTCATCCCATCTCAATCCTGTTTTCAGAAGGTACAACCCCACTTTAAGGGATATGCGACCCCTACTCGGGTCCGGAGCCCTAAGTAGCCCCGTTGTCCTATTGAATTGACGTTCATAAAGGTACATCAGAGCATTAAAGTAATCAAAGGGACCGTTCAGCCCTCCAATGTTAGGGTTGGTAGGCATCATCAAAGTTATCTTAGCTTGATCGTTAGCCACAGACGGTATAGGCAGTCCAATAGCCTGTTGGTGGTAGGACCAAGACAAAGATGAAGTAGGCAGTACTGACTCGGTCATAACCCAGTTAGTCGATAAGAACTTATCAAGACCGTACTTAGAGAAGTATTGTTTATTAGTCGAGTCTGCCCCTTCCAAATTGAATTGAAGGCAGTAATCACATTGAAGCTGAGGAGCCAGAGGCACCTCATCAGACCCTTCAAGTTTTTCGAGCAGTTTAGACCTGTCGTCCTCGTCGTCTTTAAGAGACGACGACAACTGGACCCTCTTAATAGAGAGCGGGCCCTTGCTCGACAAAAGGTCCATACGGGCCTTCACTTGCTGCTCCATCCTTGTTCCAAGGCTTCCCATGTCAGATTATCCCTTTAAGCGCTTTGATGTAATTGTAGTGAACCGTAACCGACCACAGGACGGGTTTGTCTGGGGCATCTGCTGAAAACTGTACCGGCTCGATCCTCCGAATCCAGCACTTGCACAGCATCTGGGCCGTAGTAAGAGTGGAGAAGGTAGTCCCAATAGTAGATAGAAGTGTTCCCCAAGCATTCTCTGGATTCAGGACACTACCGTAATCTCCGAGGAGTAGGTAAGTATCGAACAGCACCTTCTTATACATCACCGTCATAAGGTTGAGCCTTACCTGAGTGAAGATACTATCTGGAACGGTAAATGTCCAATCGGAACTTACCTTAAACCGGGTAGGGAGCTCCACCTCTTGTCCTCTAACAGGGATCGTCACTCCTTGCAGTTCCTCAGTGGGGAACGTAGACGATTGGCCCACGATAGCCATTTGCAATATGCGAGGGCATATCACAGTGACGTCCTTCTGGGTCAAAGGGTGAGGGATGGCCAGACGGAAAATATCAATCTTACGACTCATATACGGATTTAATAAAACAGGTAGGGACTACTGATGTATCCCTACCTGCCACCAACTTACCTAACCAACTACTTAGCGAGGGAGCAAATCCTCGATATAATCGAACCGGAACTGGTAGTTCCATTTCCAGTTTTGAGTCGGATCGTTCTGGTCGAGGTTCACATCCTGACGACCCACGCACCATGCGTTGTGCAACTTGACTCGGAACTTCACATTGCTGTTAAGATCACGAGCATAGACTATGATGTCTTGGTAAGGGCCAGCGACTCCGGCAGTGATCGCACCAGTCATCTGGTCCCAGTACTTACGACGAAGCCCCTCACAGAGCGCGTAAGCACGACCATCATCATTCTCAGGGATCATGAAGCTCCACGAGTGTGAGTTTTCCGGAACCGTCGGGTAGCTAACCAGCTCACCTGCAACAGCCAGAGTCGTCACCCTCGTCTGCTCTGACGGGTACGACGTTGACTGAATCGTCATAGCGTACTCGCCCAACTCCGGAATATCCACGAGGAAGTTGTGGATATTCATCGGGTTGGCTATCTGTTGCCGAAAGGCATCAACTTTTCTTGACATACCTCAAAGATTTTAGATTATTCCTGACTGATGTCGGTCACTGTAACCGAGGAATCGGTAGCGGTGATCTTGATCTTAACCCGCTCAGTGAGTTTCTTAAACCAGAGATCGGCTTCAATGTTGAGACACTCGCCACCTTGGGTGAGCGCGTCGGTATTGATATCGTCTCCGCACGAGATAAACGATTCAGATTTGAGCTCCCCGCGGGCAATCATCTGACCGAGTTTCGAGTTGCACTGCTCTTGGAAAGAGAGCCGTTCGGTAGCGTCAGATGTTACCTCAGTGTGGATCACGTATTCAACGTCCGTAAGCAGCCACGACAGCAGGGCGGCAGTAACACGCATCACGTTCATCTTACCGAAGTAGGACGACTGGTTAGCGTACTGAGAGCGGATATTGAAGATGTAGTTGCCCGTCGTTGCTTTGTAGATAGAGCCGATTCCGTAATCCGACATAAGCTCCACCACTGTTGCAAATTGGAGGGACTTCACCAGAACCGCAGAGGTCTGACCCGTAGCCAGATAAGACGCAAGGCGGTTGCGGTTCTTGTAGGTCTTGGCGACTACCGCGGTTCGAGCCGCCCATGTCGCTGTACCGTCGAGGAAGAACGACTTGTTACGGACCGTGACTTTCTCGACTGCCGCAATCGCATCCGTGAACATGTCCAGAGAGTCCATGAAGGACGAGTTCGGGTTATTCGTGAAGTAATCCCGGATATTCTCCTTGACAGTAGTTTCATCTGCGTTGTTGAACCGAGATTTAGGACACCCGATAAGGGCGTTGCAATCCTTACGGGTGTTGGCGATGTCGCTTATCGTAGCATACACATCCTCCGGGCCCAGCTGTTCACCTCCTGTATCGTCAGCCGCGTTGGGGTCATATGTCGATACCAGAAGGGTGATCGAGGATTGGGACCTGTCACGGAACTTTTCGTAGGCGTTGATATAGTCCTGAGCTGTCAGATGGTTGGGATTAAAGATTCCTCCCGGATCAAAGAACGTTTTGTTCTTCGCCTCATTGATCTCAAGGACGCCGGGAGCCGAAAGTCCGGATATCGCGCCCGCAGAGAGCTGAGTCTCCACGGCAGAACTTGCCACGAAGTACAGGGAGGACGAGTTAATAACGTCCGCGTAGAAGTACGATTCACCCTGGGCTGACGCCTCAGTAAATGCCACGAGGAACGACTCCGTAGGGGCGGTTGCTCCATTGAGGTAGAACGCCATCGTGAACAGGGGGACGTCCTTCAAGTCATTCGGTTTACGGGCCGTCGATGCAAGAGGAGTAACCTCAAGTTTGAACGGCACACCTCCCGGGTACTTATACCTCACGGCAAACAGTGCCGTAGGGTCATCTGAGATTGCGGATTCCTCAATTGGAATATCGTCTTCCTCAGCAGTCTCATGCTGGGACGCCTCTATCGTAAGCGCAGAGTCGGCCACGGTTCCGACAGCCAGAAGGTACTTTTCATTTACCGAAGGTCGAACCACTGCAACATAATCAGCACCTGCATCGAACAAGCGCTGAATCGTAGCGAACGACTGGTTCACCCGAGGAGAATCCATCAGCGATGCAAAGGACCTCCAACTCTCAGAAGTAAGAACCGTTGGAGTATCAGGGACACCCCAAACCGATTCAACGACAGCACCCACTATATCGTCCGTCGATGCCGGATTGACATAATTGGTTTCGTCTACGAACTCGACGTTAACCAATGGGTTAGTTGTGTTACTTGTCTCCATAACGATTTAAGTCTAACTGATTTAATGTATATCCAGAGTCATGCAAGTTAAACTCCGCATTGACCTTCTTTACAGGTTGACATGACTTGCAGAGTTTCCGACCCTGTAAGGGTTACTCGGTACCCTGTATAACGAGGAACAATCTGAATTGCTTCCAGAATCAAAACCGAACGCCACCGCATAACCAGTACCCGCTCAGGTCCTTTCGTGTCGATCCCAGAACGTTCTGACGACAGTCTAAAACTTATCAGGCGGAGGGCCACCCGCATCTGGGTATCGTCATTTGGATAGCGCAGCGTAGCATAGGATTCCCGGCCCCATTTTTGGCGTATAAGGTTAGCCACCAAGTAAAGGTCTTTCTCGTTGTTCAGAAACAGCTGAGCCTCATAGTCCTGAGGGATCTGGTACATCGTATGTTTATGCGCCTTGCCATCCTCCGCCGGTTCCTTCACCTCGACCGCTTTGATCAGGGAGAAGTCTTCGGCTTCCCTCTTGTAGATCAGAGTCGGGTAAACGAGGTGCGGCTTCTTTGCCAGAAGAGCGTCTTTTGACTCCGCGTACACCATATCGGTTATGTCTGGCCACACCTCATGGAACCATTCCAGTACGGCCCTTTCATACTGCTCTATCATAATCAAATAGTTGGAATAAACGACCGGGATTGCTCTTCAACATCCTGAGTCGGGGATTCACTAAATCCGAGGCTGCACACCTTCTTATCGGCATCCATAAGGTATAACCGCTTGGCATCACTCGGAAGTTCAAGTCTACTTTGAAAAAAGAACTGAGCCCACTTCACCCCGTCGAATGACATCCAGTGAGGACATCCTCCATAGATAAGTTCCATCACGACGGTTGTACCAAGTGCCTCTCTCCAAGGCACCTCAACAAGACCTTGTCGAAACCGTATCCGGTAGATTGCCAGAGGATCGTCGATAAGCCTTGAATCCCGCATAGGATATACAAGGCACTGGATAACCCCTCCAAGCTCTCGATTTGTTGGCTTGACCTTAGACACCACATAAATCTTACCGTCAACTATAACCCAGTCATTGAGCCTCAGAGGGCGAGGCATACCTGACATAGTAATAGTTACAATGAAGGGAAGGATGTCATCCGGTATATCGAAGTTATCAAACTGCTCTTGAACAAAGAACATATCAGGGTTCATCTCGATGATCGCATACTTGGCCACGCGAGCTTCCTCTTGGGAATCCTGCTCATCCAAATAGATGTCGTGATCCACATCCCGAAGGGACACCAGAACCTGCCTCCTAAGGTTGTGACGGGAGATCAGGATGTCGGCCATCCCTTGTTGAAACCGCTTAATGTACTTTGATCGAAAATCCATCAGTTATCCTCCTCTTCCTTTTCTCGTTTCTTTTTGAAGTCTTGCTTCAACTGAACGAGGCTCTTCTTCTTTGGTTTCAAATGAAACCGGACGAGACTCTTGGATATTTTCTTACCCGTCTGCCCCGCCTTTATAGTTGAAGACTCAGTAGCTCTTTTGTCCATAACTTTAATTACCAACAGAGTAAATAAGAATCTCAGCCTTGCGCTCTTCGTACCTCTTCTCACGGGCGTCCCTGAATTGGGTCAGGGCTTCCAAGTTGATAGCTCCATTGTCGGCATTGAGCTGAACGCTTCCCAGAGTAGTGATCTCTTTATCGGCCATCTTATAAAGACAAAAGTCGAGAAGGTACTGCAACTGGTCTCCTACGAGTTTACCCACATTAGCCATTGACAGCCTCCGGCGATAAGTCACCACTGCCGGGTAATAGCGACAGTTAACTGACTTGTTGTAGGCATTGTAAGTTACTTTCACGTTCCGATTACCTTGGAAGGGAAAGTCCAACTTAGCCGAGACTACTCCTACCGTATCCGACGGGAGAAAAGTCTGCATAGAGTTTATGCGCATGTAATCAGTTATGCACAAGTCAGAGGCAAGTTCATCTATGCACGTTTCCAGAAACACGTTGAAGTCCTCCAAGGGAAACGTGGAGATACCATCCCCTCCCCAGATCGAAATAGCATAGGGGATAGGATATTGTGAGAAAATCCTTTGTTTCAGTGACAGTGCCATAATAGACTTTTTACAAATATATAACGGGAAGGAGCGGCGCATCGCCGCTCCTTCAACACGAAGAGGATAACCTACTCGGTGATCTCGATAGACTCGGATGCCTCACAGATTGTGGACGAGTCTTCGAGGTTAACCAGTTTGTAGTTTACCGTGTAGGTTCCGGGCTTATCCGCTGACACCTTAAACAGGGTGGTTGCTGAATAATCCGCTGAGATTGCGAATCCCTCAGGAGGTCCCCATGTTCCACTGTTCTGGAAGGTGAACTCTTGCTGCTGGGAATCAGTTGCCTTGAACGTCATGTTCGCGCCCTCAGGTCGCTGACTGTCGAACTGGAACTGAACCTTGTTATAGCCCGTGTTACCCGCAGTCTTAACCGAGATGCTCACGTTGGTGGAAACCTCTTCGTTCACAGTTGCTGTCGAGGGTGCATCAGAGGACATCTGGTACTGAGTCAGAACAACAGCTTCGAGAGATACCTCTACGGTCTGGTCAGACGTGGCAGTTACCGATCCCGATTTTGAGATGTAGCCTTCCTTGGACACCTCATAGGATACCTGACTTCCCTTAACTACTTCGATCGACTTCTGCTCCGATCCATTGATCTTAACGACGGCCTCAGCCGGAGTCGGGTTGATCGTAATCGTAACCATCTCAGGAGCTGCTACGGTTACAGCACATACCGCCGACTGGTCCCCGGCAGATACCGTGATATTGGCCGATCCTTGGGCTACCGCAGTGACAAGCCCCGACTCAGACACAGACGCGATAGACGGGGCGTCAGATTCGTAGGAAATAGCGTCAGTCGAATCAGGAGGAGTCAGCTCAACCGACAGTTGAGCTGTTGCTCCTTCTGAAATTTCGAGCGAATCCGGGGTGACAGAAATCCCGGTAGCCGGGATCACTGGCCCACTGACGCTGGGTCGAAAGGGAGGACAACCTCAACCAGAGCATCGTTGACGATCTCAGAGATGGAGCCCTCCACCGTGCCATAACCTTCCAGCTCGGCTTTGTAGGTTACGTCCGAATACTGGTCAACCTCAGCGATGTTGGCGCAGTCCTCTACCAGACCGCTGCCCGCGTTGATCGTAACCTTAGCCTTGTCGAGGACATTGCCGAAAATGTCCACGGGGACTACTCGAACCTGGCACTTCACCGCCAGTCCTGCCTCAGCACCCGCAGCGAGCGCGTTCTTGGCATTGGTCTCAGCCACGCCCGAAGCGTAATTGTTTTGTGCCCTGTTATAAGGGCGAAGTACATTTGCCATAATTGTAAGAATTTGTTAAACCTACCAATATCTATAATCCAGTGTACACAGAGACTTATTACAATAGAAGTCTATATTTGAAGTTACCGGAATTATAAACTGGCACCAGACCAAGTTTGCTACATAGGGTTCTCTCCGTATCGGAGGGATCAACTTCTAAATGGTTTCGTAAAAAGTGCTCAAGGAGTTTCTGTTTTTGAACTACTTGCCTGCTAATTCTACCCTTATAGTATTTCCCATTTATCTCCACAACTTTATCGGACCAGTACCAGTATATGGGACCAGAATCTCCCAAGTATTCGAACCCAAACTTAGAATAGAATGTTGACTCAGGATCAGGGGAGATGTCCCTATTACAATATGATATTAACTCAGTAACCTCTAACGTCTTCAGAAACTTAACAGCACACTTGAGGAGTCGAGAGTAACCTCCCACAACTGTAAAGTGTTTCTTATTAGCAAATCGTCCAATCTCCCAATGAGTATCACCTGATACTTGGATTCGTCTACGAAGGAGAGATAAGCAGCAGTAGATTACTCCCATCTCATCTCGCAAGGCAAAATACCTATCGGCGTGTCGATTATCCCCATCAATGTGATTCTGTTCAAAGAACTCACTACACTCTCGTTTATCAGCATTATCCCAAATAATTAGCTTCCTCGCAAATAGCTTTTTCGATAGGCCCAATTTAGATTCTATGATAGAGAACATCAAATCATCTGGACAGTCCTCCCATATGTGATGCAACTTTATACCCTGAGAGAGGCACGAGATTGTCTTATTAGAGTGATAAGTTCTATCCTTTTTGGCTCCTGTAGGGGAACTGTTATGATAATACATTCCGTTAAACTCAAAAGCTACCCCTAAACTTGGGATCAATAAGTCAATTTCCTGTCTATTACCGGTTGTTGAGGACACTACTTCCTTTGTATTAGAAACAAAAACTACTCCTCGGTCTTGCAGGAACTTACAGACAACCTCTTCCCTATGACTACGGAACGACCCGGATTGGCATCTCGGACAACCTCCACCGGCGTAAGTTGAAAAGACATATCCACAAGTGTCGCAGACTACTTTATAGAAATTCCTATGACCGGATGGAGAGGTTTGATTAACAATATCCTGTCCAGAAGTTAAAGACAGTCCTTTACTTTGAAAAGTCTTACGGATTCGTATAGCCTTATTTACTCTGCTTGAAGAATTACTATACTTATGACATACCGGACAATGATTTGACACTCTACCATAAAACATGGTCTCGAACTCAGTTCCACATACATTGCATCTCACAGGGAAATAGTTACCTCTACCTTTCGAAAGAGGCTTGTCCAAACTATCAAACAAAGGGGTAACATTTGCATCTTTACAGTACTTCTGTACTCTAAGAAGCTTTGTCTTGTTAGAATTAATCGCTCCCTTAGAACATCCCGGACATTTTGAACAGTTACCTGCGGAGAACCATGTCTCGTACTCGGTACCACATAAGTTACAACGGACCTTATAGTATTTAGCACGAGTACTTCCCTTTTGTAGACATCCAACCCACTCATCATCACCGAACAAAGGTGTCAGGTTCCTAAACTTCATAGCCCATTTGGCCTTCTCCAAAGATGACATCTCTTTAGGAGGCTTCGGAGGTTTAGAGGTAGTAGACTCTTTTGTACGATGTCTTGATCTGCCGTGCAAGTTACTCTTCCACACAAGGAACTCTTCACTTACGGAAAAATACCTTATAACAGTAGCTGGTCTGTCCACAGGGAAACCGTTCTTAAACAATGCTTCTTTAATAGAAGTTGACCCCACGAAGAATCTCTTCCAGTCCTCTAACGGATCAGGGTATTCAGCTCTAAGGCGAGACACTATCTTGCCTGGAGATTTAGTCCAACGGCTTTCGACAGGAGAGTTCATATGATACAAGTTTGTCCATATGTATACGATAGCACTCTCCATAAACAAAGAGGGTGGCCAATTCATTAGCCACCCTCTACAAGCTGCATAACAGGCCTTATTCAGCGAATGCAATCTTAAGCGGGATCACACAACCGGGTTTGTGATACTTATACGCTTCCATAGATGCAAATGCCTGACGGACCGTAACGTTGATGCCGATAGCATCCGTCGGTACCAGAGGCAGGAAGACGCCCATGTAGTAGGCTGCGTCATACCACTCCGAGCCGCGATAGGTCATGAAGGCCTCATCATCCTTGCGGCGCTGGTCGAAGTAGACTTCGAAGGTTCCGAGCTTACCGATCTTGCGGGGCGACGAGAATCCGGCGGGAGCCGCAACCGACTGGAACATCGTGTTAGGCAGGGACTCGCACCAGTTCTTGAAGTCACGACCGCAGACGATGCGGTTGCCCTCCATACGGCCCGATGCGTACTCGATGTTGGTAGCCTGGTTCTTCAGCTGGTTCATAACGTTGTTGTATGCAACGTCGATGCTGTAGATACCGTTCCGCGGAATCGTGATCGTAGCCTCCTGACCGGCGGCGTCTTCGTACATCTCGTCGAGGATGTAGCGGACTTGGTACTGGTAGAGGACGTTCAGGACACGAGTCGTGTTCTCGACACGGATGTCCTTTCCGAACTGAGCCTTTTTCAAGGCCTCAGCAAAGATCGTCCACTGCATAGCCAGTACACGAGGTTCTGCCCGCATCTCGACCTTCTCGACCTGCTCCTTCACCTTCGGGATGTTCTCGTCTACTGCGTAGTCGAGGTCCCACACGTAGTTGGCCACCACGTTGAGCTGAGTCGTATCAGACTCCTCCGTAGGAATGTAGAAGGCGCCCGACTGGATGTCCCAGTATGCACCCTCGACGGCCTCGTTGGGGTTCGATTCCAGACAGAGCTGGATCTTGTCGCCAGTCACCGCAAAAGCACGGTACACTGTCTTGGCCGAGTCCTTGATCACGGTGATCTTGAACTTCTTGATGTAGTCTTCGCTCGTTTTCAGAGCGTAGTACACCACGGCACCGACGAGTTTCTCGTTCTCGATGACCATCTGGCTGCCGGGGATCTGCTCCCCGTATACAACGCCGGTCGGGTAGTAACCGTTGATCTTGCGCTGACCCAGCGGGGTCTCAACGACTTGGCCGACGAGCGTAGGCGCCTTGTTCGTTCCGGTGATCAGCTTCGAGAAGAGGAGGTAAGCGAGGTCCTGACTCATCGACTGAACCGAAATCAGGTCTTTGAGCGGGAACTCTGGATACCATGCCGTGATCACGGGCAGCACCTCGGGAACATAGGGGCCGAAGTCGGACATCATGTTCACCTGCTGACCACGGGTTGCACCCTCGGTCGAGTCGGTGATCTTGTCCATAACGGTGTTCTTGAAGTTGAGCAGGATTTGTGCCTCGATGCCCTTCTCGGCAATCGAATCGAGCACAGCGCTCTTCTCTACCTTGTCGTACATCTTCGACAGGCGAGGATGACGGTTGACCGCAACGATCGAGTCCGTGATGCGGCTCATCCTCTCTTTCAAAAGGTCTTGTGAATGTGCCATAACACTTTACATTTTTAGATGATCAGAAATTCGTTTGAGCGTGCTTACCACAAGCTCGATATCAGACTTCAAATGTGCACGGTTGTAATCCTCGTTTACAGAATCCCGCAACTGCGTCATCTGCATCAACTCACGAAATTCTGGTAAGGATTCCAGTGAGTCCGATACCCGGTCCATTCTAATATCTTCAAAGTTAGGAGCTCTCACAACGTCCCAGCCTATCAGCTTAAAGCCTTCCTCATCGATATAGGTTGAGACCCTGTCTTTGTCCATGTCACCGAAGGCTCGGGTAGATACACCCGGACGGTGGCCGACTTCGATCAGAGCTTTGATCGCGTTGCCGTATGTATTATTGAGGAGGCCCAGCATGATAACAGGCTCATCCTGCTCACACCATGCCCTCAGACAAACGACGGCTGCTTTGTCGTAGGGAGTATGCAAGAAGTCCATGTCGTTCGTCGGATGTTCGATCATACCCAGAACGTCACGGGCCGATACTCTCTCCTGAAACTCCGGATTGCCTACAACACGCGGCCAGAATCCGGCACGATACCTGTACCCCTTCTGAGAAATGACCTCCGAGTGAGAGGCCTTCCCCTGAATAACGGGCATTTTCTCTCCAGTAGGGGACTCCACAGAGTCCACGATCCGGAAAGAAGAGGTAATCGTTGAGCTTATCTTACAGAGGTTTGACATAGATCATTGTGTTCTCTATGCAAATATATGACAACAGATGTTTATCGAAAAAGAAATTCGTAGGAATCAAGCATCGAGAAGGTCATCCAGTTTGATATCCTTCGAAATCTTCTGTAGCTTTTCTGAAAACTCCTTCTCTTGTTTCTCAGTCCAATACTTCCGCAACTGCTTTGCAATCTGAGGAGCAATAAAGGGGAACGTCATCAGAACTGCGTAGAGGTGTTTGCTTACCCAACCTCTTAGTCTGGGGTTACGGACCTTTGGGAAACGGGTCTCAGGGTACAATCCACATCCATATCTCCAACACTTGTAAGCGTAGCCCCAATAAAGATATGCCGGGTCATTCGAGTACACCTTCAACTTAGCCGACCTGAGAATCTGAGCGAGATTGCGCCCTTCAACTATCTGGGACGGCTCCAACTCAGAGAATTGAATAATCTCAGTGTAGAACTTACCCTTTACCGTAGTAGACTGAGTCCTAAACCGTAGCTCCATGCCATCGAAATCCACGGACACGAGGTCTACCCCAATACCACGAGCACGTTGCTGAACTTTGAGAAAACTCTTCTCAGAGATCAGCTTCCGGTAGTCCGCTGACGACTTACGAACCGCGGACAGTTTCTGGTATCGTTTCTTAGGCTGTCGCATAACAGTGCCCTGCCGTAGCAAGCGCTACGGCAGGGGTAGAATTGAATTACTCATTGATAGGAGGTAAGCCAAAGGCCTCAGGGGGTTCACCAGTCTGAGCTGGCTTAGGGGCCTGCTCCGAACCTTCTGACCTTCCGCCCTCAGATTCACTCGAAGCAGTCTCTTTGGGTTCACCAACGGAGGAGAGATCAAAGGGGTCTTCGTCAGACTCAGCAGGGATGTCCTCTTCCTGCTCATCCTCACTCCACTTATCGTTGATGTAGTCTTTCATGAACTGAATCCACTTCTGGATCGACTTCTGACTCGTGGAGTCTCCAAGGAGGATCGAGATACTTTGCAGTTTCGCATTGGCCTCTTCCTTGGATTCAGAGTCACCAAGGAACTGGAACACCTCCTGAGTGAAATCAGACTGTTTGCTCAGAGCCTCGATTACGTCATCGTCCTCAGATGTTGGCAGAGCTGTGAGTTTCACCTGAACTGCATCATCCATCGGGTCATAGTCGTCTCCGAATATCCAAGCGTTCAGGGTGTCCTGCATAATGGATCGGCAGTTCGCTACCATACGCGAGTACCGGATGTCACCTCGGATAAGAGATACCGCTGTCTCGTTTAATGCAGTTCCGAAGTCTGCGTAAGACTTAGGGAAACGCATAGCGAGGAACAGACGGTTTATCGTGTAATCGAGATCAGGGAGCTCCTTTATCTGATCGAAATTGGGAATGTCGGAGATAACATCGATATGACCTGCACCTTTACGGATAGCGTTTATCGGAAGGTTATCATCGAAGTTCATGACGGGGTCTGCGGAGGACATACCCAGCGACATGGAGTTCGCATTAACCGCAGCAGACGCATTGTCTACCACCAGATCATTGTTCTCTCCTCCCTGGGAGATTCCCACTTCTACCTCAGCGAACCTAACGATCTTAGACAGTTGAACCCTGTACCGATACATCGCACGCTCCACCATATAAAGATCGGTAGCTACCGTTTGAACGTGTTTCAGCTGGACAGGCTCCGGGTTTATCATGAACTTATAGGAACTCCGAGGGTCCTGAGAGTTGAAATCAGTATCCTTGTTAAGGACAAGGGTCTCCTTTGAGAAGTTGAGGAACACCAAAAGATCATCCCGGAGGTCGTCTTCCACGTAGACATAAATCTTACCGTCTTCGTCCATGTAGAAGCTGGCCTCTTCCAGCACAGGCACAAGTCGCTGACGGGTTTCCGTAGTCTCCAACTTCTGACCGCCTACGAAGGTATCTACCTTAACCTCAAACTGGCGGAAGGTATAGAGGGAGTAACCTCGTTTAAGGAGGTCGACCGCTACCCATTTAGCTATCTTGTTTGCAGCCTTTACGACTTTCTGGTAGGCTTCTTTCTGCTCGGGAGAGATCACCTTATCGAGGTTCTCGATGTAGATAGGAGAGTTACCGATGCAGACATCGTCGGCTGTTATATCAACGATCGTGTTAATGAAGTCATGAGAGGCCAAGGTCTTCTCATACCAATCAGTAGAGGCGTCCTTATTGGCGCCATAACTCTTCCTCACCTGAATCCCGGGCGGGATTCGGAGGAAGTTCAAAAGAGTCAAAAGAAATCCTTGGTAATTGCCTATCATAACTCAGAGATTACAGAACGCGCGTCTTCTTGTTCGAGTATTTGCGTTGGAAGATCATGTCTTGGACGGTCATCCCCACCTCCTTACCCGAGCGGCGGGACGCGATCAGATCGGTCACGGACATCTGTGTGTTACCTCCCCTCTTGCGAGATTCGATAACCTTCAAAAGCGATTGCTGAGAACCAGACTTACGCTGCTTAATCAGGTCGAGAGGGGACACGGCGTCCTTAGCCTTTGACGCAGAGTCCGGCGGAGTTGGCATCGATGCACTCTCTCCTTCGACGGGAGTCTGTTCTAACTCAGGAGCCTCAGCAACTGCTGGCTCTTCGACAGGGGCAGAGGGCTCCACGGGCTCCTCTTTCACAGATTCAATCTCGACTACCTCATCTTTCGAGTCGAGCAGAACTTCGGGCGCTGAGGTCTGTTCCTGAGCCTCACGCAGGATGTCTTCATCGGACATCTTGAATTGATCCTTTGTCATACTTCAAGGGTTTATGCAATGTATATCGTCGTTTACATCTCATCGAGCATCTTGCTAAATTTAGCCCGGGCTCGCTCCCGCAAACGGTCTTCGGTCCCCAGTCTGGACAGTAGAGTATGTGGGTCCATAGCGGTTCCTACATTGTACCCACAACTTTGAGCAAGGCGCATGGCCGACCGGGCGCTCACGACATTAACCCGCTCAGGGATAGTAGCCGTGGTAGAACCTATCGTATCAGACAGGTAGAACGCTCCCACCACAGTTTGGAATTGGTCGTCAGAGGAGCCTTTACGTTTAACTACCCTTCTCTTTTTGAGATCATGCACCGCCTCCCGAATCTCCTTGTCGAGTCGCTCATAAAAGTGCATCTTGAACCTGCTCGACACACAGGCGGATAGCCATGCAAGGTGAGGTAGATCGGTCGAGTCGAGAGAAACGCGAACATCCGGAATCTCAAGGGCCTTCACAACCTCTTGCCGAATCTGAACTGAGTTGAAGTTATCACTACCGAACGCCGCAACATTGATATATTGAGCCAGCCAGATAATGAAATTCTGAACCTTGGTGAGGTCAGTCGCCGCGGGGAAGGCTGGAGGAATGAACTCCAAAGTAAACACGTGAGAGTGATACTTCACACCTCCGAATATACCATCATATCTTACACAGGATAAGGACCCGTAGTCTCCTTGCAGAGAGATGTCCATGAACAGGGAGTGAGGTCTTGTAGGATAAAGGAAATTGCTCGGGTCTATTGCGAGTAGCTTCTCTACTGGAATGTCAACTTTATTCGAAACCGTTACCGAGTCCTGAGAGAATGGAGACAGAAGAGTCGAATCGTAGGAGCTCTTAATGATCTCGTAATTGGTCACAAAAGACCCTCGAAGAGCGGTAGGACGACCACAGATATTCTGAATTGCGAGGTATATGTTGTTCTTGAACTGCTTCTGCAATTCAAGGGGCACCTTCTCAAAGAAGGTCTCGATCTTATCGTCAGGTAATGACATCTGACGGAGAGATCGGATCAGGGATTCTTTGTGGTTCTCGTCTTCTACAATACACGGAGATACCTCCCCAAACCCAAAGAACACCTCAAACCTATTCGAGGTGTAACGGCGGGGATCAACCTTGTAGAGCACAGGGTCGAGAACAATAGCGGTAGGGTCATCCTTGTAGTCGTCACCCTTATCCTGAATAAAGGCCGTCTCGTAGGATGCCGAGGAGATGTACCCCGCAAAGAAGTTTTCTATACCGTCTCGGAGGAAGCGCTGCGATAGACGGTTCTCCAACTGGTTAGCCAAGTGGTAGACCTCGTCAAAGTCTGCCGTAGAGCCTTCACCCGCGGAACCGGTCTTACGGAAGTTAGCCTCATCGAGGATAAATCCCCAGATGTTCAGAGAAATCTGGTGTTGCTCACCAGAGGCATATTCTATGTAAAAATTATTCGGAAACCGGATGGACGAGTCGATCGACTTGTCCCGAGGGAAGTTCTTGTTGAACCACTCGGACCCGTCGATAAAGGATTTTAGCTGGTTGAATCCCGATCTCTTTGCCTGAGTCATTGACACCGAGAAGTAGAAGCAGTAAACGTCTGTTCCCTTCATCAGACCCAGAGTCTTAGCCACGTCACTACCCTGCATGAAAAGTAGGTAAATCTTATAAAGAAGTACCAAGTTCATGACCGTACTCTTTCCGGCACCGGTAGACCCACGGAATATCGCACGGGACGTCTTCCTCGAAAGTCTCGGATTAAGGTTCTCCAACCAATATTCATAGACTCCTGTCAAGTTCAGATACTCCTCCCCACACACGAAGGTCCGGAAGTCCACTGCATCCTTGACAGCGAGTGTCTTATGTAACGTTGAAAGAAGTGACTCAGCCATAAGCTAATTTTAAGGGATTCTACGGACAATGAAGGCCGACCAGAGGAACACACCACGGTCGGCCTTACACTGGATGGAACAGGGCTCAGCGGCGCAGTGACATGACGTCTTTATGGAGGTCCTCCAGCTCAGTGAGATGTTCAACCTCATCTGCAAGAATAGCCCTCGCCATACGGAGCGTGATGAAATCCACACCTGCACAGAGGTTACACAACTCCGTGTAGGTCTTGATCGCATCCTTCTCAGCTTGGATGTTGTCCTGCAACAGCTTCTCGACTGAATAGGGTTCCTGGGGAGGGATGTAACCTCCGACGGCTACCGAGTTGAGTTTGTAAAGATCAGCCAGAGGTTCAATGGAAGCATCAAACTGGCTAAGTCTCGTCAGAATCTTATCGAAGTGATCGTTGAGTTCGTCTTCGGCGTTCTTTACAAACAGTCTCTCCACGTCAGGGCGGAAAGGTCCCACGAGGAACTTAGCCGGGAGGATGTACTGGTAGTAAGCCTGAACCTCCTCAGCGGCTGCCCGATAAAGCAAGGACAAGACCGCGTTAACATCGAAAGACGCAGGTAATGACTCCCCGACTGAATCCACAATCTGAGATATTACCTGCGACACATTCTTACCGTTCATAGATCAAAGTTTTACAACTCAATCTATAACGCTACTCCGGGTCCTCGAAGGAATTGCTGTCCTGAAAGAACTTATCGATAGCCTTGAAGAACTTAGTCTTCTCGTCCGGAGTCTTAACCGAAGCGAGAAGGCGGAGAACTTTCTGCTCGTCTTCCGACAGTGAGTCCTGAGGAAAGAGGCTCTTCCCTTGAATGATCTGGCGCTCCATGTTGAGCACGGCCATCATGCGCTTTTCGAGGGAGTCGCGTTCAGCGCGAATCTCATCTTTAACGAGGGCATCGCTCTCAAGGAGCTCACGGACTTTGTCGAGATAGGCCGAGTCCAAGTCTTTGTAGAGTTCCATTGCCTTGGACACGACGCTGTGCATCTGGTTAAGATGCCCTACGAGGTTGGCGGACATAGCCACCTGAATGTTACGAAGGAGCATTCCCTTCTCCTGCTCCGATGCCTGTCCCGAGAGAATCAAGGACACAAGGTTATCGGCATCCTCCTTTTTGAAAGTTTCGTTCGACATAACTTATAGGTTTTCTGTGTATACGGTTTAATAATTCAAATCCACCAGAGCATTAGCTATCTCGCGGTAGATGCCATCCGTTGTCATGGATGTTGTAGACTCCATGATGAACGCCATCAGAGGGACGATAAGCTCTTTGGGGACCTCCATTGTCTTAAAGTTACGATCCCCGGATAGGTACGGGAGAATCTGCTCAACAGAAGACATGGATTCGGGGAGGGCCTGCTTGGAGTCCTCAGGAAGTTCTTCGAGGAACTCTTCCTTTCCATACTTGGAAAGTTTATTTCCGATCTCATTACGAGCAATTCGGTAGACAAAGTTATAGGAACTCCAAACGGGATCATAGTTCTGGTGCCTCTCAAGGATAGCGAGCATGGCCCATGATCGCAACTCCTTGAACTTACAGTAATACTTACTGTAATAGTGATTGAGCACAATCTGAATCACCTTATAGATCTCCGCGATCTCTTTCTGGGTAGCTTGATCCTTCGGTTTGGAGTAGAATGAATCGATCAACTGCTTATTGACCTTTATCCGATAGCGATTGTACTCAGCCATAGCACTAAACAGATTGGGGTTTCTTAGTCTTCTCGTAGAACGCCCTCAACAGAATTTCCAAGCCCACCTCGGACCTCATAGCTTGTTGAGCTGTTGGGTTAAAGAAGTACCCGAAGAGAGACTTCCCGAGACCCGAGGTCAGCATCTTATACTCAGGGGTTCCCTGAGCCGAGGTAAAGATATTCCGGAGGAACATCCCGATTGAGTTCTTTATGTCAGAGATTGGGTAACGCAGTACGTCTTCGAGCTCCTGCAACGGGTCTATTGTCGACGATCTCGACAGACACGAGAACAGGAACGACCGGAGTTTGAAGTAGGAGGATTCAAGTCCCTTCTCACCTGCAATCTCATAGAGTTGGAGAAGTTGGAGAGCGTCGCGCATGTGGCCCTGGGACTTCATAGCCAGAATGTAGAGGTTCTGGTCGGAAATCACAGTCCCACGGGATTCCGCAATCGACTTAACCCGCTCGCACATGTCCTTCACCGGAATTGTACCAATATCGATGCAAAGGGATCGGGACTTAATCGTGGGCAGGATGTCCTCAGTTGAGCAGAACATAAAGATCGTATTGGGGACTCCATCCTCCACAATTTTCAGTAAAGCGTTGAGCGCCTGAACCGAGGCCGCATGGCACTCGTCCAGAACAACGAGACGTCGCCCATTTGGGACAATCGACAATCTCTCCGCGAGGTTGCGGATAGCCTCAACGTTACCCACAGACGTGGCATCGAGCTCCATATAGAGCTGGGATGTCTTGGTCATAGCGTCCTTGCACTTAGGGCATTCATTGCAGACATCACCGATCTCCTTGAACTTCTCACAGGACAGGGCTCTGCCAAAGATTCTGGCCAGTGTGCTCTTGCCTGATCCCCATGATCCATGGAGGAATAGGGACCGAACCGTCACACCGTCGGCCATAGCAATCTTGCGAAGAGCCTCAACTGCGAGGGGTTGACCTACGACCTCCGAGAACTTACGCGGACGATAGAGGTTTGCCAAATTTCCTGAATACTGTTCTTGCATACTAAACGAGCATAATGTGTGTGACAATCTCGGTATCACCTTCAATCCGGGATACCGGCTGAGGGACGTACTCACCGCAACACAGTTTGTCGATTATCGTCTTGTCTTCGACATAAACTTTCAGTGCAAGGTGGACTTGCTCATAAAGATAACCTACGGTTGTTCTCCGGTCTACTGCCACCTTACCCACTTCTACTCCGTCTCTAAGCAGAGGAATAAGACCCTTTGGTGCCGCAGCGTAATAGGTTACACCTACTTTATCATCTGACGCATAGAAGGGGAGACTAACATTACATTGATAGGGGTCCATTATTGTAGCTTTTTAGTGTACTTTCTCACAGGCAATCCCGTCTTCTTGGAGATTCTGACTCCTTCAACGGATCGGTTACGAATACCACTGAGGATTTTGTCCACCTCAGCCTCAGTAGATACTTTGCCCTCATGGATGGGTCTCAGCCCCTCAGGCCGCACGAACTCCTCGGGAGGGGTGGGAGGATCACTTTCTTCTGAAAGTGGCTCAGATAGGGACTTTGCCTTCCTTTTGCGGCCTCTCTTAGGCTTAACCTCCTCAACCACCTCACGGACGAGCGTATAGCACAGAACTCCGACAGTGGCCACACAGTGGGAGACCTCCCAGCCCTCCGTGGCGGCGTCATTAAGAGATTTGGCAGAAGTCTCTCCTGGGGGTACCTTTATGATCTTGTATTCCTTTGGCATCGATTCAACCATTTAGCTATTCGGTTTCCAGTAACTATCTCGGCCTCCATGAAGGATAGCCGACTAAATGAAGAGTCAAAGTATAACGAGGACCACACAACGAAATGAAGAGGTCCAACTTTGAAGTAGACCTCCACAAAGGGTATGCAATCGTAGGTTTCCCTAACTCTTGTTTTGTAGATTCTCATGATCGAAAACTGACTTCCCTTCGCCTAAGCTGGTACCGTCCGGCAACAAGTCCTTAGGAACAGCCTTCGTTCCCTTCACCACCCGAATCTTTCTTCGAGCGCAGTTCTTGAACATGCCTCGACAATAGTAGATCGAATAGGTGTAGCCATTCGCGTCTTTGAAGTCGGAGTTAGCCAGCGGGCATGACCTGACCATATCGCAGCACATACCGAGTTGAAACTTCTTCATGGCATCGAGAGGCTTCTCCAACTCGGGGAACAGGTTGGATGAACGGAACCTGTTAGCATAAGCATGTATCTGACGGATAACCTCTCCGTTTGAATCCTCACCTACGATCCGGTCCACAATGACCTTGAACAGAGCATTGAAGGCATCCGAGTCCTCGAACAGATTGTTCAAGACTCGCTCGGTAGACTCAGAGAGCATACCGTTCATGAAGAGGGACGCTTCCTTCTTGGCGCTCTCGATAGCCCGGTTGAAGTTGTTGTAGTGGTACTTCACATCATGTTTGAACTGGATGCCCAAGTCTTTGATGTCCCCTTCGAATTCGGTCACGTAGTTCGTGAACACATCGGAAATAATGAACATCAGGGCGTTGCGGATGAAAATCCTATCTGGTATCTTCATAACGATCGTTTTAAGGTGTCAAAAATCTTTTCAGTCACATCTTTGAAGGGAGCCTCGGGTACCCAGACCTTCACCTCCTTGCCGTAGGACTCGTAAACCTCTTTCAGGTGCATCACATTCAGCATTCCCGTATTCCGTTCCTTGCCGGAATCGTTATCACCTATCAAGAAAATCCTGTCAGCAAGGGTCAGCAGAATCTTAGTCGACTTGATGTTGCCTCCCAGTGTCGTGAACCCTAAAATGTTGTCATTGGGGTAGCACATCTTCATAGTCAAGAAGTCTGAGACTCCTTCGGTCAAAATAGCGGTCCTTACGCCGAGGTTGAACGCCGACAGGCCCACGAGGCCATAGTAATCAATAGACGTGAATCTACGAGGCCCTATGACGTCACGTTCGAACCAAAAGACCGGGGTTCCTTGTATCTTCTCCACCAGAGATACTGCGTCCTGTCTCTCAAAACGACCCACCCGAAAGTTCTGAGCCCATAACTGGGAATCCTTGACCAGAGAAAACATCTGGTCAAGGATAGCCCATTGGGGTCGGTTCCAGTCTATCTGGGAACTTATCGCTTTGAGTCTTTGAGAGTTTAGCTGCATTACAACTGGTGCATCGTGTAGGACTTACCCCACTTAGACATAATCACATAGTACCCTTCGATCAGGGTCTGAACTTGCATCTTAGTAACCCGCAGGTTCTGGACAGTCATATCCATGTGCTGACGGACTGTCTCCACATCCACCGGGTTATCAAGGTGTTGGAAGAGAAACTCAAAGAACTTCTCCTGACGAGGTGTCATATAGACTTTCGTCTCGGTTCCATCCTTACGTTTGAGAGTAATCTCCGCTCTTGAAACAGGACGAGCCATAGCTTACTTTTTAATCTTGTTTGTGAACCAATTAACCAAGCAATCCAGACCCAGCGGTTTGTAAAGACCCGTAGTCATGTCTACGACGGCATTCTCTTTGCCGCATACGCAGGAAATGTTAGTCTCACGAACCGTTGTCAGGCAACGTACCTTGGTTGTTTTAAGAAGTTTCCGAAGGGCTACTCGCTTGGACGACATAAGACCTTGCAGGTAGCACCACGGAGAGTACCGGCACGGAATCACGAAGTAACCCTTTACCTTGTCTTCGAGGGTGAACTGAGGAGGACGCAGTGAGGAGTCTATCTTGGTCGCCATCATACCCGACTCATCCTCGGCCTTCACCTCTCCCTTATACATCATCGAGGCATATTGCCACAACTCAGCCGGGATCGTTGACTCAAAGTAAAAGACATTGAGATCGGTAGGCTTTATCTGAGAGGTCAAAGGAACCTCCGACACTGAGATAATACGGAAGGTCTTGGCCTTAGCGTTCACCTTATCTATAAGCGACTCCACAATCTCCTTCGCCTTACGGTCGCGGAACGTCACATCATAGATCATCTGACCGCTGACCGTGTAGAAGTACTCCTTCTCGGATTGCCAGTACATATTGTAGTTGTTCTCCAACTCCCAGAACATATCCGTCAGTTCCTGGGATTCCTTCAAGAACAAACTCAGGGAGGTGAAGGCCGTAGTCCTCGGACTGAGCACATCATAGGGCTCGCTACGCTCGACCCGGAACCGCAGGCGGAGCCGGAGAGCCGGAGCCTTAAAGGACAGAATATCGTTAGCTGTTTTGCTCTTAGGCAAAGTTCTCGTAAGAACCTTCTTACGGTCCTCAACCGTCTTGCACCGCTGGCACCCTTTGACCTCTTCCCGTACCACGCCTTCGAGCTTACCCTTGTCATTGATCCAAGCATCCCCGTAGGTGATCAGCGGGTTACGTGCAAAGGCATTGGCCTTGCACTCTACCGGGCAGCCGTCATACGTTTTGAGGCATCGGATAGTAGGCTGAGCATTGAGGCCTCCTTGGAGAGTACGCATAGCTTGGAGGATCACGTTAGCATGGAGCGCAACATGAATTCGGTGTGATACCGAAATGTACTCATCAAACTTACGCTCGTTGAAGAAGTAATCAATATTGATCCGGGAAACCAACTCCTCCCAAGCCTCTTTCCGATTGACCACAGGTTTGAAGCTGTAAATCGGATACCCCGGCTTGATCAGATACTGGTAGAGCCACGAGGTGAGTTCCCGCCCAAGGTCGATAAGCGCCTGCTCGATCAGTGTAGAGTGTTTGAACCCATTGATCTTAATACGGATTTTGTTATCCGTCATCTTCTTATTCCACTTGTAAGGCATCAGGAACCCGCCATAGAGGGCGGTACGAACCGATCGTCTTTCCCAGTACTCCGCAGGGGTATGCGGGTAGTGGACCAAGTAGGTCATATTGTACCGGAACGGAATCTTGCCACCCATCTCACGGGCCTTCTTCTGCCACTTCTCGTTGAAGTCGAAAAACTCCTGCCAGTCTTGGTCTTCCTCGAATCCGGTAAGTACAATTCCGATCTTACACTCAACTGCACCCATCATCATTCCATAGGTGAGGTAAGCGTCGATAGCCTTCTCCGACAGGTTCTTGTTGAGGAAGTTATTGCGAACGCGCTGGGATACGCCTTCGAGGGGTGCGGTCATACGCTTATAGCCCGAGAGCTTCATCATCTTCAAGGCGTCAGGATCAAGTCCCAGCTCCTCCAAGCGCATGTTGTTAAACGTCACGTGAGGGAATATAGACATCCAGTCATAAATGGACCTCTTGTAGTCTGACAAGTAATTCTGGTTGAAAGAATACGCTTTGAGGGTTGTAGCCGCTGTATAGCGTCGTGCTATCTTGGCCAGCTCCACCAAGCGGTCAGGTGTGTTCTCAACCCAGCCACCTGTGAAGGCACCCTCGTGGCAATTCGATGTGATGATGGAGTTATAGCAGACTGTGTGGTCATCAGTCTCAACCACGTCATACATGTCCGAAAACTTATTCAGTTTAATGACGGCCATCACTCGATCATGCACTACACTATTTGCTACCGGCCAGAAGTAGATCACTGCATAACCTCGATTCGTGACCTCTACCGAGGTGTCGTATCCTGCAAAGTTGAAGTCAGTAATCCAGTTATTGATCTCGATCATGTTCTGAGCATAGTTCAATCCAGTGCGATAGCAATAACCCTTGTCAGTCCACTCTACCTCCCCACATGATTTCTGCATAGCCCGGAAGTCTATCCTCTTACTCATCGAGATAAGTGACAGCACTTTATAATGGAGCGGATCGAATCCGAGGTGGTTGCCGATCTTGCGCAGCACCACGAACTCCTCACCCTTCTTCAACCTGTTACGAATCTGACGGGTCGTATAACGGCGTTCCCTTTTGCCGACGTCGACAGCCCGCACCCACTTGTGATTAAGTGAGCAGTCAAGGAAACTTCCAGATTCGAGAACTACCCGGTAGACTCTCTCGCGCTGTTGCTTCTCCACATTCTGGGCTGTAACTACTCCTGTTGATTGGAGTCGAATAGGACCACATCCTTCGAGTTCCTCAATCCGAACCAGCCCGGCCTCAGAGGCCACTAACGTCCCCTTAGCCACCGAGAAATTACAGAAGCCAGAACGGGAGCACCCGTTAGCTGCCATGAACTGACCGAGGCCTGCGTTGCCTCCGTTGCCCTGTATGATACCACGCGCCGCACCGTTGAGGTGAGGAATCTCATCCGGGTAGTAAGGTTGGCACATGTCAGGTGCATTAGAGTTGATCTTAATGTTGGACACGATCTGATTGCGATCGTTGTAAGTAACCTTGTAGGCCTGAGGTTGGTAGAGCCAGTTATGCTCCGGAGAGAGTGGCCAGAAGGTGTCGAGGTTCTCCTGAACGGTTCTGCCAAGTTTCTTGCTCTCGATGCAGTGGTCAAAGAAGTCCTTCACGCAATGAAACTCTCCGAGGTGGATGAAGTCCACGAAGGCCTGACGGCCATCACCTACATCTCCGAAGAGAACATCAGTAACGGATGCCGTGATACCACCAAGGTACAGTGCCGGGGTCTCACCGAACTTATGGTCTTTGCGCTCAGACCATGTAAGTGGGATAGGACGATCACATCTGCTGAACGAGTTTACGATCATCGCAGTGGTCATAGCCTCAAAAAGGATCGAGATAGAGAATCCTACGAGATCGTAATGGGAAGCGTCAAGGCCTGTTATGTTGCCAATAGCATAGGGCATCATGAACTTATCGAATGTCGAAAGATCATCCTGCTCAGGGACGAACGCAAAGTCGATGAAGACTCCCGGACACTTCGAGATAACGAAGTCGTTAAGCACCGAGGCCGTCATAGACACCGACTTAGTGGTTGCAGGTGAGGGGAACACCACGAGAAGACGCAGGTCAGCTTTCTCATAGTCCTCCATCGTCATCAGATTGGTATCGAGGTTGAAATACTCGGTTGCAGTCCTCATAGTTCGGGCATTGTCCCGAATAAACTTTTGCGATCGTGTAAATTCCATTTGTTTTTATTTTATCTCATGACTCTATACGAAAAAGCCCGGGATTGAGCTACTCCCGGACTAAAATAAATTCAGTTTATTAGGCACAGATTTATACTCCTCAGCGACGGCTATCCGATCAACTCTGCGCTCCGAGTCTAAGCCATACCTAACCATACTCGGCCTTCCACACCTCACGGGCTATGATAGGCGCCACCTGCTCAACGGTGGCAGTACGAAAAGTCTTGGCGGCGACCACAAGAAGCACTGACAGAATCTGGATCAAGTCTTCCAGACCGACAGCCTCCAACGTAAACTGAATGAATCCGCCGAGTTCCATAAAACGGTTTAAGTTGTAGCGGGAGGAGGATTCGAACCTCCGACCTTCAGGTTATGGGCCTGACGAGCTGGCCTCTGCTCTATCCCGCGATAGGTACTGCAAAGTGTATTTAGGGAGCTGACTGTCGAGGGACCCCTTTGGTCGTCCTATCTGCTAACACTGACCCCAATGTCCTCCGAAGAGTTGCAGTTTGTAGGGAAAACAGGATTCGAACCTGCGGCCTCCTGCTCCCAAAGCAGGCGCTCTTACCGGGCTGAGTTACTTCCCTATTTGGAGAGCTTTATCGGACTCTCCGTGACCCACACGGGACCGGCAGTGTTTGTATGTAGAGGCCACTTACCAACCCCTGCGGCCCTCTATCGGTTACTGAACTCCTTGTCTACGGAGAATGTTATTCCAGATACCGACTCGTGGACCATGCCTACAACGTGAATGTAATATACGGTCTCAGGTCCCATCTCGGAGATTACATTAGACTGGATATAAGAGTCCAGCCACTGCAACGCATCCGCCCCTTCCGGCTCAGTGATAGCTTTACAGGGTGCGGCCAAGAAGACAACCTTCTGAACCGAATCGGCTTGGATGTTCGTAACAGCCACGTTGAAGTCAGACGTGATCTGAGTAGGAGCATCCGCCACGTCGCCCGTCAGTTCGAGATCGAACTTAAACTCGGGCTTCACGTCCTTGCAGGAGAACATCACCATGGATGCAATCAGCAAGGTGAAACAAAGGAAAACAAACTTTTTCATACAAAACGCACTAAAGAGATGGGTTGAGGAAAGGGTGAGATTCGAACTCACGGCCTACTGATTAACAGTCAGTTGCTCTAACCGTCTGAGCTACCAATCCAGTATGGAGCCGAAAGAGGGGTTCGAACCCACGGCCTGCTGATTACAAATCAGCTGCTCTACCACTGAGCTATTTCGGCATAATGCGGGGCAGGCATCTCACCTGCCATCTATCTCCGAGGAGCAATTTCTATACTTGAACTACCGCATAGCATCTATAAGTTGTATCTTATAGAGATTCTACATCAAACCACAACTGAGGGTTATGATCCCACGACCTTCTTCAATGAGCAAGCTGCTCTGACCAGCTGAGCTAAGGGTCCTTTATAGACTATTGTGGAAGTGACGGGACTCGAACCCGTGTCCTACAAGCCGCACATACTACTCTTCTACACGCTTATCCTCTCAGAGTGGGATTTACTCGGGGATAGCCGATAATCTCATCTCGCCTTCCGCTCCACCACCCTATTTATCTAACAGGGAACTCCGATTTAACCCTCTCGGGTCGCTTAGGCTGCCATAGCAACCTGAGCACGCTGACCAAGTGCAAGAGCAGCAACCTTGTTGCTCAACTTGCCGAAGATGTTGTTAGCGTTTATTTGTCGAACCTTATTAAGGAGAAGTGTCCAATCTCCGCGTGAAGTAGCACACACCAGAATGTAGTCAAATGCCATATCACTCCCATATCAAAGAACATCTTTGTGATCCCGGAGGGCTCAGGTCCGGGCGGTTATTTGTCCCGCAGGGAGGACTCCAACCTCCAACCTTCGGTTTAGGAAACCGACGCTCTGTGCCGTTGAGCTACCACGAGAAAGACCCTCCGCTCCTATTGGTATTCCCTAATTGAGGCCTCGCGGGCGAGCTGCCGAGGGTGATCGTTGATCTATCCGGATTCGAACCAGAACCCACAGAACCAAAGTCTGGTGTGCTGCCTTTACACCATAGATCAATCAAGGATGCAACTCAGTTGCTTAACTCGGTCCTTGCCAAGTATCTTATTGAATTTCTACATCAAACCACAACAAATCCTTAATGCAGCAGCGAGCTTTCCGGGGGTATCTTCAGAACCTGAAATATAACATCGAAAGAACGAAATAACCTATCTTATACAGAGGCTTTACATCTAAATTAAGATCGACACTGCCGGTCCTATCACGATGAATCCCCAAGGCATACAGTAGGTTATGGGCCCTCCACTCAATTATCATACCCGCCATGGTCCTTTGACGGATTGCGAACATTGGAGAGGAAACACTGCCCCTAACATCGAGAAGCAATTCCTTCATACCCTTCACCGACTTAATACGGTGAGAGTCCGATATGTTGGTATTTTCAGATGTCAGAGTAACATCCACCAACTCCTTCAATTCAGAACTCCAATACTTCATAACTGTTTATCAAGAAGATCATTTGCCTTGTCCAACTCTTCCGGGGACATTATTGACCTTAAAGTGTGTTCAAGACGAACTGCCGAGCTATACCTGTTGTACACAGGAGCGTAGTCAGACCTGTTATCTGTGGTAGTTCTCAGGTACGAGCAAATATCCACATAGGCCTCTATTCTCTTATCTGGAGTCCAGTTCTTGGGGTCAGCCTCTGACTCCTTACGGAGTCTCTCATCCTCAGCCTGTTTACGAGCATAAGCCGCTTTAACCGCCTCTCGTAGATGCACTGCTACAATCCTATCAGTGAACATTCCTTTCAAAGCACGGGCTAACTCCTCATCGGTCTTCCACCATCCGTCCATGACAGTAGAGCCTCTCTTGACTTTGAAATAACCTTTACCCTTTGCCACGTAGAGGATCGTATAAGTGACCCCTTTGGGGTAGTCAAAGTTGAAGGTAACATCTGAGGAGTTTGAGAAGCTCGGACGATCCTGACGATTAAGATAAGCTCTTACAAAGAAACTCTTGTGCAAGGTCTTAGCAAACTCGTTGAGGTCTTCCGACCCAAAATCCATGTTATTAAAGTCATAGAGAGCTATCCACTTCTCAGCGGCGATCAAACTCTCATCTGCAACGATAAACGACATATCCTAACTTATTTATGCGGAGAGTGAGGGATTCGAACCCCCGGAACGTTGTAAGCGTTCAACGGTTTTCAAGACCGCCGCAATCGACCGCTCTGCCAACTCTCCTAAGTCCCACTAAATGTATCAAAGACCTAACCTATCACACCACAAAGATAGGAAAATAAATTTAATCTACAAAGAAACCCACAAAATTTACAGGAAATTATTTGAAAGGGTCGTAGAGATGATCAATCCTTCGCCCTGGAAGCAGTGGTTTATATTCCTCGCCATCCAGATAGAATATATCATTCAACCAGATAGGGTACTCCTTATCAGATTTAGGGTTTCGGAAGGTAGCAGTGTACCACCGCGAGCCATCATTGGGCCTCACATACTCAACCTTTATGTACTTTCCACCCCTCAGATAATAGAGGTCCTTATCCTTTACAAGGGTAGAGAGCTTATCCTGAATAAGCTCCAACTTTACAGTACCAAGACGCCTTCTAAGGGTAAGAGCCTGGCTATCAAGGTCAAACAGTTTGGCCGACAGGTCTTTATACTCCTGTTTTAGTTCTTGAATAGTTTTTGTTTCCATAACTCCATATACGAAAGGGAGGGCTACAAAGAGCCCTCCCTATCTTCATATAAGGATTCCCTTCACCATGTCATTTAGCATATCCTAAATATAAAAGAGTATCACTTTTTAGAGCTTTCTCCGCGCACCCACTTATCAAAGTCTTTAGCAGAGTATCCCAAGTATTTAATATCTCCATCAGAATTTATGAGGAAATATCCAGCCTTAGGAACCACCGAATCATCCACCCCTATAATATCCGCTACCTCAGCAGATATCCATTCAAGCTGTTTCGGATCATCATAAACAGTATCAAGGCGTAATGCAACCTTACCCTCAGCTTCAGGCTCTACATGAAGGACTGCGTATTCCGAGGGGTCTAACGTATTTGGGAGCAAAGATGATGAAACCCAATTAACTTTATTAAAGAAATCAGGAGTATCCCCAAAAAGAATATTGGTAACCGATTCGATTTTGTCCTCAATATCCTCGTCTTCATTTTCCTCCAAGTAAGAATAAACTTCTTCCTTACGAGAGGAATCAGAGGAGTCAAGAACTTCTGAATCTAAATCAATGTCGTAATTGCGAGACAGAGTTTCAGTAAACTCTTCAAGCTCATCAGACGACATGTAGTGGGACAACTCCTCCACAATCGTTGTATCGGAGAGAATCCTGCGGAGTTTCTCGAACTTGGGGTTGTAAGCGGCATCAGAAACCTTAGAGGTTGAATCCTCTATCTCATACTCGTAATCCTGAAGGAGTTCTACAACCCTCTCCTTTGGAGCCTCAGCGTAAAACCACGCATTCGACTCTTTCAAAGGGGTCCCGGCCTCTTCAAAGGATTTGCGAACAGCCTCTACATCCTTCGGGCTTACTTTGAATTTGGTTACGGAGTCAGTAATGCCCTGCCTTGCTGAATCCTCAATCTCCTCATCGGGGTTCTGGTCGAGGCCGTAGAAGTTGCGCACCTTATCGACGAATTTGTTGATCTCATAACCACCCATGTAAGACGGAAGGACATCGACGATCTCCTTGTCGGACACCTCCTCACGCAGGTCGTTGAATCGATCAAATTGACGGTACTCATCATCGATAGAATCCTTGATCCTACCAGCGTATCCTCGTGTGGGTTCAACACAGAGGGAGTCAATAAGTTTAGTCATGACTTTAAGTTTATCTGTTTACACAAATGTATTACGCAGTTCAGAGGTTATGACTTCTTCGGAACTTACGCAGATGATCCCACATCTTATCCTCCTCTTCACCAGAGATCGGAGTAGCCCCTTCAAGAGGTTCGAGAGATGCCACCCACTTCTTGACCTGGTCGATAGACCGGAGGTAGGTGATCTCGTTATTAGCGGAATCGACATAGTAATATCCCGGGAACATGTACTTATAATCCAATCCGAGAGCGTCTGCCGTAGATTGGACTACAATCATCAGCGATTCAGGGTCGCCCGACAGCGTTTCCGGGAAGGACACCACGTCCAAGTTGGTGCTGGGGATATAGAGAAGTTCGGACTTGCTCTTATCCCCGTTTGGCCACTTCTTACCAAGTGCCTCTACGTCGAATTTATCACACCAGAAACCGTAAGGCGAAGGTTTACTATCGTCATAAGACTCCCCGAATGTATCGACATAGAACTGATTAACTGCCTCACGAGTAGAGGCCGCTGAATCTTTAATCTTAGAACTTCTCTTGTAGTGAAACTCACCGCAAAGAGATTCGATAAGTCTTGACATAACTTTAATAAATTTCAGGTCATTAGACGAAAGAAAGGTTAGCCCGGAGGTAACACCTCACGGACTAACCAAAGATAGCTCAGATCAAGCCTCAGGGGCTGGAGAGGACAGTTCCTTAATGCGAGCAAACCACGTCTCAATATCATCAAGGAGCCCGTACTCTTCCATCTTCTCACCCGATCGAATGATATAAATCTTATTATCCCCTACACGAACCCTCGTATCGTCATCACTGAGCCAGAAAGAACTTTCCTTAGGTGAGACATCTACATTAAGGCCGTAGTAATTAAGGAACGTTGCAATTTTAGACAGAACCGACTTTTCACGGATTTCTGGGTCCTCCGTTTCAAGGATTGCTATCAGGGCTCGTTTGAGTGATGGAGCATCTATAGCGTCTTCGATCTTAGGTCCGTTTTCAGAATCCTCGACATTCACTTTCAGTCCGAAAAGGGTCTCGGGCTCAGTGAACTCTTCACCAGTTACAAGGTTTTTGAGAGTGAATGTACCATCAGGATTAACCGCCAGCACCTCACCAAACTCGCCTACATGATCTCCTCGAACGATCCGGAGAGTATCACCAACCTGAATGTCTCGGATGAAGCTATCCTTGACCTTGCGAGTTCCGCCAAGTCTCTTATAGAGCATCACGACAGACTTTGCATTAACATATTCCCCGGAATCACCCGTAAGGCGATCCACAGCTTTCTCCCAGATAGCGCTATCAGCTACCCACGAGGGACGCTTTTCAAGGAGTTCTTGTTTCGAGAATATCCAGCAGTCGCACACCTTGGAGCCTTTGTAAGACTTACCCGAAGCATCCACGATCTTAAAGAACCCTTTGGTAGACTTTACAACCTTGGCAGAGTCTTGTAACTTATTGTAAACCATGACCCTACGGGCTGCATCTCGGGAGGAGAAACGAGTAGCCTCCTTGGCGGTACCCCAGATCGAGTCCGTAACGGGAGCAGACTCCTCAGCAGTGATCGACACTCGATATGCCTTATCTCCTGACACCACAACATGATCCGAGTAGGAGGTAGCATCATCGGCAGAGTCCACTTTATCTGCGAACTCCTCCCACGAGTAGGACATCTGGTCAGCTTGTGCTGAGTCCATGATCTGATAGTCGAACCCTTCAAGAACCTCCTTCACCTTGTCACGATCCTCTCTTACGAGAAGACGGTCTCCGGCAGCATGGGTCTGAAGTCCTGCCGCGATGAGTTTGACCATAGCGTCATGACGCTGTTTGTCATCAGGTATTTTAATCCACATCATACCATCACCTCCCGAAAGGGTGAGGAAGAAGGTATGTTCGATATCCCCGAGAATCTCATCGACCTTTGTTTCAGGAGCGTCTGCATAGAGGAATCTGCCCGACCAGTAAAGATCGACACCGGCGTCTTTGAACCGCTTACGGACCTCTTCCACATCACGGAGGTTTACCTTGAACTTAGACAGGTCCGAAGCATCAGCGATCTTATACTGGATTCCTTCCAGCGCTTTCTCGGCATCCTCACGAGAGGATTCAGCGTAAAGAGTTTTGTCTTGAAGTGCTACACGGATACCAGCCTTCACAAGTTTAACGAGGGACGCATCAATAGAGTCTTCAGGGACTTCAATCTTAACCGCAGACGCAATGTCGAAAGAGTCTCCAAACTTACCCGGACGGTTTGATCCTATATCGGACATACGAGTAACCCCGTCGTCTGACACCTTATAAGGCGTCCAAGCATGTTGCTTATAAGAGTACATAGGGGTTCCACTCTGAGATTCAGCAAAGGTCAGAATCTCCTTGCCGTCTTTCTTGATCGTCTTAGTGCCGTTCTGAGCAACGATCTTCTTGACCTGCTCAGTGACTTCATCAGTAGCCCACCAAGGGATGGCCTCCAGCTCGGCGATCATATCATCGAGTGAGTCAGATACTTTGCCGTCTTTGGTCCTCCGACGACGAACGATCTCAGAAAACAGATCGGAATCCTCCTTCTCGTACTTGGCGCGATCCTCCTCGGACAACTCACCTTCGATGATAGATTGGAGGTCGAGGGCTCGGGAATAGAGGTCTTTATCGGACAGGTCCGAGAGCTTACGCGAATCAGGTTCGACTGAGTCACAAATCTTGTTAATAAGCATAGCTTTATCTTTTAAGTTTACGATAATTCCTGAGTACTGTTGCCGTGTTCACACGACCCTTAACCCGGTCCGACATGTCGAGAGCCTTTAACCATGTGGCTTGGTTCATAGACGGGTAAGGGGGGTCTCCTAAGTAAGTCAGAGTCTGCCGCCATCCAAGAACCAATGGAGTAAAGGGGTTTGAGATTAACCTCTACCGGCTCTTCCTTCAAAGGGTCATACAATTTAGCAGGTTTAAGAACTGTTTTCGGAGAAGAATCAGTCTCAATCAGCCATCCAGCAGAGTCCTCAGAGATTATCCGGAACAGCCCGTCAGGCGTTCGCAGGAACTCCTTATCAACTACAAAGAAGTCATCCGTGCTATCCTTTATTGCAGAGTAGACTCCGGACTCAACAAGGAGGAGTCTACCCTTCCCTGGTTCTTTGACCAGCGTGTAGGAGGACCCCGGATGAATCTCCTTCCGGAGTCTTCGAAGTCCGAGCCGCTTAACTTCTGACAAAGATAAGTTGTCCAGTAGCTTCATAGTAGACAGATTCTAATTGAATGTATGTCCTAAATCAGAGATAGCGCACCTCCAAGCAGGATAGTGCGCTATCTTCCAAGCATGAGCGAGCGTTATGCGTTTGAACGGATGCAGAACACAACCGTATCGAGATCGACGATCAGATTGCCCGTAGACGTAGAGTACTTGGTATTGATCGAAGCCTTCGACAAGACTGCGAGCAGCACGGGGATGGACACGGAGATAGACGCTTCCTTGGTAGTGCCTTCGAGGTATTTGAACTCGTATTGTACCGGGTCGCCTTCCTTCCGGTGTGCGTTCAGGACAAACTTATCCCGGTAGAAGTCTATCTTCACGAACGAGGTGAAGTAGTCCAGAGCGTTCACCACTTGGAGGAGCTGTTTCAGGGACTCGTTCACCACCAGCACCGACTCGTCATATTTGAACGAATCTACGAACAGGGGTGACAGAAAGGTGTCGAACGTAGCCGGGTCAGTCGTAACCGGGAACTGACACTTAGCTATTCCTGCGAAGTCAAGGGTCATTGTAGAATCCTCGATCGAAATGTAAAGTCCGGCCTGAGCCTCATCCACCAGAGTCGTAATAGCATCCAAGACTATCTTGGAGACAACGATCTGGTGATCTCCAAAGAAACTGCGGGCCTTACCCAGAATAGCCCCAGCGTTGAAGTAGGACACGCCATCCTTGCAGATGATGTTCTTCTCAGAAGCGTTGTTCGTTGAGGAGAGGAGGGACACAAAGGACCTCAGATGATCCTGCATGTAGGGGAGATCGAGCTGTTCCTTACACTCCACGAACTTGAACGAGTAGTATTTCTTGTCGAAGGGCATAGTCTCAACGAACAAGAGATTCTCACCCAAGCAGACATTAAGCTGACCTTTGTCCTGAACAAAGATCAGGTTGGTGTTCACGTTGTTGAGGAGTTTGCGGATGTGGGCGATAGGGATGGATACCGGGTCAATCGTCTTACCCGCACGATTCTGGATGGAGTACTCAAAGAAGTACGGGTCGTTGTTATACCGGAATGTGATCTTGTCCGGAGTAGACTCGACATAAAGGTTCTTTGAGTAGGAGTCCGTCGCAATCTTCGACAAAGATTCGATCACACGGAGCACCGGTTGAGCCTCCGCCTTGGGGATGGAAATGTAGTTCTCGTAAGTGAGACCTGTTGTCTTTTTGAGGGATTCAATGTCCTCGGCAGTTACGCCTTCGAGACCTGCCAAAGGGTCCTCAATGACGCTCTTGTTAAGATTCTCGCTCATATTAGAATTTATTTAACGGAATTGATTCGATGAGAGTTCAAAAGGTTCTCTATGTATTGATAGACAGGACCATCCGCCACCCGAGAAACAAGGGACATCAGGTCGTTATCCTCCTCCGAGATATTCTTAAACTCAGAAATCAGGGTATCATAGTCAGAACTAACCTCAGTTGTAACTTTACCCGAGGTCTCACGGAAAATATCGGTGACAGACCTCGCCGGAACTTCGAGTAACTCAGTACGGAATTGGCCATTCTCTACCTCAATATAGAGCATCTTCGGCGTACGGTTCGAAGTGACAACTCTTTGATCTCGGAAGAGAGACCCAATCCGGAAGACTGTACAACTGCCTATCTGGACGGGATCATATTCTACGTGATCATGTCCAAGGAGTACCAAGGTAGGAGCAGTAGCCATGGACAAGTCATCTGCGTAGACCGTCAACTTGCCATCTTTCGTATTGAGGAATCCGTGGTACATCAGAATCTGAGGTAACGTGTGGCCAAGGTCCTTCGGATCGGAAGTAAGGATGCACGACTGGTCTTCCATCATAAAAGTCCCATTAAGTTCCTGAAGGATACCCAGAGAGAAGGCGTTGTTGAGCGTGGTCTTCCGGTCGTTATCATCACTTCTGAACAGCTGGTCATGATTACCCTTTACAGCGATAGGTACTCTTTTCGCCTTCTGGAACACTTTGCACACTTTCGTGTAGGCCTCGTAAGGTATGGTAGGACGGTCGAAAATATCACCTCCAATCAGAATCTGAGCGTCAAGAGCGTTAGCCTTTTCAATCACATAACGAACCTTATCCAAGCAGTCTTGGAGAGGATCACCTGTCCGCACAGGGGCAGAGGTGGTCAAATGAAAATCAGTTATAAAAATGAATCTACTCATCTCCGGTCATTCTTACAGGGTGAGCACAACAAACTGACCCGTCGAGAATCCCGATATGCCAGTGACACGCACAGCACGTAGGGCCTCCTACATCGGCAATATCCGCATCTTTAAGGCAACCACAAGAGCAGGTATATTCACCACATACAGGGCAGGGTGTAGGCATCTCAAGGCCCGGGTCAAGAGCCACTTTATAAGGGCATTTATTATCAGTATCGTCCTCCCGGATAGGGATCTGTACGGGAGTGTTATTTCGGATCACGGTCATTTTATTCGCTTACTTACTCCGTTCTCAATGAAATAGGCCGTATCGACATCATCGATCGTAAGACGTTCGTCGTGAGAGATAATAGCCAGTTCAAACCCCAGTTCAGAACAAATCTGACGGATGAACTGGATGAAGGCCGGGAAATATTCCGCGGACACTTGGGTGAATGACTCGTCGAAGAACAGGAGCCGACGAGACTTTGACTTAATGACCAGATAGAGGGAGAATATAAAAGAGATCACAACCTTCATTCCACCACCTTCATCTCCTGCAATATCAGACATCATACCGTTGGAATAGACCAGAAAGAACTTGCCATCAGTAGCCGAGTATTTAACCTCAGCGTCAATGTTGAAAATACTCCGAACCGCCAACGTAGCGAGTTTCTCGCAGTAGTCCAACGACGACTTGGTTAGAATCTTCTTGACCTGGTCCATCACCGTGCGAGACGTTTCGAGGGTAGCCTGTTCTGCACGGATTTGTTCTATTCGTTCACCCAGCTCGTCAAGTCTTGCCAGATCACTTTGGTAGGAGTCTGATAAAGACTTATATCGAGCAAGGGCGGACGACACCCTCACGGAGAGGTCAAATGAGTTCATCAGACGACTCAGTTACAGGTCTGGCCTCAGGGGTAACAGTAGGGGTCTCGGACGTTGAGGTTTCGAGAGCCTGAATCTTGGCCAGCAAAGATTCGATCTCGTTCTCCTTCGCTGAAAGCTGTTCTTTGTTCTTGTTGATTGCTAAGGCAATCTTATCAGAATCGGGTTCAATCCCCAACGCCTCAGCGTTCTCCTTGATCCGAGATTCAAGAAGGAGAAGGTCATTTTCCTCCGCCCGGATTTGCGCTTCAAGGGCCTTGCGCTTTGCTACAATTTCGTCTTTGTTCATATCCTTGTCTACAATAATTGATCCACAGAAGGGGCACACATCAGCGTGTAAGTGAGCCTTGCCCTCCTCAATACGAGTACGGAGGTACTCAGCATTCTTAATATTCTGCTGAAAGGTGTGAAGGAGCTGCAAAGTGGTCTCGAAGGACTCACGAGCAGAGAAGAGGTCCTCGACTTGTGTATAGAGGTCACGCAGCTCCACCTGAGCAGACATAGAGCCCTTAATGGAGGAGTAACGGGCCACGTCATAGAGATAGCTTTCCAATTCTTGGATCAACTCTGCATGAACGCCTGCATCGGAAAAGAGTCCATCGAGTTTCCTCTTCTGAATCAAAGAAGAACTCTTCTTTGCAGCCCGCTGCATGAAGGTCAACAGAGAGAGCAAGGAGTCTATCGTAGACTGAGTTCTCTCCCATGACTTATAAGATTCTACCAGCATGGAATTAAGGGCCGTACGCCGACGAATCCTACAAGCGGAGGACACATCACCGCCGAGGGATTCAAGGCGCTGTAAGGCCTCAGAGGTCCCCAGCATAGCCTTGTAGGCGGATTCCAGATCACGCACCAGAGGTGACATCTGTTCGAGGAGCACAGAAGCATCGGAAGTGCGCACCTTAATATCAGACATGAGGTTATCGATACTGGAAAACGCTCCTTTGAGTTGCTCCTTCCTGCGCGACATCTCCTTCATGATTGCATTGTAATCATCCAGAGCCGCTGAGTTAGAAAGAATCTCAGCTATTCGCTTTTGGGAAAATGTGTGAAGTAGGGGCGGCTGAAACTGGGTAAAGAAGTTCAGGCTGTACTTCTCAGACCCGGCCTGAATAAACCCGAGATTCAAGTATTTCTCGATCTCCTCAGGGACCGCACGGTTCATCCTCGAATACTCCTGACCGTTGAACGTCATAGTCGGAGATCCCCTTCTCTTTCGGATCGCGGTAAAGACTGGCTCGTTAAGCCCGAATCGCATCTTCACAATAGCTTCATCAGTTCCAAACCGAACCTGGGCCGGGGAGAAGGAGTTAGTGCAGGCTGCATAGATCGCCTTGAATGAAGACGACTTACCCGAGGAGGATTCACCCTTAATAAGAGTGAATCCTTTAACGGTAAACTTCACTTCCTTTGCAGCGAGGAAGTCTTTGACAACACACTGAAACGGCATAGTTACTTAGTGTTGAGCATGTTCTGAATCTCGGAAAGGGTCTCGTTGGGGAGAGCAACGAGAGCATCCATACCGCGAACCTTAGACCCGTCGGGGAGCGTGTAGAATCCAGCGGCTCCCTTCTCAATGATCCCGGCTTCGATAGCATCCTCCACGACCTCTTCACGCTTGGAGATGCCCTTACCGAAGTAGAGGTTTCGAGAGATAACTTGTTTCGGAGATGCAAACTTATTCTTGTCGCAGGAAATCCTAACCCGGTTTCCGACCACAACCATATCCGAATCCTTAATCACGGCCCCGGCATCCACCTTAATGATAGCGTCGGGAATGTGGAGCTCAGCATACCCGCCCGACGACTTGAACTGAGGAGCATAAGCTGTTGGGCCGGTCATCTGGATATTGGCTCTGGCTTGCTGAATGATAATCGACGCTACTGCATTACGGTAGAATCCGTCTTTGAGCTTACCGAGGAGGAAGGAAATCTGACGGGCGTGAAGACCCGGGCGAACATCCTCCACGCGAAGGTCAGCCGATGCAACCTCACGGATAGCCGACACGGAGTCAACAATCACGAGGTCTACTGTTCCACGTGGAGCAAGGTTAATCGCCGTAATAATGTCGTCAAATTCAGACACATTGCCGATAACGAGGATCGTGAGCTGTCCAGATTCCACATACTCCGTCAGGCCGAAGGCTTGCTGTTGCAGTTCATTGAGAGACTTCTCTACGTCCACAAAGATCACCTTCTTCCCCTTCTTACAGAAGGATCGGATGATCTGAAAGGTGAGCGTACTCTTTCCAGCTCCGGGGACGCCATAGAGGCTATAACAATAACCCGGAGCAATACCACCACCCAGAAGTAAGTCCATACAGCGAAGGCCTGTAGAGACGAAATCAAGGTTTTCGTAGTTGGAGGCATTGTACTTTGAGAGCACCGCATCCAAACTGAGGGCTGATGTTTTTGCCATAATTATCGAGGATAAAAGATTTTGTGACTCTTCTTGTAAGACTCTGTACGAATGAGATGAGCTATAAGCGCTAATACAGCTCCTGAACACTCGTCATGGTTAATACTCCACCGTCCTTTACGGATTGTCTCACACTCGAACCGGAGGTTAGACTGGCACCACTTAACCAACTGAGTCTTAGTCTTGTAACCCGTCATCGACTTTATGGCTGTCGAGGGTACTCCTTGGATGGGAATCCCCAGCCAAGGGTATAGCATGTAAAGGGCCTGTTGTATGAGACCGAGGTAGGACCCTGACCTGGTAGCAAGCACCGGGTACTCAATAACGCAGAGGTCAATCGGAAATTGATTACTCCACCGTTTGATCTGTTTCAGAATTTCACGTGCAAGGTATTCGGAACCTTTCATCGTGTACTCCAACTGGTACTTATTGTCGTTGTAAGTAGGCGCCGAGATAGAACAAACCTCTTTTACTGTCACAGCTCCATCCTTATAGTAAACGAGTGCCATCCCTGTGCGAGTGAATGATGGGTCGATTCCCACTACAAATTTGTCATCCATATCTGAGAATTAAAGAAGGGCTCTGCTTCACAGCGGTGCCCTTCGAAATGGAAAATGGAAAACACTAAAAGTGCATCTTATAATTAAAATGCGAAATCACCTTTACTGAAATCCTCCTCAAAGGCCGGATCCATCCCCGCCATCTCGGGCTCAGGTATCGGCTGAGGTTGGGCTTGAATCTGAGGCGTAAATACCGCCGCTCCTTGGGAATTGATCGACGGAGCAGGCTGAGCCACAGGTTGAGGCGCCGGAGCCGCTACCGGAGACTGTACGACTCCCTGCACGGGTTGTGATGGGTAGACAGGGGCAGTCTGAGGCCCATAGCTTGGTTGTGCTGCGGGAGCAGTCCGCTGAATCTGGGTCTGACCCGCACCTCCAATGATCCTACGAGGTGGCTGTTGAGGAGCTACCGGCGCTTGCTGGAAGGTCTGCTGAGGTGCAGCCTGTCCCGCCTTGGCTGCTTGCTCCTTGAAGTACTCGTTGAGTTTCTGCTCGTACATCTCAATGGTGATAGACGTAGAGGCGTCAACCATCTCCCAGATATTCTGGACGAAGTTAGGAGTGGCCACCATCTTATCGACCTTGGCCTTGGCGCTTTCCGGGATACGGTTGTAGTTCGAGACTTTGACCTCCGTGTAGGAGAAGTCCTTACCGTCCTGCCCCACCTTCTTGATCTTCGTGAGAATGAGAGATGAGAAGTTACCCACCTCGTTGATCTCAGTACAAAGGGTCTCGTACTGAGCCTCAGAGAGTCGGAGGTACTCCAAAACAATATCGTCACTGACGACCTCCGACCTATTGTCGGTGTTGAGACGGGCGATGAGGATATAGTAGTAGGTGAGGACCTTGTCGAAACGGTATTTCAGGATAGCTTCCTGATCCACCTCCACGGACCTCTTGATCCTTTCGTCGTAGTAGAGCGCTTTTGCGTAGATACAGTCCGGACCCAGCATGATAGCACGTCCTGGGAAACCTTCTGCAACGTTCGATCGGTTAACTGTCGGGTTAGCCATGCGACCACCCAGAGGAATACGATAAGCCATGATAAGAAAAGTGTTAAGTGAATGAAAATTAGATGTTTATGGAAGTTTGACATACTCCCACGACTAAAGCGCGTGGGATTCTTGTGTGCAAGCGCGGGATG
>ERZ779888.521-NODE-521-length-45660-cov-17.399013_pt1 | contig 45660 bp, 39 predicted proteins | sample MGYA00511245_ERZ779888 | MGnify/ENA primary metagenome ERZ779888 (study PRJEB29588, sample SAMEA2155255) | human gut metagenome | biome: human gut; feature: human-associated habitat; material: faeces | place: Denmark | collected 2008/2010 ...
ATAATGTTTTAGCCGACACACAAATTATACCATCATTATATGCCGAACAAGTGTGGCACATTAAAGAACATGGTGCAACCTTTTTAATAATTTCACTTTTTTTCATTTTTTTGTATTCTGATGCTTCATTTACATTGGGAAGTTACTTTTTAAGCTTTATTGCTCATTTTTTCTTCTATTACATCATCACATTCAAAGTCCCCTAAGTTATACCATTTTGATATTAGTTCTTTTCTTTTTTTATTGCCAAACGGTAATATTTCATAATAATAAATTTCATTCAGCTCACGCACATTGTCATTATTAATAAGAGATGCGATATCTATCTCTGAAGCAAAGTTCAAAATAACATGACCGAAATAAGAACATAGATAATCAAAAACCAAATTTTTTCTGTTTTTAGAATTTTTTATAGCGTTAAAATCATCTACAATAATTAACTTTTGTTTTTCTGGTAACTGTTTAAACTCTTCTAATTGCGCTTGTGAGTATTGCTTACAAAAAGCTTGAAAAATCGTCGACTCTATAGATTGAGTATTAGAAACACTAAAATCTTCCCCTTTAATATATATTGGAATTAGATTCTTTTCGCTCGCTTCTAAATATATTTTTTTTGATAGCGCAGATTTCCCAGCTAAAAGTCCACCACAAATAAAAGTAATTTTTTCTTTAAGGAACTCATCAATATTATATATATTTATTCTTGCCGCACTATTATTGCGTTGACCAAAACGCCATTTTTTAAATTCAGGCCATATATATAAATCAGTTAATGAAACATCTTCTTTTGAAAAATGATTAATAGTAATACCTATATCATTAATGTAATCCATGGTTGCTGAATTAGGTATCAATTTATATTTTGTAATGGCACAATTCTTATGAAATTGTTTTGTCGTGCTTGTTGTTGCATACATATCTTGATCCCAATTAAAATCAATTTGAGTAAAATTCTGAATTCCTTCATCAAAATTTAATATGGTAAATCCTGAATTCAAACTGTTTGATATTTGTAATTCCTTACCATGATTACAAAAAATACAAAAGTCATTAGACTCTTGTGAATATGAATCCCGATTATGTTCATGACCAAATAATACAATATTAGAAGTCTTTCTGATATCATCTATAAAATTAAATTTATAATCTGGATTTAGCCAATTAGTAGGATGATGCATAATAGAAATTACTAACTTATATTCTGAATAGTCCTTTATGCTACCATAACTAGGCATAATAATTTTGCCAGGAGTTTCATCAATAGTCGACATCCACGCCGTGTTAAAGGCTCTAACCAAAACTTCCCCTTCCCCCAATGGTATTTCTATTACTGGAGAACTACGGTCTACACTATAATACTCATTTGCAAAATTAAAATATTCCTCATTAACTCTTGAAATTTCCATATAGGCATCGGAATCTATATTTGTGCTATTCAAATTGCTTATTAGCGTTTTTCTGTATGTCTTAGCATTATTATAATCACAGTCGTGATTGCCTGGTACACAAACAATATTTATTGAAGATTGCAATTCACTCTGCAAATAGCTTTTCAAATCATTAAAAAAAGTTTTTGCAATTTCATATTGTTGTTTAAGACCGGATTGTGCAATATCTCCACTAATAGCAATAATTATTAATCCTTTTTTAGGCAAATAGCTTAAACATGCTTGTTCGATTTTTTCCAATCTTTTACAAATTAAATCTGATGAATTACTTATATGTATGTCTGAAAAATGAATAATAGAAATTGTCATAATTAATACCTCGTATTAATTCTAACATATTCTGATAATTTTTACAAATTATTCTATTATTTTCCAAAAATTATTTTCAAGCTTAAGTTTGATTAATCCTACGTTTGTTACGCATTTAAAAATGACAGAAAGATAATTATTACTGCATTTCTTATCAACTTCTTTTATGCTATTGATAAATAAACTCTGAGAATCCCCAAATGTTATACCTATAGGGAAAAATTCACCATTATTATAAAAGTCCACTCGAACACATTTTATCTCACCTTTTTCCATAATAAATAGTATTGTCACTAAACCCTATAAATAACCTTTTATAGATTATCAAAATATAAAATAAGTATAAAATCTTTGTAATAGTTTATTTATAAATAGTTGCATTTATAAATAACTCGCTTCAAAACTCAATAAAATTTGAGTTTGGCACATCAAATTATTACGAATTTTGCATCTTTTATAGCGAAACGAAAATAATACTGACATATATAAGACTCTCCCAATACTCCTAATGGAATAAACGCAAAAACGAGATTCCAAAAGAATTCGTTGATGCAGCAATAAGTCGATGCCAACGCAATGATTATAAATCGATAGTAGCAAGTGAGCTATTAGAACAATATAGCCATAATTTGCCAAGTTTTAGAGAAGATAGTGAGTAAAACAACGAAAAGGCCCACTAAACAGTAGGCTTTTTATGTTCATTTTACTATTTCTTTTGGCTTTTTTTTGTGCGTCTATGAAGACAATCAGTCCACCATACGTGAACAAAAAAGAACTTGCTTTTTTGTAAGAAGAAAACCCCGAAATATCGGGGCTTTTTCTTTTCTTTTTATAAGCTACGAATCATAAACATAGTCGAACATTGACGAGGCGAGTTATAGGCTGTTCGAATCTGAAACGCTTGCCGTTATAGTTGAATTTTTTTTCGTAAAATAAAAAGCCCTGACTTTCGTCAAGGCCTGCGGCTAACATTTGTAATAAAAGGATCTTTTTCCCGTTACACTTGTTCCGCTTTCGCCCGCCATACAACTTTCGATACAAGAGTAAAACTTTATATTCATTATTATAAGATGTTTTGGAGTGAGAAAACGTTGACCGATGACGGATATTGTGGTAAAATGTAAAAAATGTATGTTAAAATCAAGAGGTTGTATGGTTTTTCGGTTTTCAACCCATACACGCGCACAAGTGGCTTTGTGCAGAGATTTTGACAGCATTGTTTGTGGTATTGACCGAACTTTGGCGGCATGACGTCGCAAGGGCGGTGTTGTTCTTATGCCGAGAAGGATTGCAACGAAAGGTAGTATTCCTTTTGGTGGTTTTTGGGGTTGATATGCAATCGGCGTTAGATTGAAATCGGAGATATCATTGGAAAAATTGATTAAAAGCAAAAAAGAAAAGGCTTTTTCGTTGATAGGATTTATCCTATTGTTTATCCTTTTGACTTTATTGTTGTCGGCGGCGGTCAAGCCCGACTCGCCTATGGACTGCACGGATAAGCGCAAGTTTGAAGCTCTGAGGGTCTTTGACGAGCCGAACAACACTTTGGACGCACTGTTTTTTGGGCACAGTGGCGTGTTTTGCGGTATAAATCCTATGGAAATGTATGCAAAGTACGGCTTTACGTCGTACGATTGCTCGTTTGCATCGCAAATGCCGTGGGAAACCACCGAATTTTTGAGAGAAACCCTGAAAAGACAAAAACCGAAAGTCGTCGTTGTGGACGTTGACCAGCTCCTGTTTAAAAACATCAATCACAGGGCGGATTACGTGTGGTCGCAAATTAGGCGTGCCGCACCCATAATCGACAACCATACGGCGTGGAAAAAGTTTTTGCCCGGGGGCGAGCAGCGAGAGCGAAACTTCAACAAAGGGTATAGGCGTTCAAGGCGCGTTTCGCCATACGACAGCGACGGCAGTGGCGGCAGTGTCGGCGGAAAAAACAAGAATAACGGCGACAAACAATATAAAATCGCCGCAATGAGCCTCAGATGTTTTGACGAAGTTATCGAAATTTGCAAAGAATATGGCGTTGAACTGCTTTTTGTGGAATTGCCATCGAAAAAGAGGTGGAACAACTCGACTTATAACGCTGTGAAAAAGTACGTTGACAAGAAGGGCGTGCGCTTTATCGACTTGAACAAGCACGAAAAAGAGTTCGGATTCGATTGGAAAAAAGATACGTCGGACGGCGGCGAACACCTCAACGAAAGCGGTGCGCTCAAAACGTCGCTGTGGCTTGGCAAAATTCTTCAAGAGGACTACAAACTCCCCGACAGGAGAGAGGACAAAGCCTACGAGTTTTGGAAAGAGGACTACGCAAAGTATTTGGCGGATAAGGCAAAATGAACGGATACATAATGAAAGAAAGGTTTACGCTCAAGAGAGATATAGAGGGAATATATAGGATAGCATGAACACCGTAACGTTGATATTTTTAGCATTTTTGGCAGGCGCAGCCGTCTTGTACTACGTCGTGCCGAAAAAAATACGCTGGGTTGTCTTGCTGATTGCAAGCATAGGCTTTTACGCTGTGACGGACAAGTACCTTATTGCGTTTGTTTGCCTTACGACAATCAGCGTGTATTTCGGAGCGCGCGGTATTCAGAAAAACAACGATAGGCTCAAAAAGCCTGCGCCGCTCAAAGAGGCGCAACCCGCTGTCGCAATGTCTGAAAAGCAGGACGCGCAAGTTTCGCAAGAAACCGGCGATATGGCAAACGCAACTTCGCAAGCAGGGGCGGCGGATAGCACGAATATAGTTGTTGACGGCGTGGCGCAGAGCGGAGCGCAAGAAACGGGACAAAAAATCGCCGATTCGGGCGCGCAAAACGAAGATAAAAAACGCAAGAAAAAAGAGAAACAACCCCTTGAAGGCAAAGCACTCAAAGAACACATAAAAAAGCAAAACAAGGCTTTAATCGCATCGATTATTGTACTCAACCTTGCGATTATCGGTTTTCTGAAATATTTCAACTTCTTTGGAGGCACGGTCAATTCACTCCTTGAACTGTGTGGCGCAAAGGGCACAATCCCTGCGCTCAAACTGTTTTTGCCGTTGGGTATTTCCTTTTATACGCTGCAAGCGTTGGGGTATCTCATCGACGTGTATAGAAAAAAATACGAGGCGGAACGAAACTTTTCAAAAGTCGCGCTCTTCCTCTTGTTTTTCCCTCAAATTCTCGAAGGGCCTATCGGCAGATTCGACAAGCTCGCCGACCAACTTTACGAGGGGCATTCGGCAAACTATGAAAACATCATTTTCGGGCTTGAGCGTATCGCTTGGGGTTTGTTCAAAAAAATGGTGGTTGCCGACAGGCTGTATATGCTCGTCTACAAGATTTCCGAGTCGCCGAGCGAGTACAGCGGCGTTGCAAGTTTGATGTTTATCGTGTGTTACACCCTCCAACTTTATGCCGACTTTTCGGGCTTTATCGACATCGCAATCGGAGGCGGACAACTGTTTGGAATCAAAATGGACGAAAACTTCCGTCAGCCGTTCTTTGCAAAGAGCGCGCAAGAGTTTTGGCAAAGGTGGCACATCACCCTCGGCTCGTGGCTCAAAGACTACGTTTTCTATTCGGTCGCGCTCTCGCCGAGGCTCAACAAAACGTGCAACAAACTCAAAAAGAAACACAAAAATCATTTCACCAAAATGCTGCCGACGGCGGTTGCGCTGCTTGCGGTGTGGTTTTGCAACGGCTTGTGGCACGGCCCGGAATGGAAGTATATCGTTTTCGGATTGTACTATTTTGTGATTATCGTGTCGGGTATGATGCTCGAGCCGCTATTCAAAAAAATCGCCGAAAAAATCAAGTTCAACCTCGACGGCAAGGGGTGGAGAGTCGTAAGACATTTGAGAACGCTGTTGATTATCTTTGTCGGCGAAACCATTTTCGGAGCAAAAACACTCAAAGACGCCGTTCATATTCTCGGCTCGGTGTTTGTGCCCTATCGCGGCAACTTCTTCTCGCTCGGTCTTGACTACAAGGAATTTATCATTGCCGTGATTGGCGTAATAACCATTTTAATCGTCGGCATAGTCAAGGAAAGGGGCGTGGATATAAGACAGAATTTGTACGAAAAGGCAATCCCCGTTCGCTGGGTGACGTTTTTGGCTCTTACGTTTTCGATAATGGTGTTCGGCGCATACGGCGGAATGTATTCGGTTGCACCGTTCATATACGGCAATTTTTGATGAATACGGCAAGGAAAGCGTTTTGCTTTCTCTCTCGGCGGAAAAATGCTTTCCGACGATAAACAAGTGAGGTACATATGGAAAAAAGAATAAACAACGTGTTGGAGTTCTTGTGCGAAAGCGCAAAAAAGTATCCCGACAAAGTGGCGTTTGCGGACGAAACGGAATCGATAACTTACAAACAACTCGTTTTTGAGGCGAGAAAAATCGCAAGCGGTATTGCAAAAAAAGTTGCTCCGCGCACACCCGTTGCCGTGCTTGGCGAAAAGAGCGTGCGCGTGGTAAAAATGTTTTTTGCGTGCGTATTTGCAGGCTGTTTCTATGTGCCGCTCAATCCCTTGCATCCCGAGGAGCGCAGAAAGAGAATACTCGACACTTTGAAAAATCCGCTCGTCCTTGTCAACGAGGACTCGATAGGACTTTTGCCCGAGGGCGTAAACGAGGAGTCGGTGGTGCTGTTCAAGGATATAGAGGGGAGCGAGGTTGACGAGTTGCTTTTGCAAGATATTGCAAAAGGTCACGTTGACATCGACCCGCTTTACGTTATGTTTACGTCGGGTTCGACAGGCACGCCGAAGGGTATCGCCGTGTCCCACCGCTCGGTCATCGATTTTATCGATGAATTCACCGATGTTTTCGGCATAAGCGAATGCGACGTCATAGGCAACCAAGCGCCGTTTGATTTCGATGTGTCTGTAAAAGACATATATTCGACAATACGGTGCGGCGCAACAATGCAGATTATTCCCAAAAAGAAGTTCTCATTCCCTACAATACTCATCGACTATCTCATCGAGCGCAAGGTTACGACTCTCGTTTGGGCGGTGTCCGCGCTGTGCATTTTGTCAACATTCCGCGCATTTCAGTACAAAATCCCCCAAACCATAAACAAGATTTTGTTCAGCGGCGAGGTTATGCCCATAAAGCACCTCAACGTGTGGCGACAAGCGTTTCCAAACGCAACGTTCGTCAATCTCTACGGTCCGACCGAAATCACCTGCAACTGCACTTATTTTGTGTTGCCCAAGGATTTTGCGCAAGACAGTTTGCCAATAGGCAAGGCGTTCAAAAACGAGAAAGTGTTCCTTTTGGACGAGAACGACAGGCTTGTCACAGCAGTGGGCGAGGCAGGCGAAGTGTGCGTGTCGGGCACGTGTTTGTCGCTCGGATATTACAACAACAAGACAGAAACGGCAAAGGCGTTTGTGCAAAATCCACTCAATGACGCATACCTCGAAACCATATATAGAACGGGCGACTTGGCGCACTATGAGGCGGACGGAAACTTGTATTTCAACGGCAGAAGAGACTTCCAAATCAAGCATATGGGGCATCGCATAGAGCTTAGCGAAATCGAAAATGTAATGATGTCCAATGAGAATATTAACCGCGCGGTTTGCATTTTCGACAGTGAAAAGGACAAAATCAATGCGTTTTACGTCGGCAGTATCGAGCCTACGGACGTAATAGTGTTTTTGAGAGATAAGTTGCCGGCGTTTATGATTCCGCACAAATGCGTCAAAAAGGACGTGTTCGAGTTGAACGAAAACGGCAAAATCGACAGAAAAAAACTTGTATAGGCGGATAGAATAATGAGCAAAACCTCAATGAATTTGATAAAAACGCCCTCGTTCGTGTTCGATATAGACGCGCTAATCGAGAGGGTGAACGGCATCAAAAGCCTGCTTGTACACGGCGAAAAATTGTGTTATGCAATAAAAGCAAATCCGTTTCTTGTCAACGACCTCAAAGACGTTGTGGATTGCTTTGAGATTTGCTCCACGGGCGAGTTTCGCATTGCAATGCGCGCAGGTATACCGCACGAAAAAGTGGTGCTGTCCGGCGTCTACAAGGAGGAGGGCGATATAAGGGAAATCGTGGGGATTTGCAAGGATAAAGCGACCTATACCGTGGAATCGCCCTCGCAGTTTCAGCTGCTCGAAAAAGTCGCAAACGAGTATAGATTGACGCTCGACGTCATCTTGCGCCTGTCAAGCGGCAATCAGTTCGGAATGGACGAAACGACCATATCGAGCCTTGTCGAAATCAAGCAAAACGCGCTCGAAATCAAGGGAATACAATACTATTCGGGCACGCAGAAAAAGCGTGACAAAATCTTGAAAGAGATTGAAAGCATCGTTGATTTTGCAAATAAGCTGGAGGCAAACGGCAACACAATCGAAAGGATAGAATACGGTCCGGGGCTTAGGGTTGCCTATTTCGAGGGCGACGAGGAAGTTGACGAAAAAGCGGCGATCGAGGAAGTGTCAAAAGCCTTTGCAAAAAGCGACAACAAGCGCGAAATCGTCTATGAAGCAGGCAGGTTTATCGCGGCATATTGCGGCAAGTATTACACCTCAATCGTGGATATAAAAAACACGAACGGAACGCAGTTTTGCATAGTTGACGGCGGCATAAATCACCTCAATTACTATGGGCAAATGATGGCTATGAAAAAACCGCCAATAAGGCAGTTCTCAAGCAATTTTATTGAGAAAAAGGACGGGGACGACGAGTTGTGCACGGTGTGCGGCGCGCTATGCACCGTGAGTGACGTGCTTGTCAAAGCTCTGCCGTTGAAAGACGTGCAAACAGGGGATATACTTGAATTTGCAAGGACGGGCGCGTACACCGTGAGTGAGGGAATCTACCTCTTTTTGTCGCGCGATATGCCCCGAATTTACAAGAAAAAAGAGGGTAAAATCACGCTCGTTAGGGATGTTTTTTGCACCGATACACTCAATTTTGAAATAAAATAAAACATAATTAAGGAGAATAAAAAATGGACAAACTACTTGAAATACTCAGCGAAGTCAGACCCGACGTTGACTTCAAAAACGAAACAAAACTAATTGACAACGGCATTCTCGATTCCCTCAACATAATGGAAATCATCGCCGAAATCAGCGACGAATTCGACATTGAACTCTCTCCTGCGGACATCGTCCCCGCAAACTTCAACTCCGCCGAGTCGCTTTGGGCAATGATTCAAAGATTGCAATAAAATTCAATACTGTTTCACGCAAAAATTCATAAACTTCAAAATATTGCCGTGGTGTGCTGCAGCAATATTTTTGTCGTGTGAAAATTTTGGACAAAAAACCTTGCGGAAAAGAGAAAATAATGGGATACGCACACGAATTGTTTTCGTATATTAAAATTGCAATCGATAACGGGGCTGCGCCGGGGAGTTATTGGCTTACAGGCTCTCAAAGTTACAAGTTGATGTCACTTGCAAAAGAAAGCCCGGCGGGAAGAATCTCCATACTCAATTTGACGTCTTTATTCCCGTATGGTGCATTTGAGTTTGTTGTAATCCGGTTGGTTTTTATATGAGATTATAAAAGGGCTATGCGGATAATAATCGGTGCTTTAATAAGATAGAATTATTGCTCAATTAGACAAAGAATATCGCGCGATAGTTATTGACAAATAAGGTATAAAACTGTATACTGTCATTGAAATTTGACATAATATGAAGTGAAGCTATGAAATTTGTTGAGAAACTGAAAACTAAATACGGTACGGACGAGCCTATATTCTATGAGAATATTGCGGAATCGGAAAGTGGTTTCAGCAGGGCACGCGTGTATCAGCTCATAAATTCCGCTCTCGGGGGCGGTGATTTGGCGAAGTTCGGATATGATTGTTACTATATTCCGACAAATACCCCGTTTGGAAAGTCGTTGCTGAATCCGCGCAAGGTTATAGAGAAAAAATACATTGAGAGTGACGGGGAAGTTTACGGCTATTATACGGGATTGACTCTTTTGAACTCGTTCGGAGTTACGACGCAAATGCCGAACGTCATTGAGATTTACTCCAACAATGAGGCAACAAAATGCCGCCGAGTGAAGATAAACAACCAAACGGTTATTGTAAAGAGAGCAAGAACCAAGATAGATAATTCGAATTATCGACAGATGATGATATTAGAGCTTTTCAATATTGCCGATTTGAATGCCATAGATTATGCGGCAACGCAAAAGATTGTTGAGTATATAAGAGCAAATGGTATTTCGTATAAAGATATTATGAAATATGCCGATGCAATGCCTGCAAGGGCGATCAAGAATTTTGTCAGAAGCGAGGTGGCAAATGCTATTGCATAACGATAAAAATCTGTTTGAACAAACGATACTTCAAGTTGCTCAAAAGAGCGGAATTGAAGCAGGAATCATTGAAAAAGATTATTACGTTACGTTGCTGTTGCGAGAACTGACCAATGCGCTTCCGTCTATGATATTCAAGGGCGGAACGTCTTTGTCCAAATGCCACAAAATTATAAAGAGGTTTTCGGAAGATATAGATTTAACACTAGATGAAAACCATTTGACGCAAGGCAATCGAAAAAGCGTAAAAACCGCAATAGAAAATGCTTGCGATAAACTTGGATTTTCAATTACAAATATCGGCGATATAAAAAGCAGAATGGATTTCAACCATTACGTCATTGAATACCCGGGGATGTTTTCTATTGCGGGAATAAAGCCCGATATCGAAATAGATACCATCTTTTCAATTCGATCTTTTCCGTACGAAAGAATTCTCGGCACAAGTATAATCTATGATTATCTTAAATATATGCCACTTGATGATTTTATCGAAACATATGAACTTGAACCGTTTATGGTAAGAACTCAATCTATAGACCGCACGTTTATAGACAAAGTTTTTGCGCTTTGCGATTATTATCTTCAAGGGAAAACAACAGAGTGTTCAAGGCATCTATATGATATATACAAGCTGTATCCGCTCATATCCGACGGATTAACGATAAAACGTCTTGCAAAAGAAACAAGAGAAGAGCGGATGAACAGCCCGTTTTGTGAATCGGCAGATCCGAAAAACGACATAAACGGTATCCTTCAAGAGATAGCCGACAGCGATTACTACAAAAAGGATTACGAGAATAATACATCGGTGCTTCTATACGATAACGTTGACTACAACGAGGCAAAGACTATTCTTTGGAAAATCATTGACTCAAAAGAATTTTAGCGACTATAATGAAAAAGGTAAATCGTGGTTTGAGCTTGTGCGACTGTGAAATGCATAAGTTCACCAAACGTGAACAAAAAAGAAATTACTTTTTTGTAAGAAGGAAACCCCGAAATATCGGGGCTTTTTTTTTCTGTGCGGAAGTTTGCAAAATGCATACCTTTCGTGTAAGAGCGGTGCGTTTGTTTGTGACAGTGCGGACGGATAAATCGAGGGCATAGCACAATGTTTGTTCGCCTGGCGGAGGTTTAAACTGTCGTAGGGGAATGAAAAGTGATTGATTTTGCAAAAAATCCACGCTATAATGGCGGTATGAGCAGAAAAGATAAACGCGACGATTGGGATAACGGCATGACTATTGCCCCTATGAACGGCGACGAGTTGCCGAAATATAGGCGTGCAATTTATCTCAACAGCGAAAGACGTCCAAAAAACAAGAGAGAAAAAAGCGACATAACGAGAAAGGAACAGCACGCAATGATCCGAGCGATGTTTGAGGTTATGCTGCCGCGTGTGCTTATCGTTTTGTTGTGCTTCGGCGTAACCGCGCTTCTTATTTGGCTGTGGCTCAAATAGGGCGGAATGAATTGTCGCGAGATTTGAGAATATAAAAAGCGGAACGCAATTTGCGCTCCGCTTTTTTAGTGTTTGTTTTTTATTATGCTTGCAACGTTAACATACAGCGGAAGGAATAATCGCTGTTTGCAAAGAATATTTGGTTGTCCTCACCGTAAGAGGAGGATAAAGAATACTCAACGCCGTCAATTGTGAAGTAAACGCCGAACTCGTCGTAGCTTGCCTCTGTGGCTTCTACAAGTTCTCCGCCGTTGATAGCGACGGAAAGGTGACCTTTCGACGCAATAACTTTGGTTTGACCGTCGTCCGAAATCCACGTGCCGAAATAGCTTTCGGGCATTTCGATTTTTGCCAATTTGGTGAAGTCCACGTCATAGCCGCCGTCAACTTGATACAAGTTGAATTTCTTTGCTTCCGCATCGTAGGTGAAGAAAGTCTTCGTGCCGTTGAGATCAAACTCGAATTGACCCTTTTCAACGTCATATTCAGCTCTTATCGACACAAATGCGGCGTCGCCGATTTTGAGCTGCAATTTGCCATCTTTGTCGATGACTGCGGTTATTTTGGTTGTGGCGTCAACGCCTTCCCACGTGCCGATAATCTCTTCGGGAACTTTGGTGGGAATCTTCTTGTAGAGATTGATCGTCGTGCCGCTGTTGCTGTACATGATCATGCTCGGATTGCCGTACTTGTTGTAGAAGAAGAGAATGTACGTGGTGTAGCCGTCGCCTTCGAACTCAACCTCGTAACCGTAGGTTTGGTTGTATTTGACGGGGTAGAATACGTCGTTGATTTTGAGCGTCGTTTCGGTGAACACTACGGTGTAGTGATACGCGGTGATTTCGGGGTCGGATTCCCACGTGCCGATATAGTTTTTGTTGAGGGACTCGACGCGGTTGAGCTTTTCGCCGTTGCCGATTTGCAAGATATCTTTGTTTACGTTTCCGGACACGGAATAGAACGCAACTCTATACGAGGTGTCCGAACCGTACGTACCCACAAAGCCGTCTGCAGCGGTGTATGAGGTGGGAATAAACTCGACGCCGTTTATCGTTATGGTCGAATACGTGATGGTGACTTTGTACGTTTCGTCGTCCGTCATATATAAACCTGCGTATTCTTCGGGGATTTCGATGCCGACGGATTCGTTCGTTTCGAGCAACGTGAACTTGACGTATTCGTTGTTTGTATATTTAATCATTGCGGACACGAATTTGCCTTCCTCGTCTTGCGCCGCATCAAACAGATAAAGGGTGTCGTTTCCGAGTTTTATCGCAACGCCTTCCGATTCGGTGTAAGAAATGATTTCACATTCGACGCCGTTTACCCAAACTGCGTGAGATTGTACGCGCACTTTGTATTGCAACTTGTTTTTCGCATCGTCGATTTTCCACACTCCGATAAATTTCGAGGGAATTGTTACAATGTCGGGATCAACTGCGTCGAGGGTTACGTTGACGGAATAATCGTCGCTCGTGATGAGAATTTGCTTGGAGCTGAATTTCATTATGCTGACGACTTTGTTGTTCCACGTTCCGATGAAGTAAGCGGGCTCGGTTTCGGTTGCCGCGATATATTGGTCGATGGCAATGTCCGTGCCGTTGTAGTTGAAGCCTGACTTGTCAACGGTGAGGAAGTTGCCGAAGCTGTCTTTGTATTGTCCGATGAAATCGTCGAGAACGCTGGTTTTGCTTGCGTTTTCAAAGTCGAGGCCGAGGTCGGTTTTGACGTCGAAAGCGGTGTTGAAATCAAACGTCAAAGTGACGGTTTCTTCGATACCGTAGGTCTTGTAGGTGAAAACGACTTGTTTGAGTGCGCCGTCCGCAAGGATAAGAGTGAGGTCTTGTGCGTATTTGTGCAACTCTTGATGCATTCGCAGGCACTTGGAAATATAGCGATTTTGTTTTGACATTTGACGGAAAAGGAAACGGTACTTTCAACAATGGTTCTGAAATGACATTTACCTATACTGTGTCTGGCAACATTGCAAAAATATCAAGTTTTGGTGCTTTTGATGGAGATAGTAACAAAGCTACATTGTCTGGTGATGGCAGTTCTCTTGCATTGGCAATATCGGACAGCTATAATGAAACAGCATTATCTGCAACATTCACCAAACAAGCATAATCAATGCTAAATTAAGTCCTTTGGACTTTGCAAAAGCCTCGGCAATTACGCCGAGGCTTTTTGTGTGGAAGCGGCAAATTCGAATTTTCAAGGTGCAATGCCATGCAAAACGCAAATTGTGCGTTTTTGCGTGTGAAAAGAGGGCGGAAACGCAATATATTCGGTTGACTTGCGCCGCTTTTGTGATATAATAGTAAAAATTTTTATATTTTTGCGGAGCGCGTTGCGCAAGCGCAAACAAACGGAGGTTATATGGCAACTTATTTCAATCAACCGTCGAGAACTTTCAACGAGTACTTGCTCATCCCCGGATATACGGACGAAAATTGCATCCCGGCAAACGTGAGCCTGAAAACTCCGCTCGTCAAATTCCGCAAGGGAGAGCAACCTGCGCTTTCACTCAACGTCCCGATGACTTCTGCCATCATGCAATCGGTGAGCAACGACACGCTCGCAATCGCACTGGCAAGAGAAGGCGGGATTTCTTTTATATTCGGCTCTCAATCCATCGAGAGCGAGGCGGAGATGGTGCGCAAAGTCAAAAACTACAAGGCAGGTTTCGTCGTGTCCGACAGCAACCTAACGCCCGACAACACGCTTGCCGACGTGCTTGCGCTTGTTGCTCAAAAGGGACACAACACAATCCCCATTACCGACGACGGCACTTCAAACGGCAAACTGCTGGGCATGGTCACAAGCCGCGACTATCGCGTCAGCCGCATGAGCCCCGATCTCAAAGTCAAAGAGTTTATGACTCCGCTTGAAAAGCTCGTCACCGCACCCCAAAACACAACGCTTATCGAGGCAAACGACATCATCTGGGATCACAAACTCAATTCGATTCCCATTCTCGACGACGAGGGCAGATTGTTGTATATGGTGTTCCGCAAGGACTACGACCAGCACAAGAAAAACCCCGACGAATTGCTCGATGCCAGCAAGAGATATATGGTCGGAGCGGGCATCAACACTCTCGACTACGAGCAACGCGTCCCCGCTCTCATCGAAGCAGGTGCGGACGTGCTGTGCATAGACTCGTCCGAGGGCTATACCGTTTGGCAAAAACGCACGCTCGACTATATCCGCAAAAACTACGGCGACAAGGTCAAAGTGGGCGCAGGCAACGTCGTTGACAAGGACGGTTTCAACTTCCTTGCAGACTGCGGTGCGGATTTCATCAAGGTCGGTATCGGCGGCGGTTCAATTTGCATCACGCGTGAGCAAAAAGGTATAGGCAGAGGTCAGGCAACCGCTCTCATCGAGGTTGCAGAGGCTCGTGACGAGTACTTCAAAAAAACAGGAATTTATATCCCGATTTGTTCGGACGGCGGCATCGTGCAGGACTACCACATGACGCTCGCTCTCGCTATGGGCGCGGACTTCCTTATGCTGGGCAGATACTTCGCGCGCTTCGACGAAAGCCCCACAAACAAACTCGTCATCAACGGCAACTACGTCAAAGAGTACTGGGGAGAGGGCAGCAACCGTGCGAGAAACTGGCAACGCTACGACCTCGGCGGAAAGAGCGGACTAGGTTTCGAAGAGGGCGTGGACAGCTACGTGCCGTATGCGGGCAGTCTCAAGGACAACGTGCGTAAGAGCTTGTACAAGGTCAAATCCACCATGTGCAACTGCGGCGCGACAACCATCGAGGCTTTGCACAAGAACGCCAAAATGACGCTTGTGTCCGCAATAAGCATCAAAGAGGGCGGCGCGCACGACGTGATTCAGAAAAACACGTCTTTTGTGAACAACTGATGTCGGTCGTTAAACAGAGGCTTGAAAAGAGACGCGATACATGGTATAATATATCCGCAAAACAGTGTTTTGCTTATCAAAATATAACAATAAAGGTGATGTTTGTATGAAAAAACCTATTGTTGCGATTATGTACGACTTCGACAAAACGCTCATTACGCGCGATATGCAGGAGTACACTTTTATTCCCAGTTTGGGTATGCAACCCGACGATTTTTGGGACGGTACGCAAAAACTCGCCGTCGAACAACAAATGGACAGCGTGCTTGCGTATATGTACGCCATGATGGTCAGAGCCGAGGAAAACGGCAAGCCGCTCAAACGCAAAGACCTTGTCGAGTGCGGTAAGCACGTGGAATACTTGCCCGGCGTCGAAAACTGGTTCGAGCGCATAAACCGCTACGGCGAAGAGGCAGGCGTCAAAGTTGAGCATTACGTTCTCTCTTCCGGACTCAAAGAAATCATCGACGGTACAAGCATCGCAAAACATTTCAAAAAGGTGTTTGCAAGCGAGTTTTTGTACGGTGAGGACGGCAACGCCATGTGGGCGAAAATGGCGGTCAACTACACCAATAAAACGCAGTTTGTCTACCGCATAAACAAGGGCGTTTTGGATATCAGCAACAACACCGACGTCAACGCTTCCACCCCCGAAAACGAGAGAAGAGTGTTTTTCAACAACATGATTTACCTCGGCGACGGACTTACCGACGTGCCGTGTATGAAGCTCGTCAAGCTTTCGGGCGGACACTCCATCGCGCTCTATCAGGACGGACAAAAAGAGAAGGTTCAACCCCTCCTCAAACACGAGAGAGTGGACTGGATTTTCAAAGCCGACTACCGAGAGGGCAAACCGCTTGACGAAGTAGTCAAAAATCTCATCTACAAGCTCGGCGTGGACAACAAGCTCATCGGATTGAGCATCGAACAAAAAAACGAAATCGAAGATTAAAAAAATGTCGAGTTATGTCGATTTAACCTTAGATTTTTATGCAAAAAAACGATGTTTTCGCATATTTTAAAAACGATCCACAAAAACGGCAACGCATCAGCCTTGCCGTTTTTATATATTGACAAAAGCATACAAACGAAGCATAATATGATTGTCGATTGATAAATCGAAATAAATAATTGGGGGAGGTTCGACTATCTCTCGAACTTTTCGAGATTGTCAGAAAATCACATGGAAGAAATCAAAAGATGTCAAAATTGCGGCAAACCCGTCATCGACAAGTTTGCATTTTGCCCCTTTTGCGGCGAAAAACTTGAAAAACGATGCAAAAATTGCGGTGAACCGCTTGTCGAAGGCGCATTGTTTTGCGCAAAGTGCGGAACGAGAATAGAAGAACCGCTCGTAGAAGTCCAAGATACTGCAATTTCAAGTAAAGCCGAAGAATTGCCAGTTGTTATTTGCAAAGAAGCTAAAAAGAACGTAAAAAAGAAAAAACATTCTCTCAACGCTGTTTTGACGCTTGTAAAAAGAGCAACCGTTGCTTTTGTGTGCTTACTTTTGTTTGCGCTCTCGTTCGTCGGCGTGCTCAATATCAACGTCGGCAGTGCGGCGAGCGGTATTTTGGGTTCGGTTGACGACGATCTCATCGAAGGCGACGTCAGCATTTATGCCGTCGATTGCATAGGGCTTGCGTTTGCAACCGCAAGACACTACGACGAGGATAAGGACATCGCAAAAATCGAAAAATTGCAGGACGAGCTTAACGACATACAAGAAGACTTGGTGCAATCGGTGGAAGACGACGTGAGAGGCACGAGAATCGTTTTGTCCAAGAAATCCGAAAATCTATTGCGCAGATTTGCGGTCAAGACTCTCGAATATCAGCTTTCGATAGACAACGAAAAGTCAACGGGCGGCTTACGCGCGGAAATCATCCTTGCTGGCATTTTGTTTTTGGCAAACATATTGTTTACGTTTGCTATGTCAATAGCCGCTTTCGTTGCGTTTGCGACCTGTCTGAAAGGCTTTTTGGCAGGGCAGGAGGACGACAAATATTCAAAACTCGATTTCTTCGTGCCCCTCCTTTTGGTTTTGCCGATTTGCGCAATTTTGCCGATTGCGTCCGTAACGGCGGTTATGAAGGTTGCGGGAGCTATGATTGCTGCTTTGTTCTTTGCAAGCCTCGCAATCGTCGTATGTTTGGCGCAAAGGCTGGTTGCAGACGCAAAAGTCGCAAAGACCGCAAAGATTATCGCACCGAGAATCGCAACTCTCGCTCTTGCGCTGGTTGTCGTGGGATGCTGCTTCGCACCTTGCTTTAAAGCCGTGTTCGAAGTGCAGTTTTCGGGGAAGAGTGCGCCTGCAAGGTGTGAAACCACTCTCGACGCAAGCGTAATGGCGAATTTGATAACGACAAAAGAACAACAAAAAGGCGTATGGTACATCCGTCAATACGAAAGATACGTCGAGGACGCAAAATCGATTTGCGAAATCTTGCCGAATTATACTTCCAAAAACTTTATGGCGTCAGACGGTCTTATGGCAAAAACTTTTGCGGAGGCTTTGATGTTTGACGGCGTACTTGCACAAATCAGCTACGAGGGTGCGGCTGCGCTTTCGCTTGGTTTCTTTTTGCTCATCGCGGTGATGTTGCTCGTGGGCGTATACCTCGGAGGAACTATCGTGGGCGGTAAGAGCGCAAAGTGGGCAAATTTCGGCCTTGCAATTGCAATCGTATTGTTGCTTATGTGTTCGCTTGCGCTGTCGATTGTGACGATGAAGGTTGCAAACAAAACGATGGACGACATCGGAAACGGCGTTTTCGAAGTTCAACTAGGCGGCGGAATCATTGCGGCTATCGTCTTTGCGGCGGCAATGTTCGTTTTCAACGCTATTCCCGACAAGGTGTGGTCGAAAAAGAAAGAAGAAATACAATTGCAAAACGAATAAAAAATCAAAACGCAGCGGAGTTTACACTCCGTTGCAGTGAAATGTCAAAATAATTTGACAGCAAAAAAATCGGGTGATATAATCAAGGCGAAAAGTTTATAAAGACTGTGAAGGAAAGAGTAACTCTTCATTGCCGCACCGAGAGAGAGAAACGTTTGCTGGGAGTTTCTTTGCGGAGGTTGAGCGAAGACCATTCCGGAGTCGCGCGCCGAAATCGCAGTAAGCGTCGCCGCACACCTTGCGTAAAAGGATAAAAGAGTAAAAATCAAGGTGGAACCGAGCATTTAATGCGCCCTTGGGAAAAACGTACGAATACGTTTTTTTCGAGGGTTTTTTGTTTGAAAAACCACCGATAAAATATGAAAATTTATCATAAAAGGAGCGTTTTATGAAAGTTATCTATAACAACGGCACGGTCGGAGAAATCACGGACAAGCAAGAAGAATTGCACGTGATTCGTCACACCGCCGCACACATCATGGCGCAGGCAATCAAGCGTCTTTTCCCCGAAGCAGACTTTGCCTACGGTCCCGCAAACGAAAAAGGTTTTTACTACGACGTAGACCTCGGCGAAACCAAACTCACCGACGACGACCTTGCCCGCATCGAGGCGGAAATGAAGAAAATCGTCAAAGAGAATTTGCCAATCAAGGCGTTTTCTCTTCCGCGCGAAGAGGCTATCGCACTGATGAAAGAGAGAGGAGAAAAATATAAAGTCGAACATATCGGCGACCTTGACGAGAACGCAGTCATCACTTTTTATCAGCAAGGCGAATATATCGACATGTGCGTAGGCCCTCACCTCACATATACGAAGGCTCTTAAAGCGTTCAAGATTATGGGGCAGTCAGGCGCATACTGGAAAAACGACAAAAACAATAAGATGCTCACAAGAGTCAAAGGCACTGCGTTTGCAACTCAACAGGAACTCGACGATTATCTCAAATTGCTCGAAGAGGCGGAAAAGCGCGACCATCGCCGCATAGGCAAGGAAATGAAGTTGTTTATGCTTTGCGACGAAGCTCCCGGCTTCCCGTTCTTCTTGCCAAACGGTATGGCAATCAAAAACTCGCTCATCGACTACTGGCGCGAGATTCACACGCGCGACCACTATGTCGAGGTGTCAACGCCTATGATTATGAACCGCCATTTGTGGGAAACCAGCGGACACTGGGATCACTACAAGGACAATATGTATTCCACAATCATCGATGATGAAATCTATTGCGTAAAACCCATGAACTGCCCGGGCGGAGTTATGGTGTACAAGAGCGAGCCGCACAGCTATCGCGATTTGCCCTTGCGCGTCGGTGAACTCGGTCTTGTACATCGCCACGAGCTTAAAGGCGCGCTTCACGGCTTGTTCAGAGTGAGATGTTTCACCCAGGACGATGCGCACATCTTTATGAGAAGGGAGCAAATCACCGACGAAATCGTGGGCGTCGTACACCTTATCAACGAAGTGTACAGCAAGTTCGGCTTTAAGTATTTTGTGGAGCTTTCCACTCGTCCCGAAAACAGTATGGGCAGCGACGAGGACTGGGAGGCGGCAACCAACGGACTTATCACCGCTCTTGAAAAAATAGGTCTTCCGTACATCGTCAACGAAGGCGACGGTGCGTTCTACGGCCCGAAGATAGACTTCCACCTCGAAGACACTCTCGGAAGAACGTGGCAATGCGGCACAATACAACTCGACTTCCAAATGCCGCTCAATTTCGGTTTGGAATACGTTGACGAAAACGGCGAAAGACAAAGACCTATCATGGTTCACCGCGTCGTTTACGGCTCGATAGAAAGATTTATCGGTATTCTCACCGAGCACTTCGCCGGCAAATTCCCGACCTGGCTTGCGCCTGTTCAAGTCAAAGTCTTGCCCGTGTCCGAAAAGCACGACGAGTACGCAAGAAAGGTGTACGAAGCGTTGCGTGCGGCAAAGATTCGCACCGAATACGACGACCGCAACGAGAAAATCGGCTACAAGATAAGAGAGGCACAGGTTGTGGACAGAGTGCCGTATATGCTCGTCATAGGTCAACAAGAGTCGGACAACGGCACTGTTGCGGTGCGTTTCAGAGATACCGCCGAAACGAAGAGTATGCCGCTTGACGAGTTCGTTGCGACGGTGAGCGAGGAAATCCGCACGAGAAAATAATCGCGCAAGGATTGCGATTTTGACGGACAAAATCCGCATGAAGCGAAAATCAAACTAAAATACAACGAAAAAACCACGGATTGTCCGCGGTTTTTTCAAATTTTGTGTTGTTATGCGCTCATCCGTATGGTAATATGGTTCTTGTAATATTCTTTTTTGAGGTGTAATCGTGAAAAAAGAAAAAACCAAGAACGTTACGCTAGAGCCTATTGCCGAGGCGGACAGAGTCCCTTTCAAAGAGAAACTGGCATACGGCATAGGCGGTCTTATGGACGGCGGCGGCGTGAGTATGATGTCTTGTGTTATGCTTGCGTACATGACAAAAAACGGCATCGCAATGACACTTGCGTCCACAATCATGATGATTGCAAAGTTCTGGGACGCAATCACCGACCCGTTTATGGGCTTCATTTCCGACAACACGCGCGGAAAATGGGGAAGAAGAAAACCCTATATGTTCTGGGGCGGTATATCGCTTTTGTTGTGTATATTCCTTGTGTTTTTGCCCGTGAGAGAGTGGGGAATGAGCGTGGGCGGATTTACGGCGTACATCATTTTGATGTATCTGTTGTGGAACACCTGCTCGACGGTCACGCAAGTGCCGTATTGCTCGATGGCAAGCGACATAACCCCGTCTTTTAGGGAGCGCAACAACGCAAACACCGTCAAACTTGTCTTTACCGCAATCGCGTCGGGACTCGGCTACGTGTTGCCTCTCGTGTTTATCGAGGCTCTCACCAACCCCGACGGAACGGGATTCCTGTTTGTGCCGCAACTTTCTTCGACGCAATTCTGGCTGTGCATGAGTTTGGTGTTCGGCACTTTGTTCGGCGGCGGTCTTGTCATTTGCGGTATATTTGTTAAAGAGCGCATCAAACCCAAAACCCCGAAAAAGCATTTCAATCTCAAACAATTTGCAAACAGCTACGCCGTGCCCTACAAAAACCGCTCTTATCGTTGGCACATCGTTATGTACGTGACGGCGTTCATCTGCATGGATATTATTTCCGCGCTTGCAGTGTATTACGCAACTGACGTTTGGCACGGATACGAATTGTTCGGTATGAAGATGTCCTCGCTCTTTATCATCGCACCTATGATGGTGGCGGCCGTGGTTATGTTCCCCCTCGCTCGCGTGATGATGGACAAAAAGAGCAAACAATTCGCTTTCCGTATGGGACTTCCGTTCTACATCGGCGGCGGAATTATGCTTGCTGCGATGGATCCGAGTTGGGCTCCGCCCATCCTCGTGCCTATCGTCGCGCTCATTATGGGCCTCGGCTTCGGCGGCGCACAAATGATGCCGTGGATTATCTTCCCGGACACCGTGGACGTTGCCGAAATGGCAACAGGTCAACGCCCCACCGGAACGTACAGCGGTATGATGACTCTTGCAAGAAAGGTCGGCGGCGGTCTCGGCGTCGGTATGGTCGGTTGGGTTATCGGTGCGCTCGGCTACGTTTCGAACGACTCGAATGATCCTGCCGCATACGTGCAACAATCGGATGCAGTGCTGTTGACGGTGCGACTTACTCTCGGAATATCGGTTGCGGTGTTTATCACAATCGCGCTTATCGCATCGTTCAGATATAAAATTACGAGCGCGAAACTCACTCGCATCCGTTACTTTATCGAAGCGAGAAAGTCCGGCAAAACGCTCACCGACGAGGAAAGCGCGGAGAGAGAAGCTCTTATCGCCGAACTGTATGGCAAGGTAGATCCGGCAGACGTCGTTGATCCGACCGTGGCTGTCGACGATGAGGGCAATCTCATTGAATCCGCACCCGAAACAGACGTTGTAGAGGGCGTTGAGGACGCTATCGAGGAAATTGCCGTAACCGACGATGAAATCGCACAAAACGAGGTTGTAGATGTCGAAAACGACGATAAAACCACGGTTTTGCCCAAAGAGGACTAAAATGAACGGACGTTTCGAACAACGCGACGGCAGAGAAGTCATAGTCAAAGAGAAGGGCAAGCCTTTTAGAATTTTGCAACTCACCGACGTGCATATCGGCGGCTCGCTCAGCACGAGAAAAAAGGACAAACTTGCGCTTGCGGCGGTTGAAAAAGTCGTCAAAAACGCAAATGCGGACTTTGTTGCGGTGACGGGGGATATGGTTTATCCCATGCCGTGGCTGTTGCAAGGCTCGTTCAACAACCTTAAATCGTCCAAGATGTTCGCATCTCTTATGGAGAGTTTGGGTGTCGAGTGGACGGTGGTGTTCGGCAATCACGACAGCGAGGTTTGGGCAAAGCTCGACAAGCACCAACTTGCCGACTTCTATACCTCTCAACCGCATTGCCACTTCCAAAAGGGCGATCCGAATATTTACGGTGTGGGCAACTACTGCATACCCCTTTTGAACGAGGACGGCTCGCTTAATACGGCTCTCATGTTCATCGACAGCAACGCTTATCTCACATGGAACTTTTTCAGCGGTTTCGACGTCATTCACGACGACCAAATCGAGTGGTACAAAAAGGAAATCGCCGCATTGTCAAAGGACGGTGAGATTGCAAAATCCCTTGCGTTTTTCCACATTCCGCCAAAAGAGTTCAAAGAGGGCTGGGAAAAGTGTTACAGAGGTTCGAACGAGGCAACTTATCATTGCGGATTTGTGCAGGAAAAGGACAATTATTTCGGATACCCAAAGACAAAAGAAGGCAAGTTTTTCGGCGAAATGGTCAAGCTCGGCAGCTGTAAAGGCATGTTTATGGGACACGACCACCTCAACACGTTGTCCATAACCTACAAGGGTATTCGCCTGACTTACGGCATGAGTATAGACTACAACGCCTACAAAGACATAGACAAACGTTTCACGCAAAGAGGCGGTACGCTTATCGATATATACGACGACGGTACGTTTGAAATCTCGCTTTTGCCATTGACGGAGTGTGATTAACATTGTTCGAGTTGAACGTCGTGAACTCTTAAATTAAATGTGCCCCCTCTTTCCGGACACGCCGGTATTTCTCCCACCACTCAAATAGGGGCAATTCTCTACAAGATTATCCGTCGTTCGCGGGGGAGACAGTCGGCACTCGCATAGATAGGGGCAATTCTCTCATTATGCCACCGTCCTTTGTGCGCCAGCTACGCAACAACACGGCGCAGTCGGACGGTACAACCGTCAAGCTCGGCGCTCAAATTCTCGCCGCCTTGCGGCTCGTGTTCCGTCTTTTAAGTTACACATACCGTTTATAAGAACGCCTTGAATAAGTGTTCGTTTATCCACAATCCAAACATCGTTTGGATATCATCGTGCTTGCACGATATCATCACCAAGTGATATCATCGCACTTTGTGCGATATCATTTCTTCAACAACTGCGGCACTTTGTGTCGCATTTTCTTCTTGTTTATAATACAATTATTCAATAAATATTTTTTTATCTATATTTTTCAAAAAGTGTTGGACTTGCAAATATAATTTGTTATACTTAAAATGAATCATTTTTTGGAGGCTATCAAATGGAAAAAGAATTTGCTCAAAAGAAAGTTCTTTTTACAGAAACGGTACTCCGCGACGCAAACCAATCTTTGATTGCTACGCGCTTGCCGTATTCTAAATTTGCCGACATCCTTCCCACCATGGACAAAGCCGGTTATTACTCTGTCGAGTGCTGGGGCGGTGCGGTTTTCGACGTGTGTTTGAGGTATCTCGACGAAGATCCTTGGCAACGTTTGCGCAATTTGCGTAAGGCTATGCCCAACACGAAACTTCAAATGTTGCTCAGAGGTCAAAACCTTCTCGGCTACAAGCATTATCCCGACGAAATCGTCAAGATGTTCGTTGAAAAATCCGTTGACAACGGCATCGACATCATTCGTATTTTCGATGCGCTCAACGACGTGCGCAATCTCGAAACCGCAACCAAAACGGCAATCAAGTGCGGCGCAACTGTTTCCGGCGCAATCAGCTATACCCAAAGCCCCGTCCACACTCTCGAAGCGTTTGCAAAGCTTGCAAAACAACTCGAAGAAATGGGCGTTGCAACCGTCTGCGTGAAGGATATGGCAGGCACGATGACTCCGTTCGAAGCGTACGAACTTATCGGCGCAATCAAAAACGAGGTCAAAATCCCCGTCGTTTTGCACACGCACTGCACCACGGGTATGGCGTATATGACGTATATGAAGGCAATCGAAGCAGGCGTTGACGTCATCGATACGGCAACCTCTTGTTTCAGCGGCGGCACCAGCCAACCCGCAACCGAAACCATCAACATCGCACTCAAACAACTCGGATACGAAACGGGACTTGACGATGCGGTGCTCAAAGAAGTCAACGACTATTTCAAACCCATCAGAGACGGCTATCTCAAAGACGGCACTCTCAATCCCAAGATGCTCACGACGGATACCGACGCACTCACCTACAAAGTGCCCGGCGGTATGCTTTCCAACCTCGTGTCCCAACTCAAAGCACAAAACGCTATGGACAAATTCGAGCAAGTGCTTATCGAAACGCCAAAGGTCAGAGCAGATCTCGGTTATCCGCCGCTCGTCACTCCTATGAGCCAAATGGTCGGCGTGCAAGCAACCAATAACGTTCTCAGCGGCGAGAGATACAAGAACATCTCCAAAGAAGTCAAAGCATATTGCAGAGGCGAGTACGGCACTTCTCCCGCGCCTATCAATCCCGAAGTCGTCAAAAAGGCTCTCGGCGACGAAAAGCCCGTCGAAGGCAGATATGCCGACACTCTCGAACCCGTCTTTGAAAAGACCAAAGAAGAGCTTAAAGGCATTGCAAAGAACGATGAGGACGTGCTTTCTTACATCCTCTTCCCGCAAGTGACCGAAAAGTATTTCGCGGCTCGTAAAGCGAAAGAAGAAAAAGTGGTCAAATACACCATTTCTCCCGTTGAAGAATAAGAGGTGAACTATGAACGATATCATTCTTTGCGGAATCTTGAATAGAACCGACCCTCTCAAAGTGACCGACGCGCTTTTGCTTGCACTCATCGGCATCGTGGTTGTGTTTATCGTCTTGATTTTGCTTATGCTCATCGTTTCGCTTGTCGGCAAAATATTCGACGGAAGCGAGAAGCTCAAAGAAAAGCATCCCGAGTGGAACGACAAGGTGCAAAACCTCAAAGCCAAAATGACGTTTTGGAAAAAGGATAAAAAAGAAGAGGACATTGCATCCGAAAAGGTCGAGCAACCCCTTGCAAAAGGCACTTGCGGAGAGCTTAAACTTATCAACACGGACGAGCGCGACGCCGCTATGATTATGGCAATCGTCGCAGACCAGACCAATACGCCGCTCAACGAGTTGCGTTTCAAATCCATCAAGAGAGTGGAGGATGAAGAAAAATGATTTACAAAGTTACATTAAACGGAAAAATTTACGAAGTGGAAGTTGAAAAGGGCGAAGCCGTCATTCAAGCCGAATACGAAGCCGCGCTTCCTCAAAGCGCACCCGCAGTTGCGGAAACTTCCGCTCCTACACAAACTGTCGCAGCGGCCGCACCTGCCGCCGCACCTCAAAGCGCGGGCGCAAATTCCGTCACGGCACCTATGCCCGGCACAATCAACGCCGTCAAGGTCGCAAGCGGTCAACAAGTCAAAAAGGGCGACGTCCTCTTTATCCTCGAAGCGATGAAGATGGAAAACGAGATTTACGCCGACAAAGACGGCAAAATCGGACAAGTGTTCGTGCAAAAGGGCGCGAGCGTCAACACCGGCGCACCGCTTTGCGATTTGAACTGAGAGGGCGGTATGGATATAGGCGAAATCTTAAAAAATATATGGAATAGCAGCGGCTATCACCTCTTCGGCGAGGCAGGCGGTTGGCAAAACATCGTCATGATTATAGTTGCGCTCGTATTCCTTTATCTCGGCATCAAAAAGCAGTTCGAGCCGTTGCTTCTTGTGGGCATTGCGTTCGGCATGCTTCTCACAAACCTTCCCGCGCTCGACGGCGACAAGATTTTCCATCCGGAGTGGTGGACGGGAGCCGATGCTGTTGAAAAAGGAGTGGATTATCTCCACGTTCTACAAAAGGGCGGTTTGCTCGATATGCTTTACATCGGCGTCAAGACGGGCGTTTATCCTTGCTTGATATTCATTGGCGTCGGCGCAATGACTGACTTCGGTCCGATGCTTTCTCGTCCCAGCTCGCTCATTCTCGGCGCGGCGGCGCAAGGAGGCATTTACCTTGTGCTTATTCTCGCGGCTGCGCTTGGATTCAACGGCGGACAAGCCGCTTCGATTTCAATCATCGCAGGCGCGGACGGCCCGACGGCTATCTTCCTTACAAAGTCGCTTGCGCCTGAACTTCTTGCACCTATCGCCGTTGCGGCATATTCGTATATGGCACTCATTCCGCTCTTGCAGCCTCCTTTTATGAAGATGCTCACCACGAAGAAAGAGCGTATGACGGTTATGCAATCCACTCGCAAAGTCAGCAAGAGAGAAAAAATCATTTTCCCGATTCTCGTTACAATCGTCGTGTCGTTGCTTTTGCCCTCCGTTGCGCCTCTTCTCGGCAGCTTGATGTTCGGCAACCTTTTGCGCGAGTGCGGCGTCACCGAGCGTTTGAGCGATACGGCACAAAACGCGCTTATGAACATCGTCACGTTGTTCCTCGGCATTTCCGTCGGCGCAACCGCAGTCGGCTCGACATTCCTCACCTTGTCCACGCTCAAAATCGTGTTCCTCGGTCTTGCAGGTTTCGTGCTCGCAACAATCTGCGGCTTGCTCATCGGCAAATTGCTCTACGTCGTTTCAAAAGGCAAAATCAATCCGCTCATCGGTTCCGCAGGCGTGTCCGCAGTGCCTATGGCGGCGCGTGTTTCCAACACCGTAGGACTTCAATACAACAAAGGTAACTATCTTCTCATGCACGCCATGGGACCCAACGTTGCCGGCGTTATAGGGTCGGCGGTTGCGGCAGGTTTTCTTCTCGCCGTCTTCGGCTAAGGCTCTCAAATAGCGAATAACTGCGTCAACGCCCCTCTGTTATCAATTCACGTACGCCTATGTACGTTAGGATTGCTACCAGACGGGCGTTTCCTTGTTCTTCATCTATTTGAGAGTCTTAGCCAGTTAAAACCGTGTCTTTCGCGTTCTTCATCTCAATATCGCGGTTTTATACGTTTTATAAATCTGATTTCGAAGCCGCACAAACGTTGCTCGTAGACAGGCGGAGCCGAATAATATAGAGCGACGAAGAATCATTGTGAGCATCCACTTTTGCCGTTGCAACTGCAGAGCCGCCTCAAAGTTGCAACCCCTTACGTCACAAACAAATGCTCTGATTTGTTTGTGACAGGATGTTTGCGCCAAAATATTTGTCAAGCCATCTTGAAAAGATGGGTGACAAGTGTTTTGCATTCGGCGCAATTACTTCACGATTTCTCCCGTTCGCGCCGATTGATATATCACCCAGTAGCCGCCGCTACCGTCGCCGACAGGAAGCCAAACGCAAGCGTTTTCAAGTTCGGACGGAGGATTTTGCTTGGAGCTTGCAGGCACTCCGTAACATATGAAAGACGGCTCGTCGTCGTTGAACAACACGCCCACGACATAGTAATCTTCGCCCGTTTGAACGTGCGCCCATTTTGAACTTGCAACGGCGTCGTTCAAAATCTTTTCTTCAGGGTAGCGCACGAAAAGTTCGTCGATTTGCGGCTTTACGGCATAATAAAAATTGTTGCCGTCGTATTTTGTCCATTCGTCAAGATTTAAGTCTTTGAGTGTTGCGCCTATCGTGATTTTATCGCGGGTTTGTTCGTTTACTTGTGCAACGGCTTTTGCATTTTGCGCTTGTTTGTCCGCGCATGCTTCGGCGGTTGCTTTTAGTGCGTTTTGTTTTTGAAATTCGTCTATTCTTTTCAATATTTTACCGTTCGGGATGTTGCCGCCGAACATGGTCAGCGAGCTTGACCTGACGACGCATCCGAACTCCGTTTTTGCACAAAACGGCACTTCAAACTCCGTATTGGTGTCGTGAAGTCCTATTTTTGCGATATTGTCACCGACAAGATACAGCGTTGCGTTTGAGGGTCGGAAGTCGAGGTTGCACGAACCTTTGACAGTATTTTCCGCACCCGTCGCGCCTTTGATTTTTACGATGCCCTTGTGTCCTGCGCCGCTCAATACGACGATTTCTTTTTTGCTTTCCATAAACACCTCTCGTATATGAATATGCCTCTATCAATCCGCTTATTCCGTTTTTACGAAACCGTTTGTGCGAGTTGTCGACCTAAACCGATAAACGAGAGAGGATTCATCGGTATTTTTTTAACATAAATAGATAAAAGTGTATAAATATTTTTTGCAACAGCACACTGGACATCCACATACGATTGTGTTACTATATAGACATATTATTCAATAAAACAGGAGAAGAATATGAGGGATCTCAAACACTTGCTTTACTTTGAAAACCTTTTGCAAGAAGCCAACAACGAGCTTGTTCAAAAGGCAGTCAAAGAAGACGGCAAACTTGCGCTCGGCTACACGTGTTATCACGTCCCCGAAGTGTTGCTCAACCTCGACAACTGCGTCAGCGTAAGATTGCGCGCGCCGCGCACGGGGTCGGTGGACATCGCAACCTACTATCTCAGCCCGTTCATTTGCGGATTTGCAAAAGCGTTGCTCGAAAGAGGCATCGAGGGCGGGTACGGATTTTTGTCGGCATTGTTTGCGGGCGAAACTTGCAGCGAGATGAACAGAACAATCGAACATTTCGAGCTTTTGCGCCTTGTGGACAACGACAAATTTTTCGTCAGCATTTTCGATATGCCGTTCAAAACCAACGAACACTGCCTTGAAAGCTACGTCAACCAAATTCGTCTTAAAGTTTTGGACAAACTCAAAAACGTTTACGGCGTTGACACTTCCGACGAGGCTATGAGAAAAGCCGTCGAACTGCATAACAGAGTTTGCAGAGCCATCACGGCAATCGGAGAATTCAGGAAGGAAGAGAATCCTCGTATCACGGGTTACGAATTCCACGTGCTTTGCCTTGCGACGTACGCATGTCCCAAGTATCTCATCGTTGACAAACTCGAAGAGACGCTTGAAGAAATCAGACACAGAGAGCCCGATCCCAAGAAATTTTACAGAGCCAGAATCGTGCTTGTGGGCAGCGAGATCGACGATCCCGACTTCACAAAACTTTTCGAGGACAGCGGCGCGTATGTTGTTGCCGACAGATACTGTTTCGGTTCTATGCCCGGAAGAGAGGAGATTGTCCTCAACGACAACGAAGACGTGCTTACGCAAATCTGCCGCCACTATATGAAGACCTGTCAATGTCCGAGATATATGGAACACGAGAAAGTCGAGGACAGAAGAGAATACGTCAAACACCTCGTCGAAGAGTACCATGCCGACGGCGTCGTGTACGAACAGCTTAAATTCTGCGAGTACTGGGGCTATGAGCGTGCGCTTGCGTCTTATATCATGATCAACGAATTCGGCATCCCCGCAATCGCAATCGACCGTCAATACACGGCGAGCGCGTCGGGACAACTTCGCACGAGGATTCAAGCGTTTGTCGAAAGCCTTGAAATCAAACATATCCAAAAGGCAAAAGCCGCTAAGGCGAGCAAGTGAGGTGGATTATGGCAAAGAAAAAATACGGCGGATACAAAAATCTGCACGAAGATAAAACCGGACTTCTCAAACACCGCGAATGGCGCGGACTTAAAGATACGCTCGTCGACTATTGGCGTTGGCTCGTAACGTGGAAAGACATGATTGTGATGGTGCTCAAAAACCCCGTCGCCGTCGTCAAAGGTCTTTGGAGATATCGCTGGATGGCAACCTATCTTTCTACGCCCGCTTTTGTTGATCGTCACACCGAAGGCTTGCGCGGACCGCAACTTTTGATGACGCATCTTCATTTCAACATGATCGTCAAGCACGCAACGGGACTTATTCTCACCGCGTTCGAGGCTGACGAAAAGATGTTCCCCAAAAACAAAAAGAGCAAAAAACTCGTTTGCGTGGACGAACTTATCCCGGCAGAGTTTATCGCAGGTTTCCCCAACCTCAAAATGTACCCGATGCAAACCATGCCCATCTTCCTTTCAAGCATGGTTGACCAACTTGTCGTGCCGCCATACCTCGACGCAATCGAGAGCTTCGGCGTGCCTGCCGACGTATGTCCTCTTCCCAGCGCGGAAGCAGGCGTTTGCGTCGAAGACGATTATCCCAAACTCGGCAAGTGCATGATCACCTGCAATATGCCTTGCGACGGTTCTATCATGACAACAACCTTCCAGGACAGATATTTCAAACTGCCTACGCACGTGTACAACGTTCCTTTGAGATACAAGGGCGAGGACGTGCAGAAATACGCCGTCGACGAAATCAAAGATATGATCAAATTCGTCGAAGAGCAAACGGGCGAGAAGTGGAATTGGGATACGTTTATCGCCGCGCTCGAAAGCTACAACAAGCAACTCGATTTCGAGCTTAAAAAGTGGGACGTCAACAAGACCAAATATCCGCAAATGACGGGCGCTACGTTCTGGCTTTATAGGCTTTATTACTATCATCTTTCGGGCGGCTACGACAAACGCTTCCTCAAAGTTGACAAAAAAGTCAACAAGATTATGGAAAAAGCCTACGCAAAGAAGACGAAAGCAAGCAAGGAAATGCGCCACCGCGCAATCGTGTGGAGCTGCCCTGCAAACTATTATACGTCTTTTGCAAACTGGCTTGAAAACTGCTGGGGCATCAACGTGGTTATGGATATGGAAACCATGATTTCCTATCTCAAATTCCGCACAGACACTCACGAGCATGCTCTTGAAGACCTCGCAAAGACCTACCAGCGCGCAACGATGCGTACGCATACAAAAGGCGGCTATGCAAACGTTCTCAACGAATGTTGGAGAGTTGCCGAAGAATACAACGTCGACACCATCATCATGTACGATCAGATTTCGTGCAAGGGAATGGACGGACTCGTCGGTATCTTCGACGACCAAGCAAGAGAGAAGGGCTACAATTTCATCTGGGTGCAACAAGACCTTATGGATTCAAGAACCATATCTCGCAGAGATATGCGTGAACAGGTAAACAAATATATGACAACCGTTTTGCAAGAAAAGCCGATTGACGAGAGTTTGCTCGACTTCGACGATTCGGAAGCATGGTAAGGATAAAAAGGAGAAAAGAACTATGAAATATTTTGGCGGATGCGACGTAGGTTCAACCTACACCAAAGCAGTCATTATGGACGAGAACGGCAAAGTCCTCGCACACACAACCATAAAGAGCAAAATCAACGCCGCTCTCTCTGCGGAAGCGGCTATGAACGAAGTCGTGGCGCAAGTGCCCGAACTTAAAGGCGACGTGAAGAACCTCTCCTACCTCGTCGGTACGGGCTATGGCAGAAACAAGGTCGCAACGGCAGACGAGAACATCTCCGAAATCTCTTGCCACGCTATGGGCGTTCACATCACCGATCCGAGCGTAAAGGCAATCATCGATATTGGCGGACAAGACATCAAGGGTATCGCAATCGACACGGACGGCACCGTCAAGAACTTCGCAATGAACGACAAGTGCGCGGCAGGTACGGGACGTTTCTTCGAGGCAATGGCTCGCTCATTCGAGTTGTCTTTGAGCGATTTTTCAAAGCTCTCGCTCAAAGCGAAGAACGTCATCCCCATCTCGGCACAATGCACCGTTTTTGCGGAATCCGAGGTTATCTCTCTCGTCGGTGAAGGCAAGCCTATGGACGAAATCGCGGCAGGCATCGAGATGTCGGTTGCAAAGAGATGCTTCGTCATGGCAAAGAAAGCGGGCGCAACGGACAGCATCACGCTTTCGGGCGGCTGCGCAAAGAACGACGGACTCAAACAAGCTATAGAGCAAGTGTTGAAGATCAAGGTTATCGATCTTCCCATAGATCCGCAACTTATGGGCGCACTCGGCGCGGCGGAATACGCAAGACAAAAGGGTTTGGCCCAATAAGGAGGCAATTATGAGTACAGGAGCAATCGTCGGTATCGTGCTCGGAAGCATCGCAGCAGTTCTGCTTCTTTTCTTCCTCATCACGTTCACCGTTTACTGGTTCAACCTCGACATGAAATTCATCTATTGGTTTTACAAGAAGATGAAGGGTCACTACGATCATATGGAACGCACCCACAAATTATAATGCGCTAAACGGCGAATAACTGCGTCAGAGCCACTTGTCCGTCAGCTCATGTACTATATGTACATTAGGGCTTCCGTTCAAGTGGCTCTTTCTTGTTCTTCATCCGTTTAGCAAATTATAATCATTAATTATTTAACTTTGTCAGACGCACCCTCTCGACAACTCATTTACAATTAGTAAATTAGGGTTGTCAGTTCGGATGCCTCCTATTATTAAAAACAAATTAATTTGCCATATTGATAAAATTTTACTTTTTTTTGGAGAAAATTGATGTATAATGATAATAGGGGTGAATGGGCAATATTGCCTTTTTGCTCGCATCAAATCGAAATATGTTCCTTTCGGAACGAAAATTTTTATTAATAAAAGAGGTATGTTATGAAAAACATCGACTTGACAAAGTACGGCATCACCGGCACAACCGAAGTGGTTTACAATCCGTCCTACGAGATGCTTTTCGAGGAGGAAACAAATCCCGCTCTCGAAGGCTATGAAAAAGGACAAGTCAGCGAACTCGGCGCAGTCAACGTTATGACCGGCGTTTACACGGGGCGCTCACCCAAGGATAAATTTATCGTCGTTGACGAAAATTCCAAAGACACGGTGTGGTGGACTTCCGACGAGTACAAAAACGACAACCATCCCGCATCGCAAGAGGCATGGAAAGCAGTCAAAGACATCGCTGTCAAAGAGTTGTCAAACAAGAGATTGTTTGTCGTAGACGCATTCTGCGGTGCAAACCACGACACTCGTATGGCAATCCGTTTTATCGTCGAGGTTGCATGGCAAGCGCACTTTGTCAAAAATATGTTCATCAAGCCCACCGCCGAGGAACTTGAAAACTTCGAACCCGACTTTGTCGTCTACAATGCTTCAAAAGCAAAAGTCGAAAACTACAAAGAACTCGGTCTCAACTCCGAAACCGCGGTCGTGTTCAACATCACAAGCCGTGAGCAGGTCATCATCAACACTTGGTACGGCGGCGAAATGAAGAAGGGTATGTTCTCCATGATGAACTACTATTTGCCCCTCAAAGGCATTGCTTCCATGCACTGCTCGGCAAACACCGATATGGAAGGCAAAAACACCGCAATCTTCTTCGGACTCTCCGGTACAGGCAAAACCACTCTTTCAACCGATCCCAAACGTCTTCTCATCGGTGACGACGAGCACGGCTGGGACGACAACGGAGTGTTCAACTTCGAGGGCGGTTGCTATGCAAAGGTCATCAATCTCGACAAGGATTCCGAACCCGACATCTACAACGCAATCAAGCGCAACGCTTTGCTTGAAAACGTCACTCTCGACGAAAACGGCAAGATCGATTTCGCAGACAAGAGCGTGACCGAAAATACCCGTGTTTCTTATCCTATCGATCACATCAAGAACATCGTGCGCCCGATTTCCGCAGCTCCCGCCGCAAAGAACGTCATCTTCCTTTCGGCAGACGCATTCGGAGTGTTGCCGCCCGTGTCTATCCTTACGCCCGAACAAACTCAATATTACTTCCTTTCCGGTTTCACTGCAAAACTTGCAGGTACAGAGCGCGGTATTACCGAGCCTACGCCGACGTTTTCCGCTTGCTTCGGTCAAGCCTTCCTTGAATTGCATCCCACAAAGTATGCAGAGGAGCTTGTCAAAAAAATGCAAAAGAGCGGCGCAAAAGCCTACCTTGTCAACACCGGTTGGAACGGAACAGGCAAGCGTATCTCCATCAAAGATACGCGTGGCATAATCGACGCAATCCTCAACGGCGACATCGAAAAAGCACCCACCAAGACCATTCCGTACTTCAATTTTGAAGTCCCGACTTCTCTTAATGGCGTTGCCACCGAGATCCTCGATCCGCGCGACACTTATGCCGACGTCAACGAGTGGAATCGTAAAGCAGAAGACCTCGCAGGTCGTTTCATCAAGAACTTTGCGAAGTATGAGGGGAACGAGCATGGCAAGGCTCTTGTCCCCGCAGGCCCTCAACTGCACTAAATAGCGAATAGCTTTGTCAAAGCCCCTCACCCGACAACTCATGTACTTTGTGTACATTAGGGTTGCCGTTTGAGGGGCTTTTTCGCGCTCTTCATCTATTTAGTGCAGTTGAGGCAGTAAACGCGTATACAAGCGAATAACTGCGTCAGAGCCTGCCTCATAAACAGTCACGTACAACGAGTACGCTCCTGTCTATGTTGGCAGGCTCTTTCTTGTTCTTCATCTATTTAGTGCAGTTGAGATAAAGAACACTTATATATGCGAATAGCTTTGTCAAAGCCCCTTGCCCGACAACTCATGTACTTTGTGTACATTAGGGTTGCCGTTTGAGGGGCTTTTTCGCGCTCTTCATCTATTTAGTGCAGTTGAGGCAGTAAACGCGTATACAAGCGAATAACTGCGTCGAGCCTCACCATCAAACAGTCACGTACAGCAAGTACGCTCCTGTCTGCCTTTGAGGCTCTTTCTTGTTCTTCATCTTCAAATTTCACACGTTTTTCGATATCAAAACCAGGTCTACGAGTTTGCCGTAGCGACGAGATTTTTCGACGAGGGCATCATCTACGATCGTGCCTTCCTTTGCGATTATTGCGCCGGTATATGAAGTTAGATTGCAAGAAAGCACTCTGCCGAGCAAGAAAGAGTAATCGGAGATAATGCGTGCGGGGGTGCGGCCGTCCTCCTCGGTTGACGGGGCGTCCAGCATCTTTAAAGCATTGCTTGAAAAATAGGGCGAATCGGCGGTTGTTTTGATTGCCATCGGTGCGTTTGCGAGCCGAATGGACGCAAAATCGACGTCGACTTGTGATGAACAAGAAACAGTCTTTTCCGTTTCGTTTTGCAAAAGAGGTACGCTTTCGTCGGATAAATCCGTAATTTGTTTTTTCTTGTTTTCTTTCAGTGCCAATACCGTCGTTTCTTTTTCGGGGCGGGGTATAACCGCTTTTTTTGCTTTGCCTTGCTTTGTCGATTTGAGCAGTATCACATCGCCTACGCACGCAACGTTTTGAGGGGTAAATTGTTCGTTTTCGGTGTAGAGTTTCGAAACTTTTCCGCCTTTTGCAAATTCGACTTTTTGAATTTTGCCTTTTAGAATACCGTTTTGCGTATATACTTCCATGCCGATGATTCCGTTTGAAAAGAGAGTGAAATCAACATCGTCTATGCATCTGACGTTGGCATCGTTTTGCACGACAATCGCATCTGAAAAACACAAAACGTCCGCGATTGGCAACAGTGCGTCGCAACCTTGTTTGCACGATGAAACGACGAAATATGCAATAGTCGTGCAATCTTGCGAAAAATATGCATTTTTTATGCGTCCGACAACGTTTGACGTGTCGCGTTCGATGACGGGTTTGAATAAAAGAGAAGAGAGTTCGACCATAATTTTCACCTCGTTTCGATGTTATGTTTTCATCGCGATTTTTATGATTTTCAGGAGCGTAAAAAGTGGCGATAGATTGCCGAAAATATTGTCGCAAAAGGTCGAATTTTGCATTAGAATACTGCTTTTTTCGACAAAAAACCACTCTCTGCAAAAATACGTTTTGTATGAGAAAAAACGGGGTTATCCACCGAGTTGTCCACATTTTAAGGGCAAAATGTGGATAACTTTGTGGAAAAGGTGGTATTTTTATACTTGCATGAATATGTTTTCTTTTGTAACTATATGCGTGTCGAATTATGTCGTAGCGAAAGAAGGAAAAAGTTGTTGATTGCATGCGGTTTGATTGCCGTTTTTCTTGCGTATTGTTTTGCGTCGCCGTTTGTCGTAAGTGCGATTAAAAAGGAAAAAAGCAAATCGCTGACCATCGTCGTAGACGCGGGGCACGGCGGCGAGGACGGCGGAGTTAAGGGCGCAAAAACGGGTGTTGAAGAAAAAAACATAAATCTAATCGTTGCAAATTATCTGGGCGAAATGCTATATGCATGCGGATTCAACGTGGTATATACGAGAAGAAACGACGTCATGCACAATTTTAACGGCGTAAAAAACAACAAAAAACGCGCGGATATGTTCCGCCGCGGTCAAATCGTCAACGACGTCAAGCCTTGCGCCGTGGTCAGCATACATATGAATTTTTATTCCATGCCTACAAGACGAGGCGCGCAAACGTTTTTTGCAAAATCGAGCAAAGAGGGCGAAACATTTGCAAAGGCGTTGCAAAGTGCGCTCAATGCCGAAATCAATTCCAAAGAGGGCGGTAGACAATATAGCGCGCTGTGCGCCGAAAAGTATATTTTGGAATGTAGCCCTTATCCGTCTGCCATTGTAGAGTGCGGATTTTTGAGCAATTACGCAGACGAAATAAATCTTCAAAAAACCGAGTATCAAATGCGGCTTGCAAGCGTCTTGTGCGGCGCGATAGCGGCGTTTGTAAAAGAGTGTTGAAATGTCGCTGTCGTTGATTTTTTATCAAAACGCATGAAAAGCGTCGATTTCCGCTAGTTTTCGGCGTTCGGTTTGTCGCCGTAATACGTGTGTTTGCGCGTTAAATGCGCGCGCTTGCGCGAAAAACCTTGATTTATAATTCTATTTCGTCTATAATATAACATTATGACAAACGCATTTGCATTTCCGTGTCAAAAAATCCTCAAAAAGCACAGCGACGACGAAGAAATCGCGCTCATTTTGAAGGATATAGAAAACGCCAAACAAGGCGTTATGACCTTTTCCAAGGAAGTGAAGAAATACATGCTTCAATTTATTCACGCACGCTACGACGACAATCAAGAGGTTATGTCACTCATAGAGGTGTTGCGCAAATGGAGCAAGTACGAAACTTTCAATTTTCTCGAAATCTTCCAATTGCAAGACGAGTGTTATTTTTGGTACGATTTTTTGCATGCGTACGGCGCGTGGAAAGTTATCGGAAAAACCTACGGATTCAAGGACGAGGAAGAGGCGTTGACGATACTCATCAGGCTTGTCAAACTTGACGAAAGCGTGTTTAAGGCGTATCCGGAGTTGTAAATTATGGCAAGCGTTCACGACGGGCACAGAGCGCGCATGCGCGACAAAATCCGCAAAGGCGGTTTAGGCTCTTTTCAGCAGCACGAAATATTGGAGTATTTGCTCTTTTCGTTTGTGCCGAGGAAGGATACCAACGAAATCGCACACGCGCTTATAGACAAGTTTTCTTCTCTTTCGGGCGTGCTTAACGCAAGCGAAGAGGATTTGGAAAAAGTGAGCGGAATGACTCAAAACGCGGCGTTGTTTTTGGCAACGCTCCCTGACGTTTTCAGAGCGTACGTTGACGGCGTAAACAGCGATGGAGCGAACAGGCAGGATTTGTCCGGAAGAGGAAAGGCGCGCAATTTTATGTGCGCAAGGCTGTTCGGACTCAATCAGGAGCACGTTTGCGTTGCGGCGTTGGACGCTCACGACAAACTCATCAAGTGCGAGATTATCGAGCAAGGCAGCGGCGATTCCGTGCGTTTGGACGTAAGAAAAATCGTCGATTTCGCGCTCAAAACGGGCGCAAGCGCGATACTTATTGCGCACAATCATCCGAGCGGCAATCTCTTGCCGTCGCAAAAAGACGTCAATATGACGCAAGAGGCAATGACGACGCTTTCGGGCATCGGCGTTGAACTTCAGGATCACCTCATCTTTTCTGGAAGCGAGTATTATTCCTTTGAAGAGCGAGGCACTATGGAAAAAATCAAAAACATACAAGAAGGCTTAAAAGAAGGTATAGCATTTTATGAGTGAAACGGTAAGAACAAGATTTGCTCCGTCTCCGACGGGATTTATGCACATAGGCAACTTGCGCACGGGTTTGTACGCATTTCTTTTCGCGCGTAAAAACGGCGGAAAATTTATTCTTCGCATCGAGGACACCGACCAGGAACGCAAGGTCGAAGGTGCGGTTGAGATGGTGTATCGCACGCTTGCAACGGCAGGCATAACCTATGACGAAGGCCCCGACAAAGACGGCGGCTACGGTCCGTACGTCCAAACCGAAAGAATGGGGATTTACAAAGAATACGCGGAAAAACTCGTCGAACTCGGCGGTGCGTACTATTGCTTCTGCGACAAAGAAAGACTTGAAAGTCTGAAAGACGAAAACGGCGTGCACACATATGACAAGCACTGTCGCAACCTATCAAAAGAGGAAGTGCAAAGACGACTTGCCGCAGGCGAGCCTTATGTAATCCGCCAAAAAGTGCCCGAGGGCGTCGTGTCCAGCTATACGGACATGGTGTTCGGCGAAATAAGCGTTGACAGTGCGGACATCGAGGACGGCGTTCTTCTCAAGAGCGACGGACTGCCCACTTACAACTTCGCAAACGTCGTCGACGATCACCTGATGGGCATCACGCACGTCATAAGGGGCACGGAATATTTGAGTTCGACGCCCAAATACAACCTCATATACGATGCGTTCGGATGGGAAAGACCGAAGTATATGCACCTGCCCCCGATTATGAAAGACCAAACAAGGAAACTCTCAAAGCGTTTCGGCGACGCAAACTTCGAGGACTTTATCGCAAAAGGATATTTGCCCGAAGCAGTCGTCAACTACATTGCGCTTCTCGGCTGGTGTCCCAAAGACAACAAAGAAAAGATGACCATGCAAGAGATGATAGAGGCTTTCGACGTTGACGGCATTTCTCATTCGAGTTCCATATTCGACGAGGCAAAAATGCGCTGGCTCAACGGAGAATATCTCAAAGCAATGAGTGCGGAGGATTTTGAAAAAGTTGCAACGCCGTGGATTGAAAAAGCTATCGACGGCAAAGATTACGACGTCAAAGAGCTTGCGTCTCTCATGCAAACGAGAGTCGATATTTTGAGCGAAATCCCCGAAAAACTTGCTTTCCTCAATGAGTTCGGAGAGTACGATCTCGATATGTACGTGCATCAAAAAATGAAAGTCGACAAGGCGGTTGCTTTGAAGGCGGTTGAGGTTTCTATTGACGCTCTCAAAGACTTCGACGATTGGAGCGCGGACGCAATCAAAGAGCAAATCAAGGCTTGCTCGGAGCAAGCGGGCATGAAGAGCGGACAAGTCATGTTCTCCATGCGCGTTGCTTTGACCGGCGCACCCGTAACCCCCGGCGGAGCAATCGAAATGGCAATGGTTCTCAAAAAAGACGAAACTTTGCGCCGCTTGAACTATTCGCTCGAACTTCTCAAAAACGCGCAATAAAACTTTGATTTGTGCATATAAACACGGTGTTTTGAAAATATGAAACATATCTTTTGCAAAAAAACTTTATCGGCATTGCTTGTCGCGATTATGTTGGCAAGCGTTTTTGCCGTGGCGTTTGCGCCGTCATCCGTGGCTTATGCTTCGAGCTGGGGCGGAAAAGACGTCGATACGCTTTGGTATTACGGCGAAGAGTATCTTGACGTCGCGTCTGCAAAAGAAGTCGTTTCGAGTTGGGATTTGTCAAAGGTTTCAACGCCCGTCGTAATTGCGGTTGTCGACACCGGCATAGACGCAAATCACGAGCTGTTTGCCGATGACGAAAACGGCGTAAGCGTACTTTCAAAAAACGCAAACGGCGATATACTCGGCTACAATTCGCTTACCGGTGCGGACGAGAGCGGCAACGTGGATATAAGCGACGAAAAAAGCAAACACGGAAGTGCGGTTGCAGGCAACATCGCAATGCTAATCCGCGAGTTCGGACTTGAAAACTACATCAAAATTTATCCAATAAAAGCAAACGATCAAAAAGCGGACACGTTCAAACTTACAAGCCTTACGAGCGCGCTCAATTGGGCGGTGAACAACGCAAAGGCGGATGTCGTGAACATGTCGCTCGGATTGACTGCCGAAAATATTGCGGACTTAAAAAAGAACAAAAAACTCACGGACACGGAAGAGAGTGCGTTCGCAACCGCTGTTGAAAACGCACGTCGCAATTCCGTTGTCGTGGCGGCTGCCGGCAACAACAAAAAATCCGACCAAAACGCAAACGATTTGTTCTATCCCGCGGCATATCCCGGCGTTGTGTCGGTGATGAATCAGTATAAAAACGAATTGTATTCGACCTCCAACTTCGGCGCAACGTACACGCTTTGCGCACCCGGCTACGGCATTTGGACGTCGAAAGGTTATCAGACGGCAAGCACATACGGCACCGAACAAGGCACGAGTATGGCGGCAACTTTCGTCAGTTTCGCATCTGCGCTCTTGAAATTGAGATATAAGGTCGAGGGCAGGGATATAGATTCCGTAAAACTTGCGAAAACAGTGAGCGCATTGCTCACAAAAACGCTTGTCAAAAACGATTTGACGTTTAAATATCTCGATTTGAAGTCAGTCGTTTCGGGGGATCTGGACAACGTAAAATACAACTACGAAACTCCGAAATCCATCGCAATCAAGCACGACGGCACTCTCGGCACGGGCGACTATGCAGGGATGATATATATGCGCGCCGACAGCGCGAAATCAATCACGTTCTTGGCACAGGTCAATCCTGTGGGCAAGGTCGATCCCGACATCGAAAACACGCTTGAATGGAGCGTTACGAGAATAAAATCCGCGGACGACGACACAGCCCTTTCGGATACGACGATCATAGGCACGGGTACGCGCGTCGTTTACACTCCCTCACGCGGCGGCGACTTTTTGATAAATGCAAAAATCCCCGGATACGCGGCGGTGCAGACGGTTCAAATCCACGTCGAATACGGCAATTATTACGTGGGAGAAGTGAGAGTTACCCTTGCCGACGAGGCGCATAAAAACGCATCGGAAGCACCGTCGAGCGCAACGCTTTATTCAACCGAAACAACCCGTTTCGCACTTACGGGAGTGCAGTATCTCAATCCCGACGTCGAAACCAAATGGTACGTAAACGGCGAATACGCCGCATCCGGCAAAACCTTTGATTTCACACCAAAAAAAGCAGGCACGTATTACATCACTGCTCGCTACGGCGACGAGGCTATGGTGGATTATCAATACAAATTCACCGCAAACGTAAAATCTTTCGTTACTCGTCCGCTCGATTTGTCGATGCTTATCGTAGGATTGGTGATTGCGGCGGCGGCTGCAACGACGATCACCGTTATAGCGGTGCGCAAGACAAAAGCGAAAAAGCCGTCTTCGACGCAAGATACGCAAAACGAGTGATAAGATTCGATTTTGAGTAAAATTTAGAGTAAAAAACAATAATAAGAACAATCATAAATTCAACAAAAAAACGGCACTTTCGAGTGCCGTTTTCAATTATAATAGTCCGTCGAAAAGGTCGTTAAAATCTACGTCTAACGCTTTGGCAATAGCAACAATGCTTGACACCGCCGGTTCTATTTTATCTTTCTCCCAGCGGCTTAATTGTTGCTGTTTGATGCCCATTTTTTCGGCAAGTTGTTTTTGCGTCAGCCCGGCAACTTTCCTCTCGTATTTTAGATTTTCACCAAACGTTTTCATACCTTGACAATACAACATATATTGTGTATAATGTTGTAAACAAAACACATATGTTGTTTAATTTAGGAGGATTTTATATGAAGTACTGTTCGAAATGTGGAGCGGAATTGCACGATGACGCCGTCGTTTGTACGCAATGCGGTTGTCAAGTGAAAGAAATGGTGCCCGAAGAAAGTTCGGGTTTGGGGATTGCTGCTATCGTGTTCAGCGTGCTCGGCGGATGGTTTGGATTGCTGTTGAGTATTATCGGACTTTGCGTGTACAAAACACCGCGCAACAAAAAGTATTGTAAAATCGGATTGGGAATTTGTATTGCTTGGATTGTATTTTGGGTGATTATATTTGTTGTGGGGGCAGCTGCATAATAAGTTATTTTGCAAACAAATGAAAATCTACAAAAAAACGGCACTTTCGAGTGCCGTTTTCAATTAGTTTTCGGGTTTTTGCCAAAGGTTGTTTCTTTCGGGGTGGTATATCGCACCCAAAATGCGCTGTTTTGCAAAGGGGATGTCTTTGCATATAGTCTTGATGAGGCTTTTCATATATTCTCGTTGCGACTCGTGATTCATGGGGCAGGGATTGTTTACAATGGGCAAATTTTGACGTTTTACCGCCGATTTGATGTCATATTCTTCAAGATAAATAAACGGTCTTATCAACGATACGCCCGATTTGTCCATATGCGCGGTGGGCGGGAAGCAAGAGAACCTGCCCTCGTACAAAAGGGATAAAAGCATGGTTTCGACAACGTCGTCGGCGTTGTGGCCGAGCGCAAGTTTTCCGCCGCCGAGACGGTTGATTTCGTTGTTCAATGCGCCTCTTCGCATCTTAGCACAAAGGGAGCAAGGGTTGGATTCCTTTCTTACGTCGAATATGATTTCGGCTATATCCGTTTTGACAAGGTGATGAGGCACGTCGAGGCTTTCGCAGTATTTTATCAAAGCGTCGAGTTCGGTTTTGTCCGTTTCTTTCAACCCCATATCAACGGTGATTGCTTCAAGCGTGTAGCTTTGCGGAGAAAAGCGTCTGTAATCCGCAAGCGCGCGTAAAAGCAGGGTGCTGTCCTTTCCTCCCGACAGTCCCACGAAAATTCTGTCGCCGTCCTCTATCATGCGATAGTCTTGCACGGCTCTTCTCATTGCGGATAAAATCTTTTGCATAGTTATATTATATATTGAAACCTAATATATTCTTTCGACAAAATTATATATAAGCGCGCGTTATTTTGCAAGCGGAACAAGGCAAATCGCCTTGACATAAACGTCGACGTAACTTATACTTTGATTCGAGGAGCAAAGGCAATGATTCAGGATTTGATCACCCAAATAAGCGATGCCATAGGCAATCCCTATCTGACGTTGTACGTAATTTCGATTATTCCCATAATCGAGTTGCGCGGAGCTATTTTGTTCATGCCGTATTTGTTTGACTCCATTCAGGAAATGATGCTCGGCATGCTCTGTTGCATTGCAGGCTCGACGACGGTTATCGTTCCTCTTATCCTCATCACAAGACCGTTTTTGCGCAAGTTGCGCCGCTCCAAGTGGTTTTCCAAAATCGGCAAACGAATGGAAGCGAATCTTGCCGATAGAGCGGAGAGCGCATATAGCGAAGAAAAAAACGAAAAAATCGACGAAATCAAACAAAAACACAAGCGCAAACCGATGTCGAAAGACGGCAAAAAGTTTTTGGGATTGTTCGTGTTCGTGGCAATTCCGCTCCCTATGACGGGGGCATGGACGGGCTCGTGCATAGGCAGCTTTTTGGATTTTCCCGTGTGGAAAGCGTCGCTTGCGGTGTTTTTCGGCAATATAGTTGCAGGCTTGATATTGACGACGATTGCGTTTTTCTTGCCCAAGCAATATGCCGACGTGTTTCTTTACGGATTTGTGATTTTGGCAATCGCAATTGCGGTGACGCTTTATTTTTCGCGCTCCAAACGCCTTGAAAAAAAACGCAAAGAAGAGCTTGAAAAGTACGCAAACAAGAGCGAATACGAGCTTGCCGTGCTCAAAAAAGAAGCCGATCAGGACGGCAAAGTTCTCATCAAAAAGGAATACGTGGACGAGAACGGCGACAAGCACATCGTCATAGGACATGACGAAAAACGAAACAAATCAATCGTCGACAAGGACGACCTCATATGATTTTTCAAAAAGCCGAACGCAACCGAGATTTTGATATAAACGGTTGTGTTTTTCTTTGCGAGGTTGTATAATGTTGACGAAATAAATTTTGGAGGCAACACTATGCCATTAGTTACAACAACCGAAATGTTCAAAAAAGCATATGCAGGCGGTTACGCAATCGGCGCATTCAACGTCAACAACATGGAAATCATCCAAGGTATCGTTGAAGCGGCGACTGAAGAACAAGCACCGCTTATTCTTCAAGTTTCCTCCGGCGCAAGAAAATATGCAAACACCACTTACCTCACCAAGATGGTTGAAGCGGCAGTCGAAACAAGCGGTCTTCCCATTTGCTTGCACCTCGACCACGGCGACAGCTTCGCTCTTTGCAAAGACTGCGTTGACAGCGGTTTCACATCCGTTATGATCGACGCAAGCGCACATCCGTTTGCGGAAAACATCTCCATCACAAAGCAAGTTGTCGAATACGCTCACGATCACGGCGTTGTCGTCGAAGCAGAGCTCGGCAAACTCGCAGGCATCGAAGATGCAGTCAACGTTGCCGCAAAAGACGCTCAATTCACCGATCCCGACCAAGTTGAAGAATTTGTCGGCAAAACCGGCGTCGATTCTTTGGCAATCGCAATCGGCACTTCTCACGGCGCATACAAGTTCAAAGGTCAACCGCAACTTCGTTTCGACATCCTCGAAGAAGTCAGCAAACGCTTGCCCGGATTCCCCATCGTTTTGCACGGTGCGTCTTCCGTTCCGCAAGACCTCGTTGCCAAGATCAACCAATACGGCGGCAGCATGCCCGGCGCACAAGGCGTCCCCGAAGATATGCTCCGCAAAGCTGCGTCCATGGCAGTGTGCAAGATCAACATCGACTCCGACCTCAGACTTGCAGTCACCGGCGCAATCCGCGAGCACTTTGCTCTCAATCCTTCTCACTTCGATCCTCGTCAATATCTCGGACCGGCAAGAGAAGCGGTCAAACAAGTTGTGAAACATAAACTTGTGGATGTTCTCGGCTGCAACGGCAAAGCCTAAAAACGTCTGATTGAACGAATAGCATTGTCAAAGCCCCTTGGTTTCCAACTCATGTACGCTTTGTACATTAGGGTTGTCAGCCAAGGGGCTTTTTCCTTGTTCTTCATCCGACTGAAAACCGTTGCTAAGGCAATTGCAATCGCCTGGGTTATGTCATTCAGAGGAGCAAAGCGACGTGGGAATCCCCTAAATAGGAGTGAAAAATATGGTGGCGATTGCCAAGAGCCTTGCTAGGTTTTCAGTCTGCTAACCGCGCAGAAAATCTTTGCTATCAGTTAAAGCAGGGACAAAAATTCCTGCCGCAGTTTCGCAAGATTGTCTGCTTGGTGGGTGCGCCTGACGGCTGGATTCCCACGGTCACTTCGTTCCCTCGGAATGACACGGGTGGGACACCCACACCCAAACGAACACTTATTCAAGGCGTACTTATAAGCGGTATGTGCAACTTCAAAGACGGAACACGAGCCGCAAGGCGGCGAGAATATGAG
>ERZ779888.522-NODE-522-length-45600-cov-4.705193_pt1 | contig 45600 bp, 43 predicted proteins | sample MGYA00511245_ERZ779888 | MGnify/ENA primary metagenome ERZ779888 (study PRJEB29588, sample SAMEA2155255) | human gut metagenome | biome: human gut; feature: human-associated habitat; material: faeces | place: Denmark | collected 2008/2010 ...
GAGAGTGCGCAAAAGGCACCCTCTGCTTTTTCCATGCCCCAGGATATCATTGATGACTTTCTCCGATCCGGCGGCAATATGGAAGATCACCGCATGCTTGTGGTCGCCAAGTTCTCAAAGCAGAAACCGATCTCCGAGATTGCTGCTGTTCTGCCAAGAATCTTCGTTGGCGGCCATGGGCTGAAACTCAGCGCAGGTGATGTATCTGCTTGGTATTACCCGGACGGTATTCATCTGTCCTATGGGCGGCACATCCAGCATTCCAGAGCTGCACAGATTATCAGCTGGAAAGATGCCGCGCTGCGTATCGGTCAGCTGCTGGAAGAAGGGCACTATGCGTCCAATACAGAGCTTGCAGAAGCGCTCTACCATGAACAGAGCGTTCTTGCTGACAGGCTGGTGCTTGCCAGCCGGGATGCCGTTGACGGATATATGCCTACAATTCGCAGCATAAAAGGCGTTTTTCCTGATCAGTTGGATTCGGTTATTGAGCTGCTTCGTTCTCCAGATTCTTTAGAGACCATCTCAAAGGAGTTTGCTGAGTTTTACGCTGGATACAAAGCCGGAAAGCCTGTCAGCCGATTCAAGATCTACACCATCGACCAGATTGCCTCCGGCCTGATCGATCTGACACTGCCTCGCAGAGAATATGCCACTGAGTGGACACAGGTTCCGCAGCCTGCCGGCTTCATTACAGAAGATGAAATTGACACACTGTTTGTTTCCGGTCCCCCTATGTCCGGTGGAAAGCAACGGGTCTTTGACTATTTCTCCCAGCACCATTCCCCTAAGGAAGAAATCGTTTTCCTGAAGAATGAATACGGAATCAGCGGTCATAACAATGCGCTTCCCGGCAGTTTCAGGAGCGATGTCATGTTTGATGGCAAAGGCATGACCCTGAAGAAGCCCGGATGTGCCAGGGTTGAAATGCGGTGGAATCAGATTCATGACAGAATCCGCAATCTGGTTCGCAAGGACAGCTATCTTTCAGTAGAGGAAGCAGAGAAGCGGCGAGCGCGGCACAGCTCTGAAGAAGAACTGTTCGACGAGGTTCCTAACCTCTCCGAAGAAACGCAGGAGCCAAACGACAGCGAGCAATCCTTGCCCGAGGACGCACCGATAAATGCCGAAGAAGCTGCGGCTTCTCCGACACCGGAGGCTCCGGAACCCGAAGCACCGATGGAAGAAGAATCTGAGTTCAAGGAAGAACCTGTCCATGAAAGCAGTCCCCAGCTTGCTGTTCTGGGTGCTGCGCAGGAAGCAGAGTACCGTGCCATTCGGGAGCAGTATGACTCCACTATCTTGGTCGGCTTTGAACAGAACGGTTACTTTGAGTTCTACGGCGACGATGCTCAGAAGGTCAGCGATGCGTTAGGCTCCCACATCCTCACCAAGTCCATTGAAGGTGGGGACACCATTCCTGTGACTGGGTTCCCGGCAGAAAGCTGGGTGGCAAAGGGAAAGAAAATCTGGAGCCACGGCAACAGTCTTGTATTGATGGGTGCAAACGAGGATGGTTCCCACTATCGTTTCCATGAGTACACGGGCAGTGAGTATCTTCCCATTGGGCAGAGGCTGGAAATTGATAACCGGCAGTTCGTCATTGATTCTGTTGACTACCACACCGGGAAAGTCACCCTGCAGGACGATTCTTTCCGAGCTGGCACTGGCTTTCCCATCTTCCGCGTGGAGTCTACCGATTTTGTCCGTTCCTATCTGGAGGACTGGATGGACAGTCACCCCGCGTACACCATCGAGACCGTAGAAACCATCCCGGCTGAGGAAAACCATCTGCCCTTCGATGTGGTCATCCAAACGCTGAAAACACCGTCCAAAGCGGTCGAACCAGAACTCCCTCCCAAGCCAGTAGCCCCGGCCGTCAACTACCACATTACCGATGACAACCTCGGTGTTGGCGGTGCAAAGCAGAAATTCGCAAGGAACTATGCAGCAATCTGTTTGCTCCACGAACTGGAAAGAAGCGGCGCTCAGGCTGACCCCGACCAGCAGGAAGTGCTGGGGCAGTATGTTGGCTGGGGTGGTCTTGCCGATGCCTTTGACGACACCAAGCCGGAATGGGCATTTGAATATGCCCAGCTAAAAGCAGAACTCACCGATGAGGAATACAGAGCTGCAAGGGCTTCCACACTGAATGCCCATTACACCAGCCCTACCATTATCCGTGCTATGTATCAAGCCATTGAAAACATGGGTTTCCAGACTGGCAACATTCTGGAGCCTGCTATGGGTGTGGGAAACTTCTTCGGGATGCTGCCCGAGGGTATGAAGCACAGCCGCCTCTATGGTGTCGAGCTGGACAGCCTTTCCGGTCGGATCGCCAAGCAGCTGTATCCCAATGCGCACATCACCATCTCCGGCTTTGAGCAGACCAGCGAGAAAGATTTCTACGACTTGGCAATCGGCAATGTTCCCTTTGGGCAGTATCGTGTGAATGACCCGGCTTTCAATAAGCTGGGTTTTTCCATCCACAACTACTTCTTTGCAAAGGGCTTGGATCAGCTGCGTCCCGGCGGCATTATGGCTTTCATTACCAGCCGATACACAATGGATTCCAAGGACAACGCTGTCCGAAAATATATTGCAGAGCGGGCCGAGCTGCTGGGTGCGATCCGGCTTCCCAACAATGCCTTCAAAGCCAACGCTGGTGCGGAAGTGGTCTCTGATATCCTGTTCCTCCAGAAGCGGGACAGGCCCATTGTTAATGAACCAGAGTGGGTTTCCCTTGGGGAAAACAAGGATGGTTTTGCCATCAATCGGTATTTTCTCGACAATCCGCACATGGTTCTGGGTGAAGAAACTGCCCAGAGCACCCGATTCGGCTTGGACTACACTGTAATCCCCCATGAAGAAATCCCCCTTTCCACGCTGCTGAGTGATGCCATCCAGCACATCCACGGGAGCTATCAGGAAGCGGAGCTGCCTGACCTTGGTGAAGGCGAGGAAATCCGGGAGACCATTCCCGCCGATCCCAGCGTCAAAAACTTCTCCTACGCTTTGGTAGATGGAGAAATCTACTATCGGGAAAACAGCGTGATGGTCAAGCCACAGATCAAAGCCGCTGCAAAAGACCGGATTCGCGGAATGATCGGTCTGCGGGATTGCGTCCGGGAACTGATTGAACTCCAGATGGATGCCTTGACACCCGACCAGGAAATCACCGCAAAACAGGCAGAGCTGGATAAGCTGTATGATTCCTTCTCTGCAAAGTATGGACTGATCAACTCCAAGGGAAACCGGCTGGCGTTCTCGGATGACAGCTCCTACTATCTGCTTTGCAGTCTGGAAGTCCTGGACGAAGACAACAAATTTCTGCGGAAAGCCGATATGTTCACCAAACGCACCATCCGTCAGGCCAGAGCCGTTACCTCAGTGGATACTGCCTCGGAAGCACTCGCTGTTTCCATTGCGGAGCACGCCTGCGTCGATATGGCATACATGTCCCAGTTGTCCGGGAAATCTGTTGAGGAGCTTGCGGATGAACTTCGCGGCGTCATTTTTCAGCTTCCGGGCGTTCAGGATGAGGATGGCTCCCCCAGCTATGTGACGGCGGACGAATATCTCTCCGGCAATGTGCGGCAGAAGCTGGCTATTGCCCGCCGTGCTGTGGAGGAATCTGAAGTGTTCCGGGACAATGTGGAGGCTCTGGAAAAGGCGCAGCCAAAAGATCTGGAAGCTTCGGAAATTGATGTGCGCCTGGGTGCAACCTGGATTGACAAAAAGTATATTCAGGCGTTCATGGAAGATCTGCTCCAGCCTCCGTTCTATCTCCGGCGATCTATTGTCGTGAATTACTCTCCCTACACAGCGGAGTGGAGCATTACCGGGAAGAAGAATGTCAGCTATCGGGATGTGAATGCGTACACCACCTACGGCACCTCCAGAATCAACGCCTATCAGATTTTGCAGGATTCCCTGAACCTGCGGGATTCCCGTGTGTATGATACCGTGGAAGACCCGGATGGTAAGGAGCGGCGGGTGCTGAACCAGAAGGAAACCACCCTGGCACAGCAGAAACAGCAGGCAATCAAGGATGCGTTCCGGGACTGGATTTGGAAAGACCCGGAGCGGCGGCAGACGCTGGTGGAGCTATACAACGAGAAATTCAACTCCACCCGCCCTCGGGAGTACGATGGCTCCCATATCAGCTTCAGCGGCATGAGTCCTGAGATTTCTCTACGGGAGCATCAAAAGAACGCCATCGCCCACATTCTGTATGGCGGCAATACGCTTCTGGCACATGAGGTGGGCAGCGGCAAGACCTTTGAGATGGTAGCAGCTGCTATGGAAAGCAAGCGTCTGGGACTTTGCAGCAAGTCCATGATTGTGGTGCCGAACCACTTGATTGAGCAGTGGGCCGGTGAGTTTCTCCGGCTTTATCCCTCCGCAAACCTCCTTGTTGCACGAAGAAAGGATTTTGAACCGGCGTACCGTAAGACCTTCTGCTCGAAGATCGCAACCGGCGACTACGATGCGGTGATCATTGGTCACTCTCAGTTTGAAAAGATTCCCATGTCCTTTGAACGGCAGCAGGCATCTATCGAAAAGCAGATTGCGGAAGTGGAAGAAGGCATTGCGGAGCTGCGTGCCAGCGGTGCCGAGCGATTTACTGTCAAATCCATGGAGCGAACGAAACGCGGACTGAAATCCCGGTTGGAAAAACTCCTCTCCAGCACGAAGAAGGATGATGTCGTAACCTTTGAACAGCTTGGTGTGGATCGGCTGTTCGTGGACGAGGCTCATGGGTACAAAAACCTCTTTTTGTATACAAAAATGCAGAATGTGGCGGGTATTTCCACAACAGACGCCCAAAAATCTTCGGATATGTATATGAAGTGTCAGTATCTGGATGAGAAAACCGGAGGGCGCGGCGTGATCTTTGCAACCGGAACGCCCATCAGCAACTCCATGACAGAGCTGTATACCATGATGCGGTATCTGCAAAGCGATACCCTCCGGGAAAAGGGCTGGAGCCATTTTGACTGTTGGGCGGCTCACTTTGGCGAAACCAAAACCGTGATCGAGCTGGCTCCTGAGGGCACAGGCTACCGGGCAAGAACCCGGTTTGCCAAGTTCTACAACCTGCCGGAGCTGATTAACATCTGGAAAGAAGCCGCAGATGTGAAAACTGCGGATCAGCTGCACCTGCCTCGCCCGGAGGCTGTATATCACAACGAAGTGGCAAAGCCCACCCCGGAGCAGCAGGAGCTGGTATCCGAGCTTTCTGATCGCGCGGCGAAGGTTCATAGCGGCATTGTGGAGCCGAGGGAGGACAACATGCTCAAGATCACCTCGGATGGTCGAAAGCTGGGGTTGGATCAGCGGATTATTAACCCCGATCTGCCGGATGAACAGGGCACAAAGATCAACATGTGCGTGGAGAATATTCTCCGCATTTGGCGCGATGGCGAGGCTGAGAAGCTGACCCAGTTGGTGTTCTGTGATATCTCGACACCCAAAGCAAAGGCTTCTCCGAAGAAAAGCGCAAAGGAGCCGCAGGAAGAAAGCACCGATACTCCCGCTTTCGATCCCCTTGCAGCACTCAACGCCTCCGATTCTTCCTTTACTGCCTATGATGACATTCGTTCCAAGCTGATTGCCGGTGGTATTCCGCCAGAGCAGATTGCATTCATCCATGATGCAAACACGGAAACCCGGAAAAAGGAACTGTTTGCAAAGGTTCGCACTGGTCAAGTGCGTGTTTTGATGGGCAGTACCTTCAAAATGGGCGCCGGTATGAATGTGCAGGACAGGCTGATTGCCTTGCATGATCTCGACTGTCCCTGGCGACCGGGGGATCTGGAGCAGCGGAGCGGTCGCATTATCCGGCAGGGCAATATGAATAAGCAGGTTCACATCTACCGTTATGTCACAGAAGGGACATTTGATTCATACCTCTGGCAGACGGTGGAAAACAAGCAAAAATTCATCAGCCAGATTATGACCTCCAAATCCCCGGTTCGTTCCTGCGAAGATGTGGATGAAACGGCGCTGTCCTTTGCGGAAATCAAGGCTCTGTGTGCCGGCAATCCCGCCATCAAGGAGAAGATGGACTTGGATATCGAAGTCGCCCGACTGAAGGTGCTGAAAGCGGATCATCAGAGCCAGCAGTTTCGGATGGAGGATAACCTGCTGAAATATTACCCGGAGCAGATCCGAAAGCTGCAAGGCATCATTGCCGGACTGGAAGCGGATATTCAGACAGCAGAGGTGCACCCACATCCCGAAGAAGGGTTCGCAGGCATGACCCTCAATGGCAAAGTCTTATCTGATAAGGAAAAGGCGGGCGTTTCCTTGCTGGAAGCATCCAAACAGGCAACCGGCTATGACCCGTTGCAGATCGGTTCTTATCGCGGCTTTGAAATGCGTGCCACGCTGGAGAACTTCGGAAAGGATCGTGTACTGACTTTGACCGGGCAGCTCTCGCACAGGGTAACCCTGGGCAACGATGCCAGAGGCAACCTGATCCGGATTGACAATGCCATCAAAGACATGCCCAGACTCTTATCGACCTCTCAGGGGCAGCTTCAGAATCTACAGGAGCAGGCGGAGCTGACGAAAGCTGAGCTTGGCAAACCATTCCCCCAGGAAGCGGAACTGGCGCAGAAAAGCCAGCGGCTGGCAGAACTCAATTCGATTCTGGACATGGACGGTAAAAAGAACACTTCTGAGCGCGGCAGCGAAGACCGGGATGACACAGACCGGCCTTCTGTGCTGGATGCTCTTCACCGCCGCGTCGAGGAAATGCCACCCTATCGGAGGACAGAATCCCGTGAATTGGAGGAACGGGCATGAGGGAAAAAGATCAGATGCTTCACTTCCGTGTGAGCAAAGCAGAGCTGGACATCATTCGACAGAAAATGCAGGAGGTGGGTGTCCGAAATACGGGTGCTTACCTGCGCAAGATGGCTATGGATGGCTACTGCATCCGTCTTGACCTTGGTGATCTCAAGAAAGTGGTTTCCCTCATGCGCTATGCCAGCAACAACCTGAATCAGTACGCCAGAAAAGCCAACGAGACTGGCAGCGTATATCTGGAGGACATTCAAGATCTGCAAAAGCGATTCGATCAGATATGGGAAGAACTAAAGGGAATCCACACGCGGCTGGCCAGCATTGAGTAGCCTTCCCTGCGGTATCCTTGCACGAATCCGCATGATCGTCTACAATATTGGTGAAAGGAGGGCATTGCCTATGTTCGCTCTGTTAAAACTCCCCTTCAAATTAATGTCTCTGCCTCTGATGATCGCGTTTGCAGGACTGTCTCTTTTGGCAAAGCTGTGCAGCAATCTTTCCGGCTATATCCTCAGTCCGCTGATTCTGTTCATTTTCGGATGTGGTGTCTATACGGTAATTGCTCAGCAATGGAATCAAGTTGTGATCTTGGGAATCATCGAATTGCTCTGCGTTTCAGCGTTGTTTGGCTCCGTCCTGATGGAAACCGTATTTGATTGGTTCTACGCGGTCCTGAAAGGCTTTGTTCAGTCGTAACAGCACAATTCGGCCACCTTGCATCAAAGCAGGGTGGCCATCTTTTTTATTAACACAGGAGGTAACACATGGCAGCTACGCGGCTGATTGCGCTGCATATCAACAAAGGTAAGACCGTGGCACAGTGCCTGCGAGAGCGGACAGACTACGCACAAAACCCGGAGAAAACCGCTAAAGGGGAATTGGTTACTGGTTATCAGTGCGACCCAATGACGGCGGATGAAGAATTCTTGCTTTCAAAGCGGCAGTACCAGCACATTACAGGAAAACGCCAGAAGCACGAGGTTATCGCCTACCAGATTCGCCAGTCATTCAAACCGGGTGAGATTACCCCCGAGGAGGCAAATCAGGTGGGATATAAATTGGCCGAACGCTTTACCAAAGGAAAACACGCGTTTATCGTTGCAACCCACACCGACCGCGCCCATATACACAACCACATCATCTTCAACTCCACCACGCTGGACTGCACCCAAAAATTCAAGGATTTCTATTATTCCGGACTGGCCATTCAAAGATTGAGTGACCTGATTTGTCTGGAACATGGTCTGTCCATCATTGAAAAGGTGCCCTATTCTCAGCGGCGAAAGAGAACAATCTATGAGAAGCGCACTACCTACCGAGACCAGATTCGCCAGGATATTGACACCATCATGAAAAAGCCTCCCAACGACTTTGATGCCTTTCTGCGTAAGCTGGAAGAAATGGGCTATGAAGTCAAGAGGGGCAAGTATGCTTCGGTCAAAGGAAAAGACCAGCAGCGTTTTGTTCGGTTCCATTCTCTGGGCGAAGGGTATTCCGAAGAAGATATTCAGGCTGTCATTGCGGGTGAGAAAAAACATCGTGCCAGAATCAAATCTCCCTTGGCAAAAGAGGAACGGGCATTCAATCTTCTGCTTGTCATTGATGATAAAATTCGGGCAAAAGGCCCCGGATATCAGCGGTGGGCAACCAATTACAATCTTAAGCAGATGGCGAAGATCCGAATCTTTCTCAAAGAGCATGGCATTAACTCCATGGATGAGCTGCGTGAGAAAGCAAGCACCACTTCCGCAGACTTCGACCGAATTGACAAAGAGCTGAAATCCGCCGAACAACGGCTGGTAGAAATCGCCGCTTTGAAGAAGAACATCATCAACTATGCCAAAACCCGCGAGGTCTATGTCCAGTACCGAAAGGCTGGCTACAGCAAAGCGTTCTTTGAAGCCCACCGGGAGGAAATCACCCTCCATAAAGCGGCAAAGGATGCCTTCCAGAAAATGGGCGTATCCAAGCTGCCAAAGGTCAAGGAATTGTCGGAGGAGTATGCCACTGTTCTGGAGCAGAAAAAGAGCCTGTACGCGCAGTACAGGCTCGCTAGAGAAGAAATGCGGGAGTATCAGAAGGCACTCCACAACACAGAAGTGTTCTTTGACCTTAGTAATAATGTGGAACTTGAAACAAAGCGGGAACGAGATTCGACCACAGTTTCAAAGAACCAGCAGAATGAGCATTAATGAATAGCGTAGAAAGCCCACAACTCGATGGCTGGGTCGAAACAATGAGCAATATCCGCAGCACTAACACAGTGGATGTTACACTGGTGAAATTAAATGGGGAAGAAGTTCCGATGCCCAGTGGATTTGATAGTTTTACTGCATTGGCAGACCGAGATTATTCGGATTGTACGGATGAGGCTGCTGCGAATGCCAAGCTTCTGGAAACGATTATGGAAGCAAACGGTTTCCAAGGCTATCAGAAAGAATGGTGGCACTACACCGATACAGATTCCTATCCGGTTGAGGATACCTTTGACCCTGCACCGCGTTCCTGGTGGCTTCCTGAGTGTAATGAATTCATCAGTTTAAGAGAAGCCCCAAGTGCGCAGGCTGCAGTTCTGGAACAGATACCGGTAGGAGATCGATTCCTGATGCTGGCATTGGATGAGGAATATGCGTTCGTAAATTACAACGGCAGATATGGCTATGTTCTGCAATCCTATATCAAGCAGGAATGACGAGCTCCCAGCCTGTATGTGTGAAAAATCAAACACACCGGAGTGACTTGCTCCGGTGTGTTTTGCTGTTCAATCTTTGCATTTTCCTGAACAATAGATCAATGGGTTAGCAGGTTAAGGCCTCAAGGCATTTTCACATACCATATATACGATGTCTGGCCACTGGGTAATGCCAAGGTATTCCCAGAGCTTGTAGATATAGTCCGGTTCATCTGGAGCACTATAGGAAGCATATTCTCCATTGATGCGGCAAACATCGGAATCCGGATCGAGCTCGATAATGAAATCCTTATCTCCTGAGGTGAAAACCAAATTCAGGCCTACGCCAATACTGTGGGCCTTTGGCTCATAGCCCAGAAACTCAGCATTTTCAAAAAGATAGACGAGTTTTTCCAGCCGGTCAGAATCCGTGATGGTAATCAGGCCGTCACCCGCAAATTCCAGAATTGCATAGTTGGGCCTGTCAGGAAGATCGGGGTGCTTTGGCCGATAGGTAAATTCTGCATAGACCGTCCAGTGTTCTTCCGAATCTACGCGGTGATTCAGAACATCATCCCAAGTAACCGTATTGTCATTGGTGAGAACATAATACTCATAGGAATCGTAGGCCGCATCGGGGCGGTCCTTTTCTCCAGTGAAATGCTTTAAGTACCGGAAGGTATAGGTATCCGAACCTTGCAGGATGAACTGTTCGCCGTCATAGCGCAGATCCATGGCCTTCCATTGGTAATCCTCCCCATAGTGACAATTAAACATTCTGATGAAGCCCGGAATTCCGTTGGCAGCGTTCTGTGCAAAGCTATGGAAGATCTCCTGATTATGCCTTGCTACACCGTCCTCGGACACAAAACAGCCGTCGATCATGGCCTGTTCCGCGCTGTAAAGCTCCGGAAGCTCCTCAAGAGATTTGATCTTTCCAGATTCACCGTTGATCTCAAAGGAGGCATAAACCGTAAAGCGCTGTCCTTTGGTAGGATCCGGTTCTGTACAGAATTCCTGTCCAATCAGATATTGTCCCTCCGGGAGGGTACCAATCCCATCCCACTGGATATACATACCGTTGCCGGGCTGACTCTGGTGCTCAAAATCTACTTCTTCGGTTGTTTCGTTCCATGTTTTACCTACATCTATTTCGCCCCATTCATCGTTCTGCCAATGCCGAAGTCTATATCCAGGCAAACGATAGAACGAGCTTTCCGATGCGTTGTGATAGGTTAATACTAAGCTCCCAGGAGTCACGTCATGGGCTTGAATGGTGACAGCCCAGGTTTCTGCACCAGGCAGAGTGAATTCTGCAAAAATCGGTCTGATGACTGGATATTCTCCTTTTACCTGCTTCGTGATTGCCATTTGTATCCTGTATTTTCCGGGAGATAGCCGTGCAGGAAAGCCTATCGGATAGTCCACAGGTGTTCCGGGAAGAAGCGGTGTCAAGTGCTCAATGGCTGCCATTTCGGATTCATTAGAATCATCGCTCACATCCGGAAGCTCTACCCATTGCTGATCAGACCAAAGATAGAGATGATATGTTTCTCCCACATAATAAACAGCATCCACTGACTGTTCATCCAGAGATAGTATCAAGTCAACACTGTCGAGAGTTGCACTTTGTGCTTGCATGGTGATGCCCCACTCCTGGGCACTGGGCCTTTCCTCAGCTTCTTCGGGAACTGTCCAGGCAGAGGCTGCTTCATCAGCGGACTTTGTATTCGACCTTGTAAGCAGATCATGCTCAAATTTGTCAAAAACAATCCCCTGTCCTGCAGAAAGCGCAACGGTTGCATAGCCGTTCTTTCCGCCATCCGCTGTTGCAGCTACTGCGAACATTGAATCAGAAGGTACAGTAAAGGTACAGGTATCCTGTGTTGAAATTACCGATTCTTCTTTCTTAACCCACTGTTCCTCCGAATTACGATGATACCACAGCTCCAATGTCAGTTTCTGTGGGCCGGAAGTGCTTTTCAAGGTAATGTGGAGTTTGGAACTGATTTCGTTGGTGCTTCCACTGAGTAGTTCCACTTTCTTATCCGTTACAAAATACTGCTCAAATACAGTGGGAAAAGGCATTTCCGGATCCGTCAGCAGGCATACAGCCAGAATAATACAAACGATAACGCAAATCAGAATCACCCAGAAAGCTGGCTTCTTCCATTTCGCGAGATTCCGCACCCGTCCGGTAGGATCCCCCTCGCCGAATGCAAGAGGCGTTCCTGCAAAAAGGCGCTGTCCGGTTGCCAGATTCAGAAGAGACGCAGAATACTCCGCCCGGACATCCTCACCCAGTTTCCGAATGACGGCCTCATCACAGCTCATTTCCATATCCCGGCCAGCCAATACAAATGCAGCCCAAACAAACGGGTTGAACCAGTGGATGGTCAGCGCCAGAAATGCCAGGGCTTTGAAGATGTGGTCACCCCTTCTGATATGATGACGCTCATGGGCGATGATGTATTCCCGCTCAGAAGGATCCAATATGCCGGGCAGGTAGATTTTCGGACGGAGGAAGCCCATCACAAAGGGCGTATCAATATCGTCAGCAATGTAGATTCCTTTCTGGAATGGAATCGCCACCCTCACCTTTTTCCGCAGTTTCCAATAGGATACCGCACTGCGCAAAAGCACAAATACGATTCCGGCAAGCCATGCAAATGTCAGGTAAGTCTGTGCATCAAGGCTTCGGTTCGTCTGAACCAGTGGTTCTCCGGGCGGTGTGTTTTCCCGGTACCACGCATTATCTGCACGATCTTGCGGTGTTTCAAACTGGACTTCCGGGAACACTTCATTCACATCCACCATGCTGGAAAACTCTGTTCGCTCCGGGACGAAGCTCATGCGACTCTCAATGGAAATGGGTACCAGAAGCCGCAGCAGTACGATAGCCCAGAGCGCATATGAGAAGATCTTGGGAGCACCCTTCATAAACTGCCGGACGCAGACCACAAACAAGATTGCAATGCTTGCTGTCAAATTCACATCCAGCAAGTTCGGGAAATGATCAATCAAGAATAACAGGACGGATTCCATAGCCTCACCCCCTCATTTTCTCAATGAGGCGTTTCATCTCATCAATTTCCCTGTCCGTCAATTTCTTATGGGTACTGAAGGCAGCCATGAAGGCCGGCAAAGAGCCGTCAAAGGTATCCTGCACATACTGTTCGCTGTGACGGGCGAAGAATTCTTCTCTGGAGATCAGAGACGTCACGATTCCCTTCTGATTCTGAATAATACCACGCTCGCTCAGCCTTTTGATGACTGTAAAGGAAGTAGTCTTTTTCCAGTGTAGTTTCTCTTCTGCAATTTTAGAAAGTTCGCCGGATGCAATCGGTTCATGTTCCCAAATAATCTCCGCAAACTGTGTCTCTGCAGGCCCCATTCTGATGTCGGCCATCGGTATCACTCCATTCTACATTATGTAGTATGCCAATATACTACATAATGTAGAATCATTTGTCAAGTCATAAAATGAAGGGTGCTATTTTCGCACCCTTCATCGTGTTCAAAAATCAGCCTACAGAAACACTACTGTGTCATCCTCATTGTTTGACGCAAATCCAGAGGGAAGCAGCATTTTCAATGTACCATACTGAACCAGTTCCGCGTCAGTAATGATAACGGAACCGTCTACAGCAGGCTGAAACTCACCAACATCAACTACAGTGATGCCGTCTGCAGTTTTAACATTGTCCATACATATCCAGCCCTGATCAGTTCGGTCCTATCCGTTCTTGGCCTCCAGAATGGTAATCGTTGTACCGTTGCCGTACTGGCCAACCACATCACTGGACTTATCAGGTTCCTTTTGTTTTATGAAAGTGTTATAATGAATTTGTAAGGTAGCAAATATAAATGGTGTCTTTAATTGTAGATAGAGACTAACGAGGTGATACCTATGCAAGATAGAGAAATTGTGTCATTATACTGGAAACGGAATCAAGAGGCGATTATCCAGTCCGAAAAGAAATATGGAACCTGCTGTTTTGCCATTGCTCATAATATATTGGGATGTATTGAGGACTCACAGGAATGTGTTAGTGACACATGGCTCCATGCATGGAATGCGATTCCCCCGAAAAAACCGGAGAAGCTGGGAAGCTTCCTGTCAAAGATTACGCGTAACCTTTCACTGAACCGACTTCGGGATTTACATGCCCAGAAACGGAGCGGAGGAGAGAACGTTCTGGTTTTGGAGGAGTTGGCAGAATGCATTGCATCCTCTGAAAATGTTGAAGCGCAACTGGAAGCTAAAGAATTGGGAGAGTTTATCCGCCGCTTTGTTCGTAAGCTGCCGGAACGGGAGAGAAACATTTTTGTGCGCCGCTATTTCTATACAGATCCGGTAGCTGATATTGCCAAGCGGTATGGTCTGACAGAGAACAATGTAATGGTAACGCTTAGCAGAACGCGGAAAAAACTCAGAATTTTGCTTATCAAGGAGGGTTTTCTGAATGAATGCATTTGATCTTTATTGTGCCTTTCAGAATGTGGATGACGATGTTCTGCAGCGCTGTCAGAAAGTAAAACGTGCTTCTGTGGCAATGAAACGGGCAAAAGCTGCTGCAGCTTGCCTTTTCCTTATTCTTGGGATAGCAGTGACTGCTGAGGCTACCACGGGTTCCGTCAGTAATTTGTTTGCCCCTCTCTTTGGTATGGCTCAGACAGAGCTGGTGGACGATATCGGCGTTCCTGTTGGTGTCAGTGCTTCTGCAGATGGCTATACAATCACTGCCGAAGCCGTAATTGGCGATAGATATAATATTGCAGTGGTCTATACCTTATCCAGGGATGATGGTCAGCCACTGCCAGAAGGGCTTAGAATAGATTATGAGGAAAAAGCAGGCGGACCCGGCGGTGGATGGACAGGTTGGGAGAAAAATGAGGAAGACCCGTCCAAAATCTATTTCATAGAATCATGGAGTCTCGGGCAGGCAATTAGAGGTAGATTCTGGGCGGTATCCTTTTCTAATCTGGCGATTCATGGTGAGGGCGATGAACAGACAATCATCGCGGAAGGTCCCTGGGAACTGAAGTTTACGCTTCGTTATAAGGATACGAGTCGAAAGATACCAGTCAATAAACTGCGAGTGAGTGATGAATTAGGAAATGATTATCAGATCAATCAAATTTGGATTTCACCTGTAGGTATCTACATGAAAGGCTATCAATTTGATCCAGAATTTGGTGGAGAGCAAATCATGATTCACTTCAATGTATCAATCGTGATGAAAGATGGTACTGTTATTCCGTTGGAAGACCATGGAGCTGGAGGACATTTTACAGAAGGGGACAAAAAGGCAAAAGCCAATTTCCGAGCGATGTTCAATATACCGCTGGCGTTGGAGGATATTGCTTCTCTTCTGATTTGCGGCACAGAATATCCTGTAGATTTGCGTTAGGTTTTAGAGCAGCTTTCGAAAGGAGGCTGCTCATTTCTATTTTTTACATTGATACTTTCGGTGCAGAAATAGGGGGTCGCTTTGACGGCATTCTGTATTTACATAATCCTGTTCATGCGAATCAATGATAGGTGATTTCGTTTATATTGGATAGACGTCAGTTGCCGGAGAAGATTTCGCTCCCCGATATGCAGGTTAATGGTGTTAATGTAGATACTGGAGAAACATGCCCTGTTACATTAACTGATATAGTATTGAGCAATACAGGAATCCAATATAAATTTAATTGCAATCACGGAAGAATTGATGTGTATGGGAATATTTCTGTTCTATTAAAGAATGGATATCGAATTAACGATGGAAAAGGGACAGGAATTATTGAAGATGACATGGAAACACAATTTTACACATGGCATTGGCCAATTCCCATCGATATTGAAGAAATTTCTTCTATAACGATAGCTGAAGAGAATGTAAGCATACTACCAGAACCATAATTCATTTAGGTAATGGACATGCGAAAAGGTTACACCCATCATAACATTTTTTGTAAAAAAGAAAAGAGCCAGCTTTCCTACACTGGGAAGCTGGCTCTGCGTTCATCGGCTGGTACTTCGATTGAAAAGGAAAATGCAAGTGCTAATTCATCGGAAAATCCTTAACAGGCTTCATTTCCGGCAGCTCAACATGGGCATAGGAATTCATGATTTCAAAGGCTTCCGCCTCTGTGATTTCTTTTACATCATTTCCTTTCTGGTAACGCCAGACCCCATCACTGGGATAGTAAGAAACCTGTCCCAAGTCTTCTCCTGTCATAAGGTTTCTGTAGCTATGGAAATGGGAACCATCCTCCAAAACTGCTAACTCATAAATATATCCTTCACAAAGGTAACCCTGCGCCCAGCTACTCTGCAGGCCAATGGTTTTTCCGTCTTTCATTGTCCAGATTGCGTTAACATTCCCATCTCTTCCAAGGATCAGATCTTCTGTGCCATCCCCATTGGCATCCATCAGGCAGTATCTCATACTCTCCCAGAAGTCTACATAGGCATTGCCGGTGTATCTGGTGAAATAGTCCTCATTGTCCCGCATATCCGCGATCAAAGCTGCAAAGCTGTCATGCCGTTCGTGAGCTTCAAATTCTGCCTGCCGCCGGGCCTCTTCCTCTGGATCAACAGGGGTGGGCGTGCGGTACAGTTCATCCAGTTCCAGGGCCAAAGCGTGCATATTCTCCACCTTACCAGACTTCAAAGAATAGTCCAAAACCTCCGCAACCGCTTCCATTTCCGCTTTTGTCATGTTCGGAACTTCTTCCATCTTTCCACCAAGCTGGATATGCAGGAATGCGTCCTCCCGGTCGCAGAAGATATGACCATATTCTGCATCCTTCACCAGCAGCAGTTCCGTGCCATCTTTTGTGGTGTAATTCCACTCCCGGGCAGACTCTGGTTCATCAATCATCAGATACCAGGATGAGAAATACGCCTTATCTGCATAGGAATATCCTACTTTCACTTCCTGAAGGCCATCGACTGTAACACGGTAGTCCAGATTGAAGTTTCCGCATTCATAGAACCTGCCTCCAACATAAGAAGCCTGCGCCGAAGTGCCTTTTTTGAGAATGCCATCGATGCCAAGGATCTCCGGGATGCGGCTTTCCGCCTGTGTCAGCAGCAGGGCGCCTTCGCCTGCCAGCTTCAGATCATACTTCTTACAAATTTCATCCACTTTGTCCACAAGTTCCTGGGTGGGAACCCAGTAGGAATCGTAGGCATCGGGAGCCGTAAAGTCAGGGATGCCGTCTGGGTATTTCTGCACAATATCATAAGCTTTTGTAAACTCATACCATTCTTTTGCAGCCTGCTGATTGGGGCTTTCAGCAACACCTTGTACGGAAATGATCTCCTTCACCTTTTCTGTAGCTGGGGTTTTGGTTCCATCTTCTAAATAAAGAGGGTACTGCGTATAGGTTGATGTTCCGATTTTTAGATCATTTAGGTGGAGCAGTACCACTGCAGCACAGCCCATCAGAAAAAGCATCAGAGCAACAATGGCTGCAATTTGCAGAGGCTTCCGGAAAGGAATTGTTTTGTGCTCCCCCTTCAGCTGCATTACTGTTTCTGCTTCATCTACATACTTTGCATTTACATAGTTCATGCCAAGAAACAGATCTTTTCCGTTCATACTGTGATTCCCTCCTTGTTCAGATACTCAGCCAATTGATTCCGCGTTCTATGAAGCCGCATTTTTACCTTGCTCTCGCTGATATCATATCGCTCAGCGATTTCTGCAATGGTATCGCAGAACCAGTACCGCCGCATGAAGATCACACGGCTCTCCTGAGAAATACTCTCCAGGAACGCGTTCACGGCTCTCCCGATTTCTTTGCCTGTGGCTTCTGCCTCTTTTCTCTGATCCGGAATACACAGCTCCATTTCCTCTGTCAAGGACACCACTTCTACCTTTCGTTTCGCTGCGTTCTTCCAATCCAATTTGCCCAGAGCGAAAAATCTGCACAGCTTTGCGAGATACGCATAGAAATACGAGGGCCTTTGGGGAGGAATGGTTTCCCAGGACTTCATGTATGTATCACTGACGGATTCCTCGGAATCCTGCGCATCATGAAGGATTCTGTCAGCCAACGTAAACAGTTTTTTACCATAAGCTGCATCTGTCTGACAAATAGCATCCTCATTTCGGGCAAAGTACAGATCGATGATTTTTGCATCTTCCACTCAGGTTCACCTCCTTGTTTATTGGTTCTCACCCTATAAGAGGGATTTTAGATTGGATCGGTCACGCATATTTTACTTTTTACTTTTGAAAAAATCAATTTTCATTATGGAGGTTTTATAAAGGCTCGGAGAGGTATTTCTCCGAGCCTTTGAGGGATTTAGTTTTGTTCTGCCTTTTTTGCTTCTACCCAAGCCTGAATCTCACTTTCCGGGGTTTCAGTGACGACATATTTTGTCACATAGCCTCCCCACATGGAATCCATAGCCTGCTCCTCGATTTCAATCAAATTACCAGCTTCGTCGAAGCGGTAGGTATACAGTCTGCAGGGATTATCTGCTGCATCCTGGGAATAAGAGTAGGCCAGTGTGATTTCCCTCTCACTGATCAGGCCATACCCCGCCGGGAAGTAAATGGAATCATATTCAGACTCGTAATGACTGCGCTCCAGCCATAGGCCGTAGAAAATATCGCCAGGTTTTTCTACGACACTGTGGGAATAGTCTTCCACCTTATTATAGAAGTCCACTACCATGGTATCGCCATATTTCCAATGCACTTCGGTCATGCGGAAGCCATCACCATAAGTACTGTAGCTGGATTCATACTTTTCCACCCGGTAATTTCTACTCTGGATTTTTTCGATAGCTGCATCCACACGGGCCAGAGCTTCCTCGCCGCCTTCACCGAAGATTCCGCCGCTCTGGTAAATGGCAAATTCTGTATATTGGATGATGGATTCAGAACCATTGTAGAAATGTTTGCCCATCCGGTAAACACCGGCATCCAGATTTCCATAATCTGCGGTCCAGTCCACCTGCCGCATTGTGGTCTGACTGACAATCTTGATGGTCTCATCACCCCAGATGGCTTCTTTGTCCTCACCACCAAGGCGCTGCCAACTTGTTCCAACTTTCTTTTCCAGCCAATACTTTCCATCTGTGGTGTAATTGGATACACCTACAGCATTCGTACCCAGCCAAACTTCACCGCCTCCTGATGCCAACAAATCGTCATCTACACGGAAGAAAATATTCCAGGGAGAATTCTTTTGTGCATCAAAGGAATCCTGAATTTCATAAGTACCAATCTGAGAAATATAATCGGAGTATCCACCGAAACCTTCAAGCTTGTCTATCTCCAAATTCTGAATGTTTTCAGATACCACATTGCCGCTGTCATCCATGGTTTGAATCAAGCGACGAACGGACTTCAACGATCCATCCTCATAAAACTTAAATTCATCTGTGCCCTGATAAGCAATTCCCTTATAATCAGCCCAGACGGAGCGGAACGTAATTTCATCCTGAGAGATAATCGACTTCCCATCCGGGAACAGGAATTTACGGTTTTGGTTCACTCTGAAAGGCGTATCCCATCCTTTCGTATAGTAAACTGCATTTTCCGAGTTATTGCTAGATACGCAATACTCTCCCAAATAATTGTCGATCCTGGCTTTTCCACCGGTCTTCGTTATCCGCTTTGTAGGATATACGTTCCCGTCAGGGGCAGTTTCAGAGAGAATAATAGAATAGCAGTCACTTGAAACCAATGTATCCAGCGCAGTTTCACAGCGTTCCAGTGCTGCTTTTTCATCCGACGGCAATTCCTCCCGATAAATATGGAATGCTGTGCGGAAGGTTGCAGAATCAGTGACACTTTCAATGGTCTGACAGATTCGGTAATCACCTTCGCTCAGAGCCCCATAATTCAATTCCCAATCCAATTCTTCTTCGAAATAGTTTACGGCAGAATCTCTGCTGACGGCAAAACCAATGCCAAACTTTTCGAAAATATAGGTTTGACCGGATTTACTGGGGACAGCTTCCCATGTCGTTCCATTCCATTTTTCAAGGATACCATTTTTCATGACTATGGATTCAGAAGCTGCCGCAAATCGTTCTTCGACTACATAAATCAGTTTGCCACCCGTAGGCGAGGTTGCGTCGATGATCACATCCACACCCCAATCAGGATTCTCCTCCATCTCAGGAGGTGCAGCAGGAGTAAATGCAACCGGATCTTCCTGACTGATTTCCCGCAGCGGAACATCCGCATCTACCGGAACTTCCACTGTAGTCTGAGGGCTTGTCAGCAGGCACACACAAACAAATCCAAATGCAATCACAGCCAGCAGACTGAACCAGAAGCTGGGTTTCCGGTAATTCAGGATGGATTTGATGCGGTATTTGACACTGATCTCACCAAAGGCTACAGGACAGGCTGCATAATGCGCTTTCGTGGTGCTGCAGCGAAGCAAAGCAGAAGAATATGCTTTCCGCTCGTTCAGTTCCATAAACTGAACGACACGCTCATCGCAGGCCATTTCAATATCCTTGCAAAGCAGTATGTAGCTGACCCAGACCAGAGGATTAAACCAGTGTACAGCAAGGGCAATGAAACCGATCATCTTGATCCAATGATCTCCCTTGTCCAGATGCGTATGTTCATGGGCAAGAATCTGCTTCCGGGTCTCCGGGGACATGCCTGTGGGAATGTAGATTCTGGGTTTGATGAAGCCCAGGACAAAAGCAGTTTCGATTCTAGCAGATTCCCAACCGCCAGGGATCTTCACGGCATCAAACACCTTCCGGCGAAGATGAATATAAGAGCCGATGCTATAGGCACTGATAGCGGTTGCCAGTGCAATCCAGATAATCGTGAGAACAGCTCTTAAGTTTGCAGGAATGGCAATTTGAATACTCTGAGGCTGGAGGCTGTATGCGCTCTCGATGGGAATGGGCAGCAACAGACGAATTCCTGCCAGCATCCATAACATACAAATAAACTTCTTTGGTGCTTTCCTGAGAACCAGCCGTAGAAGCAGTACCGCAAGAATGACGATGCTTCCGTGGAAACTAGTTGTCAGAATCGTTTGTAAAACCGTATTCATGGCTTATTCCTCCTGAAAACTGTCAATCAATGCATGGAGCTGATCTACCTCGCTTTTCGACAATTTCTTGCTTTTGGAAAAAGCTGCAATGAAGGCAGGCACAGAGCCTTCAAAGGTTTCCTCCAGCATCTCCTCAAGGCGGGAACTTTGGGCTTCTTCCTTGGAAATCAGGGAGGATACGATGGCGTTTTCATTTTTGATCACACCACGCTCGGAGAGTCTGCGGATAACGGTATAAGTCGTAGCTTTGGACCAGCCTAAATGCTCCTTGCACAGAGCCACCAGCTTGGTGGAATTTACTGGCTCATTCTCCCACAGAAGCAGACAGAACCGGTATTCGCTTTCAAAGATTTTGGGGGCATCCATATTGTTTGCTCCTTTCATAAGGAATTGTTTACTGACGGGGACTGAAGTCGTGAACAGGCTCACCGTTGCAGGTAATGGCACCGCATCCATAAACACGGAAATCCGTACCGGGATACTCAGGTGTACCGATATCCCGAATGGTACATCCATCCACATTCACATCGTCGCAGTTAGTAAATTCAACACCTGCAACACTGCATTCGTAGATGTCGTTGTTTACGATCTGCATATTCTTGCTGCTCTCACCCATGACACCAATGGTACCACAACCGTAAAGGCCGCAATCTTCCACCAGAATATCCTGGCTGTTTCTGAATCCCAGCACACCGCCTCTGCAGGAACCAGGTTCCTTTGTGTGTCCCACAGCCAGGCCCTTCACGTGAATATTGCTGCAGTTTTCAAACATCACCACATAGGCGTATCGGGGAACGGCAGAAAGAACATTTACAGTATGATCCTCCCCTGCGCCCCGGATGGTCAGGTTAGACACACCCGTGATGATCAGTTCCGGACCATCAAAAGGATCTTCCCAACGGTAGTATTCGCCGTTTGCATTACCATAGCCAGTCGCTTTGCTGAAATCAATCAGCTCTGCATCCACGATGATTTCCGTGTCGGGGGCAATCGCTGCCAGGAACTCATCAGCAGTTGTCACTGTCACAGAGTTCTGAGTTTCTGTAATAACAGGGGTAATGGTGACTTCAAAAGGCACAGCTGCCTCAGTCGCTTCTGTTGCTTCCGTTGTTACCACAGGTTCCGTGGTTTCGGAAATCACAGCAATTGTTTCCGGAATAGATGCAGGAACCGTTTCTTCTTTCTCGATAGCTGTATTAGAAGCACAGCCGACAAGCATGATGCATGCCATCAGAATGGACGGGATTGCATTTCTTCTTTTCATTTTACGTTCATCCTTTCTTATGTCTTATGTTTGGGATTAATGCTGAATGCATAATGTGGCAAAACATGATGTTGCTATAGCTACCAGCAATGTCCAGATCGTGGAAAAGTCGTACTTTAACCTCCTTATACGCTTGATTGGTTTAATGCATTAAATCTTATGGCTAGAGTTTAACATATTAAACCTTCGTTGTCAACTGATTCTTACAATCTTAAGAAATGATTTAATAATTCCGTAATTGTTTCCATATATCGTTCCTGTGTAACCAACCCTGCACTGGGACGCCTGGCAAAGAGACTGCGGTCTCTTTTGTACTACTTTTCGCAATTCTGATTCCTGACTGACCGCACCAGACCTGTCTACACATTTTCAGGGCTTGCGTAGGACTCTATTTATAATGGGCAGCATCTGTAGTCGCTTGCAGATGCTGCCCATATTTTTTGTGTCATCAGTATTGTAAACCAACATCGATGGCGGTTTGTTGTATTTTACAAAAAGGAATAGCTTGACCAATTGCTTTTGGGAAGACTCTTTGTATGATACGCTGAAAAATACTACCAGAGGGCACTTTGATAAAATTATACTAGGCAAATCCCGTGTCAACACATTGTGCTGCTTCCTGTGCCATACTTTACTTGATCATTGCAATACTTGAAGCGTTTATGTGGTAGTATTCCTGTTTTCTAGTGCCATGTATCAGAAGCATTCTTTCAGAATGCGCAGCCATCCCGCAACGCAGGGATGATCTTCGGGGATTGGGGATGCGCCCCAACAAGCAAAATCTGGCTGGGTAGCACCCAACCACTGCTTGCCAATTTCTGAATCCCAAAAAACACTTTAGAACCCCTTTGTTGATAAATTGTTGAATCATCTCGAATGAAAAGGCCCGCAGGATTCGCCTCCCATTATTACCAACTCATTGAATAGCTCCCCTTATGTGCATCAGCGTTAATTCGCACTCGGACTTTACCCGGTATTTCAATTGAAAACGATGAGGTTGGAATATTCTCTTGTTCAAAGACAATTCTACCATTCTCATCTGTAACGCTGAGCCCAATAGAACCATCTGTCGTGACGACTTGGACATCGAGCGTAGTTGCTTCATCATCAGTGTTAATCATACGCTGCTGATAGCCGTCATGATAAGCATAGCTGGCTGACCAGTAATTGCTGTTTTTCTGTTCTGACCACATGACTTTCACTCCAGAACCTGTTGTAAAACCTCCGCCAGTACCTATTACAATGAGAAGAACAGCAACAACCAGAATCGCAGAACCTATCCATATCCAGTCTTTCCGATTCATCACCTCCGGACGAGGATGCTCGGGCGCAAATTCATACTTTCTGCCAACATAATACATCGGAAGGAACAGACCGCCCAATGTGAAGATCAGGATAAAAAATACCCCCGCGGTATCCCATACGCTTTTCAGAAGTGAATTCATTACGAAAAAGAGGACCGGCGCGCTAATAAGACCGATCATTGCCCACAACTGACCTGCCCGAACCACATGGGGCCAATTATGGTTATTGAAATAAACACCGGGAATATTCATCCGCAGAAAACCATCGGAGAAGGAAGAAATCCGGTTATCGTCATAATACTTCGGCAGTTTCTCCTTAGAGAACACGCAGAAGTACAGACCAAATCCAACCATCAGTCCCATCATCACAAAGAGGCTCGCAGAAAGTTCTTCCATGCTGTAACCAAGCATCGTCAGCATCCAGATCTCAATACAGCCAATGGCAGTACACACAAGAAGCTGAAATCCCCGTTTCCTTCTGTCTGGCCTGTATCTATTCTGTTCCTCTTCGGAAAGGACAATGACTTTTTTCACAATATCTTCGGCCTGCTTGGAGTCAATTGGCTCGTCCTTAGGCAGCCGCCTGCACTCTAAAAGTTCGGTTACTGTAACGCCAAGAATATCCGCCAGGGGGACCAAAATCGCAACATCAGGGATACTTAATCCTCTCTCCCATTTGCTGACTGCCTTATCTGAAACATATAGTTTTTCAGCCAGTTCTTTTTGCATAAGCCCCTTTTCTTTGCGGAGCTGTGCCACGAAGGCACCGAATTTTGCTTTGTCGATTTCAAACATAGGTATCGCCTCCTGGCCTCATTCTAACCTTAAGGAGCAACTTCTGGCAACCGACCAGCGGTAGAGTGGTCTTCTTTCTTCTGATTGACAGGCGCATAAAGAAAAAAACAGCCCCATTGAGAGCTGTCGTTTGTGCAGGGGCAAATGAGATATTGATGAATGGCAACTTAACGGTTGTGCTTGTGTATTTATGACCGGTGACCTTAACAAGTAGTTTATTAGCGTACATGAAAATTTTAGACATCAGCGCTCCCCCTCCTTTAGCAGTTCTCTCATTTGCTTTTATTCCTGCAGGATCTGGTGGACCAAAGAGGGGGCAGACCTTGGCCCACCAGTATTATATCATATCGTTTTGAAAAAACAAGTGGTGTAATTACTGACGAATTAATTCAACAACGACGATCTCCGGGCGATTATTGAACCGCAATGGGATGATACTATTGCCCACTCCTCTGCTGACGACCATAGTCGTGTTTTCTTTGGAGAAAAGTCCTGCATCATACTCCGGGAAGAATCCCTGATTCGGAGCCACTAGGCCGCCGATGAATGGCACCCGGAACTGACCACCATGGGCATGGCCGCTGAACACCAGATCGATTTGAGAATCAACATAAACATCGAACAGCTCCGGCCGGTGAGACAATAATACCGTATATCTATCAGACTCATTTTGAAATTCACTGAGAGTAGTTGCAGATACAGATTCGGCGTCGCCAAATAAATAATTCGTCGTGAAGCTGGGATCATGGATGCCCATCAGAGTGATATATTCCTCATCACGCTCAAGCTGGACTTTCTCATTTTCCAGAATCATGATACCATTTTCTTCCAGACCATTTTTCAAATCTTCATATTCTGTCACCCGGGCCTCATGATTGCCGGTGACATAATAGACTGGAGCGATTTCGATCGCTGATTCACAGAATTCAAGCGCGATTTCAATATCAGTATGACGGGAGTCAATCAGATCGCCTGTGATCACGATGATATCGGGATCAGTCTGAGCAAGCAGGGATAACAGCCTTTCATTCCCTTCACCGAATTGCGCGTTATGCAGGTCTGAAATCTGGGCAATCCGGAAGCCTGAAAAGTCTTCCGGAATCCGGTTACTTATCATCTCATACTCATTTAGCTCCAGTGCAGTATTGCCCCACCATATCCAACTACTGAAAAGCAGCAAGAATGCCACGATGCTGGCAACCATATATATCTTCTTCATCGTCATGAGGCATTCTCCTTACCTATTCACAAAGGCAGTCCGCTACGCATTTTAGCTACTGGATGCGGCAGTAGCGGCAGCCTCCATCACACAGTCTATTGTCAGAACTACAGCCAGTGCAATGATCTCATCAGAAGGATTTGTTATGTTCAGCTCGTAGCTGTCACCCCAGGTCATCCATTCCTTACTGATACTGACGATTGTCCAACCAGACTGTGTGATCTCATACTCATGGGCCATGAAGCTGCCGTTAATCTCCCAGCCGAGACCATCAATCCTGTATTTCGGGAAGAAGAAGGTAAATTCCTTCTTGATATTGCTGACCGATGGGGCACTGGTTGGCACAGTAGAAGTTGCACAGGTTTGGCTGCTTATACTTATCCGCCATCACAAGTACTTCATCCGGGTATGGTAAGGTCCGTTCGTTTTCAATCTTCTCAATCCGTTCCGGGGAAACCGTAACCAGCAATTCACTTGCTTCTTCACGGGTAAGCGCAAGATTTTCCCGGGTTGTCTGATAAATGTTCTTATTCTCTCTTGTTGATCTCCGCGCCATGGAATAGAACCCCTTCCTCTTTCAAGAATTACCCATAATCAACCGCCAAAGTATTTCACCCACACTGGCCGGTCTGTTACGGATGCTCCTGCACTATTGCGAACAGACTTTTTTCAGTTGATCTGCACTTACTATATCACATCCAAGAATTACGCACAAATACTTCGAAGCAATCTTAAAACTTTTTTATATTTCTGATAATGAAGATACCACGCGGTTACCCTTCAATAGGCAATTGAGATACATGAACTGAGAATCGCCGAACATGGATTGGATCTCTTCAGCGGATCCGCGAGTTCGAAAAGTCCTGCTCAAGCTGTGCTTTTTCAACATTCTGAAGAAAAGCAGCGTTTCTTTACGTACTGCGTAAACTCTACGAAATAGCTCATTCAATTGAGAATCAAGTTTCTATATACTAAAGAAACTGTACTAATTTGGTAGAGGTGTACTACATGGATATCAACATAATTGCAATGGGGCAGAGAATCCGCTCAAGCCGCAGAGAAAAGAATATCTCCAGCGAAGTTCTGGCAGAAAAGATTGGTATTGCCGTGGAGTCATTGTGGCATATCGAAAATGGTGCCAGAAATACAAGCCTTCAAACTCTGTGCAACATCGCTGAAGCTCTTGACGTTTCTGTTGATTACTTGCTTGGCAGATCGGATACTCCCGCTGACGCTATCGTACGGGGCTGCGCTTCCGCAAACAATCTGACAGAAGAACAGGCAAAGACTCTCATGGAACTGTGCCAAAGCATGATTCCCATCATCAAAAAGAAGATTTGATTCTAAGCTGCCGAGTATGACTCCCGGCGGCTTCTTTTTTTTAACGACAGCTTTCGACTGATTTCGATACTACGTCCTTGGTATACTGTACGTATGAGGTAAATCTCTACAATACAAGTATACAGGAGGAACATAAAAAATGAAAGTAAAAGATTTACTTAACGGGATGGAAAAACGGGCATTCGATGTCAATTATCTGTCGGACATCTGCACGCTCTACGTCCAGGGGGATTTTGTTGACATCGAAAACGCATTCAATGCTGGAATGGTCCGACTTCATGCGGTACTCACAGAGGATCAGAAGAAGCATCTTTCGGAATTGGAAGATGCATACATCGCCCGTCGTACCTATGCTGCCCAGTATGGCTTCAAGTGTGGACTCTATGGTGCCTTCCAACAGCATTTCGGCGGTGCCGATCCCAGCGATGGAGGCTTCCAGGAGCTGGTTTGCGATGATCTGCTGAAGCAACCCAAGATGCAGCGACACCATGAAAATTTCCAGAATATCGAGCTGTGTAACCAGATCGACGCTGCAATCATGGACACCCTCTCCGAAAAGGATCAGGAACACATGATCTCCGTTGCCTGCGGCTGGCAGCAGCGGGTGTACAGCGCAGCATTGGACGGCTTTTACTGCGGCTACCGTGCTGCCTATGATATCATGGAAGCCATTGATCCGCTGGTGAAGGTGCGCTGTATCGATAAGATCCTGACCATGGAATATCATCTGGGATACATTAAACCTTACAGCGAAGTTGAAAGGCACTCCGAACCAAATGCAGCACAACTTCAGAACATATGATGGCATTTTTTCAAAAAGGACGGTCCATGTAATTTCACCGGACAACCGTCTTTGGGAGCTACCCATTTAGAGAAACTTCTCCTTTCCATTTTTGGGGGATGATATCCTCCCAGGAAAAATAATCCGAACCTTTCTCCCGAAGAAGTAAGGTTCGGATTGTTTGCGGGAGCGGCTCCCTACTCCGGGAAGCCGTTCCATCAGTTTATCCATTCATCGAAACTTGTATCATTGAGCCTTTCTGCCGAAGCTAGATACTGGGTGCAAACAGTTTTGTCCCATCCTCCAGCAGAATATAATCTAACTGGCTTAGGACAATCGGCGTCTGCGCTTGAAGAATCGTTGCGTCTGCCCCTGTCAAATCCAGTTTTATACGGCTGCCATCCTTCATTACGGCGTAAATCGCATCCTCCACATTCTCCCCAATTCTTGGAGAGATGCCGATTGCATCCGGCTTTGGTGCATAGGAAATATTCGCCCCGAAAGGAGTCACCCGGAAAGAAGAAATCTGCACTTCTTCCAATGAATCTACGGTATCCCACTGTTTTTTATCCGCATAACGCCAGACTTTGGCTTGCGCGAAAACAGGCTTTGTAATCAGCTCCATAAACTGGTTGTCCGAATCAAAGGTAACATCAAATTCCCATTCCTCATCCGTAAGAATGTCTGAACAGAACAGCCCCGCTGCTTCCTCACCGTCCACAAGATAGTCCTGACCGGCATACTTTTCTTCTATTTCTTTCTGTAGCTCCAGGTTGGTGTATTCCAGCGTAATGCCCATAAGCCGGATGCGGAAAGATACATCCTTTCCAAAAGGATCTTCCAGTAACATGGGCTTGTTGGGATCCATCTTTTCACAACGGATGGTCATGCAGAAGAGGACGGTATTGGGCTGACCATCTCCATCCGCCATCCAGTCTCCACTGTCAAGATACCAATAGTTGCGCTCCCTATCTACGGTTCCGATAGAAGCGACAGCTAATGAATATGCGGCTTTCCGGCTGGCGCTACAATTTCCCATGGACAGTCTCTTATCATCCACCGTCGGCGGGTTTAGGTATTGCTCCAGATCCATGCCATCCGGCGCGGTGATCTGGAAAACCAGATAGCCTGTTCTTCCGTCGCAAATGGTGGATTTCAGATCGACAGTCCAATCGTTAATCGTTTGTGACTGCCCCACAATCTGCTCGTTATTCTGAATATACTGTATCTGCTCAGAGGACAGCGGCGTTTCACTGCGTGCCGAGAAAATCTGCTGGAACCAACCATTGGCATAGGCCACAGCACAGCCCACCAGAAGAAGTGTCAAGGCAATCACAGCGGCAATCAGCCACACCTTCCGTGTGGACAGGCGCTTGATCTGAGCTTTCTTCTTCCCCTGACGGAATTCCTCCGCACTGATTACATAGGAATCCTTAACGCTCCCAAAGCCAACCAGCAAATCCATCGCTTTCATACATATCCCTCCTCACTGAGTTTCTTCTGCAGTTTCCCCCGGAGCCTATAGAGCATGGAAGTTACCTTGCTCTGGCTGAAACCGGAAACCTGGGATATGGTCTGGATGGAATCGAGATACCAGTACCGGCACAGGAATACATTCCGCTCTGTCTCTGGCAGGGAAGACAGGAACGTATTAAGAACCCGTGTCAATTCCTTTTTCGCCAGTTCGGTTTCTACATTATGTGTGTCCACGCATTCTTCCAATTCATCCAGTGCGAGAATGATTTCTCCACCGCCCCGCTTTTGGGCGCTGCGCCCCCGCCAGCGGTCAATGGAAATATGCCGGGTCATTTTGGCAAGAAAAGCGTTCAGAAAATTAGGACGCCGGGGCGGAATGGTATTCCACGCAGCCAGATATGTATCGCTGACGCTTTCCTCAGAATCCTCCCGGTTGGAGAGAATGTTGTAGGCGATGCTGTAGCAGTACCCACCGTATTTTTTGTCTGTTTCTTCAATGGCCTGTTCAGACCGCTCGAAGAACAAGGCAATGATACCCTGATCCTCCAAGGAATCACCTCCAGTTGTCTGTCTATTTTATAACAAAGGGTTTCACTTGTATAGGCGTAATATGATCGGTGTTCGTTGCATGGAATCTGAAAAAATTTTCAAAAAAACACGCAGGAACCAAATGGCTCCTGCGTGTTTTGCGATAGTCGTATGTGAATGAGTATAACCGAAAAGGCTCTAATGGGACTGGCTCAGTTAGCATTGCTGTAGGAGCCTTTGAATGTGAAAAATACAATACTACTTCAAGAAATCAGATTGATGGTCAATTCGATTTAAAGCATACCCCTTATCGACCAGAATATCACACTTGAGCGCCACAAGGTTCACATCTGACCCAGTGCACCGTGCAATCTGAAAGGCATCGTATCCGCAATGATAAATCATATCAAGAACTTCTGTATCCGGCAGTAAGACTTCCGCAGCAAGCACATTGGCTTCATACTCTGGTCTGTTCTGGCGATCAAACAAACTAAATTCCTGAAGCATTGTCTGTCGTACAAGGTCTTGATGAAGCACATGATGTCCAATTTCATGGGCACATACAATTCGTTTCAACTGTTCGTCCAAGTTATCGTTTATGAACGCCCACGGCACTTCGTGAAGAATCATATAAACGCCTTTCAGAACAGTAAAATCCTTTACCATTTGGATTTGCAGCCCTATTTCGTCTGCTATTTGGAATGGGTCTCTGGAGTTGGCGGCTGCTACCAGTTTCTCTCCCAAACAATAAATCTTCTGCAATGTCAAGGTAAGCCCCCCTTAATGAACCGTTTTCCTTTCCGGTATTTTCTCGGTATTTTCTCAGTATAGCGCGCAATAAGGGTAATAAACCGGACATTTAACATTGAAGGCAATGAAAGAAATCATTTCCTGCTGTTCATTTCTTTGGACTTCGCGTATGCGTCCAGAATTGCGTGCATCAGTGCATCCTTATCTTCTTCAGGCAGAACACCTCCGGCAAAAAGTGCAGATACATCATGAACTACCTTTTCAATTTCCTGTTTAGGGTCCAACTGCTGGTTTTCTTCCCCCAACATCTCATCGCTGGAGATATGCAGTTCATCACAGATCCTTTTCAGTGTGGGTGCTCGCGGAACGCTGATTCCAGATTCGTACTTATACAGCATCCTCCTTGAAATGCCCAACCGTTCTGCAAGTGCTTCCTGAGTAAGATTGTGTGCTTCTCTGTACTGAATCAGCCTTTCTGCAAAGTCCATTATAACGCTCCTTTTTTATTTAGTCAAACATTCGTTTGATTTTAGTATTGACATCGAGTTCTGCTCGTGCTATAATTCGATACGAATTGAGAACCAAAGTTCCCAATAAACATATCACTATAGTTCTCATTTGTCAATAGCAGGTTTTGTGTACGGAAAGCGAGGGGGCATATGCAGCGGACAATTCTTCATTGCGATATGAACAACTTTTATGCTTCCGTAGAGTGTATGTTGGATAGATCTCTGCGTGGGCATCCTGTTGCCGTAGGCGGAGACCCGGAGAACCGTCATGGAATTATCCTGGCAAAGAATTATGAGGCGAAGAAATTTGGCATTCAAACCGGTGAAGCACTCTGGCAAGCCCGGAATAAATGCCACAATCTGATTATCGTTCCTCCCCATTATGAGCAGTACATGAAATACTCTCGATTGGCTCACGAGATATACCTGGATTACACAAATCAGGTGGAGCCGTATGGCATGGATGAGTGCTGGCTCGATGTATCTGGAAGCATTCGAGGAACCGGCGAGCAGATCGGCAACGAAATCCGTCAGCGCATGAAGGACGAGTTGGGACTCACAATTTCCGTTGGAGTTTCATTCAATAAGGTCTTCGCCAAACTGGGCAGCGATATGAAGAAGCCAGATGCCCTAACCATGATTCCCAAAGAGACCTTTCGGGAGATTGTCTGGGATTTGCCTGCATCTGATCTGTTAGGCGTAGGAAGGGCTACCGAAGAGGTGCTTGCAAATTATGGAATCCGTACTATAGGTGCCCTTGCCAACGCATCCGAAGACCTGATCCGAAGAAAGCTCGGAAAATGTGGGGTCGCCTGTATTCGCTTTGCGCAAGGGTTGGACAACTCCCGCGTGATGGAGTACGATTACGAATCCCCGGTGAAGTCCGTGGGTCACGGTCTGACCACCAAAGCAGACCTGGAAAACTCTGCTGAAGTGTGGGCGTTGATGCTTGCGCTCAGTCAGGACATTGGGCATAAACTGCGAAAATACGATAAACGGGCTGGCGGAGTCCAAATTGATATCCGAAACAACCAGCTCAAAACAAAACAATGGCAGTGTAAGCTCAGCCCCCATACAAACAGTGCTGCAATTATTGCAAAGGCAGCATATACACTTTTTGAGAAGTCCTACTCGTGGGACTATCCAATTCGTTCAGTAACGGTCAGAGCCATCGATCTGTATGCTGCTTCCGCCCCGGAGCAATTAGATATGTTTGGCAATGTATCCGTTGTTGATAAAAAAGAGCGCTTGGAGTCTGTTGTGGAAGAGATTCACAGACGCTTCGACAAAAACTCGATCCTGCCTGCAACAATCAGTCGGAGCCTTCCGAAGCTGCCCACGGATCGGGAAGTAGAAATCAGAATGCCCACTGGCATGTTGAGTTAGGAGGTTACGATATGGTATCTGCATGGAGATTTCGGTCCATGGCACAAGTCCCGGCGCAGGTAAGCAATCGCTGTAGAAGTCTGTTTGTGATCTCTTCTGCGGACATTCGCAACAGCAGTGATCCGCAAAATGGTGTATCATTCGTGTTTGATGCCGCAAAGCCTTTCAAAAGAGGAAAGCTGTCCTGCTTTCTGAATCCCGACACCAAGGAACTGGTTCTCAACCGGTACAAGCCAGAAGGGTTTGTCTACTCTGGTGGACTGATTGCAGCGGTTCAACAGAACGGGAGGTAACACACATGCAGGAAAAGACTTTTCGGCGTGTGGATGTTGGTGTTACGCTGAAGGTTTCCCCGGAAGGGAATGTCTGGCCTCTGACTATCACTTTTGAGAATGGCAAGACCTACACAATCGACCGCCTCAAAGAAAGAAAGCGGGCCGCAGCAACCAAAGTCGGCGGAACCGGCATCCGATATACTGTCGTTATCCAAAACCGTGAAACCTATCTGTTTGAAGATGAAGGAAAATGGTTTGTGGAGGCAAAGAACTACGCCGTCTGATTTCGCAAATTACAACTGAATATGTCATGATCCATAGGGAGACAGACATGTGTGGGGTTTCCACACGCGATTACGATGAGTAAAGGAGCAGCGATAATGGAGGATCATGAATGGATGCCGTTTTCATGGCACTGCCCAAACTGTGGCAAAATCGTCACCGGTTTGAAAGATGAATCGGGGACCATCAAAGTAACATGCAGACATTGCCAGCTGGTGATGGTCAGAAAGCTGAAAAGCAGAAGACGGGATATCATAGAATTATTTCCGCCAAAGGGTACAGTACCTATGAGGTGCGCCTATGGGAGATAATGCTCTAATACAGACAGCCCAGTTTTACAATTCAATACCAGATAAAGAAGTGATGGTCGTGGCATCGTTCCTCAGTAAATCCATCTCGCGGTCGTATCTGTTGGCAACCGGTAGGTAATCCAGAAATATTACATGTTGAAGCCACCGGCAGGAACAACACAGTAGCTATAGCTATTGTGTGTTCTTGCCGGTGGCTTTTTATTTTTCATCACAATCAAAAATCTAAAGCCTGAGTGATCATCAGGGCAGAGGATACGGGAGAGCATTTTCAAAACAGGAAATGCAGATTCAGTACCCTTCATTTGCTGCGCCCAAATGCAGTAATTGCGCCCTGACGCTCCTGTGTCCTCACTGCTCTGCACCCAGCAGAAAGGAAGAGGAAAATGGAGTTTAATCAGAAAATGTTTGGACAGCGAATCCAAGAAGCACGAATGAGCCGCGGAATCACGCAAGAGGAATTCGCTGAGGAGATCGATGTCAGTGCCAGCTATTACCAAAAGCTGGAACGAGGCGTAAGAACATGCTCACTGGATATCCTTGTGTGCATTGCAGAACATCTCCATGTGTCAACGGACTATCTGCTCACCGGGAAATGGAGCAACACTGATGAAATGAAGAAAGCACTTATGGAATCTTCCCGATTGCTTCAGAAATTGGCAGACAGTTTGTAACTAGCACTATTTGTGCTAGCAAAGTAGCACAACCCGTCCGTGTTGGAAGCCCTTTGGAATCGGTACAATACGTATGTAAGCAAAACCCAAAACCTGAATCTTGAAAACTGAATATCATTCACCAGATACATTACCGTGCAAGGAGCTATGTGGGCGGCACGCCGAGACTTCCCGAAAAGGAACAGCGATTCATGTCAGCCCCAAAATGCCGGATTGCAACCGACACAGCGACAATCCTGCACAGGGATAATGATACTTCCGTAACTCGCGGCCCGGCCATAAGGAAGGCGGGGAGGTTAGATTCCTATGGAGCAGCACAGCAAGCTGCCGTCTGGTGACTTCCCCCTCTCAGGGCGTCGAGGACAAATATGAGAATACGCTTTATGAATTACGAGCTGCCATGGCTTTGCTGTGGCAGTCTCTTACATATGTTCCATATGTCATCCAAATGGATGAAATTTCAATACAGGAGGCGATGCCTATGATTGTTTCAACCCTTCCCCAGTTCACAAATTCATAAAGTCAAGAAAGGATCACACTACAATGCTGATTACCAAACTTCGTAAGCCGCTGGCGTTGGTGCTTGTATTTCTGATGTTCTTCAGTATGGTGCCCTTCGGCTATGCGGCTGAAATGCCTGCTTCTCAATTTGAATCTGGTGTAGATCCTCCTTCCGAAGAATCCTTGCCTGAAGATGAGGCTCCCCTCACAGAACCAACAATCACCAACTCAGAGCCTGACCCTGATTCGATTCCGGAAGACACAATCCCGGAGACAGAATCTGCACCGGAAACAGATAGCTCTGAACCATCCGCAGAAGATGTTCCCCAGGATGGCCCCAGCATTATGGGGTTACCCCCCGGTGATAGTTCGACCTGGGCTATCGGCAGCACCCAGAGCAGCATTATGCTGTTCGACTTTGCAGATAACGGCAATTACACCACCGTCCTCAATTCACAGGTAGCCTGCGCCTATAAACCCAATGGCTCCGGCACCACTCGGACTGCGTATATCAAAAACTTAGGCTGGCACTTTGCCCGGTATGGCGGTGTGCCTTATGCGGATGATCCACTGTACTGCATTGAGCCGTGGCGCAGCTACGCAGCCAGCACCTCCGGCAACTCCGTTGACCGGGACGTGACCCTGGACGGCAGCGGCAGCACCACCGGCAGCAATGTGTGGTACGCTCTGCCCGCCGCACGACGGGAAGCCATTGGTCTGATTCTGCTTTACAGCAATCAGATGTGGAATCACTCTATCAGCGTAACTACCACATCCAAAGCCAACAACCCCAATGTGCCCCTGCGAATCGCAACCCAGTTCCTCATTTATGAGATTGTCTGCGGTCTGCGTGACCCCAGCACATTCACCCTGAATTCCACCAACGAGTGCGGAACAGCTGGCAATATTTTCTACAATGCTGGTGTGGCATCTGTTACAAACTTCGCCAGCAATTATAACACCCTGGTATTCAACATTCAGGCTGCAAAGAAGATTCCCAGCTTCACAAGTTCCTCCAGCGGCGGCGCTCCCACCATCAGCCTGACAGGAGAAGAAACCAGTGTTTACGACAGCAACGGCGTTCTGTCCAATTTCTCTTTCACGGGCGGAAATGGTGCGGAGTTCTACAAGAGCGGCAGTACCCTATACATCACCCAGACTGGCATGATTTCTTCCTCTACGGTTTTCAAGGCGACCCGGTATCTGCCCTCCGCTGCCAACTCCACCTACAACATTTGGTATATGTCGGGTTCCAGCTATCAGACAACGGTATCCCTGGCCAGCGCTTCCAGCGGCAATCTCAACGCCTATTTCAAGCTGAAAGCCCCTGATCCGGGAACCATCAGCCTGACGAAAACCACTGAGGACGGCAAGAACCTAAGCGGCTGGCAGTTTGGAATTTACTCCAATTCTGCCTGCACTACGCTGGTTTCGGGGCCTCACACCACAAATACCAGCGGTAAGATTTCCGTCACAGGGCTTACCCCCGGCACCTACTATGTCAAGGAAATCGGGCAAACAGACAGCGCAATTAATGCTCTGTACTACTGTTCCAGCACCAACCCACAGTCAGTGACCGTGACCGCAGGTGCCACAGCAACCGTCAGCTTCGTGAACAAGTTGAATACTGGCAGCGTGAAGCTGATTAAGGCCACGAACACGGGGGCAAACCTGAGCGGCTGGCAGATTGGGCTGTATACGGACGCTGACTGCACCAACGCTGTGTCTGGCTCTCCCTTTACCACCGGGGCAGACGGTACGGTAACGGCTGCGGGCTTACAAAAGGGAACCTATTATGCGAAAGAGATTCCCACGGACGATCCCTATTGGGAATTTGACACCGCTGTGAAGTCTGTATCGGTTGCAGTCGGTCAGACCGCAGAAGTCACCTTCACCAACACCCATTACGGACGCATCGAGATCCACAAGACCACCAACACCGGCAATCAGCTTGGCGGCTGGACATTTCGGGTGAGAGATTCCGAGGGCAATTCCTACGGAGACTTCACCACCGATGACAATGGCTATGCCTGCACGGACAATCTGCCGTTGGGACGGTACACCGTAGTTGAGCTGCCCACGGATGATAACTACTGGCTGACAGAGCTGGGCTTCCATGATGTAACCGTAAAAGCCGGAGAAACCACCGTAGATACCTGGCTCAATAAGGAACAGGGCCTGGTGTGGTTTTATAAAAAAACCAATACCGGCGAATCGGTGGAGGGCTGGCACATTACTGTTTTCTCAGATGAAGCCTGCACCCAGAAGGTCGGCACCCTTATCACCAACGAGGATGGTCGGGCTGGCTATTACCTTGACCCCGGAACCTATTGGGCAAAAGAAACCGGCGACGAACATGGGCGCTTTGAGGACGAATACTGGATGGTGGACGAAACTGTCCACAAGTTTGAGATCAAACCCCATGAGGATGTGTCCATTACCTTCACCAATGTTCAGTACGGTAGGCTGAAAATCACCAAGACCGTAGAGGGCGGCGGCAGCGTTGAGGGCTGGCAGTTCAAGATCACGGATGCCGAAGGAAAGGTTCTGGACGGCTCCCCCTTTGCCACCAACGAGGACGGCATCATTCTGACCGGGAATCTGCTGCCCGGAACCTACACCATAGAGGAGATTCTGCCGGAGGACAGTCTGTATGAATGCACCAGCGAGAATCCCCAGACTATCACTGTAAAACAGGGTGAGATTGCCGAAGTATCGTTCATCAACGCCCTGCGCACCGGCAAGGTGACTGTGGAGAAGATCGACATTACCGGCAGTCCTCTGGCGGGAGCCACCTTCCGGCTGGAATGGAGCGCAGAGGGTTCTCTGTGGTATCCCGTAACCTACTCCGAAAGTATTGTTCGTGGTGGCTGCTCCAATCCCGATGTTGAGGACGGGAGCCTGACCACCGGGGCAGACGGCATTCTGGAATGGGGTAATCTCTATCCGGGCCTACAGTACCGCCTGACGGAAACCAAAGCCCCGGATGGCTACAATCTGCTGGATGGAACTGCCTTTGAGGGCGAACTTGCCTCCGACAATATGAGCGTCAGTTTGCGAGTGGTGAATACCAGAACCTATACACTTCCCAAGACCGGTTCTACTGGGCTTCGATTGTTCCCCGTTTTTGCACTGATTCCGGCTTTTGCCTGTTCCTCCGGCCTTGTTTTTTCTATTCTTCGTAAAAGGAGATCGTAAATGAAACACTCCCACATTTTTGCCAGAGATCATCCTCTGGCTATTTTCATTCCACAAACAAAAACAAAATGACTTCAAGAGAGGACAATTACAATGAAATCTATCAAAAAGCTTTTTGCAATGGGCCTTGCCTTGATGATGGCTCTTTCTATTCCTTTTTCCGTGTCTGCCGCCGAGCTGGAGGATGCCCCCATTGATGAATCCAGAACCGGCTCCCTGACCATCTACAAGTACGATCTCACCAACGCCGAAAAGGACGGCGTTTGGGATTCCTCCTATGTGTCCACCGGCGTGTTCGACCAGACCGGCGTGAACGATGTGCTGGGCGGCTCTGGTACTTCTCTGGGCAACGGCGAAACCGGCTACGGCTACGCCATCAAGGGCGTGGAGTTCAGCTATATTCAGGTTGCGGATATTGTCCAGTTCTCCGAGTCTGAAAATGACAGCCGCAACGACAGCCATGTGGAAGTGCTGTACGCCATCGACAAGACTAAGGGCGCGGACTTCCTGAAAGCACTGAACCTGGCAGATGGCGCACAGCGCTACACCAACGCCGATGCTCTGGATTCCACCAAATATTACTATCAGTCCGATGTGCTGATCGACGCTCTGGCTGCGGCTCTGGAATCCAATTCCACTGTGGTTAAGAACGCTCTGGAAGCCTACATCTCCGCAAACGGCGGCACTGCCATGCCGCTGACCGATGCCTATGGCAAGACCAAGGCAGAAAACCTGAATCTGGGCCTGTATCTGGTCGTGGAAACCAAGGTTCCCGAAATGGTCGTATCCACCACCGATCCCTTTCTGGTATCCGTGCCCATGACCTCCGTGAACGGCACCAACGCCACAGACGGCGGCACCCGCTGGATTTACGACATCACCCTGTACCCCAAGAATCTGACCGGCATTCCCTCTCTGGAAAAGACCCTGCGGGAAAACAAGAACGACACCGGCAAAACCGATGCCTATGACCACACCGGCACCGCTTCTGCCGGTGATACCATCGACTACCAGATTATTTCCACCCTGCCCTCCATCACCTCCGAAAGCACCTATCTGTCCTGCTACACCTTTGTGGATACTCTGTCCAAGGGCCTGACCTACAACAAGGGCGATGTGGTTTTGGAGTTCTTCACGGACTCCGCCTGCACCGATTCCGTTGCCAAGTGGACGGAGGCTGACGGCAAATTTGCTGTTGCCTACAACACCACCGATGCCGGGGAATCCGTTATGATCATCGAGATGACCGCTGCCGGTCTGAACGAGATCAACACTTCCAATGCTGTGTACTCCGGCGCTTCCATGGTCAATTCCGGCTATTCCGACTGCACCCTGCGCATCACCTATGCCGCCAAGATGGATAGCAGCAGTGACCTCGTGTTTGGTGACAAGGGCAACGACAACAAGGTTGTCCTGACCTGGAAGCGCAGCTCCCAGAACTACTACGACACCCTGGTGGATGACTGCCATGTGTTCAGCTACGGCATTGACCTGACCAAGCTGTTCTCCGATGGCAAGGGCGATTTCACCAAGGTGGAGTTCCTGATCCAGAATAAAACTGATAACTACTTTGTGAAAGCCGAGCTGAACAAGGACGAAGGCGTTTATTATGTGGTGGATCATGTGACCGACAAGGCGGAAGCCACCCACTTTGTCCCCGTCAAGACCGCTGATTCCAAGGGTAAGATCATCCTCAAGGGTCTGGAAGATGACACCTACACCATGACCGAGGTGCGCACCGACAGCGGCTATGTTATGCTGAAACAGGGTATCGATGTGGTCATTTCCAAGACGGAAACCACCGGCCTGTGCGACATCTATGAATCCGATGTACTGGGCCTGATCCAGAATGACCCCCGGTATGCTGAAATCATCAAGGACACCGGTGATCTCAAAAATATGCCCCAGAAACATCTGAAACACAAGCTGATGACCGCTTCCGCTACCGTGGACGGCAAGAAGGTCAACATGGTGGAAGACAACGGCAGTATCAATGCCGAAGCGCCCCTGACCGTTGTGAATACCCGCGGCTTTGACCTGCCCAAGACCGGTGATCACGGTACCTGGATGTATAGCATCGGAGGCGTGCTTCTGATGGCTGTTGCTGCAAGTGCCATGTTCTTTGCTCTTCGCAAGAAGGGTTCCGTCAACTAACCTTTTCCATCTGCCCCGGAGGGAAACCTCCGGGACCCTTTTCTGGAGGTACATACTTTGTGAAACACAAAATATCTATCATTGTTGCCGCACTTCTGATCTTCGCCCTCGCTCTGGGGATAACACTTTACCCACTCATTAGTAATTATGTAAATCAAAAGTATGCTTCGACCATCTACACCAAGTATGAGGAGATGATTCAAAATGTTGACGAAACAGAATTACAGGAAGCCCGCAGTCTTGCGCAGTCTTACAACCAAGCGCTGGCACCGGTATCCTCCTATGACAAGGAAGGTATTTCGGAGGCCAGCCACAACTACGATTCCCTCTTGAACCTGGGTGGGAACGGCATTATGGGTTACATCGAAATCCCCTGTATTCAGGTAAATCTGCCGATCTACCATGGCACGGACACCGAGACATTGGAACGAGGCGTGGGGCATCTGCTGGGCAGTTCACTTCCTGTAGGCGGCTCCAGCACCCACGCAGTATTATCCGGGCACTCCGGCATGGCAGGACAGAAGATGTTTACCGACCTGCTTCAGATGAAAACCGGCGACATCTTCTATCTCCATGTGTTGGGAGAAACCCTTGCCTACGAAGTGGACAGCCTGAACACGGTGCTGCCCCATGACACCAGCCTGTTGGGCATTACAGACGGTTCTGATCTATGTACGCTCATCACCTGCACCCCGATTGCGGTCAATTCCCACAGACTGCTGGTTACCGGTCACCGGATTCCCTTTGAAGCTGCAAAGGAAATGGTGGAGGAAGCCCAGCTGGAGGATACCGAAGTTGAATCCACTTGGGAACAGGAATATCTGCGGGGGCTGTATATCGCCATCGCGGTTGTTCTGATTCTCTTCCTCATCTGCATTGTGGTGGCACTACTGGGGAGAAACAACGATGCGTAAACGAATAGCATTGTTTTTCCTCTTACTCATATTTCTTACCGGGTGCCTGATATCCCTATTTCCCGTAATCAACGGACTATTGTACCGGGAGAAGATGAAAACCACAGTGTCCGAATTTCAGTCCAATACGGAGCAACAACTGCCACCTGTGATTATTCTTCCGTCTGGCGATTCAGATCCCACAGAATACACGCCTGCCATCCATCAGGAACTATGGAACGATATTCAGCAGTACAACAGGAGGCTGTTTCAGACCCGGCAGGAAGGAATAAAGGGCCTTGAGAGCCTGGAAGAAGCATGCTTCAGACTTTCAGACTACGGTATCACCGGCGAAGTGTTTGGCGTTCTTTCGATTCCGGCTCTTGATCTGGAGATGCCAGTGTACCTTGGTGCATCCAGCCAGAATATGGCTCTGGGAGCTGCCCAGTTGGGGCAGACCAGCATCCCGGTGGGAGGAAAGAACACAAACACGGTTATCGCGGGTCATCGGGGATGGAATGGCGCGGATTACTTTCGGTACATTACCGAGCTGGTGCCGGGAGACCGCATCACGATAACCAACCTATGGGAAACCCTGGAATATGCCGTTGTTGGCACAAGGATTATATCGCCGGATGATGTGGATGCCATCAAAATCCAGCCCGACAAAGATATGATTACGCTCTTTACCTGCCATCCCTATGCGTCTGGTGGGCGGCAGCGGTATCTTGTGTTTTGCGAAAGAATCAATAACGAAATCAGAAAGGATGATTCAAAATGATTAATCACTATCACTTCGCCAGAGGCGGTTGCGATGAAAATGTTCGTACCATGGGTTTTCCCGTGCTGATTGTAAACATCGAGGCAGCCGTTCCCTCTGTGCCCCAGAAACAGAAGGAGACTACCGATTTGACCAACAAAGAAAGGAACAGAGCCTCAGTATACTGCCTGTGTCCCCGGTGCCGAGCCATGTTCTTCAGTGCCAAGAAGTTCTATATCACACGGGTTGACCCTTATCAGGTCGAAAAAGATGACTGCACATTCTGCCAGACCGGTGCCGGATTCGACTACCGCGTTGTTCCCAGAAATCCCCGCAGCAACCGCAATGGAGGGTACCATGACTGAGAAAAGAATGGCAGGAGAGTATGAGATTGTTCAGGCAATCTCAGTCGGTTCGGAGGAGATTGTGCTTGGATACGCTCCTCAGAATGAAGCCCTTCCCTATATGACCGCGTTCTGTACCCAAAACGAATTGTTTACTGCATACCAGAACTGCATTGCAGATGACAGCTATCCCCATATTCTGGGCATTTTCTCTGAGCGCATGACAGATGCCGTCAAAGAACTGGAACGCCAGCTATCCGCTGAAAATACAGCAGCGGTGGACAACAGACCCTATAACCAGCAGAAATGCCTGAGTACGGAGCAAATCAGCCTGGTGTCTCATGCTGATGACCTTCATCAGAAGGTGGTTATCATTAAGCCGGATGTTTTGAAACCGGAATACCAGCTGGCCACCAGGCAGCTTTATCTATGTACCGGAGGATTTGGTGCTTCCCCGAACAGCAGAGGATCTGCCTGCTTCTGCACCAACCTGTTTTCCGGGAAGCACAGCCGTTTTGAACGCAGCGACATTCTTGCCACGCTTGAGGCTGATGCAGTACCCAAGTGGGCACAAGAGAAGCTCCGCGAGGCACTTCAATCTCAGCAAAAGAAAGACAAATCAAAGGAGGCAGCACGATAATGGATTTCTCAATCGGAACTGCAACCCCGGCAGAGCAGACGTATGCCTACAGCCAAAGCAGTCAGATAGAAGGTCAAACCGGCTGCATCGGACATCTCCGAGCTGACTTCGATTCGGATGGAAACAGCTTTTATTCCTCTTGGGCAGACCACAATGTAAGCTTGAAGGATCAGGCGTTCAAGGATGAATTCGATCACCTGATCAATACGCTGCGTGGTTTGGAAGCTCCCGATGCTTCACAGACCCAACACGAGGCAATTCTTAGAGACAGAGCAGTGCTCACTTCGTACTGCTATCGGCACCCGGACAGCAAGAAACCAGGTTTCTACGGCAGAGAGCTGACTCTCAGAGCCGATACGCAGAAACACGCTTACATTCTCCGCCTCAATCCTAAAAAAGGCGATTACAATCTGTACTGCTACTGCTATCGCAAGGACTGGTTTGACCGGCACCTGAATAACGCGGAGAAGGGAATCCGCTTTATTGATCCGAACTACAAAGAGCTTTTTCGGATAGAAGATGGTGACAAAATTCGGTACTTCACAAACAGCGGAAAGCCCCGGCATTTGATTTGCCGCTACATTGACGACTACCATTTTGAGGCAACCAGCGATCGGGGGAAGAACCTGTACCACATCTGCGAGTTTGCAGAACTGTACCAGAATCATGGCTGTCACGGCATCATTCCTCTGCGGCAGTCGCTCCCGGAGAGTTGCTTCAGCACCCTGGAAGCCACCGGGGAGCTGATTGTTATCACCAAAGGTGAGAAAGGTTACTCACCCACAGATGTATTCCCGCAGAACACTTCCCCCAAAGAAGGTGCAGCTGCTCTGAATGCAGCCAATGGCGTGACCAAAGCGCAGGAAGCGGCAATGGTGGCTGGTTCCATGTTCGGCTGGGAGATGCCTGCTGCAAATCCCAAGAATTACGATGCCCTCGGGCAGCCAATCAAAAACCAACGGCGTTCCTACGCTGCGGAACGATAGAAAGGAAGCACAATGGATACCACGCCTCAGAAGTATCACCGTGGTGATATTTATTATGCAAATCTCGAACCGCATCTGGGCTGTGAACAGGGCGGCATTCGCCCTGTTCTGGTGGTTCAGAACGATGTCGGCAATAAGCACTCCAAAACGATCATTGTTTCGGCCCTGACGAGCAGGACGGCCACCAAAGCGAAGCTGCCCACTCATGTGTTCATAGACCACATCCCAGGAATGTACGCCCGAATCCCATCTCTCGTCCTGCTGGAGCAGATTCACACACTTGACAAATCCCGCTTGTTGGGCTATATCGGCTCGCTCTCCGAATACCAAATGAAACAGGTCAACACCGCACTGAAATGCAGCCTTGAATTATGACAAACCAGCTGGGCAGAAGCTACCTGCCCAGCTTTATACATAGATTTTAAGAGGAGGTTTTCCCGATGGAAGAAATCACAGCTACATATACTCAGCTCTTTCAAAACTACCCCGATGTCGTTTCCACCCTGCAATTATGCGAAATGCTCGGTGTCAGTGAGCGTACAGTATATCGACTCCTGGTGACCAACCAGATAAAGCACTTCAAGGTCGGCAGGGCGTATCGTATCCCGAAGGTGAATGTATTCGCCTTCATGGAAAGTGAGTGCAGGGGTTGACAAACTTGCCGGAATTTACTGCTGATGATACCATATAGCCACGCAAAAGACCACAATGCTAATGAACAGGAGGAACGCATATGGTTACAGGTCACCTAAGAGAGCAAAACGGCTATTTCCAGATGATTCTGACATGGAAGGATGCCACTGGAAAGCGGCGGAGCAAGTCCATCAGTACCGGACTCACCGTTAAGGGAAACAAGAAGCGGGCAGAGAAAATGCTCATGAAAGCCCGTTCCGAGTTTAACCCGGACAATCTCGCTGCCAACAAGGGAATGCTGTTCACCGATTTCCTTGGTAAATGGCTCAATGACAAGGTTACAGATATTCCCGCAGAGGAGTATTCCAACTTTGCCTACTATGTAAAATCGAACATCACGCCTTACTTTTCTGCACACAATGCAAAGGTCACAGAAATCACCGATCAGGAGCTGATTGCATACTTCGAAACCGAACACTTGCAAAACGGCACCGGCAACAAAGCCTTGCTGTCAATCAATCGCACGATCTGTACAGCGCTGGACTACGCTGTGACGATCGGCTGGAGGTCTGACAATCCGGCACATGACATCAATCCGTGCCTGATGAGCACCACCCCATACTTCACCGATTTCCTGCGAGATTGGCTTAAGCTGATGAAAACCCAAGTAAAAATCACCACATATTCTGCATATGAAAAAACAATCCTGCACAAAGTGATTCCGTATTTTGATAAGCATCTCCCCAAGATTCGTCTTGATGCTGTATCTGCAAAGCATATCCAGGATTACTACAACTACGAGCTGGAAGTGAACCATGTATCTGCAAATACGGTGAAACACCGTCATGCCAATATCCACAAGGCGTTCGCCTATGCCTACAAAACAGATTTGATACAGTCAAATCCAGCCGACAAGGTGGAACTGCCAAAGATAGAGAAATATTCAGGACAGTTCTATAATCAGAAGCAAATTGAAAACCTTATCCGTGTTGTTAAGGGCGACCCCATTGAATTTGGCGTCATTACTGCATCTTTTTACGGCCTTCGCCGCAGCGAGGTGCTCGGACTGAAGTGGGATGCCATTGATTTTGAAAACAAGACAATCACAATCCGTCATACTGTCCACGAAGTGACGATAGACGGCAAAACCAGGATTGTGGCTTCCGATACAACGAAAACCAAATCCAGCTATCGGTCGCTGCCTCTTGTAAAGCCTTTTGAGGAAATTCTATTGAAAATGAAACGGGAACAAGAAGAAAATAAGAGGCTGTGTGGCCGCTGTTATTGTCAGGATTACCTTGATTACATCTATGTCAATCAGATTGGTGAAATCATCAAGCCGGGTTTCGTGACTGCACACTTCTCCGCTGTTCTCAAGGCAAATAACCTGCCACATATCAGATTCCATGATCTTCGTCATAGCTGTGCTTCACTTCTATTCGCTCAGGGAGTCAGCTTGAAAGAGATTCAGGCATGGCTTGGTCACAGCACAATCGGAACGACAGCGAATATCTACACCCATTTGGACGAAAACAACAAGCTGTCTTCTGCCAATGCCATCATCGCAATTCTACCCGAAATGTAAAAATCTCAGAGCAGAAAACTGCTCTGAGATTGGAAAAATGGTGCCGCTAACCGGACTCGAACCGGTACTGAATCGCTTCAGGTGGATTTTAAGTCCACTATGTCTACCATTCCATCATAGCGGCGTATTCAATCCCTTCAAATGAAGGGATATGAAGTTGGAGGGATGTTTTGGAGGGATGCTCCGAAACAGAGATAATCAAATTTGAAAAAGTTGGCTGTTTGCAAGCACTTTTCGGATTGGGTGCTGCATCCGGCCCGCGGGATTTTAAGTCTCGGGTGTCTACCTATTCCACCACAGCGGCATGTCCCCCCATAGCGGGGGATATAAAATTACATAACAAATGTCAGCACATCAACACAGCCTATGGTAGCATATTTTCTGCCAACCGTCAAGTGCTACAGCTGGTCGAGATTCAGCGTGAAGGCTTGCAGGCAGTTGTTTAGAAACCATTCCAGCTCAGGGCTGTTCATGGCTTTCAGCGCGTCCA
>ERZ779888.530-NODE-530-length-45322-cov-4.481410_pt1 | contig 45322 bp, 23 predicted proteins | sample MGYA00511245_ERZ779888 | MGnify/ENA primary metagenome ERZ779888 (study PRJEB29588, sample SAMEA2155255) | human gut metagenome | biome: human gut; feature: human-associated habitat; material: faeces | place: Denmark | collected 2008/2010 ...
TATGTTAAAAAAAATTGCTAGTGCTTTTAATATTTCTGCCGATTATCTTTTAGGCTTAAAAGATTCATATATGTGAATTTGTGGGTCCGTTTTAATGCTTTGCAATAAATACTTTATACGCAAAAAGTTGCAATAATCGTTTTTCGCTTCTTTTTTTGCGTTTTTTTCATATATAAAAAAAAGAAACCTTACGGTTTCTATACTCTTTACAATCTGGTGCCGTTGACCGGGGTCGAACCGGTACGATGTTGCCACCGAGGGATTTTAAGTCCCTTGCGTCTGCCTATTCCGCCACAACGGCAGATTGTTGGAGGCACCATCCAGATTCGGACTGGAGATGAAGGTGTTGCAGACCTCTGCCTTACCACTTGGCTATGGTGCCTTACGTCCTTTGTCCCGATAAACTGGAGCGGGAGACGGGATTCGGACCCGCGACATTTGCCTTGGCAAGGCAACGCTCTACCACTGAGCCACTCCCGCACGTTTATCTGTGATACCGCCAACTAGGCTTAACCTGTTTGCTCGTATATAATACCAAATTATGGATTATAATGCAAGCGTTTACACTAAGTTTTTTTAATTTTTTTTAACTGTGTAAAATGTTTCCGTCTTCGTCTATATATATTACCATTCCTGCGGTCTTTTTACCCATAAGCGCATACGCTTCTTTTTTATCTACTCCGTATATCATACGCGTAAAAAGTTGTTCTCGTGCAAAGTCTTGTCTTATTTTGTACGCTTTTTCAAGAGCCTTTCCCGTCGAAGCGACGGCAACCGTTATGGTTTTCGCCTGTCGTTTATCGAAAACTCCGTTCTCTCTTGCCGCAATCAAAGCGTTGTCGACGTTGCTTACGATATAAAGACAACCTATATCTTCGTTTCCTTTTTTGCAATCGCATCTGCCGCCGTAAGCGATCACGCCGTGCTTTTCGTCTTCGATTGCAAAAACCATTCCCGAGTCGTGTCTGTACGCGCCGAGATAGCCGGGTTTAACGACGATTTTGCCTTCCGCACCGTACGCATTAAGCAAATTGCATATTTCGAAAATATCGAGCAAGCCGTCTATACTTTGTTTATTATCTATCTTTGCGGCAAGTTCTTTTACCGTTTCCGCGCCGCCTTCGACGTTTTTATACGGAGCAAGCGTTTGCGACACGGCATAATCGACGTCATTCTCTATTCTTCCCGACATTATGCTTTTAAGTCTTTCAAGTTTTTCTTCTCTTTTTGCGTAAAGGTTAAGCACACCCTTAAAGGCGTTAACGTTGCTTATCGTTACTTTCGGCTGCTCGATTCCGATCTCCTTAGCAAAGTTTATCCCGGCAAGTATGACGTCGCATTCTTCTTCTATGCCGCTATTGCCGTATATTATACCGCCGAAACGGTATTCCGATGTCTTGGCATAGTTTTCCGCAAGAAAATTCTTTTCTTCGCCGAAAGCGCACAGTCTGCCTTTCGGTTCTATCCCGGTGGTCGACATAGAGATAAGCCCTGCTATCAGATCGTCGGACAGGGCGAGAACTTCCCCGTTGGGGGCAATCGCCTTATAGTGATTTTGCGCTTCGCTATATTCGTTGTTAAGAATGTATTTCTCCGAATAATCGAGTGCGGGCAGGTTTACTTCGTCAAACCCTTGCGTTTCCATTACGCGTATAAAAACGTTTTTTAACGCGTTTCTTTCTTTATTGTTCGTAAGGTTCTCGCTTTGCGTGCCTCCGAACCATTTACCGTTGTTCATTATGTTCTCTCCTTATTCTTCTTCGCTAAGATTGCTTTCTTTCGCGCTTTCTACGATATAATCCGCATAATCTTTCCACGCCGAACCGTACGCGGATTTCTTGCCGTAAGGCACGTAAATTCTCAATCCGTTGTTAAATTCGAAAGGTTGTGCGTCCTGATAAAGCGTTATCGGCGTTTCGGAAAGTAAATAAACTTCTCTAAGCGCATAACACTCTTCAAACGCTTTGTCTTCGAGCGTGGTAACTCCGGACGGAAGTTTTATTGACTGCAACGACGAACAATTACGGAACGCTCCGCTTTCTATCGTCAGATTCTCTATTCCGTCGGCAAACTCCACTTCTCTTAAATTTACGCAATCCGCAAACGCGTCCGATTCGATGCGTTTTACGCTTGACGGAAGTTTTATTTTCGTTAATCCCGTCAATCCAGCAAAACAGTTTGCCCCAAGCACTTCTATGGTGCAGTTGTTGGCAAAGTCTATTTCTTCGATTACGGTGTTTCTTCTGTATACTTCCGTTCCTTCGGGATAAGTTTCGTACGGATTATACTCTTCGAACACGTTATTCTCCGAATTGAAAACGTATCTTACGTACTCGGTACCGGATCTGTCGTAAGGAACGTATCCGAAATAACCCGTTATCGAATAGATACTTCTTCCCGCCTGCTCGGTAATTATTACTACCTTTTTGTCGGTGGTATCCAAATAGCGTTTAATCGTATAACTTTCGGGATAGTCTTCGTCGTCTTCGAGCGCATATTTGTCCGGATTGCTGCCTATGTCGTAGTCTACGCATTTTGCGTAGACTTTCGTGTCTTCTGTCAAAATAAACGGATAAGTAACGGCTTTTTCGTATTTTTCGTCAAGGAACCAACCGACGAAAACGTATTGTTTCTTTGCCGTACTGTATGTTACGACTTCTTTCGCTCCGTAGAGAGCGTGCACGCTTTCCGAGTCAATGGCAACCGCTTCTTCTTTGTTGATTTTATACGTTATGGCGAATTTTTCGATAACTTTCAGCAAACTTCTCTGTTCCGCCCATTCGTCGCTTAGTATAAACCTTTCGAGCGATTCTTCGTCGGGAACGTAGATCGCGACGCAGTTTTCGAATTCGTACGAGCAATCGAGTTGCGCCGGGGTATCGTTTTCGACGGTAAGCGTCCAACCCGAACGAACTTCGGTGTTTTCCACCCATTCGGTAGGAATAATTCCGTCAAACGCTCCGTCCGCAATCTCGGTCAAGTTGGGTCCGATTTTTATATCGTAAACCGACGCTCCTTCAAACGCGCCGCGAATTATTCTCGTAACGTAGTCCGGAACTTCCGCTTGTTTGGTATAACTTACGTTGTACTTAATAAGCGTATTGTTAATAGTGACGTAATCTTCGGAATTGAGTTTTTCGGAATACCACAGCGTTCCTTCGATTACCTTATATCCAACCGTATCGAGTTTTTCGGGGAAATTTATTTCGGCAAGGTTGGTACAACCGTAAAACGCTTTGTCGTTTATCTTTTTAAGCATACTTCCTTCGCCGAATTTAATCTGCAAAACGTTGGTATTGCCTTCGAACGCCGAGTCGTAAATAAGCGTTATGTTGTCCGGAATGTCGATAACTTTTTCCGTACCGCTATAAGAAATAAGGATATTGCCGAGAATAATCATATTCTTATTCTGCGCGGAAATATATCCGAGCCTGTAAACCGCTTCTTTACCTATCACGGTCACGTTGTCTTCGTTTATCGTAACTTTGGAAAGGCTTTGACAGTTGTACAACGAATAATCGTCGAACACCGAGATCGTCGCAAGCGGATTATAGAATTCTTCGAGTGCGGAACAGTTTCTGAACGTACCCTTTCCTATACGGTTAAGCGCGCTTTCTCCTTCGAATTTAACCGACTTAAGCCTTCTGCAATTATCGAACGCATAGTCGCCTATTTCTCCGAGTCTTGACTCCGCTCTTACGGCAACCGTTTCTACTCCCGAGTTTCTGAACGCCCCTTCGCCGAAGAAAATCAGATCGGCAGGTATTATCAGCGACTTGTAAGAAGAACAATTCTCAAACGCCGAATCGCCTATTTCCGAAAGCGTCGTCGCGTTTTCGAGATTTACCGTTTTCAGATTGTAGCAATCGGCAAAAGCGTTATTCATAATATACGCGAGCATCGGACTTTCCGTCGGGATATAAACGGCGTTAAGCGATATCGCGCCGCCGAACGCATAACTTCTTATAATGGTAAGCGTGGTCGGCAGATAAACGTTAACGAGCGTCGAATTATCTCTGAACGCATTTTCGGCTATACCGGTAACTCCGGCGGGAATATGCAAGGTTTCTTCCGCGCCGTTGTATTTATAAAGAATGTCGTTTATGATAATGCAGTCTTCGGCGTTTTCGTATATCCACGCAGATCCGTCGAGTGCGTCCGGCGCGATTATGCCTAGTCCCGGCGTAGAATCGAAGTTGATTTCCGAAAGAGATTTGCATCCGTAAAACGCTTTGCTCTTAATTTCGGAAGTTTGGTTACCCAAAACGATTGTTTTAAGTGCCGTACAACCGTTGAACGCGTTTTCGGGAATAATCGAAACTCCGTCGGGAAGTTTGACGTATTCAAGATTTTTATTGTCTTTGAAAACGCCTGCCGCAAGTACGGTAACGTTGTCCGGGACGATAGCAATTTTCGACTCGCCTTTGTACGCGATAAGCAGGTTGTCGTATATGACGAAGTCGCCTGCCATATTCTTGTACCACTGCGTTTTCACGAACGCGTCCAGACCTATCGTAACTATGTCGGAAACGTACTCGGACGTTGAAGAATCGAGTTCGTTGGGAATTCTGAGTTCTACTACTTTCTCGCCGAAAGCGTTTTCGGATATACCGCGGACGACTGCGCCCATATACGTTTTGCCGATAACCACGTAGTCGTCGCTGCCGACGTAACCGGTGATCGTGTACGTTCCGTCTTCATTTCTCGAATAAACGAGTCCGTCGGACACGTAAGAACTGTCTTTTATGCAGGCGTACAAACTGATTTGTCCGTCGCTTTCTACGTTTATCGGGAACTTAACTCTTCTGGTAAAATCGGAATCGTAGAACCAACCTACGAAGAGTTCGGTCGATCCGAGTTCGGGAACGATGGGTTCTACGAAGGCTATTCCTTCCGCTTCGGTGTTGGAATTACCTACGTAGTAAAGAATTTTACCTTTAACCGTATCGGAAAATTCTTCGTAAACGCCTTCGCCGTAAAAACCGCCTGCCTGATAGTATGCGTCGTTTCCTATCGTTACGATTGCTTTTGCCGCAAGGTATTTTACCGAATAAAGGTAGTCGCAACCGTAAAACGCATTATTTTTTACTTCTTCTATCGAACTCGGTATTACGATTTGTTTGATACCCGAACAGTTAAGAAACGCATACTCGTCTATTACTCTGAGTCTACTTCCCGTTTCAAAACTTATCGAAGTAATAAATCCGCAATCTTTGAATGCGTCCGTCGCTATGTATTCCGCATTAGCCGGGACGGTAACCGACAGATCGTGACCTTTGTAGTCGACGAGTACTCCGCCGATAACGGTAAACTCGTCGCCGTTTTCAAAAATCGGCGTTCCGTCAAAAACGTATTTTCCGAAATCGGAAATAATCACCCCTTCGCTTACGTCGAACGTTTCGAGCGAAGAACAACCGTTAAACGCTCTGTCGCTTATGGAAAGCGTACTGCCTTCTGCGGCAAGCGCTACCGATTTTAACCTGACGCAAGACGCAAAAGCCGTTTTTCCTATCTTCTTGACTTCGACCGGGATTTCTACGGTTTCTATCGTTGCGTTGCCGTTAAACGCATTGTCCGCAATTTCCACCACGGGTAGGTCGTCTATCATCGACGGAATCGTCAACGCGGTTTCTCTGCCGTTGTATCCGTTTATAATTACTCCGCTTTGATCGTCGTTAAGCGTATAAGCAAAACCGTTATAGTAATCGTTATATCCGATCCATTCGTCGTAAAAACGTATTTCCGTATCGGAAAGAGTTACGTTCTCGAAAGACCGATTGCCGTTTTTCACGTACAAAATATCCGGAGCGTATTCGGCAAATGCCTGCATAAACGTTTCTTTAACGAACTTATAACCGGAATAATTTATTCTTACGCTTTTAAGCGAAGGACAAACTATGCTGTAAGTTCCCGGTTCGACGTCGGAATTAAACGTAATGCACACCACGTTTGCATAATAAAACGCGCCGCGCGAAATCGTCTTACAATTTTCGTGTAACGAAACTTCGGGGTTTGCGTTTTCGGTGTACAAAGCAGGATACGCATACAACGTCCGGAAATCTACGCTGTAAAGCGCGCCGTTATATTCGGTAAAATACGAATTGCGGGTAGCGTCCACCCTTTTTAGGGAAGAACAACCGTAGAACGTTCCGTCCCCGATCGAAGACAACGACGCAGGCAAAACGAGTTCTTCAAGCGAATTTAACCCGTACAACGCTTCGTCGCCTAATGACACGACTTCCGTTCCGGCAAAAGTAAACGTTTTTAACGCACTGTTTCCGTCGGTTTTGAACGCGCCTTCGCTTATCGATACGACAGACGCGGGAATTTCCACGCTTTCGAGCGAAACGCAGTTACGGAAAGCGTAGTCTTTAATCGACTTAAGTTTCTCGTTGAAATTGATTTTAACGAGATTTTTCGCGCCGTGAAAAGCGTAAGAACTTATCTCTTCCACGTCCGCCTTAATCGTCGTTTCTTTATCTTCCGAACCTGCCGGGTACGCATAGAGTATCGTATAGTCCGTATTGTAAAGCACGCCGTCTTCCGTAGCGAAATAACCGTTTTTGCCGCTTACCACGAATTCGGTAACGGACGCAGACTTGAACACGCCGTCGCTTATTCCGCTTACGGTGCAAACTTTACCGTCGACAACCGTTTTTTCGGGGATTACGACTATTCCGCCGTCGCCGTCGTATCTGTCAACGATACAGGTATCCCCCGTGCGTTTGTATTTTAATCCTTCGCTTCCCACGTTCATATCAATATAATAAGCGTAGTAAGTGGTTTCGTAAGCGTTTTTCGCCGTCATCGGGAAAGACACGGGTACTTTTCTGTCGCCGTGCAAAACGTACCAATAAACGAAACGATAATCGTCCGCGTCGCTCTTGCCTTTACTGTTTGCGTCGGTGGGCAGATAGTCCGTAGGAGCGTTTATTTCTTTGTTATCGTCCGTTATCGACACGGATTTCGTGACGAGCGTGTCGCTGTATCTTCCGCCGAAGTCGTACTCTCCGGTCGAATCGTATCTTCCTTCGGTATAAGGTCTGTAAACGAACCTTACGCTGTACTTGACGGGCGAGTATTCCGCATAAAACGTGTTATCGTCGCGTTTGGTCCAACCGGTGAACTCGAATCCCTGTCTTATCGGCGGTTCGGGGTAATAATCTTCTCCCCTTTCGCTCGACGGCAGGCTTTTTTCTTCGATTACGACGTCTTTCGTTCCGTCGTTGTATAAATACCTTATTTCAATAGTATTTTTTTCGTAATACGCTCTCAGACGAGTGTTTTTTCTTATATTGTCGAAAGTCGCGCTCTTGCCGGTATCTATATCGATCCAACCGACGAAAGTATAACCTTCTTTTGCCGACACTTCGGGCGGTTCTGCCCTTCCGCCTTCCTGTACCCTGTGCGTTGCGCCGAGTTTCGTAGTCCCATCTTCGTCGTAAAACGCCACGGTGTACTTTTCTTTTATTTCATCGTAAAGAGTAAGCGGAAAAGTAATTTCGAAACCGTAACAAACCAAAGTAACATCCTTTCTGCCCGACGTTTTCAGTTTTTCTCTGTCGGCGGCTTTAAGCATATAATCTTTTGCTTCGATACGTTTGATCTCTCCGGCAACGGTATTGCCCGACTCGTCCACGGTATCCTTTAATTCGACGACAAGCGTAATCTGAGAAATATCAAACGACTGCAACGGGAATCCGAGAAAATCTTCCTTTCTCAAATCCGGTTCTACGTCTATCGATTTGATATCGCTGTGTTTCAGTCCGCTGTTCGAGCAAGCCGCTATCGTAAACGCAAGCGCCGCTATCAGTACGGTACATAAAATAATCGGTAATTTTCTTTTCATACTCTACCTACTTGTCAACGGTTTGTTACCGTGTATTCTTCGTTGTTTATCGTCACCGTTTCGGGCGGCGTGGTTTTCGACGCGTTATAAATTACGGTCGCTTCTTTCTTTCCTTGTTCCGTCGTAAGATACGAATACAAAACATTGTCGATCGCAACGTATTTGCCGTTATCACTCATTTCTATCGCTTCTATTCCGCTTGCGTTAAACGCCTCGTTACCTATAGTCAAAACGGTGGACGGAATAACGACGGAAGTTATTTCTTCGCAGCCGGTCATCGCGCCGTTACCGATTGCGACGACTTCGTAATCGACGCACCGTCTTTCCACTTTTTCGGGTATCGAGAACTTTCCGTAAGTTGCAAGCGGAACGATAACCAAAGTCGCTTCTTTGTTAGTCGTGTTCAACGCGTAAAGCGCGCCGCCGTCCGCAACGTACGCGATATCTCCGCCTTGTTGCGCCGATTTCTTGTTCGTATCGATTTCAAATGATTTCAGCGATTTCGCTCCGTCAAACGCTCGGTAATCTACCGATTTTATCGTAAACGGAAGTGCGACCGAAACAACGGCGGTGTTCTTAAACGCGTTCGTTTCTATAGAAGCGGTTTCTTTTCCGAACGTCACTTCGGCAAGCGCAACGCAATTTTCAAACGCCGAAACGCTTACCTTACTTAATCTGTCGGGCAGATTTATGTTTTCAAGTTTTATACATCCGGCAAACGCTCTTTCGCCCATAGCGGTAAGAGTTTTCGGCAAGGACGCGTCGGTAAGCGAAGTAAATTCTTCGAACGCTCCGTTTTCGATCGAAGTAATGCCGTCTCCAACGATCAACGAAGTGATATAGTTTTTATGGCTCGGATAATTCGCGGATTTATACGTTAACGCACCGTTTCCGACGAAAAGAAGTATCTTGTGCGTACTCATTTCTTCACCGGATTTTGCGGATACCACGTAATACGTCGTTCCTTCGCCGAGAAAAGCGGTTTCTTCCACCGTCCAGTCGCTTTGCGTTCCCTGAACGTAAACGAACCTTGCACTGAGAGATACGTTCCTATTTTCTATCGTATAATCGATTTCTCTGTCGCCGCTGAGCAACTCGTCGTTTACAAACCACCCTACGAATACGTATCCGTCTTTCGGTTCTGCTTTCAGATTCAGTTCCGTTCCTACGAGATAAGTATTTCTTCCGCCGTATTCTTTGCCGTTTACGTACACTTTCGCCGCTTTGGAGTCGAAAGTAATATCTACGCCCAAAGGCGTAACCGCACCCGAGCGATAGAATACCGCGTAGTCTTTTCCGTCGTTTCTTATAACGACGTCGTCGTTCGTTGCGCTCGAAACGAGTTTTACGAAGTTTTTATAGATATACGTCGATTCTCTGACGGAATCGGACAATTCGTTTAAGACGTATATTTCGTTTGCTTTCGCAAAAATTCTGTAAACGTCGGTTTGCGCGATCAGCATATTCGCATTGTCGATATACACTTTTTTCAACGAAGAACAATCGGTAAACGCATTTTGTATTATGCTTTCCGTTGCGGAAGGCAAGGTAATTTCGCTTATCGAAGAATACGCAAACGCATACTCGCCTATGGATTTAAGGCTTTCGGGGAAAATAACTTTTTTAAGCGAAGTGTAATAAAACGCATAGCCGTCGATCGCCGTTATTTCGTAGTCCGTTCCGTTGACGTTAAGTCCGATTTCGTATTCCGTTGCCGTTCTTTTTTGCGGATAAATCATAAGTCTTGCTACGTTCTTTCCGGTCGAATCTTTTCCGTAAGCGTACAAAACACCGTCGTCTCCCACGTAGGCTGCGTTGTTTCTGTCGACTTCGATTTTTTTCATCGAAGAACATCTTGCAAACGCGTTTGCGCCGATTTTGCTTACGTTTGCTCCCACGTTCGCTTTTTCAAGAGCGGAACAACCGTAAAACGCGGCGGTGCCGATACTCGTAAGGCTTTCGGGCAAGACCACCGTCTTAACGTTTATACATTCGTAAAACGCGTTGTCGCTAAGTTCGGTTATCTTTTTAAGTTCTACGTTTTTGAGAGAAGTCGGAACGTAACTCTTGTTGTTGGAATATTTATCGCCGCCGAAGAGCAGTCCGAAAACTCCGCCGTAAGGCAAAGAAATTTCGCTCAATCCCGTGCATCCGACGAACGCGCCTTCCTTAACGTTAAGCACTTCTTCGTCTACCGTTATTTTTTCAACCGACGAACAACCGTAAAACGCGTTGGCGTCGATCACGCCGCCGTGCACGGTAACCGTTTTTAACGAAGTCGGCACGACGCGTGCGTTGTCCGAATAATTCTTTCCGCCGAAGACGTATCCGATATAGCCGTTGCCCGACCCGATCGAACCGCCCACGAAGGAAAAATCCGCTTCGATTAACGTCGAACAACCTTCGAACGCGCCCTGTCCGACGTTCGTTATTCCGCTCGTCTTTCCGAAACGAATTTCGGTAAGTTCTTCGCAGGAATAGAACGCGCGCGCGCCGATCGAATACAGTTCGTCGTGCGCAACGAAGGAATTTATTTTCGAATAGGCGAAAGCGTATTCTCCTATGCTCGTCACGTTGTTCAAACCGCCTACGGAAGTAAGCTTTTCGCAACCGTAGAAAGCGTACGCGGCAATACGCGCAACGCCGCTCGGTATATCGACTTTATCGCCGAGATATCCGGCGAAAGCGTATTCTCCTATTTCGGTAAGTTTAGACCCATCCGCAATTTTAACCGGAGCGGAAACGCCCTCGAAAGCGTACGCTCCTACGCTTTCTATTGCGGAATTAAGTTTTATTTCTCCCGTAATTTCCGTCATACGGGCAAAGGCGTAGTCGCCTATCGAAAGGACGGACGCAGGTATTTCGGGAGCGTTTTTGCCGCGATAGCCGTAAAAAGCGTACTCTCCGATCCCCGTCAAACCCGTCGGCAAAGTCAGATCCGCGGTGATGTCCGAAAAAGCGTATCTTCCGATACCGACAACGGTGTTCGGTATCGTAAGTTTCGTTCCGTAATATCCGGCAAAACCGTAATCGGAAACGGACTTAATCGCGCAGTTTGCGTTCCATTTTATCTCGGCGCCCATATCCGAAAAAGCGTACTCGCCTATTTCGGCAACCGCCGCAGGAATATCCAACACGGAAACGTTTTTCGCGCTTTCAAAAGCGTGTTTTCCTATTCTCGTCACCGACTCGGGTATTTTTATCTCACCGCCTTCGTATTTAGCGAAAACGTAATCGGATATTTCGGTAATCGTTGCGTCGTCGGCAAAAACTACCGCCGCTTCGGTTTCTTCGAAAGCGTACTGCCCGAGCGACGCAATTCCGGAATGGAGCAAAATCCGCGATACGACTTTTTTGTCGCAACCGGAGAAAGCGTAATCTCCTATAGCGTCCACGGCGTAACTCGTTCCGTTTACCGTTATTCTTTCGGGCACGGCGTAGTCGCCGCTTTCCGTCGCAAGTCCGTTCGGATACGCTACGAGTTTTGCATTCCGGATCTGTTCGTCGCCGTTTCTCGTCGTGCAATATTCGTATACCGCTCCGTCGATAGAACTAAACTTCGTATTGCCTTCGGTTTTTATGTCTTTAAGGGAAGAGCAACCGTTAAACGCGCTTCCGTCAAAATTCACGACCGAAGAAGTAATCGTTATTTCTCTGAGATTGACACAGGAAGAGAACGCCCCTTTGCCTATGTCGGTAACGCCGTTGCCGAGTTCGATTTTGGCAAGCGCTTTGCAAGACGCAAAGGCGTTTTGTCCTATCGTCGTCACGCTGTCCGGGAGTTTTACCGATCTGAGGGAAACGCAGTTTTCGAACGCGCTTTCCTGTATTTCTTTAATATTCGTTTTGCCGCCGTCGGTTATGAACGCAACCATTTCTATATATGCGTTATTCGCAAAAGCAGAGTTGCCTATCGCGGTGGTTTTTGCCGGAATCAAAACCGTTGAATCGAGTTTTCCGTTGTATTTAACGAGAACCGTTCCCACGAAAACCATTTTGTCTTCGTTGTCGCCGATGAATTTGTTTCCGAAGAAACAATCTCTTCCTACTTCGGTAAGGCTTTCTTCGTTGATTTTGAAGTTTTCAAGCGCCGTCGCTCCGAAAAACGCTCTTTCTCCGAGCGAATAAACGTTGCCTTGCGCGTTATGGAAAACTTTAAGAGCGACGCAGTTTTCAAACGCGCTTTCGCTTACGCTCGTAAGACTGCTCTTCCCTTCGAAAATCACCGAAGTAAGCAGTTCGCACCCGAAGAACGTTCTTCTCTCTATGGTTTCGAGTTTGCTCCCCGCCGCCATTCTTACGGTTCTTATCCCGGAATTTTCAAACGCCGATTCCCCTATGCTCGTTACCGAAGCGGGGAGGTAAACGTGCATTTCGCTCTTGCCGTCGTCAAGGGATTTCGCACCGAAAAACGCTCTTTGCCCTATCGTCTTCAATTTGGACATATTTCCTAAATCCAAAAACGCAAGCGATGTACATCCTTCGAACGCCCCTTCTCCGATGATCTCAACGGATACGTTTCTCAGTCCGAAATTAAACTTCGATATATCGGAATTCGCAAAAGCGTAATCTCCTATAATCCTAACGCTTTCGGGTATATACAGCGTCTTTACCGCCGCGCCGTAAAACGCTTTTTCGTTTATTGCTTTTACCGAGTTCGGGATATGCAAATCTTCGAGTTGCCCGAGATATTTGTAGAAAATGCCGTTTACGATGACGCTGTCGTCTGGATATCGGGTAAGCCACTCGGTTGCTTCGAAAGCATCGGAAGCAATATCGGCGAGTCCGTTCGCCGACGAAAAATCTATTGCGCTCAGCCTTTCGCAACCCGAGAACGCTTTTGCGCTGATTGCGGTAAGTTTGGCGTTTATTATTACCGTTTTCAGATTAACGCAGTTTTCGAACGAAGAATTGCCGACGACGGTAAGTTCGTCCGGGAAAACGACGGTTTCGACGTAAGAATTGCCTTTGAACGCATTGTCCGCAATCTCGGTTATTCCGCTCGGCAAAACGACGCACGTCGCGGTTCCGCGATATCTTCTCAAAACGCCGTTCCTTACTTCCCAGCAATCGTTTCTTTCCGTTCCGCATTCGTCGAAAGCGGACGAAGCGACGCCGCTTTCGGGCGTTCCGTTTATTTCTTTAAGTCTGACGCAACCGAAGAACGCTTTCTCGCCGATAATCCTTAAAGCGTTCGGAAAATCCACGCGAGTTATTTCTTCCAGTCCGGAAAACGCTTCTTCTTTTATTTCGATCAATTCGATTGCCGAAGAAAAATCTATTGCGGAAACGAACCGTGCCGAAACGAACGCTCTTTCCGCTATTATCGTGACGTTCTCCGGAACGATAACGTTTTTTTCGTAACCGACGTAACCGACGACCACGCCGCCTATAACGATTACGCCGTTTTCGTCCGGATCGATTGCGTAGTTTCCGAAAGCGTTGTCGCCGACTTCGGTTATTTTCGTTTCTCCGCTCACGAATTCGACGCTTCCTCCGCAATCGGCAAACGCGTTCTCTCCGATTTTACGAACGTTCTTTCCGAAAGTGACTTTTTTAAGATTGTTGCAATAAGCGAATGCGTCCGCTCCGATAACTTCCAACGTATCGGGAAAAACGACTTCCCTTATCGAAGAATTGTTCATAAACACGCCGTCTCTTATTTCCGCAACGGCGAAAGAGTTTATTTCCGAAGGTATCGTCAGTACGGACGAATTGCCTTTGTATGCGGTGACCGTTACTTTTTTCGTCGTTTCGTCTACTTCGTAAGCAAAACCGCCGACGAAACTCTTGTAAGGCGATCCGGTGCCGGAATAGTTTTCCACTCTTATTCCGAACGTGTCGCTGCCGCCGAAAGACGTTTCGTTCGTAACGTAGATTACTTCGGGTTTATATCCGCCGAACGTTTCTTCCGGCATATTGACTTTCGTCGCGCCGAACCTTATCGATACGAGCAAGGGACAAACGACGCTGTTTTCTTCGAACTCGATCGAACTCGTACCTACGTATATTCCTTCTATTGCCGCGCCGTAAAACGCTCCTTTCTTAATTACCTGAACGTCGGAATTGACGGTAAACTCGGCCGAACCGTTGACGCCGAGATATTTCGCCGGATAAGCGTAGAGATACGCGTACGGATTAGTACCGCCTTCTCTGTATCCGTACAACGCACCGCCGTAGACGGTAAATCCCGAATTTACGGACGAACTAGTCCCAGACACGGTTATGCTTGCGAGTTCTCCGCAGCCGATAAATACGTTTTCGCCCAGACGGACAAGCGACGCGGGTAAAACTATAGCCGTAAGCGAAGCCGCTCCGCAGAACGCTTCGTCGCCTATCTCGGTAACTCTCGAACCGAGCGTAACCGAAACGAGCGAACGACTGTTTTTGAAAAGTTCGTCGGAAACCGTTTGTACGTTTTCCGGAAGAGCGACTTCGGCAAGATTTTCACATTCCGAAAACGCTCCCGCGCCGATTTCCGTCAGACTTTGCGGAAGAATAATCTCTTCAAGATTGTTCGCTCCCCTGAAAGCGTAAGCGGCTATTTCGCGCGTTCTCGTATCCGGCGTAAAACTCGTTCTTTCCGCCGCGACCGGGTACGCCGCAAGCGTTACTTCGTTCGCATTAACGGCATAAAGCGCGCCGTCGTTCGCTCTGAAATACCTGTTGTCGTCGCTTACCGCGAATTTTTTAACGGAAGTGTACGAAAACGCGCCGTTCTCCACGCTCTTCACGGGCAAGCCGAGATAATAACTCGGAATAACGACCGTTTCCGCGTCGCTGTCCGCTTTCAAACCCGTTACTACATAGCCGGTGCCTTCGTCGTCGAGTTTGTATTCAAGTTCGGGCGTTCCGTCTGCAAAGGAAACGTACTTTGCGGTGAACTTCATTTCACCGGTGACCTTGTAAGGGAAAGTCGTCTTTATTTCTTCGCCGTTTCTCTCGACGTACCAGTAAAGGAAAACGTTGTCTTCCAGTCTTTCGGCGTCGTCCGGCGGAGTAACGCCTTCCGTAGCGAGATCGACGCTCCAGGAAACGTCGTAATCGTAATACACTCCTTCGGTGTATTTGTAATACGAAAACGTAATCAGAACTTTGTCTGAGTCGTAAACGGCGTAAAAGTCCGTGTTGTTTTCCCCTACGGACTTCATTGCTTCTTCGTTGCTCCATCTTCCGTTGCTGTATCCGGACACTATGGGTATTTCGGGCGCGACGTCGAGCGCGTTTCCGCCGCGAGCGACCGTAGCGGTTTTTATAAGCGTGCTTTTCTCGCCTACGGTGTAATAAAATCTGACTTCGTAATAATCGGATTGATAAACCGAAACGTAAGAAACGTTGCTTCTTACGGTAAAATCCGTAACCATTACGCCGGTGGATTTGTTTTTCCAGCCGACCAGGGTATAACCTTCTTTCGTGGGCATTTGCGGAGGAGTAACGGTTGCGCCTTCTTCGAGAGTTCTCGTTCCGACGACGTTCTCGCCGCTTTCGTCGTAGAAAGTCACTTCGTACATCGTCTTAAACGACGTATACAGTCTGAGTACGAAACTGAAATCGAATTTTCCGCCGTAAGAACATTCTATCGTATGAACGCCGGCGACGGAGAGTTTTGCCTGACTTGCCGCTTTTACCATCGCGGAGGTAAGCGGAATGTCGACCGAACCGTTTTCGCCGTAAACGATATGTACCGAAACGTCTGACAATTTGAAAGACGAAAGAAGAAATCCCTCGGACTCGAGTTGTTCGGGATTAAGGACCGATACTTCGGATATGTTTTTGAAGTCTATCACCACTTCGTTTCCGTTTATGTCGACCGTAGGTTTACCGGTACACGCAAACGTCGCAACCGCCATACATAAACAAATCACAAACAGCAATATAGACTTGATTCTCTTCATATTCATACTCCGCGAATTATTATATATAATAATATAACACTGGTAACAAATTAAATCAAGACTAAATGTCAAAAAAAATAATGCCCCTTTGCGTATTTGGGGGAAATTGTAAAGAAACGTTTTTTAAGTAAGGCTGACGTCGTTAAGCGAATAACTCTCGATTTCTTTTTGCAAAACGGGTTCCAAAGCGGATAAATCCAGTCCGTCGGCAATGTTTTTTGCGTTTTTAAGCACTCTGAGAGTAAGTCCGTCGATCGTTCCCGCTCCAGACTGTTCCAGACCGAAAACGTCGCCGCCGCCGCGATTTTCAAAATCTTTTTCGGCTATCTCGAACCCGTCCGAACACTCGCACAGAGTTTTCAACCCTTCGGTCGGCTGTTTTTTCGTATAAAGAAAACAGTAGGCTTTTTCGCCGTTGCGCCCCACTCTTCCGCGAAGTTGATGCAAAGTCGCAAGTCCGAATTTTTCTGCGTCGGTAATTACCATTATCGACGCGTTCGGAACGTCTATGCCGACTTCCACGACGGTGGTGGATACGAGAACGGAAATCTCGTTTTTATAAAATTTGTCGAGAATATCCTGCTTATCGCTTGCTTTCAGTTTACCGTGCAAAACTCCTATTTTGTCCCGGTCAAAATATTTTTCCAGTTCTTCGCCGAGCGCCTCGACGGACTCGCTCTCGACACCTTCCGCGTCGTATATCTTCGGAGCGATTACGTACGCCTGCGTGCCTTTCCGGCATTGCTCTGATATATATTTCCACATTCCTTCCCGTTTCGCTTCGGGAACGATTTTCGTGGAAACCGTACCTTCGTACCGCCTTTTTATCGTAACGTACTCGACTTCGCCGTATGCGACGAGTTGCATAGAACGCGGTATGGGCGTTGCGCTCAAAGTAAGCACGTCTACGGCTTCGCCGCGCGAAATAAGCCCCGTTCTTTGCGCGACTCCGAAACGATGTTGTTCGTCTTCCACGACAAACCCCAGATTCGGTATTTCTTCTCCGCAAAACAGCAACGCCTGCGTACCGATAACCACGTCAAAAAAACCGTTTTTTATCCTAAATCGCAAATCTTTCTTTTCGGAGTTTTTCGCGTTTCCGCTTAAAAAACAAACGCTAATTCCAAGCCGTGAAAATATCGAATTTATAAAATTATAATGCTGCCTTGCAAGTATCTCGGTGGGCGCCATTACGGCAACGCGGTATCCGTTTTTTACAACGAAATAAGCCGCCGCTACCGCTACCGCAGTTTTGCCGCTTCCCACGTCGCCGCATAAAACGGCATTGAGTTTTTTATCCGAGCAAAACGCTTTAACTATCCTTGTTAAAGCGGTCGTTTGCGACTCGTTCAAGCGAAACGGTAATAATTCGGAAAACTCGTCAAAACTTGTATTTATATCGTATTTTCTCGTTTTTTCTTTAATTTGTTTACTTTGAGCAATACGAAAAGCGCAAATCCTGCGGACTATTTTTTCCGTCGCTATTCTTTCTCTTGCGGACGAAACGTTGATTTTTTCCGGAAAATGTATTTCGGAATACGCATCGCAAAGAGGTCGCAAACCGTAAATTCTCTCGTTTTTTTCGCCGATAATACTCTTCGGCGTATATTTTTTCAATGCGTCGGCAACAAAACTTCTGTACGTTTTTTGCGCAATGAGTCCGCTCGTCCAGTATATCGGTCGAATACCGCAAAAAGTCGTTTTTTCGCCGACTTCTTCAAATGCGGGGTTGTAAAAAATCAGATTGTTTTTTTCGATTTTTAACTTTCCGTAAAATCGATATTTCGCGCCGATTTTCAAAATTTTTACCGCGTAGTTTCTGTTAAACCAAACGAGTTTTACAGCGGTGTTTTCGCATACCGCCGCGGCTTTCAGAATTTCCAGATTTCCTTTTTTGAAGGGCTTTGACAAATTCGTCAATTCCGCTTCGAATAAACAAAAATCACCCTCCGCGCTCTCTTGCGGAAGGGCGATTACCGACATATCCATATAACTTTTCGGCGTACGTTCCACCAAATCGCGCTCGTCGGTTATTCCGAGAGTACGAAGTTTCTTTTCCGTTACGTCGCCTATTCCTTTAATGTCGGAAAGCATTTTATTCCACGCTTATAAAATAGTGATAATGCGGTTGACCACCGTTATAAAGCACTACGTCGCTGTCGGGGAACTCTTCGGTTACTTTTGCCTGCAATTCTTCGGCTTTTTCGTCGGATATTCCTTCGCCGTTGAAAATCGTGATTACGCACACGCTGTCTTTATCGAACGTGCCTAGTGCGCTTAACGCAACTTCGTTCGGATCCGTTCCTTTAGCAACTACTCCGTCGCGCAATGCTATAATATCGCCGTTTTTAAGGGTAAAACCGTCGATTTCGGTATCTCTGACCGAGTGAGTGACCTGAACGCATTCCACGGCGTTAGCCGCCGTCAGCATAGCGTCTTTTATGTAATCGGGTTCGTTGTCTGGCGTATAGGCTATCGCCGCCGCAATTCCCTGCGACACGTTCGTCGTAGGAATAATGATAAGATTGCAGTCGTCAAGTTCTTTTACCGCCTGCTCGCACGCAAGAACGATGTTTTTATTATTCGGCAAAACGAACACGTTGTCGGCGTTGACTTCTTTGACTTTACCCACGATGTCTTCCACGCTCGGATTCATCGTTTGACCGCCTTCGAGCACTTCGTCGGCGTTAAATTCCTTAAACAGTTTGCAGAAACCTTCGCCACAACTTATCGCAAGCATACCTATCGCCTTTCTTTCACGCTTTTTCTTTGCGTGAATTTTACGGCTTTGTTCGAGCATATTTTCGATTTTGGGAAGGTTCAGTTCTCCTAATTGCAGCGCATAACCGAGCGCTTTGTCGGGAGAATTGGTGTGAACGTGGACTTTAACCATTTCCAAATCGCCGATAACCAACACGCAGTCGCCTATTTTCATAAGTTTGTCGCGGAATTTGTCGATATCGGCAAGCGTGGTTTGTTTTTTAAGGTTTATGATAAAGAATTCCGTGCAATAAGCGTACTGAATATTGTCGGGATCGTGTACGTCGTCGTCCATACTCTGAAGAGTATTGCCGGATTTTGACTGTTGCTCCACGACGACTTCTTCCATCGGAATTCCGGCAAGGACGTTGTACATACCCTGAAGGATAAAAATAAGTCCCTGACCGCCGCTGTCCACAACTCCCGCCTTCGCGAGAACGGGAAGAAGTTTCGGCGTGTCCTGTAAAGTTTTGTTGCCTTTATCGAGTATTTTCTCAAAGAAATCGATAAAATCGGTACATCTTGCGGAAACTTTAACCGCATACGCTCCGACAACTCTTATTACCGTAAGGATAGTACCTTCTTTCGGATGAGTGACGGCTTCGTAAGCCTTGTTCGCGCCGGCCTGTAACGCTTTTGCGAAAGTCTTGGTGTTAAGGATTTTCGCTTCGGCGATAACTTCGCTCATCCCCTTAACGATTTGGCTCAAAATAACGCCGCTGTTACCCCTTGCGCCTTTAAGCGCGCCTTTCGCCATCGAAGTAATTATTTCGGGTATCGATTGAAGATTTTTTTCTACCGCTTCGTTTACCGTAGACGTAATCGTAAGCCCCATATTCGTACCGGTATCGCCGTCGGGTACGGGAAAAACGTTAAGTTCGTCCACATAAGATTTATTCAAAAGCAAGTTCTGCTTAGCGCCCTTAAAAATATCGAGCAACTGTGCAGCAGTCAACACTGTAATCATTATATTATTCGTTCCTCTCCATAAAAGTCAACTGCCTACAATCTCATTCCGACCACGTGAACGTCTACTTGTTTTACTCTCATTCCGGTAAAATGCTCCACGTGATAAATAATCGAAGATTTAAGGCTTGCGACGACCGCGTCTACGTTGACTCCGTCTGCAATCAAGCAATATATATCGATAAAAATTCTGTTGTCCAAAGTAACGAGTTTTATGCCTTTGGACACGGGTTCTTTATTGAACAGCATTAAAACGCTGTCGCTTAAGCGACGGCTCACCAACTCGGATACGCCGTAACACTCCACGGCAACCTTTTTGATAACCAAAGCAACCGCTTCGTCCGAAACTACTATATTTCCGTATATGTTGCTGGTCTGTAATGCCATTCCGTCTCCCTTGTTTCGCCGCATTATGTGTCGCGTTATAATTATGATAATATATCACTCGAAATTTTGCAAGTAATTTAGAAAAAATGTAAAAAATCATTTGCTATTTGAAATAAAGCGTTGTATAATAAATTGCGTTTATTCAATAGGAGGTGCTAAATGAGCAGAGTTTGCAGTGTATGCGGCAAAGCGCAGATAAGCGGAAATAAAGTAAGCCATAGTAATATAAAGACCAGAAGAAGTTGGAAAGCCAACGTTCATAAAGTTAAGAGAGTCGACGAAGCAGGCAGAGTTAGTTACGAATACGTCTGCACCCGTTGCCTTAGAACGGAAAAGAAAGACGCGTAATAATTACGCTTGCTTTCAACTACACGAAAATAAACTGCTTCTGTCGAAATGAAGCAGTTTTTGTGTATAAAAAATTATTTTAATCCACGATAGAAACGGAAAAATTCGTTTCCGCAAAAAATAAGCGACCGGTTTAATTCCGGGCGCTTTTTCGTATTTATTGAAAGAACTATTCGTTTTTTGCCTGTTTTGCGCGATAATCCTTAATCGCTTCGGCAATCGCCTCTTCTGCAAGAACCGAGCAGTGGATTTTCTGCGGCGGAAGTCCTTCGAGCGCTTCCACTACGTCCGCGTTTTTCAGTTTTAACGCTTCGTCGAGCGTCTTTCCTTTTATCATTTCGGTAGCCATACTGCTGCTCGCTATCGCCGCGGTGCAACCGAACGTCTTAAACTTTGCGTCGACTATAACATCGTCTTTGATCTTGAGAAAAACTTGCATTATGTCGCCGCATTTCGCGTTGCCGACAGTGCCTACTCCGTCAGCGTTTTCTATCTCTCCCACGTTCTTGGGGTTGGCAAAGGTATCTAATACTTTTTGACTATACATTTGTGCTTTCTCCTTTTATTTCTTTGAAAAGCGGCGACCAACTACGCAATTTCGCTATGGTATCGCGCAGAACGTCCGCTACGAATTCCGTTTCTTCCATCGTATTGTCTTTGCCGAAACTGAATCTGATCGAACTGTGCGCCTCTTCGATTGTCGCCCCTGCCGCCATAATGACGTAAGACGGTTCGAGACTGCCCGAACTACACGCCGAACCGCTGCTTACCGCTATACCGTTAAGATCGAGCGTCATAAGTATCGATTCCCCTTCGATGTAGTCGAAACTGAAGTTGGCGTTGCTTACCAGTCTGTGTTCTATTCCGCCGTTAAGTCTGCAATCGGGTATCTCTTTTTGCACCCTTTCTATAAATCTGTCGCGTATCGCTTTGATTTTTGCGTTGTTTTCGTCCATTTCGGCAACGCAAAGTTCGAGCGCTTTCGCCATTCCCACTATGCCGGGAGTGTTCGTCGTGCCGGGTCTGTACGCCCTTTCCTGATGTCCGCCGAACATCAGTCTGTCGATCTTCACGCCGTTACGGATATATAACAATCCGATACCCTTAGGTCCGTGGAATTTATGCGCCGACAAACTCAGAAGATCGATTCCGTATTCGTCCACGTCGATTTTTATACTGCTTATCGCCTGTACTGCGTCGGTATGAAAAATTATACCGTTTTCTTTACAAAACGCTCCGATTTCTTTTATCGGCATAATCGCACCGGTTTCGTTGTTGGCAAACATTACCGAAACCAGAATCGTGTCGTCCCTCACCGCCGCTTTCAGATCTTCGAGCCTTATTCTTCCGTCCGTGCCCGTAGGCAGATAAGTGATCGAAAAACCTTCTTTTTCGAGTTGCTTGCAGGTTTGCATTATCGCAGGATGCTCTACGGCAGTCGTGATAATGTGTTTTCCCTCTTTCGCGTTTGCGTGCGCAACTCCGCGCAAAGCCCAGTTGTCGCTCTCCGTTCCGCCGCTTGTGACGTAAATTTCTTGCGGTTTCGCATTGAAAACAGCCGCTATTTTTGCACGCGCTTCGTCTACCGCCGCCGCGGCTTCTCTTCCGAATCCGTGCAAACTCGACGCATTGCCGTAAACTTCTGTCATATAAGGAAGCATACTCTCCACGACTCTCTTATCCGTGTTCGTCGTAGCGGAATTATCTAAGTATATCCTCATTTTATCTCCTATTTTGTATCCGTGGATACAAATAATTCGCTTTCTAGTTTCTTGTAAGAAACATCTTATCTTTAATTCGTCAAAAGTATACCGCTTCGGTAGGAAAAATGCAACTATTTATTCACATTTTCTCTTACGAATTGCAATATGCCTTCCGTATCCTTTCCTCCGGTAAATCTTGCTTTCTCCACTCCGTTATCGAAAACGATAACGCACGGAATAAAGTTGATTTTATTTTTCAACGCGAATTCTTCGCATTCGTCAACGTTTACTTCGAAACATTCCGCGCCGAGCGCGTTTATCTCTTTTTCCGCTTCTTCGAAAAAAGGTTTCATATACTGACAAGGTCCGCACCAGTCCGCATAAAAGTCGACTACGGTTTTGCCTTGTTTCGTCAATTCGATTTCGTTTGCCGTGATATTTTTCATACTAACCTTCCTTTTATTCGATTATTGCCATTCTCCGCTCAGAAGAGTATCTTTATTTACGGTTTTACATTCTTTGGTTCTTAAATTTTTGATTACGTATTCGTCCTTCGCGACTTCGTCTCCGCCTACGACTACGACGTTTTCCGCGCCGACTTTATCGGCGTATTTCATTTGCGCCTTAAGGCTCTTGCCCATAATGTCGGTCAGACACGATATACCTTTCGATCTCAGTACGGTTGCCGCTCTCATCGCTTCGTCGCAGTATTCTTCTCCCATCGGCGCGATATAAAGTTTTGCCGCGGGTTCTTTTCCGAAAGAGAGCGAAGCGTTTTCCATAACCATAATCAGTCGTTCGAGTCCGAGACCGAAACCGACCGCAGGAACGCTCGTTCCGCCGATTTCTTCGACTAAGCCGTTGTATCTTCCGCCGCCGCAGACCGTACCCTGACTGCCGATGGAATTCGAAACGAATTCAAAAACGGTACGAGTATAATAATCGAGTCCGCGTACTATTTTGGGGTTAATTTCAAAATTTATACCTAAATTCGTAAGTATAGAGCAAAGTTTTTCGTGATGCGCGCGGCAATCGTCGCACAGATAATCCAGCACGACGGGGGCGTCGGAAGCAACTTTTTTACATTCGGGACATTTGCAATCCAAAACGCGCAACGGATTCTTTTCCAGTCTTTCTTTGCAAGTGTCGCAAAGTTCGTCCGTATGTTTATAAAAATGTTCTTTCAACGCGACGGAATACGCCTTGCGACATTCCGGGCAGCCTATGCTGTTAAGATTAAGCGTTAAATCGGTAAGTCCGAGCCTGTCGAAAAAACCTTTTGCAAGCGAGATTACTTCCGCGTCGGCGTACGGAGAATAACTTCCGTACAGTTCGACGCCGAACTGGTGATGTTCTCTGAGCCTTCCGGCCTGAGGCTTTTCGTAACGGAAAACGGGGGTGATATAATACATTTTCGACGGTTGCGGAGCGTTCGTCAAAGCGTTTTCGACGAAACTACGCGCGACCCCGGCGGTCCCTTCCGGTTTAAGCGATATGCTTCTGCCGCCTTTGTCGGTAAACGTATACATTTCTTTGTTTACGATATCCGTCGTATCCCCTACTCCGCGCAAAAACAGTTCCGTGTGCTCGAACGTAGGCGTTCTTATCTCCTTAAAACCGAAATCATCGGTAATCTTTCTCACAATGTTTTCAACGTAATGCCACTTATAACTTTCTTGCGGCAGTACGTCTTTCGTTCCTTTCGGTATGTTTATCATTTCGTTCTCTCCGACAAATTATAGAATATATTTTTTCAAATCTTTGGAATTCAACGCTTCAGCAAGATGCTCGTCGACGTACGCCTTATCTACGATGAGTTCGACTTCGTTTTCGGTATCTCCGCAAGCGTTGAACGATACTTCTTCGAGAAGAGATTCCATTATCGTGTGCAATCTGCGCGCGCCGATGTTTTCTTTGTTTTCGTTCTCGATTTGTGCGACGTGAGCAAGTTCCTTTATTGCGTCGTCGGTAAATCTCAACCCTACTTTATCGACTTTGAGCATTTCAGCATACTGCATAATAATCGCATTGTCGGGTTCTCTCAATATTTTGCAAAAATCTTCTTCGGTAAGACTGTTCAGGTTTACGAGAACGGGGAATCGTCCCTGAAGTTCGGGGATAAGGTCGCTTATCTTCGAGATATGGAACGCTCCTGCCGCAATAAACAGGATATAATCCGTTCTTATATTTCCGTATTTGGTGTTTACCGTACAACCTTCGACTATAGGCAGTATATCTCTCTGAACGCCTTCTCTGCTTACGTCCGGTCCGCTCGTATTGCCTTTGGACGCGATTTTGTCGAGTTCGTCGATAAATATAATGCCGTCCTGCTCCGCTCTGCGCAGTCCTTCGGCGGTTATAGAGTCTTTGTCGATCATCTTTTCCGCTTCTTCGTTGATAAAGATTTTTAACGCGGTCGCAACGTTTATTTTGCGTTTTCTCTTTCTTTTCGGCATAATACTGCCGAGAATTTCTCCGAAATTGTTGTCTTGCGGCGCGCCCATCGGTCCGAGCGTGAGTTGTTTCGGCGCTTCTTCCACTTCGATTTCAACCGGGATTTTATCGAGTTTTCCTGCGCGCAACGCTTCGTAAAGTTCGTTTCGCAACTCTTCTTCGCTCTTGTCGGGCGAATTCTTTTTCTTAGCCTGCAAAATTGCGTTTACGAGTTTCGCCTCGGCGATTTCTCTCGCTTTCGGCTCAACTTCCGCGATTTTTTCTTCGTTTACGAGCCTGATACCGACTTCTACAAGGTCGCGGATCATACTTTCAACGTCCCGTCCGACGTAACCTACTTCGGTAAACTTCGTCGCTTCGACTTTAACGAACGGCGCTTTAACGAGTTTGGCAAGCCTTCTCGCTATTTCGGTTTTACCCACGCCGGTAGGTCCTTTCATTATAATGTTTTTCGGAGTGATCTCTTCCCGCATTTCCTGCGGTAACATTCTTCTTCTATAACGATTACGCAAAGCAACGGCAACCGCTCTCTTCGCGTCGTATTGCCCGATGATGTATCTGTCAAGTTCGTTTACTATTTGTTTTGGGGTCAGTTCCATTTTTTATTCTCCCGTTAAACCGTTTCCACAACAACGTTGTGATTAGTGAAAATGCAAATGTCAGCCGCGATTTTCATCGCTTTTTTAACGATATCAACGGCGTCCATATCTGTATTTTCGAGAAGCGCTCTCGCCGCGCTTAAAGCGTAATTTCCGCCGCTTCCTATAGCGCAAACGCCCGCTTCGGGTTCGATTACGTTCCCGTCGCCGCTAAGGACGTACATATTGTCCTTGTCCGCAACGATAAGCATCGCTTCAAGATTTCTCATTCCTCCGCCCGTGCGCCAGCACTCGGCAAGTTCAACCGCGCTGCGCATAAGATTTCCGGAATATTTCTGCAACATTTCTTCGAATTTTTCGCTGAGCGTAAACGCGTCGCTTACGCTTCCGGCAAACCCGACTACGACTTTTCCGTCGTAAATTCTTTTTACTTTCCTGGCGTTGCCTTTCATAACGATGCTTTGACCCATCGTAACCTGTCCGTCTCCGGCAATCGCCGTAACGCCGTTTTTCTTTACGGCGCAAATCGTCGTACCTTTTAATTCCATTTTTTACTCCTTTGAGATGGTTTCGGCATATATGTCAATCGCCGCGACAGCCCTTTGGCTGTATTTCTCTTTTTTTACTTTTTTATCTCTGATACGCTCTTCGAGTTCGGGCATTAACGCGTAACTAGCGTGCATCGGCTGAAAATTGCCGTTTGGCATAGATACGTATCGCATAAGACTGCCCGTCGCCGTGGTTTCCGGCGGAATAAGGCTTTCTTTCCCGTTCAATCTTCTGTCAAGGTTAATCGCGGTCATAAGTCCGCTCATCGCGCTTTCAAGATAGCCTTCTACGCCGCTTATCTGCCCGGCAAACCACAAATCGTTGCGTTTTTTACACGAAAAGTCCGAATTTATCACTTTCGGCGCGTTGATAAACGTGTTTCGGTGCATTACTCCGTATCTGACGAACTCGGCGTCGTGCAAAGCGGGTATCATACCGAACACTCGCTTTTGCTCTCCGAATTTCAAATTCGTCTGAAAACCGACAAGATTGTAAAGTCCGTCGTAATTATCTTCTTTTCTCAGTTGCACTACGGCGTACGGTCTTTTATCGGTTTTCGGATCGCGGATTCCTACCGGACGCAAGGGTCCGAAACGCATACTGTCTTCCCCTTTCTTCGCCATAATTTCGATAGGCATACAGGCGTTGAAGACGTCTTTGTTTTCAAACTCTTTCAGTATAACCGTTTCCGCGCTAATAAGTTCGTTATAAAACGCAAGATACTCTTCTTTATCCATCGGAAGATTTAGATAATCGTCTCCGCCTTTTCCGTATCTTGCCGCGAAAAAACTTTTCTCTTTATCCACGCTCTCTGCGGTAACGATCGGAGCGACCGCGTCGTAAAAGTGCATTTCGCTTTCTTCGGTAACCTCGGATACGCATTTTGCGAATTTTCCTTCGGTGAGCGGTCCCGTTGCAATAACGACTTGCCCGTCGAAATCGAGATCGGTCACTTCTTCACGCACGATCCGTAACTTCCCGAACGAAAAAAGTTCTTTTTCTACCGACGCCGAAAACTCGTTTCTGTCCACGGCAAGCGCTCCGCCCGCAGGAACGGAAGTTTTTTCCGCAGCGCGCATAATCATACTGTCCAAAGCGCGAAGTTCGTACTTCAAAAGCCCCTGAATGGTCGCTATATCCGTCGCTTTAAGACTGTTGCTGCACACGAGTTCGGCAAGGTTTCCCGTTTTATGGACGGGAGTGCCTTTCGTCGGACGCATCTCGTACATTACTACTTCGTGTCCCCGTTTCAGCAACTGATATGCGCACTCGCACCCGGCAAGTCCGCCGCCTATGATCGTAATTTTACTCATTTACCGTGTCGTTCTCTTCGGTTTTGGGATACTCGACGTGTCCGCAGTTTTTATTGATACAAACGTACTGTTTTTTGTTGTCCTTAACTACGATTTTCATCACGTTTCTGCAAACAGGACAGAAAATCGGAGCAGGAAGTTCCCAACTCATAAAGTCACATTCAGGGTAGTTCGCACAACCGTAAAAAACTTTACCATTTTTCGTATGCTTCTTCACTATATCGCCGTGACAACGGGGACATTCCGCAACCGGTTCAACTATGTTTTTAATGTTTTTGCACTTAGGATAATTCGGGCAAGCAAGGAATTTGCCGAACTTTCCGTTACGAACGACCATATTTGCGCCGCATTTGTCGCATATTACGTCCGTAACTTCTTCTTCCATTTTTACTTTTTTCTCGCCGAAATACGCTTTGGTGATACATTCGTTAAAATGGGGATAGAACGACGCAAGCACGTCCTGCCACTTGTTGCCGTTTACGACGTCGTCGAGTTTGTTTTCCATCGACGCGGTAAACTGTACGTCGACTATATCGGCAAAGTTCTTTTCCATAAATTGCGTAACCGTTTCGCCTAGTTGCGTAGGTTTAAGCAGTTTGCCTTCTTTTTCGACGTAATCTCTGTGAGATAACACGCTGAGAACGTTGGCGTAAGTAGCCGGTCTGCCTATACCGTTTTCTTCCATCGCCTTGATAAGGGTCGCGTCGGAAAATCTCGTAGGCGGTTTGGTAAACTTTTGCTCTTTTTTAATCTCTTTCAGATTAAGTTTCTCCCCTTCGGCAAAATCGGGAAGTTTTTGCGTACCGTTGTCGTCGTCTTCTTCTTTATCGTGTTCGTAAACAATGGTAAATCCCTTGAAAATAATCGTTTTTCCCGTTATTTTGAACCCGTATTTGTTTGCTCCGCAATCGGCTTTTATTTTAACGTTAAGGGTGTTGTAAATCGCTTCCGACATTTGACTTGCCAAAAATCTGTCGTAGATAAGTTTATACAGCCTATAAAGATTTCGCGCTACCTTGTCCTTGATGCTTTCGGGCGTCACGGCAAGCGAAATAGGTCTTATCGCTTCGTGTGCGTCCTGCACGTTCGCGCTTTTGGTCGTATAGTAATTGTATTTTTCGGGCGCATACTCGCTTCCGAAGTTCTTTTCGATGTACTCTTTCGCCTCTTTTTGCGCCTCTGCGCTGACTCTTACAGAGTCGGTACGGATGTAAGTAACGAGCGCCGTAAGACCGCTTCCTTCGACGTTTACGCCTTCGTAAAGTTGTTGCGCGAGTTTCATTACTTCCGGCGCGGTAATTCCGAGCCTGTTCGAGCCGTCTTGTTGGAGCGTGCTTGTGGTAAACGGCGCGCCCGGATGGGATTTGCTTTCTCCCCTTTTCACGCTTTCTACGGTATATTCGCCTTTAAGAAGTTCTTCTTCCGTTTGTTGCGCCGTTTCGCCGTTGTCTATTTTTATTTTCTTACCGTTTTTATCGGCTAAGGTCGCTTTGAATGCGGACGCTTTGCCGAGTTTGGTAAGCATTGCGTAAATATTCCAATACTCTTCGGGAACGAACGCTCTTATCTCACGCTCTCTGTCGACTATCATTTTGAGCGCCGCGCTCTGAACGCGACCGCCGGACAGTCCCTGTTTGATTTTTTGGTTAAGTATCGGGCTGATTTTATAACCGACGAGCCTGTCAAGCACGCGACGTGCCTGTTGGGCGTTTACCAAATTCATATTGATGTGCCTGGGATTTTTAATCGCCGCGTTTACCGCCCTGTTACTGATTTCGTTAAACTCGATTCTTTGCGCGTCGTCGCCGAGATCGAGAACGTTGCTTAAATGCCAACTGATCGCTTCCCCTTCTCTATCCGGGTCGGTTGCGAGAAAGGTTTGTTCGCTTTCCTTTACCGCGGCTTTCAATCTTTTTACGGTATCCTTTTTCTCTTTAACCATTACGTAACTGGGCTTAAAGTCGTCGTCCACGTCTATCCCGAGACTTTTTTCGGGCAGGTCGCAGACGTGTCCGCCGCTTGCCATTACCCGATAGTCTTTACCGAGATATTTTTGAATGGTTTTCGCCTTTGTCGGCGATTCTACGATTACTAATTTCATAAATCTATATGCTCCAATAATTATATTTGGTTTTCGTTATTAGCCCTACGGCAGTCATCTTCGTAAGCAAAGAATTGAGTTGCGGAACGCTTAAATCCACCACGTCGAGAATTTCTTCGAAGTGCATCTCTCCGTTTCTCGTAAGCGCGTTAAGCACGTTGTCTTCGTTTACGTCGAGTTGTATGCTGCTCGGTTTCGAAACGTCGGTCTTAGTCATTCCGAGTTCGGAGTAAATATCGTTAACGTCCGTTACGAGTCTTGTCTGACATTCTTTTATCGCTTTGTTGCAGCCTGCGCTCGACTTGTTGAATATGCTCCCGGGCACGCAAAACACGTCTTTGCCCTGGTTTATCGCATAGTTAAGCGTGAGCATAGTTCCGCTGCCTTCCCCTGCTTCGGTAATTAAAACCGCGCGGGACAAACCGCTTATTATCCTGTTTCTCGCCGGAAAATTATGCGCCGTGGCCGTTTCGCCGAGCGGATACTCGCTTATTACAAGTCCGTACTCCGCGATTTCTTCGTACAGCGATTTGTTTTCGGGCGGATAAACCACGTCTGCTCCGCAACCGAGAACCGCCACCGTTTTTCCGCGCGAATTAAGAGCGGTTCTGTGCGCGCAAGAGTCTATTCCCCGAGCCATTCCGCTTACGATAACGAACCTTTCGGATAGTTTCGCAACGAATTCTTCCGTCGCGCGCATTCCGTACTTCGTCGGGAATCTCGTTCCCACGACGGCAAACGAAGGTTTGTTAAGTAGGCTCGCGTCGCCCTTGCAATAAAGCATTAACGGCGCGTCTTCGTAACAAAGCATACTCTTAGGGTATTCTTCGTCGAGTATAGTGACGAGTTTTACTCTGCTTAATTCGAGTTTACGCTCTAATTCCGCAAAATCCGCGTTTGCCGCGCTCACGCATATCTCGCGGTAGTCCCTTTCTCCGAGCATTGCGGTGATAGTGCTTCTGCATCGGGCAAGGTTGTTTGCCACGTCTTCGGCGTTAACCGCGTCTAAAAGTTTTCTTCCCTTCGCAACGCCTATGCCGTATGCGGAAGTAACTATATATACGGCTTTTTGTCTGTCGGTCAGTTTCATCCCAGTATAAACTCCTTCTTATCCACGGTCTTATACTGCACCGCTTCCGCAACGTCGTCGAAAATAATATCTTCCCTTTCCGCAAGGTCGGCAATCGTTCTTGCCGTTTTTAATATTCTCGTGGTTGCTCTCGGACTGAGATTTTTGCTTTCGAAAACGTCTTTAAGCAATCTTTCGCTGTCTTCGTCAATCTTGCAAAACTTATCTATAAGCGCGTTGTTCATTTGCGAGTTGGAATATATCCCGTATTCATTAAACCTGCGCAACTGTATATTCCTGGCGTTTTCCACTCTTTCTCTTACCGTTGCGCTGCTTTCCGCTTTTCTTTTCGAACGGAACTCGCCGTATTCGATATTATCTACCGTAACGAACAAATCTATCCTGTCCAGAAGCGGTCCGGATATTTTCGAAACGTAATTAAGAATTTCCCTTTGCGTACAGGTACATTGTTTTACGCTCGAACCGTAATAACCGCACGGACACGGGTTCATACTCGCTATAAGCATAAATCTTGCCGGATACACCGCGGTCTTGTTTACTCTCGAAATCGATATTTTTCCGTCTTCTATCGGCTGACGCAACGCTTCGAGCGCATTCCTGTTGTATTCGGGCATTTCGTCGAGAAACAGTACGCCGTTATGCGCAAGGCTCACTTCCCCGGGCGTGGCTTTGTTGCCGCCGCCGGTAAGGCTGTATATGCTCGCAGTATGGTGCGGAGAACGGAACGGTCTGCGCTTAACCATTCCTTCTTCGGGTACGATAAGTCCCGCCACCGAGTGTATCTTCGTTACTTCTATCCCTTCTTCGAAAGTCATTCTCGGCATAATTCCGGTGACGCATTTCGCAAGCATAGTCTTGCCCGTTCCCGGAGAACCGCACATAAGAAGGTTGTGCGAACCAGCCACCGCTATCTCCAGTCCGCGTTTTGCCATCAGTTGACCTTTTACATCGCCTATATCCACTTCGGGAACGACGGGCTCTCCGTCGTCGTATTCTTCCGTTTTAATCGGTTCGTATTTAAGTCCGACGCAAAGTCCGACAACGTCGGACAAACTCTCCATAGCGTAAACTTCCGCGCCGTGCACGTACGCCGCTTCTTTGGCGTTTGCAACGGGTACGACGAACTTTTTATATCCTGCCTGCACCGCGCTGAGCAAAAGCGGCATAACGCCGTTAATTCGCCGTAACGAGCCGTCAAGGGAAAGTTCTCCCAAAAACACGTAGTCTTTGCACCCGGAATACGGTATTTGTCCTACCGCCGAAAGATAACCTATAGCAATGGCAAGGTCAAGTCCCGATCCTTCCTTTCTTACGTCGGCAGGCGCGAGATTTATTACCGTCTTGTGCATTCCGAAGTCGAATCCGCTGTTCGTAATCGCGCTTCTGACGCGTTCTTTGGATTCTTTCACCGCGCTCGTCGCAAGTCCGACCACTTCAAGAGAAGGTAAGCCGTTTTGCGCAAACACTTCGACTTCGACGGCATATCCGTCTATCCCGTCCAGTGCATAACTTTTTACCGTGGTAAACATAATATTTCCCCTTGTTTTTAACCCATTTTTTTCTTTAGTACGATCAGTACTACCACGAGAACGACCGCCGCGCCGCCGCAACCGCATACTATCCACAAAAATCTGCTCAGCGGCATTTCTTTCCCGAACACCGTTATCGTCTTCGTTTCTTCTATCGTTCCCGTGGGCGCTTTGCCGCCGTAAATGACGAGAGCGTAATCCGTCGACTCTTTGAGAGTAAACCTGATCGCGTTGTTTACTATCTCGCTCGGCACGACTTCGCCCGTCTTAACCTTGACGAGAGCGACGGTTCTGTCGAGATACTTGCCGGGCATATTCATTTTAACGATCAATCCATTTTCGAGCAGACCGTCGAATTCTTCTCCGTTTATCGTAAGTTTTAACCCGAAAAAGTCGGTAAAGGCTTTGCCGGCGTTTACGACGGACGGATAATCTTTTCCGTCGCTTTCTCCTTTTACGAGCGTCAGCGTAACGAGCGTTCCTTTCTTGTATCCGACGAAATCTCCGTCGTATGCGGAGAACGATATAATCGCGGACGCGTATTCGGGTACGCTTTCAATAACTATCGAGCAGGAAACCGCGCTTTCTATCGACTCGATAAGACTTTGCGCGGTGTTCAGTATATCCGCTTTAGCGTTGCCGGGATAAGATAACAACCGTCCGAGTTTTTCGGCGTCCTTTTTTACGGATTTAGCCGCAGCGTCCGTATATGCCGATTCGTCGTATCCGTCCGCCGCTTTAACCGCTCGGTTTATCATAGTAAACGTTTCGTCGTCGGAAAAATAAGGTATCGTTCCGACGCGCTCCGCGCGATTTCCCGCCGCGTCTTTAAGAACGACGGTATATTCCCTGACTTTTGCGTTAAACGACTCGTAAGGCAAAACTACGGCGTAACGGACGTATCCGGCGCTTTCCGTCGGATACGCTTGCATTGCGTAACTCTTTTCTCCGTAAACTACGGTCGCTTCGCTTATGCCGCTTTCGTTTTTATCCGTCGCGTATACGGATACGGTAAAAAACGAGTCGGAGTTAAGCACGTCGAACGCTATCGACGGCTCGTCTTTGATGATCGGTTCGGTAACGTCGAACGCGGAAAAAGGCACGGTTACCGTTTTCGTTTCGGAAACGTTTCCGGCATTATCCGCGGCGTAAATTATTATTTTATGGTCACAGGCGGCGGTAAGGCGTATCGAGCAAACTTCGGAAGACGCTTGTTCGTACGTTCTCGTAAAAGGCACGCCGTTTTCGTAAATCGTATAGTATTGCGTTTGATTAAGTCCGCTACCTCCGACATCGGGCATAAAAGTAACTTTTACGGTGTACTTCGACGAATAAAACCCTTGCTTTAATTCGGGCGTTATTTCGTAAGTCGGAGCAGGCGGCGCGATAAAGTCGAATTTATCGAACGCATACCTTGTCGTAAGTCCGTTGCCGGCGTTGTCGTAACAAACCGCGACGAGCGTGCTTTTTTCGGTTATACGGAACTCCGTTCTGTCAAGGGAAGCAAAGTCGAGCGTACCGACCTGTCCTTTAGACCCGTTGGGATATTCGAAGTAGTAACAAATCGTTTTTACGCCGCTCCTGTCGTCGGACAAAGCGTTCCAGTTTGCCACGGCGAGATACTCTCCGCCTTCTCTGAGCCACTCGGTCATCGGCGAGAAAACTTTTTCACCGTCTTTAACCGCAGGCGCGTCGGCGTCCACTTTGAACGAAACGGTCGTGGAGTCGAGTTGCGTTCCGGAAAAATCCGAGCAACCGGTTATTTTCAATTCGTAATTGCCGCTTTCTTCCAGCGTTTCCGTAACGAATCCGTCAGCAGGCGTTTCTTCCGTTTTGCCGGGCAATTTAACGCCGTCTTTGGTTTTTTCCAGCAAATAGTATTCGGAAAGCACTCTGAATCGCACAGTTACGCTTTTAGGGTACTTTTCGTCGGTGTAGTCTTTTTCTTCCAGAACCGCTTCCGTTCCGTTTACGCCGATAAAATACGTTCCTTTAAGGGAAGATACGCTCACCGTCGCGTCCGCGGCGTAAGCGTAAGGTTCGGGTTTTAAGAAAACGCCGAAAACCGCGGCAATCGCCGCGGCAAATACCGCAATGAATATCAACGCTTTTATCTTAATACTATTAACCATATATAGTGCAACTTTTTTTGCCGTCGTTTATTATAGCACAGCGTATTCCCGTTTTCAATACCGCAACGAAAATTCAACACGTTATTATTTAATAATAAAAAAATTAAATTTTCCTTAATTGACCGCGCGATTCCGTATATATAAAAAAACCTTAGTCCTTTCCCGGTCACGTAAAAAACGTTCCGAGTCATAAGAATGTAATATACAGGAGGTTCTTTAACGATGAAAAAAATAATAACGCTTCTTTTGATTGCGGCGATTGCCGTTATCGGTTGTTTTTGTTTCGCCGCGTGTCAAAAGGAAAAAAGTGACGACGTAATACGTGTGAACGAAGTAACCCATTCGGTTTTTTACGCACCGTTATACGTTGCGATCCACAAAGGGTATTTTGAAGAAAACGGCTTAAAAATCGAACTAACGAACGGCGGTGGCAGCGACAAAAGTATGACTGCCCTTATAAGCGGCAACGCCGATATAGCCTTACTCGGTCCGGAAACTTCGGTGTACGCGGCTACTTCTTTTGACACACATAGTTAATATCCGCAATATGCAAGCAGCGCTTTTTGTTCTGCTGCGGAAAGGTCGTAGCGAGCAATGTACACCCTGACGGAATTTCCGTCCTCTTTCGTCTTGTATCCGAGGTATCCCATTATCAATATTTTTTGAGCAGAAGTTAAGTTCAACGAATTTAGGTAATACTCAATCATACGTTTTCGGGTCCCGTTCTCCGAATTCTCGTCCTTTTTCAAATTGCTTACGGCAGCAAGAACGAAAGCCAACAGCGCAGGATCGAAAACTTGAGAGTACAGTGCGGATTTTCCCAAATTCTCTTCGTCGGTTATTTCTTCAACCGCTTTTTCGTAATACATTTTATACGTATTCTTTATCGTTTTGGCTCTAACGGATTTTGACGCGCTTCTGTACCTAGCCGTTTTCATAATGTTGCTTAAACTCTCCGCAGCATCGTCGTACATATTTTCTATGTACTTCTTTTCCTTTCTGTTTAACGTGTACGTCCCGTCGCTTACGGCAATTTCTTTCCCTATCGTACGCGGCAAAACGTCGTATCCGTCTTTAACAAGAGAATCAAACTCTTCTCTTACGCTTTTGTCCTTTATATTGCCGATATCTTCGTTCACTATCAATCCGGCAATCGTTGCTATCATTTTTTCGTCGCCGTCTTCGATCGCTTTTTTCAAATCCGAACGATAGTTCTTATCGTAGAAAAACGAGTCAATCTTGTACCCTGCAGCCGGGCTTATTCTTCTTGTTATTCCGGTAGCCATATTATACATATTCCTTACCGGAATTCCGAAAAGTTGTCCTGCCGCATAAATCATTTTTTTTACGAGCGAAGAAAAGTCCTGTTTTTCGGCGTCGCCGGAAACAACCTTTTCAAAAGTCTTGATTATACCGTCCGCCGAATCGAACAAGTCGTTTATAACGCCATATGCGTAGTTGTCCAAATCGAAACCGTCAACCAGTTTTGCGTACAAATCTTTGACAAGCGGCAATCCGCCAAGCAAATTGCCAACCGCGTCGAGCGACATCGTTTCAATAACGTTTTCGTTGTCGTCGCGCTTATACAACCATCTGAATAGTTGCGCAATACAAGCCATATAAACGGACACCGTTACAAGCGCGGTAACAGACTTAGCGGCTTTTTTCTGCGTCGTTTTCAACTGATTACGATATTTTTGAGCAGTCGCCGAATCCGTACAGTTCTTTATCTTTTTCTTCAAAACGGTTATTTCGCCGATGGCGTCTATAACTCTTCCGACGCACTTCATTGAATCTGCGGTAAACATCGTGATTCCCTTCATAAACTCATTCCCCGAGCGCATCGCCGCACTTCTCTCCGTAGCGAGAGAGTTTTGCTGCGTTTCGAGAATAACTTTAGTAAGAAGTTCCCCGGCGGCAACAAGGTTGGATTCCGTACCTATTGCGCCTTTCCCGTTTATTTCCGCTTGCGCCTGACACGCTCCGAAAAGCCTTTGTACTACGAATCGGTCGACTTTGGATATCGGCGCCATCAGAACGTCTCCCACTGCGCCGACTTTGTCGATTACGCCTTGCGCCTTTATTGCCGTTTTGTCAAAGTTACGCAACGCCGCCAACCTGCAGTACTTGTCCACGTCGGAACCTTTCACTCCAAAGCCCTTCGCAAGTGCCTTGGACGATAACGTGTTACTTGCCGCAAAATAAGACGACAATTGCGAAAAAAGCACCTTAACGTTGAACCCTAACTGAAATTTAGCATATCCGCCGCGAACGAACGCCAACACTCTTGCGCCTACGGTTTTTCCGTCTGCGGAAATCCCTTGTATGTCTTTTACGAGTTTTCTGAAATACTCGTCCGCGCGATGCACCATAGTGGAATCGTTCTTTTTCCGCCATATATCCGACGTCTCCGTCCGAACGGAGAACGGCTTGTTTTTATTTTCGGCAACGTCAACGTTAAACAAAATATTATAATTGTCAATCGCTTCTGCCAAACTCGAATACATCGCAACCGCTCGTATATGCCTGTCGACCACTTCGTTTACGGGAGATATCAAAAGTTCGTTTTTTGCTCCCTTTTTCGTATTCTTATTCATCGACGCGTTGCTTACGGAATTTATCTCTTCCATAAATCCGTCGTCCACGTTCTTCGCTACAAACGCTCTGCGTATCGGGAAATAGTAATCATCGAGAACGTTCGAATATCCCTGCCGGCGCATATCCGTTTCGTACTTCGCTTTCTTGCAATCTTCGTTAAGAACCTTTTCCACAACGTTTATATACTGCTTATCAGCATCGGAAAACTGATCGTAAAGCCGCTTTTGCAATACGCCCGCGACTTCGAAAATCAGATCGTCAGTCACTTCTACGTCCGTTCCGAGAAAACCCGGCACCCGCACGTCTTTGCCGTTTTCAACGTATAAAAAACCGCTATGCGCAAGCCCTTTCAGCGCTTGCTTACGTTTTAGCGTAAGGTACAACGCAATCGCAACGTCTTTGTTTATTTCTTTTGCTTTGCTTGCGTCGTCTCCGACGTAATACTTAACTTTCTCTTCTGCAATCCGATTAACGTATCTCTTGTTCTTTTTGAAAAACTCTTCGAGAGCAGAACGCATCTCCATATCCTTAATCTGCGCTTCCATCGCTCCGTTACGAAGTTCTTCGTATATCTCCGTATAAAAACCTCGCTCGTACTTATCCATCAACCGCACTACGGACGCAGGATCTCCGAAAACACGCGTATACGCATTCTCGAGCCACCCCATATTGTAATTTTTGTTTTCTCTCGCAATTCTTACGTATTCCGCTGCCACGGGAACGGCTTCAACGTACTTGCCCGCCCGATAAATCTTGTTGTGGTTTTCGATAAAATGCGTAAAATAGTCGATAGCATACTTCATTCCTTTAAGTTCGATCAGCGATAGTTCGCCTTTCCCCTCGATCACAAAGTCCAAAACGTTCGCTATTTCCGGGTTAAAAGAATTTCTGCTCCGAAACTTCATATTTTCATCGGGGTCAACGGCATTCTTGAACATATCGTTTTCCGGTGAATACCACTGCCGCAATTCTCTGACTATTTCTCTCGTTCCGCTCTTGTTTATATTCCCACGGTAATTTATACGAGTGAGTTTTTCAATACTGCCTTTGAATATCTCTGGCTTGTATTGCGTCGAATTGAAAAACTCGCCGGTTTTTGCGTTTTTCAGTTTGTTCAGGCTTTCTATAAGTTCGTTTTGAGCGGAATTTATCTCCGCTATAGAAGACACTTTTTCTTTAAGTTTCGCGACCTTCTGCTCGTACTTGTTCTTCATTCGCGCGTATGCGCTTTTTTCGCCGGTATTGTCGTATCCGAGCAAAATCTCTTTGGCCATTTCGTTGCGAAGTTTTGCTAACTCGCTTTTATCAAAAACTTCCTTAAAATACTTCTTCTCTTCGCTCTTAACCGCAGACCTTGCCTGCATATACATATCGTCAATTTCAAAAAAGATAGCCGCTTCGTTCTCGCTTTTTATCCATATACCTTTTTCCGCAAGATATTGAGCGACAACGTCGGGCGTAACGCTGAAATTGCCCGACCTCGCTTTCCAAAGAAGAAACGGACGGTTATTTTTGTCATAACGATGCCGTATGTCTCCTTTTATAGAGTCAAGATTAAGATTGTGCAAAAACGGACGCAACGTGTCTATCGTCGTGATGGCTTCCTGAATTGCCGCTCTTTTAACTTCGTCCGTATAGATATTCCCTAAGGTTACATTGCTTAATATATAATCCGCTATATCGAGAGCGACTTTATATCTTTCGCCTTCGGGTTTGGTATTAAGCGCGTCGTAAAGCATATCTACCGTTTTTCCCTTATGTCCGCTTATATCTCCGTACGATCCGTCGTCAAATTCCAGACAAGCGCAAACTCTCTTCAAAATTTCTCTCGCGTCGGACTTACCGTATACTTTTTCCGCATTGTTCTGAGCGTATTTACGAACGCTTTCGTCGTTCTCTTTTACAGAATACTTAATTTTTTCGGAATTTTTAATTTCGGTGTTGACATTCTCTCCATAATTGGATATATTAATATTAGAGTTAGCGGTTAAAAGGCGAGCGGGCAATTGCAGCCCGTGAGTAGCCAATAATGTGCTAACTCTTTTTTTATCCTTTGCATAGTACAGTACTTCGTTGTTTTCTATTGCATACTCTACCAACGCCTTTGTGCTACGACCATAGGCACTCGCCACAAAGTTTGTATTAAGCCTTATTGCTTTTCCTAATTCAACATCGAAATAAGTGCCATCCTGATTTATCCATACAGGTATTATCATTTCGCCCTTGCTCGTTTGAATATCGGTTATAACCACAACGCTTACCGTGGGATTCGTTTTTGATTTGATAATCATAATGGGATTCGCAATTGCTTGCGGTATTTTTTTTATAAATTCCGCATTCATTTCCTTATGCTTTGCGAGAATTTCATTTATTTTTGAATTTCTCATAAGCAACGGTTTACTTTCAAAACCTATATCAAGCAAAATTTTAGGAGTTTCTCCTACGTATAAGTCATAGTTGGAATCGTGCTCCCCTGTTAATACGTCGTCTACCTGCTCGCTAAACGGTTTCAAAGAATAACGGATATCTTCGTGCGACGTAGGCATAGTATTCGTCACGTTTTTTATCTGATGCGCACTATCGACTAAACATAAAACACTATCATCTCTCGACTTATCGCCGTCTTCGATAATAACCCCGTCATAATCGCCGTAGAAATATTTTTCATAAATGCTGTCAAAGTTTTTATCGTAATATGCAACCGTATTGTAATACCCTTTGCTGTTAAGTTTTAACGGTTTCTTAATGTTAAGGTATACTTCTTTAACAACCGGATTCCCTACGCGTTTGCTTGCTTCTCTTGCATAGTCGGTTGCGCTGTCCGGATACGCATTCTTTTTATTTGTGAAAAAGAAAAAACCTTGAGATGTCGCTCCGAAGTTTTTCCCCGACTCCGACAAATCAAAAATATTGAATTCTTGGTTCGTTCCGTGGTACATCACAAGAAGATTGCCGTCTTTATCGACAACCTTACTATCTTTAAAGTATTCTCTTTGACTTTCGGATAATTGTCTGCCGTCGGAATCGGTTTTTAGAGAGTATTTTACAAATCCACTTCTTCTATCTGCATTGTCGACAGAAATTCTTTTTTCTTTATCTGCGGATTCTCTTGTATCAACCGATAACTCTTTTCCAGGTTCTTGTCTTCTATTGCGTGTCCTATCGTGAGCATACTCAAACCTAAATCTTGAAGATAGTCCATCACTAATATACCTTTTTGATACTGATTCATAATTTATCCTCCTTACAAATTCCGCTCTTAATTCATCGTTTGTAATTTCATAACGTTCCCTTACTCCGAACTTTATTTCTCCGCTATCCTTTCCGGAATCGACTACGTATATCGTATCTCCGTTCTCAATTGCGATACCGTCGGCAACCGCATCGTCTATTCCTTGATATAAGTCGTTTAACTTCTTTCGAATCGTTCTTATGTTATCGCTACCGACTTTATCGTACGGAATGTATTTTGCGGTTTTCAGAGAGTATTTTATTGGCTGATTTCTATCGCCTTGTTCACTATTTCGTCTTGTCTCGACTCCACTTGACTCTCCGGCACTTCCTCTTTGAGCCATTTGACGAAGCGATATATTTGTTCGTCCTGTTTCAGTTTCATTGCTACCAACACCTTGTTCGACATCTCCATTTTCATAGAAGCCAACACTTTCATCAACGACTGTTGCATAATCCGCTCCTTCGGTATTGTTTATAATTTTTGCGTATCTATCGTATTCGCCTTTCCTTACCTTTTCTACAATTTGATAACCGTTATCCATATCGGAAAACTTTTCAACGAGATACCAATTATCTTGAAAAGATATGAGTTTTTGCCAACCTTCTTTTATAGAATCTTGCTTTGCCCAACGAGTTGCGCGTTCATTCGCTTCGCTAAAACTTTCGCTATACGGCGGAAAAGTCTTCCCTATAAATTTGTCTTTTTTATTATACTTAATTTCGGCGGGGCCGTCAATATCTTTCTCGAGTTCGGGATTATGAGCAAGGATATATTTTGCAAGTTTCATATCGCCGGCTTTATACGCCGCTTTAAGCCACAATTTTTCGGCGGTAAGAAGTTGTTTGTGCGCTTGTCTTGCGCTTTTATCCCCTACGCGTTCAAAAGCCTTTTTCAAGTCTTCTATTTTTTTAACGAACTTTCGAGCAAAAGACGACTCCTTCGCAACGATACTGTCTATAAAGTCTTCGTTTCCGAGCAGATATTCCGCTTCGTGCGCTCTAACTTCCGACATAAAGGTTTTGAATTGTTTTTGTTCTTCTGCCGTGAGTTGTTCGTTATTTGCTATTTTATCGAGAGTTTCGGATATGATTTCACCGTCAACGTAGCCTTTGCCGAGAACCGATTCTTGTCCCTTTTTCCAAAGTTCGATTTTTCCGCCTTTGCCGTCGTCTACCATAAAATTATTCGTTGCTACAAAGTCGACGAATTTCCTGTACTCGTCCGAGTCTTCTGACAAATGCGTATATTCGTGAACGAGAGTACCTGCCCACGTCCCGTTCTCGAATTGATCTTCGCCGATATAAATCTTATCGTCGTAGAGCAAACCGTTAAAACTTTTGTTGTTTTCGGTTATTACGAACGAAACGTTTGCTCCCGATTCTTTGTTCAAGTAATTAAGAGCCTTATTAAACTGATTTTTTGCCGCCTTTGCCGTATCGGACATCTCGCCCGAAAACACCCTGAATTTACCGACCGCTTCTCTTGCTTGTTCTACAGAGATTTCGTTGCCTTTTTTTCTTTCGTCTTCGAGATAGGTGTTTGCACGGTCCTCCGAGATGGTATCGAGATCGGCTTGTATGGACTGTTCTTGACCTCTTAAATTAAACGAATAAGAATCTTTTTTAAGACTTGAATGTTCGTTTTGAGACAAGTTGTTTTGTCCCCCGAAAGAGTTAAACCGCGCCGACATTTGACCGCTCATAGAGCCGTCCGTATTAAAGGCTTTTTCAAGACCGAATTTTTTAATATACTGCGCGCGTTTATCTTCCGAGACGCTTTGTAAAACTTTCTCGATGTTTTTATAGTTTCTTCTTGTAGTATCGGCTATTTTCTGCTCGTTTGTTGCGGACAGTTCGCCGTTTGCCTGAAGTTTGTTCGCTTTCTCTTGCAGCGTGCTTATCTCGGACAAAGAATCGGCGATGTCGGCTTCTTTACCGACGTATCCGTGACCCGTCTTTGCAAGGACTTTGCCTACGGTGCCGCCGTATACGACGCTCGTTGCGCCGCCGACGAGACCCGCTTCCGCAACGCCTTTCCAGTAATCCGCGTCGCGGTATTCCTCGAACGCTTCCTTGCCTTTGTAAATGCTTTTTAACGCAGGATTTGCCAGTTCGCTTACGACTTCCTCCGCGCCTTCTTCAACGGCGTTTTTAAGCACTCTTCTCGCGCCCGTAGCCGCCACCTTGCCTACGCCGTCGAGCATTCCTTTCCCGATAATGCCTTTCAGTGCGCCGCCGGACATTTTTTCCGTAGCCATTTCGACCGCGCCGCTTGCCATTCCGTAGCCGAGGCCGCGCATATAGTCCGCGCCGTCGTTGAACGCTTCTTCGGTGGAGGTTCCGGCGGCGCTTGCGCCCATAGCGGCAAGGCTTGCCGCCTGACTTGCTCCCGCGGCAAGTCCGGCTCCGCCGGTAATAAGCCCGACGCCGACAGCCGGGAGCATTTGCCCTACAGCGTTTCACGTTTTCTCGGCGAACTGTCCGACCTTTCCGTCGTTAAGATACGAATATTTCAAGTCTTGTTGCCACCTATTGGCAAAAAGATCCCCCGTAAAATCTCTCGAAACGAAAGACCTTACTTTGTCTCGCGCATCCTTGTCGAATATTCCCGCTATTGCGCCGCCGATGCCTACGCCTAAGTCGACTATCCCTTCGAGACCTTTTGCCGCGCCTGCTATAATGTTTGCAAACACGTCCCCAGTGGTATGCAGAAGTTTTTCGCCGACCGACGGAGTCTTCTCTTTTACCGGAGAAGCGATCTTTACGTGAGAAATCGGTTTTATTGCGTTTTGGTTTTTCGAATAATAATATGTAGCCATTTTTATTTCACTTCATCGATTTTATATGCGTATTTGTCCATAAGAGCCTTTTCTTTACGATTTGTATAACCGAGATTTATTCTTATCAGCCTAGGCTTTGTGTCATCTCTTCCTAGATCATCTACTACGTAGTAGTATCCCTGCGAAACTACTATATCCCCGTTTTTCATCCCGCTTATTCGCGAAGCCATCGAAGAACTCATTTCGTCGTACGGTACTGTTAATGCTGAAAGTTTTACTTTAACGGATTCTCCGTTATCAAAATTTATATTGTATCTTCCCATTTTTTGCATATCCACACCTTCTTCAAGTCTTCCCCATTTCGCTTTGTAAGCGGATTTGTATGCGTCGTCGCCGTACTCAAGCATTGCTTCGTCTGCGTAATTGTCGATAGTTTCCGCTTTGAGTTGCTTGATCATTTCGTCGGCGCTTACTTCGTCGGTAGAAAACTCTTTTATGTAGTTAAACGCTTTGTCGACGCTTTCTTTTGTGTAAGTTCCGTCTTCGTTCGTTTTGTTTGCCATGATTGCAAGGGCTTTTTCTTTTACAGCGTTATTTTGTTCGAGATTTTTCGCCACGAGACTTTCATCCGCACTCGCTAAAGCGTCGGAAAGTTCTCTGTCTGCGGTTTCGTAGGCAGCCAGTTTGTTTTTCGTCGCATCGGCTTTTTCTCGTTCCAAATCGCTTTGAGCAGAAACGTAGTTTTGCAAAACGTTTGCTTTCCTGTCCGCTGCCGTACTTGCGCTTTCGCTTAACGCCGCCATATACGCCGCATACGCGTCCGTATACGAAGAACTGCCCACGCCGAGATTACCTTTTCCCGATTGCGCGTTGTATTCCGGTAAATAACGTTTTAACAATTCGTAGTTGGATCCTGCCACGGAAGCCTGTCGCATTGCGGTTTTGTCCGTTTCCGCATTTTGCAAGTCTCTTAGTTGCGTTGCGTTTTGTCGCCGGGTTTCGATGTCTTTCATTGCCGCGTCGTAACTTTTGTCTGCGGTTTCATACGCCCCGTACGCGTTCAAATGCGCACGGGTTTTCGATTTCAGTTCTTCGAGTTTAGTTCCGCTCATACCCGAGTTATTTGCGTTCGTATATACGTCGGAACCGAAGTCGTAGGCTTTTCCCGAAGCGTTTTGGTAGTATTTTTTAAGTTTTTCTCTTGCGTCTTTAACGGTTTGCATTGTTTTCTCCTTGTTTTTGCCATTCTTTGTATTTTGCGAGTATCTGATTTTTGAACTCTAACGGCATTTGTATTTCCTGATAAATTACTTTACTTGCTTTCAGAATACCGTTCGCCAGTCGCAACCCGAAGATTATCGCGTTTACGACAAGATTTACGATTACCGACTTCGTTATTCCGTCGGCGAGTGTATAAGCCATACTGCTTGTAAGCGTCGCTACCGCTATCGTCAACGGAAAACCTCTTACGCTTGCTTTCAGTTTTCCCGCTTCGGCGTTACCTCTTACTCGCAACTTAACCGCCGTGCTTTTCGAAGACGCACTGAAGAAGTCGCTGACGTAAACTTTGTAGTACTTCACTCTGACGGAATCCACGTTCTTCTCAAGAGCTTCGCTCGTTATACCGGAACTTATCTCTTTTATTTTTTTATACAGTCTTTCGCGTGCTTTGACCGGTAAAAAAGGCAAAAGGCGTTCTAAAAGTCGCTGTTTGCGTTCTTGCCGTGCTACGTACGCTTTCTTTTTAAGCTCGCTGTTGTACTCGGCGAGAAAGGTTTCAAAGTCGGAATCACGCTCGTTAAGTCTTTCGTATTCGCTCATCGCACTGAGCAATTCGGGGTTTTTTAATTGTTCCGTCCAAACTATATTTATGCCGCCTTGATAACTCGTAAAAATAATTACAAGCGTCGTCGCTTCGCTTATCCAGAAATCGGCACTCAAAAACACGGAATCCGAGAAGTCGGCAGTTACAAACTGAAAGAACCCTACGAGAACGAGTGTAACAACGATGTATATTACTGCGGTTATCTTTTCTTTAGGAATGCTTTTTACGCCCGCTATGTACTGATTTATCGAGTCTTCCACTGTTTTCATCTTGTTGTCCACGTTTCACCTCACAAATTGCCGAGTTTGCTGTTTATCGTCGCTTCGATTTTTGCGGAAATTTTTTCGGACACCGCGTCCGAAGAACTCTCCAGCGCTATCTTTTCTTCGGTTTTTTTGATAGGCAAAGTGAAAATCGCCCAGTCAAGCAACTCTCCCACGAAAGCGCATCCGGTAAGTAGCACGGCGTCGTTAAGCAAGTCTTGCAATAAGTACGTTACTATGAAAACAATGCCGTATTTTATAACTCCGTGTACTTTTTTCGGCATGCGATTAAGGAGTTTAAGAACGATCAGAACAAGCGCTATAATTCCGCCTGCGGCAAGCGAAACGCCCGAACGAACGGTTCTCGTGTAATCGTTCCAGTTAAGCCCGACCGCCACCGCTATCGGAGCAACGGAAACGAAAAAACGAATAAAGCATAAAGCGACCTTACGCCTTTTAAGTTTTCCGAGTTCATTCTTCTTTTGCATTGTTCACCTCAAAGATTTTCGCCGCTTTGCCGCTTTTTACAAGCTTTGCGTCGTTACAGAATCCGAGTTGCAACATACGTCGTATCTTCTCCGAGTCGTCTTTGCGCATTATTTCGCTCTTTTCCGCAACCGAACGTAACTCTTCCATTCGACATTCCATTTCTTTTATTTGTTTTTGTAAATCTTCTGCGGTTTCTTCAAGCGTCTTCTTTGCCGCTATAAGTTCTTTGGTGGTCTTTTCTACGGACGCGTCGCCGTCGGAACAACGTTTTATCGCCGCTTTCATATCGGCCCCTACGGTCCTTATTTTTCCGATAACGCATATAAGCCCGGTAAGAGAACCGATAATAGACACTATAAACGTAATCGCGTTTTTTACAATTTCACTTTGAAAAACTTCTTTGAAAACGTCTTTAGGTTCTCCCCCGGAAACTTCTTCCGTCTCTTCCCCCGTTGCAT
>ERZ779888.531-NODE-531-length-45270-cov-6.099082_pt1 | contig 45270 bp, 42 predicted proteins | sample MGYA00511245_ERZ779888 | MGnify/ENA primary metagenome ERZ779888 (study PRJEB29588, sample SAMEA2155255) | human gut metagenome | biome: human gut; feature: human-associated habitat; material: faeces | place: Denmark | collected 2008/2010 ...
CTAAAACTCCGAAATACCACAAGCCCTAATGACCGATTTGGGATAAACGACCGATTTAGGATATTGGTTGAAGTTGAGGGCATAAAACCGTGGTATTTCATTGTGTCAAACGAAATACCACGGCATTTTTTTGTTTTTGGGGCATTTATGGGGGTATTTTTGCATGAGAAAAAATAATTTTATAATTAATTTATTAAATGATGTACTAATGAAAAAAATCAGTTTATTAATTAGCCTTTTAGTTGGAGTTTCGCTGAATCTCTTTGCCGGTGGGAATAACGACGAACTGGTGGTTCGCTTGCTTGACGAGCCCGACCTTCGTATGCCTCTCACCGAGAATACCGTGGTGAAACTTCAAAGCGTGAGTGTGAAAATCCAAAACCCTGATGAAGCACCAGAAGTGCGAATGCTCAGCAAAATGCGCTCCATCGCGTTTGATGGTGGCGTGGTGTCGGGCATCGCAGATGTGAAAACGTCCGCTTCACTGCCCTCATTTTCCGTGTCGGGCGATGTTTTAAGCGTGATGGGTGTGGCTGCCGGAAGCACGGTGTGCGTGTATGGCATCGACGCTCGCTTGTATGCAACCGTAAATGCCAACGAGAGTGGTATAGCGTCTGTCTCGTTGCCTTCAGATGTGAAGGTGTGTGTGGTAAAAACATTGTCAGGATCTTTTAAATTGATAAGAAAATGAAGATAGTTAGCAAAAAAACAATATTGGGACTTTTCTCGTTTGTAGTAGCGCTTTTTGCACTGGCGCCACAAGCCGTGGCTATGCCCGACTCGGTGTATGTTTGCTTAGTCAATGGTGAGGTTGAGAACCACTCTGTGGCAGCCATCGACAGTATAGCATTTCAAATTTTCAACGCCATTCCAGAGAAGGACGACTCCTTGAATGTGTGCCATAAAGATGGCAAAACCACAAGCTACGCCCTTTACATGGTGGATAGCCTCGCATTCAAAAAGCCCGCTGCGCAGCAGTCCGCACAGTGGGTGGCTGTGGACCTCGGTTTGTCGGTGAAGTGGTGCAACATGAATGTTGGTGCCAGCGCTCCAGAAGACTGTGGTGGCTATTACTCTTGGGGCGAAACGAAGCAAAAAGACTATTACGCCGACAGCACCTACTTATATACGGATAAACCGTACAATAAAAATATTGGCAAAAACATCAGTGGCACAAAATACGACGTGGCTCATGTGAAAATGGGTGGTGACTGGCGAATGCCCACTGACAAGGAATTTACCGAACTCCGTACCCGATGCACATGGAAGTGGACCACACAGAATGGCATGGAAGGCTTCGTGGTCACAGGTAGCACTGGCAACTCCATCTTTTTGCCTGCTGCAGGCGAATATTTCAAAGACAAATTGTCGGGACAGCGAGGCTACGGATACTACTGGATTGCAGACATAGTTGATGGAACAAATACGAAAGCCCAAAGTTACATATTTACCAACGGAGGTCTCTACTTCGGATCATATAACAATACGAATAGCCGTTTTCAGGGTCTGAGCGTTCGCCCCGTCTGCCCATAACCGCCCCCTCAATCCCGGAATCACCGCGGCGTAATTTTTTTAAAAAATCGTAAATTGGCGAGGAATAATCTCTCTTCGCCTCCAACAGAGTGATTAGGCAATACCGATTATTTCCTCTATCTTATAAAGTGAGAATGGGAAATAGTCGGTGTCGCTGTTTTTTTGATTTAAGGTTAAGCTTATGTCGTTTTTTTTTATTAGATTTGCTTTTTAAACAGAACTTAGCTTTATGGAAATAACAGAACTACAAAAAGAGGCAATTATAAATAGCGGAAAGGAATTTTTTCGCACAAGAATTATTCCGAATCACATAAGGAATTTGCAAAGGCTTAAATTGAGTAGTTTCAATATTAACCCTTTTTTGATTAACTACCTTGCTGCTTTTCTTTGTGGAGATACAGAACCAGATTCGCTTGCGAAAGCACTTGTGTATCCACGCATACTCGGAACAAGTCTTAACACAAGTTTTGGTCAAAATGTACAAATTTTCATTTCACAACTTCAAGATGTTGTGGGTGGTGCATCAGGAATTGACGGTATAGATATTGAATTTGTTGATGCTATAGATGGTCGCAGAAAATATTGCCAATGCAAAGCTGGGCCTCAAACAATTAACAAGGATGACATAGCTACAGTTTTGGGTCACTTTAAGTACCTAATGAACAAGTCGCGTCTTGATAGAATGGGGCTGCAATTCGACGACCTTGTGGTGGGTGTGTTATATGGCGAAAAGGAAAACTTGTCGCCTTTTTATAAGGCTATTGATGCTCATTATCCAGTGATATGCGGTTCTGAATTTTGGGAACGATTGACTGGTGATAAGGATTTTTATTACCGTCTTGCTAAAGCCTTTGGTGAAGTGGTGGAGGATGATGGAATAGATGGCAGTAAACTCATTCTTGAAAAAGTAAACGAAATTGCAGATGAAATTCGTTCTAAAGGAGGACTATAGATAAATGACATTCATATCGATTAATAATCTTGCGGCGTTGGTAGGAACCTCTAATTCTGTGGTTCAGAAATGGGCTAACAATAAAAAATTCCCAATGATAATTGACCATGGGATTTCAGGCTTTGATATGTCGGATCTTTCTTCTATACCTGAAGTCCAAGCCATGATGGAAAGCAAATGGGACTTGGAAAAAGACAGTACACCTCTAAGGCAATACAATTCTGTGGAATTATTTGCCGGTGCAGGAGGCTTGGCTTTAGGTATGAGTCTTGCGGGTTTTCATCATGTTTTGCTCAACGAATTTGACACTTCGGCATGTAATACATTGAAGACAAACAAACCTAATTGGAATGTGATTGAGGGGGATGTTCGCCATATAGATTTCACACCACTAAGAGGAAAAGTAGATTTTCTTTCTGGAGGGTTCCCTTGTCAAGCGTTTTCTTATGCAGGTAAACAAGCAGGTTTTAATGACACTCGAGGAACCTTGTTTTTTGAGTTGGCGAGGGCTGTAAAAGAGATTCGCCCACTTGTGTTTATGGGGGAGAATGTGAAAGGATTGATTTCTCATGACGAAGGAAGAACTTTTGACACAATACGCAACACAATAAAGGAACTGGGTTACACCTTGGTTGACCCTCGAGTTTTAAAGGCTATTATGTATCAAGTGCCCCAAAAACGAGAAAGATTGATACTTATTGCTATTCGTAACGATGTGGCTGACAAAGTGCAGTTTCACTGGCCAACTCCATTCTATCGTGTGCTCACACTTCGCGACGCACTTCACAAAAGCGATATTTTTGACACGGATGTTTCCGAAACGATAGGATTTTCCTATCCGGAAAAGAAAAAGCAAGTAATGGCTTTGGTGCCACAGGGAGGAAATTGGCGTGACCTTCCTGAAGATATAGCAAAAAGTTATATGGGAGGAAGTTGGCTTCTTGGTGGAGGAAAAACAGGTATGGCTCGTCGTCTGTCACTAGATGAACCATCGCTGACTCTCACTTGTTCGCCTTGCCAAAAGCAAACAGAGCGATGCCATCCAACTGAAACTCGGCCTCTTAGTGTTAGAGAGTATGCACGAATTCAAACATTTCCAGACTATTGGCAATTTCAGGGGACTGTAGCTGCCCAATATAAACAAATAGGAAATGCTGTGCCTGTAAATTTGGCTTGGGCGATTGGACGTTCTCTTATCAGATTATTGAATGATATTCAAAGAGTCCATCCATTAGAGACAGAGGACTGCACTTCAGCTGTCAGTAAAATAATGCACGAATATTCAAAATGTACATTCATTAAAGATAATACTACTCAAACATCAATAAAAAAGGATTCAACTAAGCAACTGAATTTATTTAGTTTGTTTGAATTGTATGCAGATAATTCGATAGTAGATAACTCGTTTGTGCATGATGGTGCTGTGAAATATCAGACAAGTAGCAAGCTGGTGTTGCCTCAAAAGAATTGCCTTGTCTGTCTTGTGAAAAAAGACAATTTTAAGCAATTTGAAAATCAGACGGCTAAAATATACTATTCAGGCAAAAAATTTCCATCTACTGTTGCGCTTGATAAATTATTTTATTTTATGCCTTACTTAAAAAGTAAAGGAGTGAGGGATTTGTATCTCATTAAGTCTGCTCGTGTTGGCAACAGAAAAGAGGGACAAAAAGACGAAGATTTAAGCGATTTTCGGTTGGTTTTTGACATTGAGTTTGTTAAGCAGGTATTTGACGATTACCAACCGATTGGTCTTAAGATTTGGATGACATTTACCGATACCACCCTTAATGAAATCTTGCCTACGAGAACACTGTGATGTGCTTGGAAAATTCTTTATAACGTAGACCATGCCTGGAATGTTAGGTGATGTGTTGGCGAGGAATAATCTCTCTTCGCCGGTGAAATAAACTTTGTGGGAATTTGTGTAAATTTGTGGTTGATTTTGAACCACAGATGAGCACAAATTTCCACAAATTGATTTTTCGCCCGATTTTATGTAAATTTGTGGTTGATTATTTCACTTATGTTTGAATTATGGCGGTGATTAGGATTAAGGCACTTGATGAGGCTGGAGTGGAGGTGTTTGGCACACTCACCGAGGCACAGTTGCGCAATAGGTTGGAACCTGATAAGGGGATTTTCATTGCGGAAAGCCCGAAGGTGATACACGTGGCACTTGATGCCGGGTGTGAACCGTTGTCGCTCTTGTGCGAGGAAAAACATATCACTGGCGATGCCGCTTCGCTGATTCAACGCTGTGGCGACATTCCGGTTTACACTGGCGACCGCGACTTGCTGGCTTCGCTCACGGGCTACACGCTCACGCGTGGTGTGCTGTGTGCGATGCGTAGGTCGAAACCGCGCACGGTGGCAGATGTGTGCCGCGATGCCACACGCATTGTGGTGATTGATGGCGTGGTCGATACCACCAATATAGGTGCCATTTTCCGCAGTGCCGCCGCACTTGGCATTGATGCCGTGCTACTCACGCCATCGTCGTGCGACCCGCTCAACCGTCGTGCTGTGCGAGTGTCGATGGGTTCGGTTTTCCTTGTGCCGTGGACATGGCTTCACGAGCCAATATACTCACTGGGTGACCTCGGCTTTAAAACCGCAGCGATGGCACTATCCGACGACAGCATCAGCCTCGACGACCCGCTGCTCACCACCATTCCACGCCTTGCCATAGTGATGGGCACCGAGGGCGACGGCTTGTTGCAAGCAGTGATAGCCAGCACAGATTATGTGGTGAAAATCCCGATGAGCCACCAAGTGGACTCCCTGAACGTGGCAGCCGCCTCGGCAGTAGCATTCTGGCAGTTGCGCGACAGGAGGTGACGAGTCAACAGGTCAACGGGTCAACGAGTCAACAAGTCAACAGGTCAACAAGTCAACGAGTTTGCAAGAAGACAGAAGGCAAAACAATCGTCTTAACTTCTTTAACTTCTTAACTCCTTAACTTCCAAAAATTCTAATCTCTAATTTCTAACATCTAATTTCTCAAAAAAGACATGTATATCATTCGACGCATATTTCGCTGGATATCTTTTGCGATTATCTTCTTTTTGGTTTCCTCCGTGTCGGCGGTGGTGGTATTGAAGTGGCTGCCAGTGTACTACACTCCTTTGATGTTTATTCGTGTGGTGGAGCAGGTGGCCGACGGCCGTAAGCCAAAAATAGAGCACGAATGGGTGAGTATCGACAGAATCAGCGAGAACATGCCCTTGGCGGTGGTGTCGAGCGAAGACGCACGCTTTTTGAAGCACAACGGTTTCGACTTTGAGGAAATCTACAAAGCCCGACTTCAAGCCCTCCGTGGAGGAAAGGAGTGGGGTGCCAGCACCATATCCCAACAAACCGCCAAAAATGTGTTTCTGTGGCCAGGTCACAGTTGGGTGAGGAAAGGTTTTGAGGCATATTTCACGGTGCTGATAGAATTTATTTGGGGCAAGGAGCGAATCATGGAAGTGTATCTCAACTCCGTGGAGATGGGCGACGGCATCTATGGCGTGAAAGCCGTGGCACGACTCAATTTCGACAAAAATCCCGACCAACTCACCCGCCGCGACGCAGCCCTCATAGCCGCCACACTCCCCAGCCCCCTCACACGCGACTCCAAAAAACCGTCAGGCGAACTCCTACGCCGCCGCAACCGTATCGTCCAAGAAATGAAATACATCAAACACGTCCCCTTCGGCACCCCCATCGAATAGATTAGAAAATAGCACAAGGGGTATTGTCACATCAAGGAAAGAATGAAGGATAATCACGAACTAAGAAGTAGGAACTATTAACGTATTAAAAATTAATCAATTGGACTTATCGCGTCAATTCATATTGCTAAATGGAGAACCAAAAACATTGGAAATTGCATCAATTGAAAGGGTTTTACCGCAAGGGTATTGTGTGCGCTTCAAAAACAATGGGAAAAGTTATAATTATAGGTCAGACAATGTTGTTTGGTTAAATAATCCTCAGTGGTTTTTTCCTGGGCACTGCAAGGTTTATATTAGGAGAAAACCACAAAACAATATTAGAGAAATATTGATGTTTGCTGATGGCTACAAAAACTATTGGAGAATTATATATAACAATGGTTATGTTGTGGATGGTGGTGAAGACAAGATTATGGTGGCAGTATCTTGTTTAGAAGAGGACGAAACTAAGAATACTCTGTCGTATTTGAAAGATGTGGCTTTAGTTAATCCGCTTGGAAAAGATTCTGATAGTGATGGAATCTTGGCAAAAATGTATGAGGCACTGGATTTTGTGGACGTGAAAACGGCAGCTGCCTGTTATCTAAATCCTAAACAGCATCAGCCAAAGGCTTTGAAACACTCGGATTTGATATATCCATTTGGTTGTAATATGAGTCAAAAGAGAGCGGTAGAGGCGGCTTTTGAGCATCAGGTAAGTGTGATACAAGGCCCTCCAGGCACAGGGAAAACGCAGACGATTTTGAATATCATTGCCAACATTGTTCGTCAAGAGAAGACCGTGCTGGTTGTCTCGAACAATAATTCCGCAACAACAAATGTGTTGGAAAAATTGCAAAAGTATGGAATAGCGTTTATTGTCGCTCCACTTGGAAGTAGAGAAAATAAGGAGAGGTTCATTGCAAATCAACCGGTTACTCCATTGGAGTGTAATACGTGGAATTTGTCAATTACGGAATTGTTGAATAATAAGCATAATTTGCACACCACTTTGCGACATCTAAAAAAAGTGTATGCTTTACAGAATGAACGGGCAGAGCTTTTGCAGGAGAAACAAGCGGTGGAGTTGGAATGGCAGCACTTCTGCGTGAACAACAATATTGACGGGGATTTAGTATCGCCAACTCGTATGAGTTCGAAGCGTATCATATCGTTATGGCTCGAATATCAAGCATATTCTAATGGCGAAATGCCAGAGCCAACAAGCACATTTGGCGGATGGATAGAAAAACTGAAGTGGTGGTGGATGAGGTGGACATGCCGGTATCGATTAAAAGTAGAATGCAAGTTTGACAAGAACGACCTCACACCACTAATTAAAAGGCTGCAAACAATATATTATCAGAGCAGAATAAAGGAAATCAATCAACGGATAGCGTCCGTTGACAAGGCATTGGCTCACTATGATGCGGAGGATCTGACTAACGCATTGACGGAGCTTTCGATGTCGCTGTTTAAGGCTTCATTATGTAATCGTGAAGCCAAATATGGACGTTGTAGTTTTTCTGATGTTAAAGACATGCACCTGCGAGGTGATAGAATGGTGCAACAATATCCAGTCGTTCTCAGCACCACGTTCTCAGCACGAACATGTGTTTTTACTGAAAAGCCATACGATTATATCATTATGGACGAAGCTTCGCAAGTGTCAATCGATACAGGTGCGCTTGCCTTAACGTGTGCTACAAACGCAGTCATCGTGGGCGACACTTTGCAGTTACCTAATGTGGTGACAAATGAAGACAGGGCGAAGCTCGATGCCATTATGAAGCAGTATCACATTTCTAAAGGGTATGATTGTGCTAACAATAGTTTCTTGCAATCGGTGCTGAGTGTGGTGGAAAGTGTGCCTGAAACCTTACTGAGAGAGCATTATCGTTGTCATCCACGCATTATTAACTTTTGTAATCAGAAGTTCTATGGAGGCAATTTGCTCATTATGACTGAAGATAATAATGAAGAGAATGTGTTGGTTGCAATTAGAACAGTTAAAGGTAATCATGCGGTCAACCACTATAATCAGCGAGAGATAGATGTGGTGAAAGAAGAAGTGCTTCCAACCTTAAAAGACTTTGACAGTATAGGTATTGTTACCCCATATAATAATCAAGTGGAAGCATTCAATAGTCAACTGGGTGCAACTGTTGCAGGAACAATCCACAAGTATCAAGGGCGTGAGAACGATGCCATTATCATGAGTTTGGTGGATAATCAAATCACAGAGTTCGCTGACGATGCCAATATGCTGAACGTGGCAGTGTCGAGGGCAAAGAATAAATTCTGTTTGGTAATGACTGGCAATGAGCAAGAGAAGCATGGTAATGTCATGGACTTGCTTGACTATATTGCTTACAACAATTGCACGGTAACAGAAAGTAAATTGGCATCCATTTTCGACTTCCTCTATGAGCAATACACAGAACAGCGAATGGCATTTCTCGAAACGAATTCTCTAATTTCGGAGTATGCGTCAGAAAATTTAACTTACGCTTTGTTGAATGATATTATTGCATCAGAGAATTGTTTTAGGGTGCTAAAAGTTTTATGCCACATCCCATTGCGACAAGTTGTGAGTGACACTTCGATAATGACGGAAGAAGAACTGAAATATGCGGCGAATTATAGCACTCATTTAGATTTTCTCATCATAAACCGAGTGAGCAAACTGCCGGTTCTTGCCATAGAGACAGATGGTTACTCATATCATAATGACATGGCGGCTCAACATCAAAGAGACGTGATGAAAGACCATATATTGTCATGTTATGGGTTGCCTCTACTTCGTCTTTCTACAAAAGGAAGCAATGAGCGTGAAAGAATAATTGAAGAGTTATATAAGATTATGCAATGAGATATGGAGGAGCTCCGAAAAGAGATACGTTGTTGCAAGCTCTGCATTCTATGTGGGTAGGAAGAAAGCGAAGGTTAAGTGGCTTTGTGGATTTTTTGTTAGAAGGGGTTACATTTCCAGTCGCCTCCTTCTCGTCGGATACCCTCTCATTTACTCGTAGTCTTGTTGACTTGCTGGCTCGTTGTCTTGTTGACCTGTTGACTTTATCTTTCTTGAAAAAATGTGGGGGAATAGTGTGGGTAATTCGTGGGAAATTTTTAAATTTGTGGTTATTAAATTCGGAATGTTAACGGCAGTAACATGGAAAATATATGGCAGATGTAGTTAAAATGACACCACAGGAAGAGGAGATGATGATTAACAACGCTTATCAAAATCTCTTAAATGGCTATCTATCAAGTAATCACCGTAAGAAAGTGGAGATTATTGAGAAGGCCTATAAGTTTGCGCGCGAGGCCCACAAGGGTGTTCGCCGCCGCTCAGGTGAGCCTTATATCATGCACCCTATCACCGTGGCGCAGATTGTGAGTCAGGAGATTGGCTTGGGTTCAACCTCGATTTGCGCGGCACTTTTGCACGATGTGGTGGAAGATACGGAATACACCACCGAGGACATCGAGGCGATGTTTGGCAAGAAAATTGCGCAGATTGTTGACGGTTTGACCAAAATCTCCGGCGGTATTTTCGGTTCGCAGGCTTCGGCACAGGCCGAGAATTTCCGCAAGTTGCTGCTCACTATGAGCGACGATATTCGCGTGATTCTTATCAAGATGGCCGACCGATTGCACAATATGCGCACGCTCCAGTCGATGCCACCAGCCAAGCAATACAAGATTGCTGGCGAAACGCTCTACATCTATGCCCCCTTGGCGCATCGCTTGGGATTGTTTGCCATTAAGACCGAACTTGAAGACCTCAGTTTCAAATACGAGCACCCCGAAGACTACAAGGCGATTGAGGAGCAAATCATTGCCAACTCGCCACACAATAAGGAAATTTTCGCTCGATTCGCCGCTCCCATCAATGAACGCTTGAAGGCTCTGGGCTTGAAATACGAGTTCAAGGCACGCATCAAGTCGCACTACTCGATTTGGAAGAAGATGGAGACGAAGCATATACCTTTCGACCAGGTGTATGACTACTATGCGGCGCGTATCGTATTCGAATGTGACAACGAGGCCGATGAAAAGCGCATTTGCCTCAACATCTACAGCGAAATCACTGACCTCTACCAGATGCACCCCGACCGCTTGCGCGACTGGATCAGCAATCCGAAAGCCAACGGCTACCGTGCGCTCCATGTGACGGTGATGGGTCCTGACGGCAACTGGGTGGAAGTGCAAATCCGCAGCCGCCGAATGGACGACATTGCCGAGCGAGGCTTTGCGGCGCACTGGAAATACAAGATTGGCGAGGGCGAGGAAGAAAGCGAACTCGCAGCATGGCTCCAAACCATTGAGGACATCCTCAAAAATCCAGAGCCAAACGCCATCGACTTCCTCGACACCATCAAACTCAACCTCTTTGCCAGTGAGATTGTGGTGTTTACGCCTAAGGGCGAGTTGATTACATTGCCCAAAGACGCTACGGTGCTCGATTTGGCGTTCACGCTCCACACCGAACTCGGCACACACTGCATCGCAGGTAAAATCAACCATAAGTTGGTGCCAGTATCGCACAAACTCGCCAGCGGCGACCAAGTGGAAGTGCTCACCAGCCAGTCGCAGCAGCCCAACCCCGAATGGGAAAAGTTCCTCGTTACGGCTAAGGGCAAAACACGCTTGCGTCAGGCATTGCGTCACGACCGCCGTGCCACTATGACACAGGGCGAAACCATGCTCAAGAAATTCCTTGCCGACAATGGCGTGGAGGCATCGTCGGACAATATCAACCGCATCGTGTCGGCAGAGCGTGTAAAGAGCAGAGATGAACTGTTCCAGATGATTGGCAACGAAGAAATTGCCCTCTCACCAGGATTGCTCAAGATATTCAAGCACTCATCACGCGGTTTGCTCAACCGACTGATGAACCCATTCAGTGGCCGATCAAGCCATCAAGCGCAAGAGCCTGTGGTGGTGCCAGTGGAAGGTAAAATCGACACCAAGAAAGTGTATGAGCTCCGCACCATCGACGGCAAGAGCAACTACCGCATAGCCGACTGCTGCAACCCCATTCCGGGCGACACCGTGATAGGATTTATCAACGACAAAAACGAAGTGGTGGTTCACAAGATGGACTGCGAAGTGGCAAACCGAATGAAGAGCAGTTTTGGTGGACGCATCGTGCAGACACATTGGGAAACCAAAGCCAAGAAATTCAATGTCACCATCAACCTTGAGGGCATCGACCGCCAAGGCATTCTGCAAGAAATCATCTATCTGATTTCCACTAACCTCTCGCTCAATATGCGACGCCTCAACATCAGTGCCGACGGTGGCGTGTTCCACGCCGAACTGGAGGCATTGGTCGACGACACCGACATTGTGACCACACTGTGCAAGCGCCTGAAGAAGGTGAAGGGCGTAACGTCGGCAGTGCGTGTGAGATAACAATCATAATGCTCCCTCTCAAGCGATGATTGGGGAATGAAATAACGATGTTTTCGTATGAATAAGAAAAGCGATAAAACTAAACTGTTGGTAAATATCGGGCTGTTTGTACTCTCGATATTGCTGATTACATATTTTTTGCCCGAAACCGAGCTTCAGATTCCTGAGTGCTTGCGCTCGTATAAGGTGGACACAAAATGGGCGTATGAAGACTACAAAGCGCCATTCGATGTGGACCACTATTCCGACACCGCCGCTGCGGTGAGAAAGGCGAAAGAGGAATTTGTGCCCATCTACGAACGCTACGACGAAACCAGCCACCTCAACCGCCTGAACACGCTCGACACCATCGTGCGCTCTCACACCGAAGTGCCTTTAGCTGTGCGAATGGCTATCGTGAACAAGGTGAAAGCGTGCTTAGACCGAGGCATTATCGACGATGCCACACGCAAACTGAAATTCATCAGCGAGAATGACGAGGGCATATCCACAGCCAATTTCTTCACCACCGAGCAGGTGCTGAAAAAGTTGGCGATTATCTGTCCGCCAAACACATCGGGGGCAAACATCGTCAGCGAAATTGAAGCCGACGAACTGCTTGCGCCAAACCTTGCGAAAAACGATGCAAAAACCACCAAACTCTACAAGACGGCAATAGAATCGGCACGCCTGCCAGATGGAATCGTGGCAAAAGGCGGCTTGATTATCCGTAAGGGCGATATCGTGACACCAGAAGTGGCTAACACTCTGGGGCAATGTTATAGCAAAATGTTGGAAATCAACGAAAAAGAAAGTAGCCACATTTGGAGTTGGATAGGTCAGTGTGGACTGGTGTCGCTGATGTTGGCGGCATTCTTCGTGTTCATGTATATGTTCCGCTGGCGCACATTCAATGATATTAGCAAAATGATATTTCTGGTTGGACTTATCACTTTGTTTATCGTGATTGTGGAAGTGATTTCGGTGCGCTTCTGGTGGCAAATCTACCTTGTGCCGTTTGCGCTTGTGCCGATTGTTGTGACCACATTCACCGACTCGCGCACAGCGTTCTTCAGCCACATGGTGATGGTGGTGATCTGCTCGATAGTGGCGAAAGACCGCGCCGAGTTTATCATCATGCAGTTCCTTGTGGGTAATATCGCTATCGCCTCGATGCACGACTTCTCACGCCGCGCCCACCTGGTGCGGTGCGCATTCTTCGTGTTCTTGGGCTACACGATGGTGTATATGTCGATGGCATCGATCAACAACAACTTCGCCAGTTTCTCTGAAATGTATAAATTCTATGTCGACCCACCATACAACAACTGGCACAATTTCGTGAAATTTGCGTTCAACGCCGGTTTCTTGGCATTTTCTTACTTGCTGATTTTTTTGACAGAAAAGATATTCGGTTTCACATCCACGATGACGCTGGTGGAGCTCTCCGACACCAACAATCCATTGCTCCGTGAGATGTCAACGAAATGCTCCGGCACATTCCAGCACTCGCTTCAAGTGTCGAACTTGGCTTGCGAGGCGGCTTCAGCCATCAATGCCAATGTGCAATTGGTGCGTGCTGGTGCGCTATATCACGATGTGGGAAAAATTGAGAATCCCGCGTTCTTCACCGAAAACCAGTATGGCGTGAACCCTCACGACACTCTTGCTCCAATTCAGAGTGCGCAAATCGTGATCAATCACGTGAGCGACGGCATGAAGCGTGCGGCTAAGGCGAAACTGCCAAAGGCGATTTGCGACTTCATTCAGCAGCACCACGGCAAGGGACGCACCAAATATTTCTACACCATGGCTTGCAAGGCAAACCCTGATGTGGAAATCGATCCAGCACCCTACACTTATCCTGGTCCGAACCCTCAGAGCAAGGAAACTGCAATCGTGATGATGGCCGACGCTTGCGAGGCTGCCACCCGCAGTTTGAAGAATCCCGACGAGGCAACCATCTCCAATTTGGTGGACAAAATCATTTCAAGCCAACTTGCCGACGGCCTTCTCAACGAGGCTCCTATCAACATGCGCGAAATAGGCATCGTGAAGCAATCGTTCATCAACCGCTTGCGCTCGATGTACCACCAGCGCATCGAATACCCCGAAGAAATCACCCCAAAGCAGGATTGATTTTGAGTCAACGAGCCTACGGGTCAACGGGTCAACGAGTTTAGAAGAAGACTGAAGGCGAAACTATCGTCTTAACTTCTTTAACTTCTTAACTCCTTAACTTCCATAAATTCTAATTTCTAACATCTGCAAAATGTCTTTTTCGATTATATTGCTTATTATTGCTTCGGTATTGCTGGTGGTGGCGTTTGTGCTCACCATCAAGCCAATGTGGGTGGCGGCAGTGCCTGCTTGGGCTGCCATGATGCTGCTCTACTGGGGCGAATACATTCTGCCTGTCACGCTGCCTACATGGAAGATTGCCATGTGGACGATGGCTACGGCGATAGTGGTGCTGCTCCGCCGCTATCAGCCCGCTGGCGAGCCCGACGGACGCAACACCGGCAACCTCTACATAGGGTTGGCATCAGTGGTGGGTGCGCTTTTAGGCATAGCCATGGGCGCAAATTATGTGTTGCTTTGCACCATAGTGGGTGCCGCTGTGGGCTTGATGGCATACAGCCGCACGCCTCATGGAAAATGGATTAAATTTGCCAGTTCCACCTTTATTCAGTATTTTTGTGCCCGTTGTTTGCCTGCGATAGTGGCAGTAGCCATTATGGGCATCAGCGTGGAATCAATATTATTTTACATTCGCACATGCTTTTTTTATTCAGGCGTATGAAATTTAGAACTATCACTATATCAAGCGTTTTCGCCATTGTGCTGTTGGCTTTTGCCTTCCAGGCATCGGCGCAGAAAAAGGAGATTATTCCGGTGGATTTCAACCGAGTGAAAAGCGTCACCTCCAATCCCGAATCGCGTTATTATTTCCCGAAATTGTTGCATAGTTACATCTCTTTCAACTACAACAAATTCGAACTTGAGGATATGCGCAATCTCTACTATGGCTATATGTTCCAAGAGGACTACAACCCTTACCGCCAATCGGTATATGCCGACAAGGTGGAGGAATACATCTATAAGAAAGACCTTACGCGCGACGAGTGCGACTCGCTGGAGCACTACGCCAACCTCTCGCTACAAGACAATATGTTCGACTTCGAGCAACTCGAATATTTTGCCTATGCGCTGAAGGCGAAGAAGAAGCACGCCCGCTACGAGGTGTTCCGCAAAAACATTCACTTGCTGCTGAGCGCGATTATGACCAGTGGAGACGGCACCAAAGAGCACCCTTGGGTGGTGATTTGCCCGATGCACGAATACGACATCGTGAACTTCCTCGGCTTCAAGGCTGTGGACCATGAGGAAATTTCCGAGGGCATCGACTATGTGAAAGTGGAGAAGAAAGAGGACAGCAAGACCGAAGGCTTCTACTTCGATGTGAAGCGAATGCTCGAAATCGGTCGCCAAAAAGGCTACGAAGAATAAACTGACATATATACACAATTTTTAGAATGAACACTATCGACAAAGTGCGTAACATACGCATTAGCGATTATAATTACCCATTGCCCGACCACCGTATTGCCAAGCACCCACTCGCTGCGCGTGAGCAGTGCAAATTGCTGTGCTACAAGGTGGGTGGAGAAATCAGCGAAGGTCACTTCTACGATGTGCCTGCCGTGCTCCCCGAAAAGGCAATGCTGGTGTACAACAACACACGCGTAATCAATGCGCGCTTGCGTTTCCGCAAATCCACAGGCTCCACAATCGAGATTTTCTGCCTTGAACCAGTGGCACCATGCGACTATCAACTCATTTTCCAAACCACCCAATCTTGCACTTGGCTTTGCCTTGTGGGCAACAGCAAGCGCTGGAAGCAAGGTCCGCTCACCCAAGAGATAGAGGTTGACGGCAAAGCGGTGACTTTGGAGGCGAACCGTGGCGAGCGTCGCGGCAATTCGTTTGAGATTGAATTTTCGTGGAATGGCGGAGTTACTTTCGCCACCATTCTTGAAGCCATTGGCGAAATCCCCATTCCTCCATACCTCAACCGTGGCACGGAGAGCACCGACTCTGCCGACTATCAAACCGTGTATAGCCATATCGATGGCAGCGTGGCGGCACCAACAGCAGGACTTCACTTCACCGATGAGGTGCTGGCAGAGTGCGACAAGCGTGGCATCACACGCCGTGAACTCACCCTGCATGTGGGTGCTGGCACATTCCAGCCAGTGAAAAGCGAGAACATAGGTGAGCACGAAATGCACTACGAGTTTATTTCGGTGCAGCGTAGCCTGTTGGTGGATTTAATCAACGCCGAAGGTCCGGTGGTGGCTGTGGGCACAACAAGCGTGCGCACCCTCGAAAGCCTCTACTATGTGGGGCAAGTGCTCGAAACCAACCCCGATGCCGACGAGGAAATGCTCACCGTGAAGCAATGGATGCCTTACAGCACACCTTGTGAAATCAGCACCAAGAAGGCGTTGCAGAATGTGGTTGACTATCTCGACCGCCACCACGCCGAGGCATATATGGGCAGTACCCAACTGATGATTGCGCCTGGATTCCAATATCGCATCATTAGCGGTATGATTACCAACTTCCACCAGCCTCAAAGCACATTGCTCCTGCTGGTGTCGGCATTTGTGGGCGTAGACCACTGGCGCGCCATCTACGACTATGCGCTCGACCACGATTTCCGCTTCCTCAGTTACGGCGATGCCTGCTTCTTCCAAAAGTAAGCAGCACAACATATAAAAATTGCACCTGTTAAATCTGATTGACTTAACAGGTGCTGTTTTTTTCACCATTTCTTAACGGGGCGTGCTGGCGTTATTCCTTCGGATTTGGACCATATTGGTTAGGACCGGGCTTGCTGTCGCCGATACACATAAACAATGGAATCAAACCACCGATACCGCAGACGAGGATGAGCCACAGCATGTGACCGCTCTTGCCCACATCGTGCAAGCGACGAACCCAAGCAGCCAGCGAAGGGATGAAGAGAGCAAGGCTGATGAGGCCCAATATCACAGAACCAGCCATGAAAATGGTGTCGTAACTTTCTGCCTGCGCAAGAACTTCTTGATATCGGTTCAAATCTTGATAAGCCATTGCTTGGATTTCTGCGATTTTCGCAAATTTCCATTGCACGAGCAGCGACATCAGGAATCCGGGAATGCAGGTGAGCAGATAGAACCACCAAAATTCAGAGCGGCGAGCACGGCCGTTGAATGTGGCATACTTAGACAAACAAGTCTTTACAGCTTCTACGAAATTCATTTGAGGTTTCATTTGTAATTGGTTTTATGGATTAATAAATAAAAAGATTCTATTGTCTATACAGTTTTTAGATAAGAAATCTCTGGATTTTTTCTATTACAGCCTCTATCTAAAAATTATTCTGTACTATTTCTTTTCGCAAATATACATAAATTGTAAACATTCTCCAACTTTTTCCCAAAAAATGCAAAATGATTATTATCAATGCGCTATAGCGCATCGATAAATCATTTGCTCAAAATTATTGGTAATCCTCTAATTCTCGATATAGGAGAGGATTGGGGCGGCGGTGCCGTCGGGGTTTTCGTTGATGTAGAGTTGCACCATTCTGTTGCCCGACTCGTAGCGGTAGCCGATGATGTCGGTGGCTTCTCCCTCGGCAGATGAGTGGCCAATCACCATTCGCTTCATGTCGTATGACTTTTGGAGCGATTGCAGAATGTCGGCAAAGTGCTGGTTTGCGACCTCCTTGGGGGTGGATTTCGCCCTAAAGGTGAGGCAGTAGAGGCCGTTGCCGTCGAACTGGATTTGCAGGTTGAGCCATTGCCGTCCGAGGAAAGTGAATCCGGTGGTGTCGGCCTTGGCAAGGATTTTCAGTTCGCTGTAGTCGCCATTGTCGAGCGGAATGGTGTCGAAATGGCTGTCGGCTTGCCCCGATGCCGCATCCACAAATTGCTGTGCATAGAGCGCATTGAGCACAGTTTGCTTCTGCTGCCCAAACTGCACCGAGCCTATAAACGAGTCTTGTATGTCGGAATCGCCCTTGCCTGAGCCGCAACTGAAGCAGACCGTGCAAAGTATCAATATCGTGAAAAAGCGAGTGAATGTATTCATTTAACTTTGATGTGTAGTTAACTACAAATGTAGGGAAAATCCGTGGTTTTTTGTAATTTTGTATATAAATTTTTTCCCTCAGAAAAAGATGAAGCAAATTAAGATATGGATTGAGGCGATTCGCCTCCGCACGTTGCCGGTGTCGGTGAGCGGTGTGCTGATTGCTGTCGGTCTGGCGAAATTCAACGGCCAGTTCCGCCTTTTGCCCTCGCTGATGTGCGTGGTGTTTGCTGTGCTGGCGCAAATTGTGTCGAACTTGGCAAACGAGTATTTTGACTTCAAAGCCGGCACCGATAAAAAAGGGCGTGTGGGGCCTCGACGTGGCGTGACCGAGGGCGACATCACCCCATCAGCCATGAAGTGCGCCATGATAGGCACACTGGTGGTGGCTTGCCTTGTGGGGCTGAGTATGCTGCTGGTGGTGGAGCCAGGCGAGGGCTATCGGAATTGGCTGATGCTGATAGGCGCAGGCATATTGATTGCCATATTCGCATTTGCCTATAGCGCAGGACCTTACCCATTGAGTTACCACGCCTTGGGCGAGGTGGCTGTGATGGGATTTTACGGACTGGTGCCAGTGATATTCACCTATTATGTGGTGAGCGGCGGCGTGTTTCATCCGTTTGCCGTGATTGCAGGCATTGCCATCGGATTTATGGGCGTGAACGTGCTTTTGGTGAACAACTACCGTGATGTGGACGACGACCGCGAGGCAGGCAAACGCACATCGGTGGTGGTGTTCGGACGCAAGTTGGCGGCACTGGCATATCTGGTCAACGGACTGCTTGCCATGTCGGTGCTTGGCGTGGTGTGGATGAGGCTCTATTTTGCTTCAGCGTGGTGGTTCGTGCTGCCCATGCTGGCATATTTGCTGCTCCACATCGCTACATGGCGCAAACTCACGCACACCACAGGCGCGGCGCTGAACCCTCTGCTCGGCGCCACCGCCCGCAACATGCTCATCTTCACAATCCTGCTCTGCGCCATCCTGCTCATCTAATCTTGCAGCACAACCTCTCAGAGCACTCGGAGCACTCAGAAAATCTAATTTCTAACTTCTTACTTCGTTTTTAGTGCGAAGCCGCCGCCTGGGGCTAAGTGGACGGTGAGGGTGGCTGGCACGGTGCCAACGCTCTTTATGTAGTCTTCGGCGTGGCGATGGGCGTTGATGCCGTCCACAAACAACTCCATTTGTTTGCCTTCAATGAAACTGAGGTCGAGGTTCACGGTGCGTGCTTCCCAGTTGGAGATGCCGCCCACATACCATGTGTCGCCCTTGCGGCAAGCCTCAATCACATATTCACCAATTTTTGCCGAGAGTACACGGCGTTCGTCCCACACCACAGGCACTTTGCTGATAAAATCGAGACATTCAGGCTCTGCCTCGTAGTTGGTGGGCGTGTCGCACAGCATATTGAATGGCGAGTCGAAAATCAGATAGAGGGCGAGTTGGCGGCATCGTGTGCCTTGGCTCATAGGTTGCGAATTGCAGGGGTAATAACTCTTTTTTGTGGCATTGCGCATAGCGCCTTGTGTGTAGTCCATCGGACCCACCACTTGGCGAATGAACGGCAAGAGCGTTTCGTGGCGCACTTGGTCGAACTTCTTCAGCTTGCTCCACTTCACTTGCTCCTGACCAGCCACAGCCTCGAAGTTGAGCACATTCGGATAGGTGTAGGTCATGCCGTTTGGCACTGGCGCACCGTGGAAGTCGCAGAATAGACGATATTTGGCGCAAGTGGCGGCAGCCTTTTCAAGAAATGCCATCATCTTTTGGTCGCAGCGGTCCATGAAGTCGATTTTGAAACCCTTCACGCCCATTTCGCTATAGTGGTGGCACACATTCTCCATATCGCGCTCAAAAGCCTTGTAGCCAGCCCAAAGCACGATATCCACGCCACGGTCGGCGGCATATTTCACAAGCATAGGCAGGTCGATTTCAGGCACCACCTGCATCAAGTCGGCTTTCTTGTTCACCGCCCAACCCTCATCGAGAATCACGTATTCAATGCCGTGTTTGGCGGCGAAGTCAATATAATATTGATAGGTGCGATTGTTCACGCCAGTGGCAAAATCCACGCCTTTCAAGTTCCAGTTGTTCCACCAGTCCCAAGCCACTTTACCAGGTTTCACCCAATCGGCATTCACCACGGGCGCATCGGCAAGCAGTCGAGGCACCTCGGTGGTGAGCAAGTCGGCATCGTGTTCAGCCACCAGCATCATTTTCCATGGGAAGGTGTGCGCGCCAGCGGTCTTGGCGATATAGTTTTCCCATTCGTCAACTATCATTTGCAGATTGTTGTGGTCGCCTTGATATTCGTGCTTGGGATAGGGAGGGAAGAACCCCTTCACCACATTCCCTTTGCTCGGCAGGAGAAACATGCCTGGATAACTGCGCACATTGTAGTCGCCAATCAGCAGTTTTTTGCCGTCGGCAAGTTCGATGAGCATGGGCGACAGACCGAGGTGCTGACGGTTGAGGTTGGAGAGTTTGGCGTATTGATAGGTGTTCTCAAACGAGCAATACGCCTGGTCGCGCAGGTCGTTGGTCTTGTGGTGCGAGTTGGCAGGCGCTTCGTAAGCCATACAGTCGGCTGGCAAGCAAAATTCCACCTGCTCGTTGGCTATGGTGAGTGAGTCGGCGAAACGTGTCACGAAACGGTAAGCCACGCCCTGGTCGTAGGCACGAAATTCCACTGCATACTTGCCGTAGTTGAGCGTGAGCGCATTGCATTTCTCGCCTTTTGAGGTTTTCGACGATTTGCACTTTTCCGCACCCAGCGTTTTGCCACCCTCGATGCTCATGCCGAGGGCTGAACGGTTCAGGACAGGCGTTTCGCCATGTGTGATGGCGAAAGCGGTTGACTTCGCATCATTTTCGATGCTCACTTTCAATTTGCCGTTGGGCGAAGCAAGTTGGTAGGTCTTTGCCACTGCCACTGCCCAGCAGCACAAAAAAGCAGTAATAACAAAAGATAGTTTGTTCATAAGTTCATGAATTGCAAGTTTTTCTATCCCAAATCGGTCATTAGGTCTTGTCACGGTCTAATGACCGATTTGGGTTTATGTTACAAAAATATTAAAAATATGGGTAATATAGACGAGAAAACGCTGAAAAATAACACTTTCGTGCTTTTGCTGAAAAAAAGTTGAAAAAAAATTATTTTTGAAGAACCTACATATTGAAATTATCTTTATCTTTGTGGAGATATTACTTTTTAACCAAATAATAAACTTTTATTTATGAAAAAAAATTACTCAAAATTTTTGATGACAGCAGCCCTTGCGTTTGCTGCTGTGTGTGGCGCTCAAGCTGAAGAACAAGTGGTTCTTCAAGAAAATTTCGACAAGCTTGAAACTGCAATGGAAGCAGGTGTTCACAAGTATGGCAAGAACCCATGGACTGGTAAGGACGTGGAAGGTGTGGAATACCAACCAAACTACAACACCATTCAAACCGATGGCAATGTGGCTGACCTCAATGGTTGGAGTTCTCGCACCACTTACATGTATGCTTGCCAAGGTTTCATTCGTATCTCTAAGACCAGCTTTGGTGGCGACCTCGTTTCTCCTAAGTTTGCTTCCCTCTCTAAACCAACCGACGTGAAACTCTCTTGGCAAGGTATTGGCTACACTTCTCTCGTGGCTCTTAACGATGATGGCTCTTACAAGTCAGGCGGTGTGCATGACCATCAATACTACTATGTGGCTGTGCTCGGCGCAGGCGAAATTGAAGGCGCAAGCAAGATGAACAAGGTGGCTTACAAGGATGAAAACATGAACGACATTGAAGTGAATGCTGCTCTTGTAAAGATTCCTACCGACTGCTTCGTGACTATGGACACTCTCCAAGCTTGGACTTTCGAAGGCACTAAGAACGAACTCACTATCAAGGGTGCTACCGCTGAAACTCAAGTAGTGTTTATGTCAACACTTCCAAATTTCACCAAGACAAAAACCACTGACTACTCTACCGCTGAAATGCCAATTGACGAAGCTGCTCCTCACGGTGTGAACAAGAAGGTGAACCGCGTGATTTTCGACAACATCAAGGTTGTGGTTGCTGACCCATCAGGTGTGAACGACATCAACGTGGCTAAGGAAGTGAAGGTTCGCAAGGTAATTGAAAACGGTCAAGTGCTCATTATCTCTGGCGACAAGAAGTACAACTTGATGGGCGCAGAAGTGAAGTAACTTTGCCTCACACAGATCCCACGGATCTCGCAGAATTTCTGTTGTGGGCGTTAAATCCCACTGATAGTTTCCGCAGGGTTCTAAAAAAAACAATACACCCATTAAATCCAATTGCGGATTTAATGGGTGTTTTCCTTTTTCAGACCCATCGGACCCAACCGGACCCAATCAGACCCATCGGGCCTCAACTCGTTGACTCGTTGACCTGTTGACTTGTTGACTTTTATTACAAAAATATGAATATTTGCTTTTTTGTGAACATTATTCAGAAAAGATGTGTAACTTTGCTTCATCATATTTTAACCTATTAAAAAAACGTAATATATGAAAAAGATTTACTCTAAAGTTTTGGTGTCTGCATTTGTTGCAGCAAGTTCATTTTTCGGTGCACAAGCCGAAGAAGTAGTGGTTCTTCAAGAAAATTTCAATAAACTTGAAGTGTTGACCGAAGCCGGTATTCACAAGTATGGCAAGAATCCTTGGACAGATGTGGACGCAGAAGGTGTGAAATACCAACCAAACTACAACACCATTCAAGCCGATGGCAATGTGGCAGACCTCAATGGTTGGAGTTCTCGCACTTCCTACTTGTATGCTTGCCAAGGTTTCGTTCGCATTTCAAAGACCAACAATGGTGGCGACCTCATTTCTCCTAAATTCGCATCGCTCACCGAAGCCACCGATGTGAAACTCTCTTGGCAGGGTATCGGCTACTCCTCTGTGTTTAATTTTAATGCAGATGGCTCTTACAAGTCGGGCGGCACACACGATTACCAATACTATGGCGTGACAGTGCTCGGCGCTGGCGAAATTGAAGGTGCCGCTAAAACCACTAAGGTGAATTATTTTGACGCCGAAGGCAAGACCCTTGTAGTGGATGCTGCTGTGGTGGAAATTCCAAGCGATTGCTTTATTACTGGCGACACACTCCAAGCATGGGGCTTTGAAGGCACTAAGAACGAACTCACCATCAAGGGCGCAACTGCCGAAACTCAAGTGGTGTTCCTGTCGCTGATTCCAAAAGTGAAAACCACCGACTACACAACCACAGAATTCCCAATCGCTACCGACGCTCCTCACAAGGTGAACAAGGGGGCAAACCGTGTGATTTTCGACAACATCAAGGTTTCATACAATGCCATTTCATCAGCCATCACCGATGTGACCGCTGCTAAGGAAGTGAAGGTTCGCAAGGTGATTGAAAACGGACAAATCTACATCATCGCCGGCGACAAGAAATACAACTTGATGGGCGCAGAAGTGAAGTAACTCTGCCTCACACAGGTCCCACGGATCTCGCAGAATTTCTGTTGTGGGCGTTAAATCCCACAGATTCTTCCGCAGGGCTCTAAAAAAATAAAAACACCTGTTTAATCCGATTACAATGGATTAAACAGGTGTTTATCTTTTCGGTCCCATCAGCCCCAACTCTCCAACTCGTTGACCTGTTGACTCGTAGACTTCAGAAACTCGGCATGTCGGTGTCGAGGGGGCAGTTGATGAGATACACTTGCGAGCGAGCACGTGTGATGGCGGTGTAGAGCCAACGGTAGAAATCGAGTTGGGTGAAAGCGTCGGGCATGATAGCCCCCATATCTATAAACACATTCTGCCACTGTCCGCCTTGCGCCTTGTGGCATGTGATGGCATAGGCATATTTCACTTGCAGCGCATTGAAATACGGATTTTTCTTCAGTTCGCGGTAGCGGGTGCGTTTGTCGCCAGTGAGTTCCGCCATCACCGAGGTGTAGAGCATCTCGCTTTGTGTGGCGGTGAGTGCAGGCGTGTCGCTGCTGAGGCAGTTGAGAATGATTTTCACGTCCATTTCGGTGTTGCCGTGGTCGGGAAACTCCACCGTCACGTTGGCGAAGTCGAGTCCATAGCGGCGCTCAATCTCGCCCCACACACGCTTCACCCTCACCACATCACCGTTGGCAATGAAGTCGATTTGTTCATAGTCGTTCGCCCAATAGTAATTGTTTTTGCTCACCAGCAACATGTCGTCGCTCACCAACTCATCCTCACGATAGAGAATACTGTTGCGAATGCCGCGATTGAAGAGCGTGGCGCGCTTATTGCTGCGTGTCACCACTATGGTTTCGCTCATGCCGTCGCGGTCGTAACTGTCGCTGATGGTTTCGAGCAGAAACTCGCCCGTCACGTTGTCGATGTCGTCGAACCGCAGCAGTTCCAACTTCGGTGCGCACAGCACGCCGCTCTCCATCACATTTCGCAGAATGGTGGCGTTGAACAAAATGCCGCTCTCTGCCGCCTGACGCGCAATTTGCTTCAGGTTCACGCTGTAGATTTGCAGGGCGTAACTGCGCAGAAATTCGGCGTTGAGGGCAGGACTTTCGATTTGCCCCACAGGAGGCAACTGCGCCACATCGCCCATCAGCACCAGTCGGCAGCCGATGCCGCTATACACATAGTGGATAAGGTCGTCGAGCAATCGGCCTGTGCCAAAGAATGAGCCTTCGCTGCTGTTGGAAATCATCGACGCCTCATCTACGATGAAAATGGTGTCGGTGTGCTTGTTCTCGGCAAGCGAAAACCCATCAGAGAGGTAACTGTTCTGGCGATAGATTTTGCGGTGAATGGTGTAGGCTGTATGCCCAGAATATTCCGTGAAAACCTTTGCCGCACGCCCTGTGGGAGCCAGCAGCACCGTCTTCCGTCCGCGACAGGTGAGCGCCTTCACAATGCCGCCAATCATCGAGGTTTTACCAGTGCCGGCATAGCCATTCACCAGCATCACCGCCTGTGGATGGCCGTAGAGCATGAAATGGGCAAACGCCGCCAGCAGTTCCATCTGCTCATCGTTGGGCTCGTAAGGCAGACAGTTGATTACTTCTGTGGCAAACTCAATGCTGCGTGCGTCTGTGGTGCTGACACCTTCAGGGAGTAAGTTATGCATTTTCACTAAATCCATATCACAAATTTATGAAAATTTTGCTACAATCAAGCAAAAATTCATTATCTTTGCACTCGCATTTGTGGCGCAACGGCAATTTCGCATTGCCAAGAGCGCACGCGCAAATGGAGTGATGCTCGAGTGGCTGAAGAGGCACGCCTGGAAAGCGTGTAATCGTCAAAAGCGATTCGGGAGTTCGAATCTCCCTCACTCCGCCCCAACACGCTAACAATCAACAAGTTAGCGTGTTTGTTTTTAAGGTAGATTTCCTGCCAAGAGTTTAAAAAAAAGCCCCTAAATTACGATTTTTGCCGATTGATTGACGACCTTTTACGATTGTTGCCGAAAAAAAACTTGAAAAAAACTTGAAAATTTTTCGGACAATTTTTCAAAGGTAAGTCATTGAAAACCAAAATTGTAGTGATAAAAGGCGACCCTTTTAAGCTATGGCAAAATTGAAAATTTTTCTCGACGCTCGGCATGTTAGTGTGAAAACGAGCGAAGCAGCCTTAAAGGTTGCAGTGTCTCACCTCTCAAAAACGGCTTATATTCCGTTGGAAATAAGCCTCAAACCCTCTCAGTGGGACGCTAAAGGTTGTAAAGTAACCCAACACCCCAAAAGAAAAAGTTTGAATGATGCTATTTCAGCAAAACTGCTGGAATACAAGGTTGTCTTGTCGGAGGTAGCCGAGAAGTACGACCTCGACACACTCTCTGCCAATGAGCTTCGCGACTTGCTCGTGGATTGGAAGAACAGCGACAAAATCCGCATCGACGACAACTGCGTGATGAGCGTTTTTGGACGGTTTGTGGAACATAAGACCGGACGCACCAAAAACCTCTACGAGTGCACCGAGAAGAAAATCCGGGCATTCCTCGGCAAAGAGGCTGACCGTCTGCGTTTTGAGCAAGTGAACGTGGAGTGGCTTCACCGCTTCAACGACTACCTTGCACAAACCGCTCCCTCTGCAAACTCACGCAGTATTCACATGCGCAATTTCCGTGCAATCTTCAACTATGCGATTGACAACGAAATAACCACAAATTATCCGTTCCGTCGCTTCAAAATCAAGGGCGAGCCTACACGCAAACGCAACTTTGACGTGGAGACCTTGCGAGCCATTTTCAATGCCGATGTGCTCGACCCTTGGATGGTGCGTTACCGTGACTTGTTCAAGCTCACGTTTATGCTCATCGGCATCAACTTCGTGGACCTTTGCAACCTTAAAGACATAAGAAATGGGCGTATTGAGTACGTCCGCGCAAAGACTCACAAGCTCTACTCCATCAAATTAGAGCCGGAAATAGAGGAAATTATCGCCAAATATCGTGGCGATATTCACCTACTTAACTATATGGACACATATAAAGATTACCGCTCATTCTATATGAACACTTGCACCGGACTGAAGGCTATCCGTGAGCGTCTTGCCGAAAAGAACATCTTGAATATCGACACGCTCACCACATACTGGGCTCGCCACTCATGGGCTACGATAGCCGCCAGCCTCGACATTCCGAAAGAAACAATCGCCGCTGCATTGGGGCACAGTAGCCACACGGTTACTGACATCTACATCGAGTTTGACTACCGCAAAGTCGATGAAGCAAACCGCCGTGTGCTGAACTGGGTTCTCTACGGCTACGAGGGCGGATATGCACCGCAAGAAGTGGAGAAACCTGTGCCAACAATGCCGTCGCTAAGAGAGGCAAAATCGAGCCGAAATGTGGTCGGTTTTGAGTTCGGAAAAGTGGTCTAAAAAGTGTTCTACTTTGCGTTCTACTTATCGTTCTACTCTTTGTTCTAACTAACGTTCTATCAATCGTTTCGGTGTTCGATTGGGTGTTCTACCCCTATGTTCTACTTTTGCAGCAAAAATCCCCACTTCAAACGAGGTGGGGATTGCCATAAATTGAGTGTCAAGAATCAGTCCTTGACCGGATAGAATGAGCCTTTGATTAACTGCGACATTCCCTGCGAAGTGAAGGTCGCAGTTAACTTTTCGCAGACGTAGCGTTTGCCTCTTATTATAAACAATGCCCTTGGATTGGGGATTGTGTCGGAGAGGAACTTGAAAGTAGCCTTTTGCTTGGGGTTCACTTGATAGACCTTGCGGTATTTGTTCAAAATCTTGTTGTTGAGCCGCAGATTGGTGTGAGGACGGAAGTAACTGCTCCAGTCCTCCGCTATCACCACATCTTCGGTGTAAGGGTACGGGAGTTTGCCGTCGTAGTCGGCGGCAGCGTCCCACCAACCTATATAGATTTTGTCGTAATACTCGCTCTTTTTGTCTTTCTCGCCGGCTTCGATGTTCTGCACCGACAGCGTCTGATAGAAAGTGTTGTCGATGCGTTGCTTGCGTTCCTCGAAGCTTTCACCACGAACAAACGAGGCATCGCCCGAAGTGTCGTTCTCGTCGTAGCCAGAAAACGAGAGGAAAAGGCAACGCCCATAAGTTGAGTCCGTGAAGTCAATCCACGCCGGAACGAACTCAATTTCGTTCTCGTCGGCATCCTCGCTGTCATCGACGATGCGACCGCCGAACAGGTTTACAGGTTGCAGAATGCACTTGTAAGAATAGCGGTTCGGAAAGTTCTTGCGTTCCTCGACGAGCGTTTTCTCCACGGCACGAATTACGAAGTAAATGTCGAGGTCTTTGGCGTACAGCAGACGACCCATATTGGAGCCACGCCCCGAACTGCCGTTCCACGTCGCATAACCCTTGTTGGCGGCGAGCAAAGCAGAAAGGCTGTCGTACTGCACCGCGCCACTACCCCACGACTTGATAAACCAGTCGCAGGAATAGAACTTCCACATCTCGTGGTCGCACTCCGCATAGACAAGGTTCTTCGCCTCGCGATACTCGCAGTTATCATCCTCCACCGTGACTTCCACGGTGTGCTCGTCGATGACTTTGTCGATAGCCACCGGCGGCAGTGCGGCAATTACATTCTTCGTGTAGGCGAAACCGATATGACGGCTGCGGTGGTCGATGTCGAACTCCGCTTCAAGAAAAGGCTCGAGTTTCTCGAAGAACTCCGCCACGGTCCAATGCGGCAAAGCCCGGGCGAACTCCGGCAAGTGCCAAGCGTAAGGGAGCGTGTTGCACACGAGCAAATAGCGGTGTTCCTCCTTTTCTTCCCAAGCCGAAAAATCGTAGGAGTAGCCCACAGCCTGGCAAATCTTCTTCACGATATAGAGCAGATAAGGCTGCCACGAAAGCCCTGTTGTGTCGTCGTGCCACGAATACGAGCCATTTTCGTACTTCGTGCAGTTCTGAATGTTGCCCGAAGCATCATTCACCCACGGCAAGGCTACAAAAGAGAGATTGTAAAAGCCGTCATTCCAGGCACGCATCGGCGTGATGCCCGAAGTGTAAACCGTAGTCGGCGAACCGAGGTCAAGTTCGTTGATGTAGATGTCATCGAAGGTAGAATCGAAATTCACTTCCGAGCGACCTTCGAGGAATTGCGTCTTCACTTCGGCTTGGGATATTTCCGTCACGACGATAGAGCCATGCAGCGAAAGTGCCCTGTCGATGATTTGGCAGTCGAAAATCACCTTGTTAGCCGCCACGTCGGCACGGTTGATGTGCCCGAATATTGCGAGGTTCTGCGAGCAACCACGCAGCGGAAAGGTGATTGTAAGCGAATAGCCGTCAGAGCCGCTGAAAAGGCGGTTGTCGGCGATATATTCAAACGAAGTGTTCTCCTTGAGAGCAGCGAGTTTGCCGTTGATAAGTATCTTCATTACTTGCGAGTTTTAGGTGATTTATTGCGTAAAAGTCTTTCGTAGTCGTCCTGTGCCTTATTTATGCCTTTGTCGCCGGTGACGGTAGCCACAGTGACAAAAGGCTCGTTCAATCTCTCGTTCAGCCTGTCGAGTGTCTGCTCGATCTTCGTATTCGACGAAGTTTGAGTAGGAACATTAACGATGACATTAGGCTGAACGGATTGTTGTGGCTGAGAAGCAAGTAGCATCGGAGCTGTGATAGAACGCGACACATCGGCTGCGGCGAGCGATCCGATAGTGTTAGTTCGTTGGGCGTATTCGAGAGCATCTATAATCGGGCGAGTTTTCGGTGACTTCACAAGTTTTTGGGAAGCCACCCATTCCCCGGCGTGAACGATGCCGACAGGTTCATCGGAACTACCGTCGGGAGTAAAACCGCCCGCAGAATAGCCCTGAGCCTCCGCAGCCTGCTGTTGTTTCTTGATAGCCGCAATCTGAATCATACCGGCAGCCACCGCCATACCAGCCGCAATAGGTGCAAGAATATAGCCGATAACAGGAATGGCGGCGGCAGAGCCGTAGGCGGAAATGGCATTTTGAGCCGTTTGCGCCACCGCCTGGATAACCTGCATGGCGAACATCTTGCGGTTCGCCTCGTTCTTCGCCTTGGCTATTTCCTTTTCCTTTTGCGCTTCTAACTTCTTCACCTTGTAGGAGTTGCCCTCGGCAGCGGAGATTTCCTTTTCGTAGCGTTTCTCTATGGCGGCAGTCTCGATTTCGAGTTCCGCCTGAATAAGAGAAGAAAGCGAAGAAAAGATAGCACCCATTCCCGAAGTCAGCGTGGATATAGCACCCTGCATCGCCTTTCCACCGTCGCCATTCAGCCACTCCACTGAGTCGGCAATGGCACGCTGCATCCTGTTGCGTTCATCTTCCTCCGAGAGCAAACCGTAGCGCTTTTGCAAAGCGAGTTTCGCTTGCTGAAAAGCCTCCTCGATGCGCAGTTTTTCGTCCGCATTGTCGCCGGCAGCCGCAATTTCGCGGTCATAGACAGTCTGCAATAGTGCCAAATCGGCATCGTATTTGGCTTGCCGTTCCTGCGGATTGTCGCCGAAAAACTCCTTTTTCATCGAGGCGAGTTTGCGCTCGTTTTCCTCCGTTTCACGTTGGCGGCGTTGCATCTGCGCAATCAGCAAAGACTGCAACTGCTGCTCCGCCTGAAGCCGCTCCTTGGAGCCTTCTTTATAGAGCTGTGAGAGATTGCGCTGATGCAAAATCTCGTACTCCTCGATACGTTGGTCGTAAGTTTCCTTGGAGATTTGACCGTCGATGTAGAACTGCTTCACTTCCGCCATTTGAGCATTATAGCGGTCATTTTCAGCGTCCACCGACTGCGAGAGCAAAGCCGCGTCAGCGTGCTGCTGTTGCTTCATCTGCGCCTCACGCCACTTTGCAGTAATCTGCAAACGCTCGTCCTCCGAGAGGTCAGTGTGCAAAAGCTGCCTTTCGTAGAATTCCACAGCGATGCGGTCCATTTCGGCAGTATAGGCAATATAGTCCTTCTTGCCGGTAGCGTAAGCGATACGAGCCGAAGCCTCCTCACGCTCACGCCACTGCTGTTCAGCGGCAAAGCGGTCGGCAGCGGAATTAGAGCCGCCACCGCCGGCACCGCCGCCGTTAGGAATATTGACATCGCCCACACCTCCGGCATCGGCGATAGCCGCCTCCGAGACGTTATATTTCTGACGCAGATACTCGTTAGCCTCATTCAGTTGACGCTGCTTCGTGATATTGGCGTTATAGGCAGAGCGAGAAGCGTTCAGCGTCTCGCCTGTCGAAGCCACCTTGTTAGCGTAGGGAGTAACATTGACTAATCCACCGGCAGCCGCATCGGTAGAGTTCGTATAGGCAATGTTATTCTCCTGCTCCCGAGCACGGTTCCAATCAGTCACGGCAGCGTCGTGAGCACGTTGGTCAGCGTCCATTTTCGCCTTTAACGCCGGAGCCTGTTGCTCCAAAGTTAAAAGTTCCTTTTCATTCTCCTCGATTTTAGCCGCAGCGGCACGAGCACGAGCCACCTCGATGATAGCGTCACGGAGATTATTATATTGCGTTTTCGCCTTACCCACCATAATCTCCTCCGTCGAAAGATTCTTGAAATAGTCCGGATAGAGCTTCTGAAGGCGTTCCGCCGCCTTGCGACGCTCATCTTTCGACTTCGCTTCATCGACCGCAGTCTTGTAGAGGGCTTCCACACGGCTCATCTCGTTAGCCGCCGACTGAGCCGCCGCTTCGGAGAGGTCAGTTAGGCTTTTCTTGTATTCCTCCATTTCCTTGCGAGCCTTTTCCTCCTCGGCACGCTGTTGCTTAAACTTCTGTGTGAGGTTGTAGATGCCGACGCCGAGAGCAACGACTGCGGAGATTATCAGCCCCCAAGGTGATGCCTTCATTGACTGATTAAGGAACGTGATAGCCGTCCCTGCGGCCTTAGTTCCTTTCGTGAGGGCGATAATCGCCACATCACACAGCCCCACCACATAGCGGAACGCCGAAGCGATCGTCTTGCCCGACAGCAAGACAGCGTTCCACGCCAATTGAGCCACCTTGGCGACAGCGACAGTGGCATAGTAGGAGGCGATAGCCGCCACGAGCGGCACGATAACACGGCGGTATTCGATAAGGAACGACACTATCGTATTAAGCACACGGAGGAAAATACCCGAAGTAGTATAGATATGCTTCATAATCGGATATAGTTTTTCTCCGAGTTCGATAGCGAGTTCCGAAACACGCTTCTTCGCCTTGTCGATAGCCGCCTGAGCCGTGTTATTGAAGATTTCATATTCCTTGGTTGCAGACGTTGCTTCACGGAACGCCTTGTCAGCCTCGCCCATCTGCCACTTCACCTCGTCGAGGTGCATGGCGAGCGTGGAAAGCACCTGCGACACACGAGCCGCATCGAGACCCATCTCCTTGAAAGCCGGGGCAAGCATCATCGTGGCATTCTCGAAGCCCACGTCCTTACCCATATTCTGCAATGCTTCAAGGAACATCAGCAAGCCGTCTTTCGCTGAATGCTTCAATGTCTCATTAAGTTTTTCAGCGTCCATTCCGAGCGTGGCGGCAAACTCGTGGTTCTTGTTTGCAAGGTTCATAATCACCTTTTGGATAGCCGTCGCCGACATCTCCACCTTTTGGCCGTTGGCATCGAGGACAGCGCCAAAAGCGAGGATTTGCGGAATAGTAAGACCCGCTTGCGAGCCTATACCAGCCATACGTTGTGCAAACTCCACAAGATAAGGCTTCGAAGCCGTACAGTTTTGCGACAGCACATTCACCGTAGAGCCGACGGCAAGCATCGCATCTTTGGTGCCGAGCAGTTCCTCGACACCAAAGATGTTAGTTAATTTGGCGATAGTCTGCGTGGCACCGTCCCCGAGGTCCACGAGCGCCACATTGATGATGTCGGCGGCTTCCACATAACCTTGCACCGATTCAAGCGTATTCTTGCCGAGGCGACCGGCTTCCTGAGCGAGTTCGTTCAACTTCTCACGAGAAGTACGAGTGTCCATCTTCTTGAACGCCTCATTGAGTTCGAGCACCTTTTGCTCCGTCAATCCCGTATATTTTCGGGTGTTGGCGAGTTCTTCCTCCATTTCAGCGAAAGCGTTCACCGCCTTGCGGCCCGCCCTAACCAAACCGGTTATGGCAGCAGCAAGACCCATAATGAAAGTTTGCGCATTATTAAGCCACATATTCATTCTATCCCACCGGGATTGCTGAGTTGCGAGAGTAGCATTGACCTTTTGCAATTCAGTTTTCACCGCCTTAATCTTGGCGACGTGAGCGTCCCAAGCGGCGGTGCCTCGTTGGATACCATTCAACTGCGACTGCAAGGTTTTCAGTGTCTTGTTCAGTTCCTTAGGCGAAGCCTTGTCGAGCCTACGGAGCACTTGGTCAGCGGTAGCCGCAGAGCCTTGCAGTTGAGTAATCATTCGGTTGGTGTTGGAGAGTTCACGTTGCAGTTTACGCATCGTAGCCTTGTCGCCGGCGGTAGCCGCCTTAGCTATCTTCTTCTCCAAGTTCTGAGCCTCACGCTGAAGCGTGGAGAGCATTTGTTGCGCCTGTTTGCCGTTCACCGAGAGAACGACATTGGCAGTAGAAGTGTAGTTAGCCATATTGGAGTGTTTATCGTTTAGTGTTTATCGATTATCGAGGTATCAGGGAATAATGTGCTCTAAGTGCATTTTCCCGAAGCACTCAAATTCGCTGCTTTGAGTAGCAAATTTGAGAGAAAATTTTGGCACCATAAAAGACACTGGCACAGCGTGTAAAGTGGCTAAATTTGGGGCAAAAATTTGGCAAGTTTTCAGTTTGTAAAGGGCTGAAAACGCTAAAAGGCTATGTAATAGCCGATTAAGGGGTGCAGGGGAAGTATTTCCCTTGCTACCGTCTGTAAAGACCCCCCACCGCCCTCAATCGTTTTGCCGACCTCACCCTTAAAAGCCGAGCGGAATGTGCGGTGAATGAGTTAGCGTGCGTGACAAAATCGGCTTGCAGATTTTGTCGCCCACGGCAACACCGCTCTCTTGCCTTTGGCAAGGTTAAACAATGCGATGAGCGGTGATGACGAGGCTGTGCGAAATGGAGATGATGACGGCGATAGCGGAGCGGATTTGGAGTTGTTCAGGCAATTAGTGGCGATGCCGCCGAAGAAGTGTCGTCGGGCTGCTTGCAGTTCGATGTCACTGTGCGGTGTCGCCACGTCAAACTGCCCGAACAAAACTCGAAAGCAGAGCAGCGGCAGCCGTCATAGGCGGAATGGAGTTAGTGCCACGTCGCACCGCACATCGCGAATAATCAATGCAGCCAATGGAAGTATTATTGTCGGCTATGCTCGTGCGGAGAAAGGAGCGGGCGGACGACAGCACAAAGGCAGTTGGAGCATAGGTCGGTTTCGGAGCGGCTTGCCGGAAGGAGTGTGTGACAAAGCGGTAGCGGCTCAATGACCGGGCGACGGAGCAGACACCGTAGGAGCACAGCGAGTGCGGTGTCGCGGAGGCGTATAGGTCAGGGAGTTGGCACAATCTCCTGTTCCGAACCCGACCGATCACTGCTCGTACTGCCGTGCCGTTGTCCGCCGTGGAGGGCGAAGCGAAGAATGTTAGCCGACGTGTTCCATTGGCGATAAATCCGCTTTGCCGTAAGGCGAATAATGCGAGTGCACCGCTAAGAGGGACAGAAGCCGATGATAGTAACTATCCTGCTCGCAGTGGAGAACGGAGCGAGAAGTCTCTGCCTAAAAGCACTTTGTACAAGGGAGGTATCGGACAACAGCGCCAGCCGTTGAAAGAGTGTGTAGCAAAGCGGTAGCGGTGTGCAGCAGCGAAGTTGGAGCAGATACCGTAGGAGCACTGCGAGTGCGGTATCGCGGAGGCGTAGAGGCTTCACATTGCGACACTTTCTTGTTCCGATGCACCGACCGGGCGGCACAGTCGCTGTTCTAAGTGCAAAGGCAAAAGACTTCCGCGGAGGGCGCAACGGAGAACGTGGAGAGATTGCATCATCGACTTCGGGTGGGAGGGTCTAAGATAAGCACTCGCCAAAAGCGAAGCGACCTATCCTCACGGACAAGTCGCCAACTTATGAAAAAACTTTACTATCTATGTTGTCTGATGAAGAAAAATAGAATTATTGCAATGGCAAGAATAATCAAAACGATGCTGCCGTCAGGAGGCTTATAAACGCCGGAACTCTCGGAGTTCGACTTCTCCTCACGCTGTGTTGTGCGGTGAACCGCCAACGTATCAATGGCTGCGGAGTCTGTCTTGACAGACTGATTTATAGACGTTTTGTTGGCGATAGATGCGTGTCGGGCGCGGAGGTGCAACCGGGACGGTTGCGCCGCAGCCACCGCCGCCGATGAGCGACAACTATCAACAATAGGTTCGACGCAGATGTCGAGGCTGTCGAAGTCGCAAGACCACGACGCAACCATATCAAGGAGAGAGAGCGACGACGATGTGGTTGCCGTCGTATTCGTCAGCCGGACATCTTCGGAAAAATCCGACTGCACTTGCTTCTGCGAGTGGCACGAGCAGAGCAAAATCAACGATAAAAGAACTAAAGTTCGCATAACCCCGAAGTCTTGACGTTAAACGAAGGACAAGCCTTATTGGCAAATTCGTCGTGACCATGAACGCTTGCGTTCGGAAAACGGCGGCGAAGTTCGGTGATAAGCCGGACGAGCGACTTCTTTTGAGCCTCGGTGCGAGTGTCTTTAGGAGTTTTGCCATTGGTCGCGCAGCCACCAATGTAGCAAATGCCGATTGAGTTGGCGTTATGCCCTAAGCAGTGAGCACCTACCTCCTCAATGGCACGTCCTTTGTGGACGCTGCCGTCAAGATAAATCACGAAGTGATAACCGATGCACCGGAAGCCACGCTTCTTGTGCCAGGCATCGATGTCGGCGACCGTGAAGGCTTTGCCTTCAGGTGTCGCGGCACAATGAACGATAATCTCTGAAATCTTTCTCATTTGTTCTTGTATTTATAGTGGTAGTCAATGCCGAACAGCGAACCGACAAAAGTCAGGATTTCGCCAAAGGCGATAAGCACTGAATTGTCGATAACGCCGGTAGGCGGAACGATAAAACCTGCGATGAGCAACCCTGCGCCGAGTACGATAAGTACAACGGCTGAAATGAGTTGCAATTTGCTGTCTATTCGCTTCATAATTATTTGGTAATTAGGTGATAAATTCGTAACTTTGCAGTGTATGGGGATGAGCGTCTGCTTGTCAACTTTTTATGCCGATTTTGCGACTGCTTTTCGGTTCGTTTAGATGTGGGCGACTGCTTGCATCTTTTTTATTTGCCGAAGTGGAATTCTTCTGTTAGTGGGTCAAAAATCACAGTAAATTCGGCGAGATTCGATGCCAATTTACCGGGCGACAACCATGCTATGTCGCGCTCGTATGACTTACCAAAGCCGATAGCGAAGCGAAAACGACGCATCATATAGTTCCCTCTATTATTAGCCAATTTCACTTTCTTCTTTCCCCATGGCACATAGCGTTTATCCGCTGTGTCCTTGACACCGATAATATAATCAGGAGCGTAAGCGTAAGTAAAAGGTGCGTCCTTCTGGTCGTGCCATTCATCGAGAGGAGATGTACGAAACAATGCAAAGCCGTTAGAGTCAAACTTCACATTGTTCGGTAAGCCACCGATGACGTGCCAACCTTTGTGTTTATTACCACGCCGTTTCTCAGGAAAATTTTGCAAAGAGCAACGATTTCGTTTTGATGTAAGACGGAAAACGAAAGCGTAATATCCATTTTGGATATAATAGCGATAGTTGTAGATATGGAGTTTTCCGTTGATGACGCTTGTTGCGATCCGAGGGCAGTCCGTTATCTTTTTAATCGATGAGATGCCTCGTGCATTCTCCTCGACCGATTTCTGCGTAGCAGCCAAATCGTCGTTTGTCACTTGCAGATTTTCTGTAAGGTCAGCAATGCCCTCGGAGCAGTAATTAGATTCATCAGCCACGCGAGCCAATAGTTCGCCGTTCTCCGAAATGGTAGTTTCGAGAGAGGAAACCTTAGAGGCGAGTTCCGTGTGCGATTTTTGCAAAGCGGCAAGCCCTGTGCGAGTGCTGTTAAGGTCCGAGACCTGTTGCGCTCGCATCGCACCGGCTCGTTCGGTAGTGGCTTGGCGAATGAATAAAGAGTCTTTCAACACCATAGTCACACCGTTAATCAGGTGCGACGTAGTGACGTTCATTAGAATATCGTTGCGGTCTGCCGAACCTTGTTCGAGTTTGTAAAGAGCGGTAGGCACAGCCGCGATGTTGGCGACGAGCTTTTGAAAAGCATCGTAGATTGCTTTATAATCTGCGTCGGAGGCGGCAGAGTTGATAAGGTCTGCGAGTTTTTGAAGCAGAACGCCGAGCGATTCGGGCGAGATACTGTCCTTTTGCGACAGTGCCCGAAAATCGCTGATAAGTTGAGTGATGGTTGATGTATTGATAGCCATAATCTTTGATTTTTCAGCAAAGTTATGGTCTATCACTGTTCAACGAAAAGACACGAAATTTCAACGGAGTGCGCTGTATGTCAGCGAAATTTTGTAACTTGTGCAATTACAATAATCTACTGAACAGTATGAAAAGATTTGTATTTTTGATTCTTATTTTTGTGGCAGCACTTGGCTCTGCTGCTGAAAATATAACATTGACGCAAGTCGGAACGCTTGCTACAGTCTTAGGAGATAAGTTGCTCAACGTTGAGGAACTTTCCATTGATGGCCCAATCAATGAGACTGATTTCAACACACTTTGGCGTGCTACATATGATGGCAAACTCAAAATCATTGACCTTAGCAATGCGGTGATAGAGGGCAACAAGATACCTGACAATGCCTTCTTTCACTATGAACAGGCTGATCACGTGACAGGTATTGTGACTGCAACCCAACTGGAAAAGATTGTTCTTCCTGAGGGTGTCACGGAGATTGGCAAATTAGCTTTTGCTTACTCATTCCTTGAAGAAATCAACTGGCCATCCACCATTAAAGTAATTGATATGTGCGCTTTTACTGACTGCACTCACTACTCGCCAGACGCAATGCTGCTGCCCGAGTCCCTGGAAGTCATAGGTAAGCAGGCTTTCTTTCGTTGCCTCATGTGGGAAACCGAAGTCATCTTGCCGGATGGATTGCGTCGTATTGAATCGTCTGCTTTCCAAAGCTGCGCATTATCTAAAATCAACTTTCCAGAGACGCTTGAATACATCGGATTCCAAGCCTTTGACTATACAAAACTTGAAGACGTTATCCTGCCATCGAATTGCCAGCTAAGTGAGGAAGGAGGACAATTCGCATCCAACTTTCTGTTAAAACATGCTGTGTTGCCGTCTGATAACACTTCTTTACCTCTTGGACTATTTTCTAACTGTATCGAGCTTTCCGATATAACGTTACCCGGAACTATCACTGAAATTGGTGATGAAGCTTTTCGCTCCTGTCTTGCCCTTTCATCAATCCGATGCGAGGCTTCTGTACCTCCTCATTGCGGCTCAGACACATTTACTGGAGTTTCAAAATCTATACCCGTATACATACCTACCGGTACAAAGTCGCTGTATGAGTCATCTCCTGTTTGGCAGGATTTCAGTAACTTTATAGAAGCTGATATGCCGGGAGCGGGATTGCAAGAGATAACAATTGACAATAATTATAGGTCTTTAATCTACGACCTTTACGGTAGACCTCTTTCTAATCCGCTTCCGGGACAGATTTATATTCGCGAAGGGCGGAAAGTCCTATTTCAAAGTAAATAAGTTTACATCTTTCATAACGTAACGCTTCGGCGCATCACGTCGGGATTCAACGCATTTGAAATGGCGTTGCAGAATTGCTTGCCGAGGTTGTCGGCATAAAATTCCTGAATGTTCATCACCGAGGCGAAGTATTTTCGTGAAAACCATCTACGGCGTTTGCGGCGGTTCACAAAACCGTCGCCCAAGTCGCCCGAGTTGCCACGAGGCGTGTTCGAGCCTGTGCCGTAGTCCACGAAAATACCGTAGGCGTTGAACGATTGTGCGAGCGTGATTTGCGTAAACTTGCCGTCGGCAGTCATACGCACCGCCACCGTGGAACGGTAAAGCGCTCCCGTATCAATCACGCCAAGCAAATTTATTTGCTCACGCCATATCTTCACCATGGTACTATTGAAAGCCGTCACATATTTGCGGCGTTCTTCGAGCTGCTTATCCCCACTCATCTGCGTTGTATCTTAAATCAGTGAACACATCAACCGCCACTTGGAAATAAGCACAGGCACAGCCGGAGAAGAAATATCGGTCAATCTCGTTGAACGAAATTCTCGGGTCAAGGTAGATGCAGTTCTGCTCTAACTTGACACGTTCGAGGGTGAGCACCGACATAAATTGTCGGAACAACTCACGCATTATTTCCATGCATTCGTTGCGAGCGTCCATATCATCTATGGCGTGACGCATAGCGAGAAACACGGTTTTGATGCGACGAGTGCGAGGCGTGTTGTTGAGTTCCGTGTAGCCGTCGGCGATGTCGCTGACACAGCAAAAGGCGGTAGCCTGTTGCATGGCGTGAAGTGCTTCCTCGAAGCCTTCAAGCCCCGAAACCTTGCAGAAGGTAAAACCTTCGGCAATAGCAAGTTTGTTATTGGCGACAAGATTTTTGAAGAAATCAGTCGCTGACCAATCATTTTTTAGCATTGATTTGAGCGTTAATCTGTTTATATTCCTTGGCTTGTGCGTTTATCTCCGTTAAAGCACGCCAAGTATCGAGCGAAAGAATCTCCTTTTCTTTGGTGATGTCACCTTTAGTGAGGGCACGAATTTGAGCGTCCATCGACTCTTGGAGTTGTTTGCCGATGTTCGGTGAACTGCCGAGCAGGTTTTCAGCGTTGGCGGTAGCCGGCTGAAAGAAATCCGGAAAACGTCGGGCAAACATATCTTTGAGCGAAGCCACCCAGTAAAAGATGCTGATACGTTCTTCGGGCGAGAGGGTTGCCGAACAACCGGGATAAAGAACGTGTGCGAGGTCATCGAGCAAAGCATCTTTTTGAGTGGAGAGAAAACCTTGATAAAGGTTTTCCACCACGATATAAGTTTCAAACGGCACGCCATGAAACTCTGCGTCCACGCTTGCGTGGTTGCGGAGTTTCTTCAGGCGGACAGGCGATGCCGGTATCGCATCGAGCCAGCTGAGAGATGGTATCACCTCGGCGATAAGCGTACCTGAAGTTTGAAACAGATTCTTTCCGTGCTTCAGCAGGAAAGAATTCTTGTCGTGGCGAGCGATAACCTTACAGCCGCCGAAGTGAAGCAGCGCGAGCGTCTTTATCTCGTCAGCGGCAAACTCCTTGGCGATAAGCGAATAGACGTAACGCAACTGTGCGTCGTCGAGTTCGTGCCAACCTTGCGGCACATTGAGATTTATCGAAATGGTTGCCATAATATCTTTTTTCTGCAAATGTAAAGCATACGGCAGACCTTGGAAAAGACAGAAAAAGGCTCCCGATGTGGGAGCCTTTGTTGTCGATGAGCGGCTTAATCTTTACATTCTTGAATGGAGATTGTATAGACTTCATCGAGGATTTCCGTCGCGATAGCGAGCACTTGTTTCCACGCATCGTAACGATTATCGGCGAAGATCTGTGAGATGTGCAGGTCCGAATAATCTTCATAAGTTACGAACGAGAAGTAATTTCTTTTGCCCTCGGGCAGAACGGCGTTAATGTCGTTGAGATAAATGGAACGATGTTCCCTGCGAGTGTTGTCTGTTTCAGTCATAATTGAACGAATTTAAAGAGTTATGTGCCGAAGCACGTTAGATTTTACGAACAAACCAAGAGAAGCGGCATAGTGAGCGACTTGTCAAGGATTGGTCTGCGTCCTCGGAAGAATGAGAATGGCAGCCAACGTGCTTGTCCTTGACTTAGTGAACGCCGCTTCTAACTTTGTGAAATAAAATCAGTGCTCCGTGTCATAACTCTCGTTCAAGTATGGCGGACAACCGAAGCCGAACTCGTTTCTCTCAACGGCTGCCGTTCGGTGTCAAAAGAAATACCCTCGTGCTTCCTTTTTGTTCTTGAAGATTGGCGGTGCATACAACTTCGCTGTTTCCGAATCGAGCCACTCGGGAAACAAGTCGGGATTGCATCGAATGTGGTTCACCACGTCAATCATATCTCTCATTCTGATTGAGCCGCCATTGAGCAAATCAACGACTTGCCCCCGAATGGCGTTGATGACGCGAGCAAGGTCTGCCGTGTGCGTCCTACGCAGTACCTCATTTCTCAACCGCACCATCAGTTCGGGTGAGAAAAATTCCTCGGCAAGCGAAGCCTCGATGTCGAGAATCTTTGGGCGAAGTGAGAGATAACGCTCCCACTTCGAGCCTGTGCCTTTCACTTGGTCGGTGATGGCGAGGTCCGGAAACAACGTTTCCCCGAAGAACGAAGCCTGCGAGGAATTAAGCCACTGACTCGCACCGACAAGTGCCGGAAGAAGATTGGCTATACACTCGTCGCGGTAGTCAGCGAGCGAGGCAATCAGACGGTCAACACGTTCTTTCGATGCCGGAGCGATGTTTTGGTTGCTGACCACTCCAAAGCCATTTGGAGTAAGCACCAAATCGAGCGAAGGGATAGCCCGACGAAGTGCCTCCGAGGCAATGAGTTTTGCAGTGATTATCTTAATCGGATTATCCTCGACATAGCCGCAAATAGTGTTGAAAGTCTTCGAAGAAACGAAAGTTTCAATCACCCAGTTCTCTGCAAGGTCAATATCGACCTTGACCTTGTCAAAAAGCGACACTTCGCCTTTGACAGTTGCGAACACATTAGGCAGGTACTGCCGCAATGTGTCGTCATTCGTTATCAGTTTCATAAAAGGAACGTGTTAAGAGTTAAGAGGTACGAGAAAAAATAGTACCTTTGTAAAAAGTTATCTAAATATGGAAGAATTCATTTTTGAAAAACTTGATGTATGGCAAAAATCACGCTCCCTTGTGAGTGAGATTTATCGCCACCTCGATAAGTTTCCTTCTACTGAAAAATACGCACTATGCGACCAAATTCGCAGAGCCGCTGTTTCCATTCCGTCTAACATTGCGGAGGGCAGTGGTCGTGCATCGACAAAAGAGCGTATTCATTTTCTTGAAATTGCATACGGTTCTTTATTAGAAGTTTATAATCAATTTGTTATTGCAGAAGATTTGAATTATATTCCTAAAGGAATGCTTGAAGAATTAAAACCGCAGTTCACAGAGATTGCCAAAATGCTCAGTGGCTGGCGTAAAAATCTTAAATCTCAACTCTAATCCTCTCGGAAATGGGTGGGAATCTCGCCCCTCGTCCCTCTCGTAGCGACATAAGTTCAGAAGCGGTGGACTCTCGTCCCTCGTACCTCTTAACTCGTCCCTCCATTTGCCCCTTGCGTCGTCACTTGACGAGCATCCTGATGCTCATCAAGTGTCGTAAGCATTATAAAGGGGCAAATGGGTTCCACACCTTTCCACCCATTAAAGCGAATGATAATTCGATGGACGGTGAAAATCAAGTCGTGATACGGCTTTTGGAGTGCCTGTGCGATAGTATATAGTTCTCGTTTGTCGGAGCCGGAATTGTTCGACTGCGACTTGCCGGGCACACTGCCCACAAGATTACTATGCACACGCATAGTAAAGCAGAACATATTCACGGCCTCCTGAATGTCGGTGCTCCAGTCGCCACCCTCCTTTGAGTCATCAATTTTGTTGATTACTACATCGTGCTGCTCCTTGCCGTCGGGCGTAACGTAGAACGTGGAGAACCAGGCTTTGCCGCTGTTCTCCGCCCCGGTAAGGAAGTCGAGAATGCTCTGCTTCTCCTGCACGATGCGTTCCTGTTGCTTGCGGCGGTCGGTGATGCCCTCACTTCGGAAGATAGATTCCCAATACTTTTGGGAAATCTCGATTTGATACTTGATAGGTGCGGAGTTGCGGAGTTTCGACTCCTTTGCAAGTCCGATGAGTTGCTTGATATTATACCACTTCCCTTTGAAAAGCGAAGCGTAATAAGGAATGGGATAATAAGTGCTGTCAGGCGTAGGAATACGGCTGACAACGGCAAACTTGCGGCAGGTCGTGTTCTTGGCGAGCCTGTCTTGCAGGTCTCGCCATGGAGCAGCCTCATCAAGCATCTCAATCACCTCAATGTCGCTCCGTGAGGCGATGCACTTTCTCCAGTTCGCATAGAGCAAGCGAGTTATTCTGCCGTCCTTTCCGGCAGGAGCGAAGCGGCAATAACAAGCCTCTTTGCGGAGCAGACGCACGATTTTCGTGCCGTCGCGAGAAAGGATAATCACACTCACGGCAAAGCCAAAATGCTTGAAGTCCTGACATACGCCGAGATAATACGAGGCGATGTCATTGCCAAGAAAGAAGTCCTCGACTTCGCTCTTGACGGCGGCAGTAGCAAGACAAGTGTCGTAGCGCAGACCGCTGCCGAAACAGACTTCGGCATTAAACATTTGGCACGTGGAGAGCGTCTCGTCGTCCTCGATGAGCTTCAATATGTCGAATGGCATATTGTTGTCGCCTCCCCACGGCACATAAGAAAGCGTGTCGTCGATGATGACCGGCACAATGTCAACGTCTTCTTTGAATACCGCTGACGAGTTCACTTGAAACGCCGCCCGAGCCGACAGGTTCGGTAGCGTTTCGACCGAGTTAAAATTAAGCGAGTCCATAACATTGTAGTTTTTGCTACAAAGTTATGGACCCGATAGTCGTTCCGAAAAGACACTTATTTCATATTGAGCACCTCTCTATTTCGTTCAATCATTGAGGCAATGTTCTCCTTGATTGAAACAATAGATTTTATTTTTGACTGGCGTTCTTCAAATTGTTCAAATGTAATATCGCGTAAAACGGATTTGATGAACGCTTGTTGGTCGTTGTAAAGTTTGCCTGAAAATTTGATATGGAGTTCAGAGAGCAAATCTTCTCTCTCTTTAGGTGAGAGAAATAGTAAAATACGTTCAGCCCATTCAATTTGAGTTATATAACCAACGAAGTTCGGAATACACAAATTAGGGTGATCACCATTATTCTGTTGATGATTAAACAATCGAATATCTGCGAGTTTAATGTTATCTGTTCCTTCGGGCGTTATGAGGAACAATTCGTGCAACGTAAAGTATCCGTAGTCATTCCTATTTTTAAATGTAAGGACATACTTATAATTCATTCCGAATTTTTCGTAGCCTCTTCCATTTGCTACATGTACCAATAAATTTGTCATCTTATTTTGATAATTTTATTCCTAATGTTTCAAATTTACGAATAATCCACGAGTTATCAAAGAAATACCTCGCAATCGTTTACGCGGAGTTGACGGTAAACGCTGCACGAGTCTCGAAGCCGGGCAGGTTTTCAACGGAGTTGAAATTAATGTCGGAAAAAGAGAAGTCCATAACTTGCTGAGATTTTATGCGAAGTTATGGACCTTATGACGGTTGCGAAAAGATGCAGTATTTTTACCTATATCGTCTTACATGAGAAGATCTTAAACACTTACAAACTGAACAATAAGAATCGCCTGCACTTGTTCTATGATACAATTTACAATAACTATGATGAGAACACTCAGCAAAGTAGCCTTGTCGTGACTTGAATATGATTGTAGTTCCTGCTCCATGACAAATTGGACAATACAATATCCTTCCATATGCGTCATACCATCCACCACTTCCATTACAATTGCCACATATAGATTGTTCGGGAGCATCTTCCGTAAAGTATTCAGGTTCGTAAGATGGAGTGTAGTTACTTCCACCATTTGAAGACGAAGAACTGTTATTAGAATCACATGATGCTAAGAAGATGAAACAGAGTGATGCTATGAGGAATTTAATTTTCATAATCTATCATAAATTTATGCAAAGATATTATATATATATTATCAAAATTATTTTTTATGTTATAAAACACAGTTTTACAGAAATACTTCACAGTCATTGACTGAAAAAATGCAGCAATCTCTGATTTTGCGGATTTGCCCCGCCGAACAGCGCCGGCCCCGTCGCGTAATCGGTAATTTTGCGGTTGTCGAGCCGCACCGACTTGCCGTTGCTCTCCATGTCGAGCTGTTGCAGATACGCCGGCAGGAACTTCAAATACTGGTCATACGGAATCACCGCATACCGGTGGATATTGTAATAGTCATTGTACCAAATCCCCAGCAGCGCCATAATCACCGGAATATTCTGCTCCAGCGGCGCGGTACGGAAATGGTTGTCCATCGCCTCGGCGCCGCGTAAAAGCTCGTGAAAATTCTCGTATCCGACCGCAATCGCAATGGAAAGCCCGATAGCCGACCACAGGGAGTAACGCCCGCCGACGAAATCCCAGAACTCAAACATATTGTTGACGTCAATGCCGAATTCCGCCACCGCCTTGGCGTTCGTCGAAAGCGCGACAAAGTGGTTAGCAACCGCCGCCTCGCCCAGCGCTTTGACCAGCCAGTCGCGGCAGGTGCGCGCGTTGGTCAGCGTTTCAATCGTCGTAAAGGTCTTGGACGCGACGATAAACAGCGTTTCCTCCGGGTTAACCTGCCCCAAAACTTCCGCACACGCCGTGCCGTCAATGTTGGAGATAAAATAGCAGTTGATGTCTTTCGCCCAGTATTTCTTGAGCGCCGCCGTTACCATATACGGCCCCAGATCCGACCCGCCGATGCCGATGTTGACGATGTTGGTGAGCTTTTTGCCCGTTGCGCCCTTAAACGCCCCGCTGCGCACCGCGTCCGAAAATTCTTTCATCTTCGCCTGCACGCGCAGGATTTCCGGCATAACGTCAACGCCGTCGACCGTTACCGGCCTGCCCGAAAAATTGCGCAGCGCCGTATGCAGCACCGCCCGGTTTTCGGTAACGTTGATTTTCTTGCCCGTAAACATATCCTCAATCCGGTCTTTTAAATTATGCTCGCGCGCCAGATTAAACAGCGCCTCCAGCACGCCGGCGTCAAAACGGTTTTTGGAATAGTCGTAGGTCAGATCCCCGAGCGTCAGGGTATATTTTTGCGCCCGCTCGCCGTCCGCGGCAAACAGGTCATTCATTTCGGTTCCGGCAAAACGCTTGTACTCGGTGAGCAGCGCCGCCACGGCATCAGAT